>OCTW011610156.1_pt1 | contig 12843 bp, 9 predicted proteins | sample 1539671 | NCBI WGS metagenome assembly OCTW01 (sample SAMN02144230, study PRJEB22623) | gut metagenome | biome: sheep rumen | host: Ovis aries | place: New Zealand | reverse complement strand
GATTTAATTGTTAAGACTTCCTTAGTAGGCTTAGCGTTATTAATGAGTTGAATACCTTTAGCTTCAGCATCTCTTAACATAATTTCACCTTCAGCTTGAGCCTTTTTAACTTTTAAGATAGATTCAGCTTCCGCTTCAGCTTTTTTGATTTGTGCTTGCTTTTCAGCCTCAGCGTTTAAAATCATAGCTTCTTTATTACCTTCAGCGATGGTGATAGCGGAGGTCTTTTGACCTTCAGCTAACAAAATCTTTTCTCTCTTTTCACGTTCAGCACGCATTTGTCTTTCCATAGCTGCTTGAATGTCTTTAGGAGGAAGGATGTTCTTAACTTCAACTCTAGTGACTTTGATACCCCAAGGATCGGTAGCTTCATCTAAGATTTGTCTCATCTTGGTGTTGATGATATCTCTAGAAGTTAAAGTTTGGTCTAAGTCGAGATCACCGATGATGTTTCTTAAGGTGGTAGAAGTTAAAGCTTCAATACCAGCGATAGGATTTTCTACACCGTAGGTGTAAAGTTTAGGATCGGTAATTGAGAAGAAGACAACAGTATCAATTTGCATGGTAACGTTATCTTTAGTAATAACAGGTTGAGGGGGGAAATCGTAAATTTGCTCTTTCATTGAAACCTTGGATGCGATTCTATCGACAAAAGGAATTAAGAAATGCAAACCGGTTGACCAGGTAGTTAAATATGTACCTAATCTTTCAATGATGTATTTGTTGGTTTGTTTAACTAATTTAACGTGAGTTACGACAATTAAAATTAAGATGACAACAGCGATAACACCGATGACAATACCAGCGATAGAGCCTCCATCTAATGCGAATAAAGTATTCATTTAAATAACCTCCTTTGAATATTATAATTCATCATTCTTTTTAACAATTAATTTATTTCCAGAAACCGCCATAATTTTAACGATTTCACCTTCTTCAATCTCCTCTTCACCATTTTCTAAGACCGCAGTCCAAATTAAACCGTGAAGTTTAACTGTTCCCCCATCTAAAGAAGTGATTTTAGAAACGACTTTTCCTTTTTGACCTTCGAGTTCATCGACATTAGATTTGGATATTTTCCTTTGTAAATACTTCTTCCATATAGGTCTTAAGATAAACAAGAATAATAAGGATGTAGCTGCAAAGATAATTAACTCAGCCCAGAAAGGCATGTCAGGTATGAAGGTGAATCCTAGAGCGATAAGCGCACCTATGCAAAACCAGACAGATACTAAGTTGACAGTACTAACCTCGATAATTAAACAGATGACAAATATACCTAAGAATATGTACATCATCATTTGGTTTACTGATAAACTTTCAGTAATCATAGCTTCCAATACTTTATACATATTAGTTAGTCACCTCCTTTTTCATGTCTATAATTAGTAGATTAGATTCAGAAGAATAATTGCAAGTGAATTTTTTACCTTCCTTATCTATATTTAAGTTAAATAATTGACAGACTCTATTAACAAACGCAGTAGAATTAATACGCGTGTAAGAAGAAGAAGCAGAGAAGATGAAGATGTTATCTTTAGAATAGTTGCCTGAATCGATTTCATCTTTCCTTAGAGGCTTAACTATAATCTTACCTTCTTCTACATCGATACCTAGCATTGCTCCGTAAGCGTAAGCGATGTGATTCGCACCGACTTTGTTAATGGTGATATTAGTGGGATAGATAGTAGCAATACCATCTTTTTCAGCTTTAGAAAACCATTTTATAGCCATAGATAATCTCCTTTCTGATTAAATGATACAAAAAAATTCAAGAAAATTCAAGAAAATTATTTGTGTGATTAAAAAATCTTAAAAAACATCTATTTTTAAGGCGAAAATTTGATAAGCAACTTAAAAAATATCATTTAGTGTCTAGAAGATAATTAGCTAGTATGATACGATTAAAATATTAAAAGCGAGGTAAAAAAATATGAAAGAATCCGATTCCGCTGCAAGATATATAAAAATAGCTCAAGATATCTGTTCTAAAATCGTCGATGGAGAATATCCTGAAGGATCTTTAATTAAAGGTAGATCTGTTTTAGCTTCCTTATATAACGTCTCTCCTGAAACCATCAGAAAATCTGTTAACATGCTTGCTAAAGAAGGAGTTGTTAATATTAAAAAAGGCGTAGGTATTTTCGTATTATCTTATTTACACGCTCAGCAATTCCAAGAAAAGTGGAAAGACAAGACTCTAGTAAGAAATAAATATAACGATTTATTGAAGTTATTAGATGAAAAGAAAGAATTAGATGAAAAAATTGATAATGCTATTAAGGATATGAGAGATTCTTTCTCTTACCAAGTTAAAGAATCAGTTCAGCTTCAAGAAATCGCCATTCCTGAAAATAGCTGGATCGATGGTAAAACTATAGGAGATGTCTATTTCTATAATTATACTGAAGCAACTATCGTCGCAGTAGTCGATGCTCAAGATGGTTTAGCAAAATGTTCACCTGGTCCTGACTACGTATTACATGGCAACGATAAATTAGTCATTGTTTGTAAAGATAAATTGACTTTTGACAGAGTCACTTATTATTTAGTTTACGGCACTGGAAATAACGAATAAAAACATTAACCTCAATTCAAATTGAGGTTTTTTATTTAATCAGCATAAAAAGTATTATTTAAGTTAATTAGAATATAGTATGTGAGGTATACAACATGAAAATTAAAAAAATCTTATTATTATCATTATCAGCTTTCACTTTAGGAGGTTTAGTTGCTTGTAATAGCACTCCTGCTTCTTCAGCTGTCGCTTCTAGTGTTGTTTCTAGTGCTGCTGTTTCTAGCGCTGTTGCTTCAAGTGCTGCTATTTCTAGCACTGTTGCTTCAAGCGCTGCTATTTCTTCTGCTTCTTCAGTTGTTTCTTCAGAAGAACAAATGGAAGAGTTGAGGACAAGTATTATTCCTGGAGACTGTGAAAAAATTACTACTGAAGGTGAAACTAAATTAAATAGTGTTTTCTCAGCCATGCAAAATGTCACTATTGATAGTGGTAGTGGAAAAGATATCAAGATCAATGATGAAACCACAATTACTTCAGGCGGTAGATTCAAATTAAATGGCGCCGGTAATATTTCTAAGCAATCTATTAAGATTAATGCTTCAACCAAAGGAACTTTCAGATTTGCTGCTACTTCAGCAAATAGTAAAGATTCTGGTAGAACTTACACTTTAGCGGATTCTAGCGGAAATACAATCTTCAAATCTAAAGAAGGTGTAGTCACCTCTGGTTATGAAATTTACACTATTGAAATTCCTGCTGCTGGTGAATATTTCTTATTCTCTGAAGTTAATGGTATTAACATCTATTATTTAGAATTGGTGCAAAAAGTTAAATTAGGCACTGTCACTGATTTTGAAATCTCTGATACTGTCGCTAAGAAAGATTTCTTAGATGGCGAAGCTTTCTCTGCTAAAGGTTTAGATGTATTATTAGTTTATTCTTCTGGTGTGAGAGTTCCTCTTGATGCTGATAAATATACTCTTGATACTACTGCATTTGATAATCAACATGCAGGTACTTATGATATCGGTGTTACTTTAAAGGAAATAAATTTACCTAAGAAGAATTACAAAGTTACAGTTCATGAAGTTAAAGGTATCCTCTTAGATACAAATCCTAATAATGCGGGTAAATCAGGTAATAAGTCTGTCAATAGAATTTCTAGAATTTACACTTTAAATCAAGTTGTTAATTCTAAAGCTGTCGCTATTGCCTATTGTGGTGAAGGTGATGAATACGTTAGAGTTGTAAGCTCTACTCAAACTCCTACCGAAACTGATAGTGTCGGTGTTAAGAAAGTTAAGCACACTTTCAATAATAATGGAAAGAAGTTCACCGCTGAATATGATATTAACGTAATTGATAAATCTTCATTTAATAAAATTGACGGTAAATATAAAGTAGGTGTCAATCCTCTTATTGATGAAGAAGGCAAAATTGTCGATGGTGTTTATACCTTCTCTAAAATTCAATACGCTCACGATTTCGCTTACGCTTGCTTAGGTTCATCTAATACAGAACCTTGTGTATTCGAAGTTCAACCTGGTGTATATAACGAAAAGTTATATATCGATTTACCTCACGCTACCTTTGTTGGCACTGATAAAGAACAAACCATCATTCAATCTAATTATGAATCTGATACAACCGATGTTGATGGAATTGCTTTTTCTACTTATGGTTCTTCTTCAGTAACTGTCAATGGTTCTAATGTAGCGTTTGAAAATATTTCTATTAAGAATGTTAAATACACCACTATGAAAGAATATTTAGATTCAAAGAGTGGTAATAAACAAGCGGTTGCTTTAGTTACTAAAGGAGATAATTTCTCAGCTAAGAATTGTATATTTGATGGCTTCCAAGATACCTTATATATCAATGCTGGCTATGCTAGATTCGACAATTGTAAGATTTCCGGTATGACAGACTTTATTTTCGGTGAGGCTGAAAATGTCTATTTCCACGCCTGTGAAATCGTCTGTAAAGATAAAGGCGATGTAAAGAATAATGGTTATATTGTCGCTCATAAACCTTCTAGTGTTGATAAGATTACCATAGGTTTCTTATTCAACGAATGTACTATTACTGGTGAAGAAGGTATGAATAAAGGTACTGTCGCTTTAGCTAGATCATGGGGTAAAGATGCGACTGTCACCTTTATGAATACTTCTATTGCTGATTGTATTTCCACTAAAGGTTACGGTGATACTTCCACTCCTAACAACTGCAGATGGGAAGAAATGTCAGGTAACAAACCTACTTCTTCTACTTATAGAGAATACGGAAATACCGGACTTGGTTCTATAACTGAAGCTGTTAATGGTGGAACTTTCATGAATGAAACTGAAGCTGCTCAATTATTAGCTAAAATTCCTGAATAATCTATATAAAAGTAAAATAAAAGGATATCGCAAGATATCCTTTTTTAATATCGTTTTGCTAGGAAAAAAGCGGATATTTATGCAATATCCGCTTTAATTTTAGCTTCGATTATTATTCAGCAACAACGAAGTTACCGTAATATAAATCTACAGTGCCTACAGCTTCGATAGTCCAAGTACCAGGAGTCAATTGTAAATTGAGAGTGGTACCAGTTTTATATTTCAAATCGTCGGATTCAGTCATAGCATCAGCGGATTTGCCATATTTGACTTTACTAGCAGATTCATCGGAATTTCTACCAGCGAAGCCGAGAGATAAAGTACCAGCATATTCATTGGTGAAGGTAAATTGATATCCATTCTTGAATTCAAAGCAGGCATATTTGTTGTGAGCACCGCCAGTATCAACACCAGAGTGATCAATAGAATTGAAGGGAACTTTTCCATAGTATCTAACTTGAGCATCGTTAGATTCAGGGAAAGTAAATCCGTTGTATTTACGTTCTGCAGTAAGGACACCAGGAACATAATATTGAGCATCTAAGCCAGTGAATTCTTCAGGGATATCATCTTTAGCGACAACAATTTCCCCCTCTTTAGAAGGATCATCGTAGAATTCTAATTTGTTGAAGTTAGCAGCAGCGGAAACTAAGATGTTGTATCTACCAGCTTTAGGAATAACAACTTCCATTTCAGAATCGATAGCTTCAGCTTTAGTAGAATCGCTTTCTTTGACACGATTTTTTAAAGAAGACATAGCTAAGTAACTGGTAATGCTATTGTCAGTAGTGTCGACAGCAGCAACATAGACGGATCTAGTAGATTCATTAGCAGTACCAGATCTGACATTGAATTTTAAGATACCAGGAGCGGTAGCATCGAAATAAATAGTCTTTATATTCTTGTCTGAATTAACTTCTGAATTACCAGTGATTTGCCATCTAGTAGAATCGGGATCCTTCATTTTCTTACTTTCTTCTCTATGAATGAAGAATCCATCTTCAGATTTTTCTAACTTATCGCTACCTTCTTCGACTCTAACACATTTAGAGAAATCAACTGAGTGAGTTAAGATAGGTGCAGCAGCTTCAGAAGAAACAACAGCAGAACTTGAGACAATCGCAGCACTAGAAACAACAGCACTAGAAACAACACTAGAAGCTGCAACTGAAGAAGCAACTGAAGATGCAACGGAAGATGCAACACTTGAAGCGACAGAACTAGGGGCGGCAGAGGAAGTAGTAGAGTTGTTACAAGCAACTAAACCTAAGCTCATTACACCCATAGTGAGTAATAATAATGATTTTTTCATTTAAAAATTAGCCTCCAATTAACACTAATATTTTAATTTATATGTTCTTGTATGCAAGAGGGAAAGAGGAAATGTGTTTTTAAAGCACAAATGAGAACTAAATTATATTGAGAACTAAATTATATAATATAATAAACTAGGTTTAACGATTGTTTTTATCATAATTTTTGGAGGAATGTTTATAACATGAAAAGAAAAATCTTGCTTGTACCTCTTGTTTTAGCTGGAATCGGCTTAGTAGGTTGTAATTCTCAATCTGCTAGTAGCGTATTATCTTCAACTCAATCTTCTGTTGTATCAAGTACAGTTGTTTCCAGCGCTATTTCAAATTCACAGGTAAGCTCTCAATCTAGCGTTTCATCTCTTAAGCCAATGAATCCTAAAAATATTTACGCTTCACCTACAGGTAATAATGAAACCGCTGATGGAACTAAAGAAAAACCTTATTCCATTGAAAAAGGTATTTCTGAATTAACTAGAGGATCAACTTTATATCTTTTAGAAGGGGTTTATAGAACGACTTCAACTTTAGCAATCAATAATATCACCGATACTGATCCTGCTAATTCTCCTGAAGAAGGTAAGACTATTAAGCCTGCTGTAGATGACAATGGTAAAGATGTTAAAGTCACTATTGACTTTACAGGTATGCCTTTCAATTCATCTAACAGAGGTATTTCTATTAATACTAATTATTGGCATATTAAAGGTTTTGAGGTTAAAGGTGCTGGAGATAATGGCGTTTATATTGGCGGTAATCATAACGTCATTGAAAATCTTGAAGTTCATGATTGTATGGATTCTGGCATTCAATTAGGTAGATCTTCTTCTGATAAAAACACTTTAGATTCCTGGCCTTCTTATAACACTATTTTAAATTGTACATCTTATGACAATCACGATCCTTCTGGTGAAGACTCTGATGGCTTTGCTTGTAAGTTAACTACAGGTGTAGGAAATGTCTTTGATGGCTGTATTGCTTATAACAATGTCGATGATGGGTGGGATTTATATACTAAAGGTGAATCTGGACCCATCGGCCCTGTTACTTTGAGAAATTGCATTGCTTTCAACAATGGCATTACCACTCAAGGGGTTGGTACTAATAATTCTGATGGTAATGGATTTAAATTAGGTGGTGAATCTATTCCTGTCGCTCACGAAGTATATAACTGCTTAGCTTTCAATAATTTAGCGACTGGTTTTACCGATAATTCTAACCCAGGCATGATTAGAATTGAAAATTGTACTTCTTTCAATAACGGCTCTAGAGATAACGATGCCAATAACTTCGATATGTGTAGAAATACTGCAACTTCTTCTAACTACTATAAGAATTTACTTTCTTATTGTGATGGAAATAAGATTAATCCTATTGATAAAACACCGGGTATTTACAATTCTAAGGATCAATTTAAAGGAACTGCAGGTTATTGTTTGTTCTACTATGGTTTATCTATGTTGAAGATTGAAGGAATGCAATACTGCGATTATTCTAAAGATGGTCTAAATGGCGTCATGTTTGAATCTGATGTTGCGCCTTTTGTAGATACTAATACTCCTCAAATTCAATCTTTCAGAAATGAACCTGTAGAAGTTAAAAAAGACATTCACAAAATATTAAGAGACGAAAATGGTTACATCAAGTTAGGTGATTTATTTAGAGTCAATCCTGAATCGCCTTTCTACACTATGGGAGAAGGAAACACTCCTTTAGGTTGTGATTTAGCTCATATAGTAAAGGAGATCTAAAATGAAAGTAAATAAATTATTGATGACCGCCTTAGCAGCCTTTGCTGTAGTTGGAGTTGGGGTGAGAGCTACTTCTCCCACTTACGCAGCAACCACTACTGCTCAAACTGGTGCTATAAATCCTGTAGTTGTCGCTAGATGTGAAGAAGCGATGAACGCGGTTAATTTAAATTTCGATAAAGCTGATGTTAGATCTAATCTCATCTTACCTGCTAAAGGTTTATATAAGGCGAATATCAGCTGGGTTTCTTCTAATCCTTCAGTTTTAAAGATTGAAGCAGTTGAATCTGATAGTGGTTCGATTCAATACTATAGAGGAATAGTTACTAGAGGTGATGCTAATGTCGATGTAATTCTTTCTGGTACAGCTCAAATTGGTAATGAAGAAGAATCAGTCTTTAAAATTGATTATCCTTTAACTATTTCTAAGAAAGATCAAACTCAAGAAATTGAAGTTCCTGATAATTTCTTAGAGAATTTCAATGAATATAAAACTGGCATCGATTTATCTAACTATTACAAATGGAAATCCTCCAATTCTGAAGCTCAAATTACTGAAGTTGTTGAAAAAGATCAATTTCCTAATATCAACAACATGCCTTCAACTAAGGTTTTAAAAGTATATTCTTCAAAGATTGCTTCTCCTATTAGATATACTAGAAAAATTAATTTAGCTTCTAAAGCATACACTTTAGAAGGTGACATAATGTACAACGGAGATACTAATGGTGTTGGTCTTGAATTAGTTTCAGGTTCTAATGTTATTAATGCTTTCTCTATTTCTACTAATGGTTTTGCTGAATACCAAAGCAAAGAATATAAATCTATAGAAGGGTTAAAACCCACTGAAGGTGTCTGGTATAGATTTAGATTAGAAATTAAGTTTGGTGCTTCTAGCAAGACTTACGGTTCTTCTCAATTATATATATATGATCACAACAGCAATCAATATGTTGAAATATCTGCAGAATTAAGAGGTGTTTTGCCTTCAGTTACTTCAGGTAATACTTCTTCTACTATAGATGGATTTAGAATTTCCGCTTTAGCTGGAAGTGCTACTACTGGTGAGACTTATTTAGCGAATTTGAAGTTAGCATCTCAATCTGAATTCCCCGCAATTGATTCTGAAAGTTTTGGTAATTTTAATAGAAATCTAGGTATTGGTCCTGTCACTAATTATGATCCAGTCATCTTAGCTAATAAAGAAGATGAAGAATCTATTACTGGGGTCGATCCTAAAGATTTTAAAGTCTACAATAGATTTGATTTAAACAGCGAAATTCCTGAAACTTCATATGATGTAATCACTAATAAGACAGTTTCTGATGATGGTAGAACTATTGTTTATAGACATACATATACATTAAAAGGAACCGAAGAAAAGAAGATTATTGAACAAAAAGTTGTTCTAGATGATAAAGACAATATTACAAATATTGAGAACTTCAAAGTTTCTTATTTGAAGAACGATTCTACCGACACTTCTAAAGGTACAGTTGATATTACTGGTAATGTTATTAGAAGAGACGGTACTTTGTATTACGTTATCCTCACTAAAGGTTCACCTACTCCTTCCGCTTCATCAATTGTTGGAGGAAGTGATATTACAGGAATGGTTGATCACGGTGAATTAGTTTTAAACAGCAAAGACGGAGCTTTCCATTTAACTTCTGGTAAGTTGGATTACTCTAAGGAATATGACGTTTATGCCGTAGTTAATAACCCTAATGGTTTATCTCCGGTTTATTCAGCTTTAGAAGTCTCTACTGTTGTTAATATTGCTACTTGTCAAGATTTCTTTGATATGGCTACTAATGTTGATACTGCTAAATCTACTTTTAGATTACTAAACGATATCGACTTTTCTTCATTCTATTGGAATTTTGAAGGCGGCGTTGATTTTAAAGGCGTCTTAGATGGCCAAGGCTTCAGCGTTAAGAATTTAAATATCTCTACTACTGTTGCTAAAGTTGGTATCTTTAATGAATTCCAAGGTGTCGTTAGAAATATAATTTTCGATAATTGTAGTATCGCTGGTTTAGAAGATGTGGGTTTATTAGCTTCTACTATGTATGGTGGTTCAGTAGAAAACGCCATCTTTAATAAATGCTCTGTCATCCAAGAAGAAACCACTACTGGTGGAGCAGGGTATTTTGGTATCTTATGTGGACGTTATAGAGGTGAAGATAAGACTTACAATGTTAAAAATGTCTCTATTGAAGATGCGTATGTTAAATGTTCTAAATACTGCGGTTTATTAACTGGTGGTATTGATAAAGCTTCTTCATCTTTAAATATTGAAGGTATTTATGCTTCTGGTAATGTCAATACTGAAGGAGCAGCAGTCGGTTTAATTGGTAGAAATAGATGTAACACTACTATTAATAATGGCGTAGTTTACTTAACTATCGACAACGCAAAGAAAGAAATTGGTGTTGTTGCTGGCCACAATAAAGAAGGTGGAAAACTTAAAGTCTCTAATTTCTTCGGTGATTTAAAGATCAAGCAAATGACTCAAATTACTTACTTTGGTAACTTCATCGGAAGTAACGATCCTGCAACATCGACTTACGAAGTTCACAATGTCAACTTCTTAGAAGAAGATTATTCTGACTTGGCAGATTCTATTGATCACAATGTCAATGCTGTACATTTAGAAGGGGGTCCTGCTATTCCCGAAGAGTTCACTGCAGAGTTCTATGAAAAGAACACATTCATAAGAGATTTCACCACTTCATTATGGTGGAAATATGATGAAGCAACTCAAAAACCTGTGTTGAGTTTGAGGGAAGCAAGCGATATTAGTGTCACAGCTGATCAATTTGAAGCTTACGTTGATGAAATGGATGAAATTAAGATTTTAGATAACCACTATAACTTATATAAAGCCCAAAACGTCTATAATCATTTATCAGATAGTGAGAAAGCGAAAATTGATAGTGGTAAGATGGAAAAATACACTAGTATTAAGAACGCATATGAAAGATATCAACAGATGCTTGAGACTTTCATTGTTGTAGCTAAATAAAGGAGGAAATTGAAAATGAAAAAAATGTTAAGTTTAATTTCCTTAGCTGTAGTTGGCTTGGGTTTAACTGGTTGTAATAACAATCCTGCTTCTTCAGCAATCTCTTCTCAAACTATCTCTTCGACAGTCGCTTCTTCTCTAGAGGTAAGTTCATCTGCGAATAGAGAATTTAATATTGATACTGCAGTAAGTTTCTTTACTGACAATAGAGTTTTCTATTCTATTAACTACAATTACACTATCAAAGACACTGCTAATATTACTAGATCTTACGGTCATACTAGAACTAGTGTTTTTATAGGTGTTGTTGATGAAATTAAAACAGAAATCGAGAATATCAACGGTTATGATTATTATTCTTCATCTTTAGAAGATAACGCTGATTTAACTAGATATTCTTATGATATCTACAAAGATCCTAAGAATGTTGTTTCTAACATTAATCAAGCGGGTCTTACTACTGAAAAAGTAGATAATACTATCGCCCCTTTAAGTGTTTATCACAAATTATCAGCTTTGAAAGCTAACAAGATTGATGATGATGGCGCGGATAAAACTGTAACTTGTACTGTAACTGATAAGAATTTATTCTTTGGAGATACTATCACAGAAGATGTCAAAGGAAAAATCGATGGTGATGTTACAGTTAAGGTAACACTTGATTCAAATTTACGTGTTTATAAATACAATCTCTCTTATAAATTCTCTGAATTTAATTACAACGGTTCTTATCAATTAGATACAATTATGCCGATTCTAAGAATGCCTGTTTAAAACTTAAATTAAACATCATATTTAATTTGATAGCAATTACTCTATCTAGAGTTAAGTACAAATAGGATTTGGATTGATATCCAAGTCCTTTTTATAACTTTCTAAAAGTAAAGTAGGATAGCTTGAAAACATTGCAAAAATTGATTGTAATTCTCTTATTGCATAGTTAAAGGGACTTTAATATTATTTGAATATTAAAAAATACTTTTATTTAATATATAATTAATATACGTTTGGAAACACGCGATTATAAATATGGGAAAGAGTAAATATTTATACGAGAAGAGAACTATAATCGTCTACTTCATTACTACGGTATTGCTTGTAGGATTATCTTGTATCGGACTTATATGGGGTGACTGGGAAGTCATCATGAGTATGGGTTTTGGTGTAGTTTTTGGATTTATAAATTTACTTTCATTACTTCACTCTTCAACGGTTTTAGGGAGAAGAGGAGATTCATCTACAAAAAGCTCAATTTACGGTTTTGCAGGTGTTAGACAATTAATTATGCTTCTAGCTATAGGCGCTCCTGCCTTAATTATCTATTTCACTAAAAAAGATACCGATAGCAATTTGAGGTTTTTAAATATTCTTGCTGCAGGGGTACCTTTTATTGCTTGCACTGGTATCTTTTCTGCAGTTAAACCTAGCGATAAAGAATTGGAAGAAATGCAAAATAGAGCAGAGGAAAACAATCAGTTGCCTCCTAAATATTTATCTAAAAAAGATAATGAAGAAGTGGAAGAAAGTTCTAAACTTGATTTAGAATATTTTCCAGCTTTACAAGAATATGGGTTTTCACAAACTAGCTGGGCGATATTGACTGATGAACAAAAAGGTAAAGTTCTAGTACAAATTGCTGAAGGTAAGATTAAGAAGGTGAGTAAGAAAGAAAATGAATAGTTTATACGCCATTGATTTCTCAAACTCAATTAGATGGGATGAATCCACTTATTCTGGTGAAGTAATCATGTCCTTGTTGGTAATGGGATTGATTGCCATCCTCTCTTTTGTCGTCTTCTTTATTTTTAGAGGTAAAGATCCTACTAAACCCGATAGAAATAAATTCATCACT
>OCTW011545870.1_pt1 | contig 12843 bp, 14 predicted proteins | sample 1539671 | NCBI WGS metagenome assembly OCTW01 (sample SAMN02144230, study PRJEB22623) | gut metagenome | biome: sheep rumen | host: Ovis aries | place: New Zealand | reverse complement strand
CTCAATTTCTTTAGTTTTAGTCAGTGTTTTTCGGCAGTGTCTTACATATGTAAGACAGTAAGACATTTCATGCTACATCGTGTCTTACATGAATGTCTTACATATTTTTGACTGTTTTTAGTCCGGCTGAGCATTTGGATCAATGTCTGCCGGATCAGGATTAGCTATGTATTCGTTATTGTCCTTGTAATGCGTGACATTGAATCCATCATGAAGATCGACCCTGACGACATCCCAGAATCTCAGCTTTGCAGGATAATCTATCTTGACCAGGACTGTGCTCTTTCCATCAGCCCCAGTCTCGACATCACGGAAATTCGAGACCTTGGTGATCCTGTAGACATCAGTGAAATTTGGATACTGGGCTTCATTATAGGCCTTTATATTATCCTTAATCTTAGCCATATCCTCATCTGATACAGGCAGCTTCAGCTCACTCCAGTCAATGCCATCAGAAGCCTTGCTTTCGGGTGATCTGTTCGCATCTTTGTCTTCCTTAATTTCTTCCTTTTGCGTGATTCTTTTCTGGCCGCTCATTATGATTGCTCCCAGTCCAGCAGCAAGCCCGACTGCGATGATCATTCCAATAATGATGAGCCTGAACTTCTTTCCTCTGTTCTCATCCATAATTCTATCCTCTCAATCATTTAGTCTTTCCCTAAATCTCGATAAAGCAGATCATCAAGGGATATATCAAAATATTCTGATAGCTTTATGGCACTGCCAAGCGTGACATTGGAGAAATCTTCAAGCTTCAAGATATTCCGAATTGATGTTCTCGATATGCCTGCCTCTCTGCTCAATCCCCTGAGAGACAAATCATTTTGATTCATCAGTAAAACAATATTGCTTCTAAAATAAAACATCATGCTCCTTCTTTCTTATTTGTGTTATAATGGTCTCATATTGTACCTGCTGTTTTAGCAGTTATCGCCCTTTTCAAATTGCATCAGATCGATCCATCCTATGATGTCATGCTTTGTCTGATTGTCATCGTAATAATAGGCAAAATTGTCTTTATCAAGATAGACAAATATGTGATCAAATACTCCTGTATCAGCCAGACTAAACAATCCATTCATTCCCATGCCTTTTGAATAACCCAGTACTGCTTCTTGATATGGATCAAAGTAAAATGTGCAGCTTGATGGCTCAAAATAATAATTCATTCCCATTCGGCTTGATATCAATCTTACTTTTTTTGGAAATTCAATATACAGATAATTCAGTTTAATCATGCTTACCTCCATTCTAAAAGAAAGGATAAAATATAATGCTTATCAGTCTATATCAACTACGTCAATTAACCAGTCATATGCGTAAATCCAGAAAAGATATTGAACAATATTATATAACTTATTCAAATGTTAAATTTGATATCATCTATGATATCAGTAAAACTCCTTTTGAGTTATTGATTGGTGCCGTTAATTACAATTGGGCATGTGTTCTTGAAGTAATAGATGGTTTTTATACAAGCATGCCCGATAGTGATTTTTATTCATTATGCAATATATTAAATCTAAAACCAGGAAAGGAACATTTTACATCTTTCATGTTTTTAAACTATATTGCTTCAAAATCTCCTACTCAATGTACCAATCAGATTGTCGATCCTTCACATCTATCCAGATTCAGAAATAAGAAAGTCAAGTCTGCCGATGAACCTGAAAAGATCTATTTTGTAGGCTGGAACAATCATCTGAAGGATAAAAGAAAAGCTCGCAACTTTGACAAGACGGAACTTTTCTTTGGAAAAAGGGTTGCTGACTACTGCAGGAAAAACAATATAAGCTCCATGTGGACAGACAAGAGATACGATTCCAGCAAGGCATCATATCCCTGGGACACGGATCATGGCAGCTAGGCATTCAAAAAGATGGATCAGTTTCCATCTTTTCATTTGGCATATTTTTGATAGCATTCCATGGCCAGCCTGATTCTTCTCGGCATGTTCGGCTTTCCTGCTCTCTCGAATTTCACCTCAAACAGCTCCGTTGCTGCCTGGACATCCTTCATGCTCCTGAGATTCTCAAGGCCACGTATGCCTGATATTTCCTGTGCAACGAACTCACACTGACCGGCAAGTGAATACTTGTCTCCATATTTCTGCTGGCAGTACTGGATACAGTTTCTCTTTCTTCCTCCTATCCACGAACATACGCCATAGTTCAGCCCATCATCATACTGAGGGTTGACGCCCGATTCCTGGCCCATGTTGCCGACTATTCCTGCAGCCGACTCCCTGGAATATCCTGCCGATACGAAGAAGTTGAATGCCTTCTCCTCGTTAGTGCTTCCTGTTGCCTTGCCGGCGGCCGCTGGAGCCGTGAGCGAAGCCTCGTAGTTAGGCGTACAGAAGGCATAGAATCTCCTGGTGCTGATCCTAGGCAGGTCTTCAGTCCTTCCTGACCTGCATCCCAGCGTATGCGACTGATTGCCTCCCAGTATATGGCCTGTACCGACTCCTCCGTCGCCCATCGCAAAGCCGACATGTCCGCTTCCAGAGTCTGTTCCATTATCCGAATAGAATACCAGATCGCCCATTTTAGGGCTGTAGTCACGGCCATGCTTTACTGCTCCCATGGCAACCAGCGTCTTCAGCATGTTCAATGCATTTGGCTGTCTCACCTGGATATTGCATTTAGTCGAGAGAAACCACGACGCAAAGGATGCACACCATGCTGAGCCCCTGGGAATGCCTATCCAGTCAAGGTACTTTGCTCCGGAAGAATCAGCTGCGTTGCTGTGATACCACTCCATCTCCCTTACCAGCTCTTCCTGTATCCTGGAAGGGTCAGCAAGATAGCTGCCTGACACCTCGGACGTTGATTCAGAAGCTCCGGCAATTGATACAATAATGACGATGACAAGAAAAAAGGGCAGCATCAGCGATCCGGCTGCAGCTGCCATCAGCTTCATCCTTGAATGTTTATTGAGCATGTTCCTCCTCTCTTCCCGCCAGTGCTGACGGGTGGTAACGGTAATCTAATGTGGCAATTTCTGTCCACCCGTTCTGGTGAGAAGCATGTTGCCCTCACCAGCAGGTGATTTCTACATGAGGCTGAGTTCTCTTTCCGTTGCCAGGAATTCCACAGGTATGCGCTTGTTGCCGCATACAAAGATTCCCTGCCATGGTCTCAGCTGTTCGAGTGTCTCCATTTCCCCGTCAGATAGGCTGATAAGCTTTCCCAGGTCTGTAATTGCATCCTTGGTAAGGTTCATGTAGACCTGATAGCAAGCATTGTTGAAGATCGCCTTGCCATCCTTCAGGATCTGGGGATTGGTGTACTCAACGACTTCCTGAGTGCCTGAGAGGGTAACCGTATTGTACTTTCTGGCACGTCTCTGAAAGACAGCCAGGATTGAAGCCAGGCTTGGCTCCTCGATGAACATATGCTGCTCGTCATTGACGAACACAGTCGGCATCTCCTCATGCCCCAGACAGAGTGACCAGGCATAGTTGAATACCATTCTCAGCAGTGCGTTTTTTAGGTTAGGCGTCACATTGAATAGATGCTTTGTGCCAATTGCAATCATGCCTGTAGATTCAAGGGAGTCAGAAGCGATTGTTGTCGTGCCGTCAAAGTACTTTCCATATTCACCTTCGACCCCGTTGCTGCCTGTGATCGACCTCATTCTCATTTCAAGCTCCTTCAGTGCCTGAAGCTCTCTTTCATGCTCCTTGCTGCCAGAGCGCTTCATATCCTCTATCATCCGCTTGATAGTGGCTGTAAAGTTCGTGAAGGTCGGATAGTTCTCAACGGACAGATGCTCAAACGTTCCTTCGGTGCTGATTCCAACGCTCTCATATGTCCTGACGACTATCTCACCTATCATGGCCATGGCATCGTCGCTGATGTTTGGCCAGAGCAGGCTGAACGTTATCTTGATTTCTTCAATGACCTGCATGATAGCCGCATTGTTGCTGTACTTGATTTCCTTGGACTCCTTCTGATCGGAATCAGTCGAAAGCGGCTTGAGGTCAAAGATATTGATGATATTTCCGTCAAGTCCCAGTGCAACATAGTTGCCGTGAACGTACCGGCAGAGTGTCTCATTCTTGTTCTCCGGATCAAGCCATACGATCTTTCTGTGATTGATGATATGTCCATGAATAAGCAGGTTCATCGTCGTTGTCTTCCCTGTGCCGCTTCGGCCAATGATGACCATGTTTCCATTAGGCCTGTTCATCTCCTTCGCCAGGGCAGGATTGTTCCTGTAGAAGAACTGGTCAAAGATGATCTTTCCTCCAGATGTCATTTCTCTTGCTATCAGCGTTCCCTGGGGATCATCAAGCGTGTCGAATATCCATGGCCACAGCCCAGCCACCGTCTGCGAGGACATGGGCTGGCCGTTCAGGTAGTCTGGCTCCTTTCTCAGCCCGTGATTAATGAAAAGCGGGGTGTTCTTCCTGAAAAGCCCCTGCTGCAGCAGGCTTATGCATCTCAGGCTGATGCCGACTGCCGATGAGCCGAAGGTGTTCTTGACTTCCTTTACATACTCATTCAGCTCTTCCCTTGTGTCAGCCTTGATGTAGAGCTGGCAGATGCAGTTGATTGTTGAGGACTTCATTCTCACGTTTTCCTGGATGAATTCATCCAGTGCCTCTCTTCTCTGGCTCAGCTCCTCAATCTCGCTGGGATCCGTCGACTTGCTCAGCTTCTCCTGGATGTCATTTCTTTCACCCTTCAGCACGCTTGCATAGTCAAGATCAGTCTGCTCCGTAAGCATGTCTACATAGTAGTGCTGTCCTCCGATCAGGGGAGCCAGGAATCCTTCGGTGAACATTGTCGGGTAGCCCCAGAAGCTCATCACCTTTATGTATTTGTCTCCGATGATCAGCTCCCCTGTATGCTCAATGAAGCAGACAGGGGCGACTGTCGTTCTTCTCGCCTTTTTATTCATCCTCGTCCTCCTCCTTGTCGATTTCCTTTGCTAGCCCTGGTCTCTCGGATGGCAGCAGAACCTGAGTAATCATGTACTCGTCGACAGTATCATTTTCAAACTCCTGCTTGACGAGATTGATATAGTCCATATTTCTCATTGGTCGGACCCTGAAGACATTGCCGATTTCCCTTGTCATCTGTTCATAGCATTTGTCTATATGATTCTTGTCTTCCTGTACGAGCACGAAGAAGCTGAGTTCCGGAAAGCTTCTCTTGAACCAGTCAAGCTTGCTCAGCTCCATTTCCAGCAGCTTCAGGACTGAAGCATTCGTCTCCTTTCTCATCATGCTGGAATATCTGCCCTGCTGTGCACCGACATCCGGTGATGTCTTGACGAACTTCCAGTAAAGAGGGAATCTTATTCTGTCAAGGCTGTTTGCCAGTGACTGTATGGCTATGACCTTCTCGCTGTTGCTCAGGAGGTTTATGTTGTAGGGCGTCAGGCTGATTCCCTTGACGTATCTTACCGTATGTCCCCTCTTGAGGACGATGCCTTCATTGCTCATTGAATAGAAGTCCATCCAGTCAAGCGTGGTCCTTATTGCTTTCTTGCGCTTCTCTTCCTGCTTTGCCTTCTTCCTGGGCGACAGGCGCTTCTTCTTAATCATCTTCTGCAAAGTACTCCACCTCCTCCTTGTCTTCATTCAGGTCTGCATATGCGATTCCCCTGAAGCGATATTCACGGTTTCTCGTATAGTACTGCATGGCCGTCAGGATCCATTCGAGGACATTGTGATAATAATTGATCTTTAATACCAGCCCGGCAGAAACAAGTATGATCAGTCCCCCAATCAGCGCTGCTGAAATGCCAAATATGAGCGACCTGAGGACCATGGCTATGTTAAGAAGGACGAGCCCAACGATCAGTCCTCCCAGCCCGCCTAGGATCAGTATGGCAAGATCTATCGGTCTGTACTTGCCAAATATATACTTGCCCGATTTGAAGTTCTTGGGACATATGAATATCATTTTTTCTTCCTCCTCTCTGTGATAAGTGAAAAGGACAATATAATAATGTCGGAAAACCTACATTTTATATTGCCTTTTTTCTACATCATTATTTCATCCTTTACAATAGGCACCCGCCATGACTGACGGTTGCTCTGACCGGTCCCTAAAGGAAAATGCCCTTTTCTGACTGACCAAGTGCAGCTTCTCGGGAAAGTTTTATTTTCTGCTGCATCTCCCCACGCTTCTCAACGAAGTCAACTGCCCTGTCAGCATTCTTTATTGCCTGGAAGATCCTTTCAGGTTCATCCTTGACCTGGCTTGCCCATGACTGGAAATAAGCCGTATGGTTCTTCACCCTGCTTTCGTCAGATATGCCAAGCTCAGCACAGAGCATTGCCGAGCCGGTTTCAGCGACAAGCTCCTCAATTGCATATCTCTCATCACCAAACATGCCCCCCTGGTCACGGTTCAGGCGATTCTTTGTGCCAGTTGAATGGATGACCTCGTGGGCCTTGGTTGCCAGATATCCTTCGAATGAGCTGAACTGATCTGCAGATGGCAGCGTTATTGAATCCGTCCCAGGCGCATAGTAGGCCTGGCTGTTTGAGATGTCCTCATTCAGCCTGATTCCTTCATTCCTCATGTATGTATTGAGAATGTCATCTACCATTTCAGCATCGACAGTCCTCTCATTGTTCTGTCCGAGACAGCTGATTCTCTCTTCTTCCTTCAGCCGGATATGCTTGATGAGCGATCCATTAAATACAGTATAGTTCTTGATGATGATCGTGACCTCATGCTTTCGGTCAACATCGTCACCCTTCATGATGTCATCATATTCCCTGATTGTGAGATTCTTATGATTCTTCTTGTCATATGGCTGATAGAATTCAATCGGCACGCCCTGATTCTTTGCGTTTTCCAGATGCCAGCGCGGAGGCTGCAGGGCTTTCATTCCGCTGTCCTGGAAGACGTCAGGATAGATCTTCATTATGGCTGCAAGCTCCTGGTTGTACTTCTCGACAAGCACTTCCTGGCTGTCATTCGCAACGCCATATCCAGATATGAGAGATTCCTTCAGTTCTGTTTCAGCCTCATCATACTCTTCCGGCTTCATGAAGCTTCCGTCCCTTAACCCTGCCTCCTTGAGAAGGCTATGGTTCTTTCTCAGCTGTTCAAGAATGCTATTCGCTTCTTCATCATGTCTTTCCTTTATCTGATTGTATGTCATCCAGGCATTCGAGATGTATTCCCTCCTGTGGGAGACTATCTCCAGAAGCAGGACGTTTATTCCATTATATTTCCTTCCGGAGTTATAGTTGTAGCCCTGAAACGGCGTCCTGATGATACTCCATTCCGCCTCCCAGGGAAGCTGCTCCTTCTCCAGGGATTCAAGCAGTTCCTTCTGGAGCATCTCCCTTGTCTTGTTGACATATTTCCTGTTATTCCTTTTCATCATCTTCGTCCTCCAGCAGTTCACTGAGGTCATATTCTGAATCCGGCTCTTCATCAGGTGCAATCGTATCCTCGTTGATATCGATGCCCAGTTCCTTGATTAGATCGTCCATTTTTTTCTCCTTTTCTCTGATTTTTATTCTTTTATCCTTCAGAATGCTGCACTGATTTCCTGCCGGCAAGGTATCCTTCTGTATAGGCATCATTCAGCTTGTTGGCTGAAAGAAGCCCGACTGTAACCATGCCTGCAATGCAGCCAGCTGCAGTTCCTGCAGCAAATGCCATTGCCATCATTTGTACCATCCTCCTTTCACTGTGAATCATTGAATGCACCCGACAGTGCTGACGGGTGTCCCTTCATTATCAGTAGCCCATCTTTGCATTCCTTCTGTCATCAACGCGCTTGCCGTTCATGTAGATTGCCGTGTTCTGTCCACTTGTAAAGAAGCTCCTTTCAGCTCCGGCATTCTCAAGTGCAAGAGACAGCTCGCCTTTTGACATTTTATCAGCACCTTCGATATGGAGTGCCTGGGCAGCTGAAAGCTGCTTTTCCGTTGGCGGATCATTGAACGATGTGGATGAGCCACTGCCCTTATCATAGCCAGCCGCTCCCATGGCTGTCCTGGCGCCCTGGGTCTCCTGTGCTCTGTCATATGGATGTGAGCTTGCTGTACGCCATATCTGCCTTCCCTTGCCAAGGGCTCCGCCACTGGCCCTGCCATCCTTCGTGAGGCTGGCAGCACCGGACCTCACGGATCCTCCGATTCCGCCCGCTACGGCACCAAGTGCCTTTCGCACGGCTCCGGAATCCTTTGCGACGGCCTTCTGGTATCCAAGTCTTGTCCCTCCGGCCATTCCAATGCCGAATCCAACTGCACCGGACACAGCGCCTGATGTGACGCCGCCTGCGATGCCGCCTGCTACCCTGCCGATCCTTATTCCGGATGAAACCTCGGACAGTCCTTCCGAAATACCCATTCCCTGGCCTCCGAAGAATCTTGAAAGCGTTATTGGTGCAGACTTTATTGCTGCAAAGCCGCCAATGACCAGGAACAGCTTTCCAAGCGTTCCGACCGTTCCATCACCCAGTGCTGCCGTTATTGACTGGTTAGTGGCAAGGTAAAGGATTAGATATGTAAACCATATCTGCAAAAACAGGATGATATAGCTTCCAATGATCGTGCTTACCCACTGGTGATACTCTCCCTGCCCTTCTCCAGTAGGCTCGATGAGCGATGATATCGTATAAGGGGCTATCAGGTAGAGCATGATGATTGTTAGAAGCCTCTGCGTCATGCTTATCGCCAGGCCAACAAAGTTGACTGCTGCAAGAACTGATATAATGATCATCAGGAACAGGCTCGCCCAGTTCGGGAAGAACAGGTACTCGTCATCCGCCTGCCGGTTGATGTCGAATGTGCTGGAATCATATGAATATCCATCTGATTTTTCCTTTCTTGCCTCGTTAAGGCTTCGCTTCTTATTGACAAGGTCTACCTGCTCAAACGAACTTAGCCTTCCTTTTTCATTGGACGCCTCGAGCCTGCTAACCTCCTTCTCAAGCTGGCTGATCTTTTCATCAGTGGACCTCGTGTATTCATCGAACTTCTTGTTGCCCATGAGATGGTTTGTTTCCATCAGAACGTCCGATACCTTGACAGTCTGCACGTCAGTAGGCAGGAACATGCCAATCCCATTGATGAGATCAATGGATACTGAATTGACATACTGCATTCCGATAGGTGCAAGTGACAGAATAAGGCTTGTCACGCCTATCATCATCACCGTCCTGATGGGCTGTACTTTCTGCCTGTATCCATCATTCAGCATGAAATAGAAGTAGATCTTGACGACCCTGTAAGTTATGAAGAGAATCAGGAAAACACCAGCAACTGCGAACCAGCTTGATATGCTTCCCTTGCTGTAGAAATCAACCCTGGCAATCCTTATGACAGCCTCCCATACAGTATCAACACCCCACAATAGAGTCTTGATGATTCCCCATATGATGTTTCTGATGAATCCTTCTACCTGACCTCCTATGTCAAACATCATTTTCCTCCTTTCAATCCCGTCAGTGCTGACGGATTATCTGTTACAGATTTGCAGACTGCTAGACCAGACCGAAGATCTGATAGATCACATTGATCAGCTCCGCAATAACCGTGACGATGATGATCCTCTTGATCATTCTGAAAGGCTTATGTCTCTCCTTCTCGTCCTCGTCCTTGACGAACCATGAGATGAAGCTGATCAGGCAAACCACCAGCGATACAAGCGGCACCGCCCAGATAAGGAACTTCGTGATAGGGTCAATGAAGCCCTTGACTGTCTGCTTCGCCAGTCCTTCGTTGAACTTGACAAGGACAGTAGGCATCATTGCCATCAGTCTGTCAGCAAGTAATAAACTATTCATTTCTTTCCTCCTTCCCGTCAGTAATGACGGGTATCCAATACAGATTCAAATGAGTCCTTTTTCAAGGACTCATTCAGATCTTTTTAGTTTTTCTTTCTTGAGATGCCGTAGATAACAAGCGCTAATGCTGCGATGACTGCCATGACTACATAAAGCATAATCTGTGTATTATCACCAGTAGCAACGACAGCTGCTGCAGGAATGATTGCTCCGGCAGCTGGCAATGGTGTATCAGCATAGGTAATCTCATATGTTTCACCAACATTCTTCAGTTTCTCGTCAACAACAACCTTAACGACTTCTTTTGATAGGCTGTAGCCTGTTGGCGCTTTTGTTTCCTTTATGTAGTACGTTCCATAGCCAATTTCATTGAATGTTGCCGTACCGCTTGACTGATCAGCATTGACCTTCTTAATAGCCTTAGTGCAGGCTTCATCTTCATAGATAGTGAATTCGAAGTCTTTAGACTTGATGTTCTGCTTAGTCTGAGCATCAACCTTAACAACACGGATCTCAGTCATGAGCGGATTGAATTCGACTGTCTGGCCTTCATCCTGAAGATCAGCATGCGCAGTCACCTTGTTTTCACCCTCGTAAAGCTCTTCAAATACAACGACTTTAGCTCCTTTACCTAAGAAGTAAGAATCAAATGTAAATGTTACAGTAGCGCTGCCGTCTGGCTTCTCTGTTGTGAATGCTGTTTCAGCTGTAATCTCTTTACCATCTGCATCCAGTATTGATTTTCCGGTTTCAGCATTCATCAGTACGCCCCTGATTGTCTTTTCAACGCCAGGAGTCAAATTCTTGTAGTCAATTACATCATTGATTACAGTCTTATGATTAACATCTGCCTTCTTCTGATCATCTGCAGTTGCTGTTGTATGGATTTCAGGATAATAGATAGTCTGTTCTGAATCCTCAAGGTCAAAATGATGAAGGACCATCACTCCCTCTTCATAGAGGTCTTCACCAGCGACTACTGTCTTGCCTGCGAGCCCTGTAGTATCGTAAGTATACTCAATATCAATATAGCCATCACGTTCTGTAGGCTTGAATTCCTTGGTAACTCTGACTTCTTTGCCAGCGGCATCCTTCAGCTTTTCTCCTGTCTCCTTAACAGCAAGGAAGAAGTCGACCTTATACTGCTTGCCTCTGATGAGGTTATGATAGTAATATCTGTCAACGCTTGTTGTCTCCTTGGAAATGACACCTTGATGAGAACCTGTTGTCTTGTCAAGGAATGTTGTATGAGCTGTAATGGATTCACGTTCGTCTTTCATGGTAACCTTCTGCATGTCCTGCGTAAGCTTAAAAGTCACAGGATTTGCAATCTTGTAGCCTTCAGGTGCCGAAATTTCTTTCAAAATATATGAAGCATTTGAAGGAATGTCTCTTACCACGTGTGTGCTTCCGTCAGAAGTCCACTTGTCAAGCTCCTTGCCTGAAGCGTCAGTAAGCTGGAGCACTGCCCCAGGAATCTCTTTTGTTCCAGTAACATCAACCTTGCTGATTTGTACGCTTGCAGTGCCAACGAAATCAGCACGTAAAGATGTAAAATTGGTAGGATCAACCGTATAATCCCAAGAAGCTAAATCCTGTAAGCTAGAAGCCGGAGTCTTCCAAACAATAGCCTGGAACTTAAAACTTCCCAGATTTATATTTTGTTTATTAATTGATCCTGAAAATGTTTTAGGAGCTGAAAGATAAAGTTGATCTCCAGCCTTGAGACTAATAGTTGTTCCGCTTTGACCTGTTGTAATATTGTGAATAGTTACATTTGCATTACCAGTGTCAAATGAAGCAGAAGATGGGTTACCTACACCATTCACCATAAATGTCTCAGATTTTTGAAGACCTGATTCTGAATCATACGTAATCTTTGGATTTGTGTTTGAGAATTTTAAATGCTTCGCTATTGGATCATTTTTTCCACTAATCCATGAAAGGAAGGAAGCCGCCTTCTTTCTTGTCTTCTTTGAGCCATATACCTGATCAAGCGCAAGCGATGTAATAACTCTCGCCTTGTCTGTTCGATTTCCTTCTCCTCCCCAGAAAGAGGCATCAGCTCCAGCAAAGCCATAGTAGAGAATCTTTCTCACTGTTGGATTGTCATAAACACTCGAATTTGTAGCTGTACCTGTGCCAGGTGTACCCTTCTCGTGCTCCATACAGAGCGCATCCCTTCCATTAACTTTGAACTTCCCTACAGTAGATCCGCTCCACGTTGCCTTTCCACCATAAGATACTGTAGCTGAAGCTGCATTTACTTGTGACGTTTTTGCTGAAGTTCCAATAACACCGCCGAAACTGAATAGTGTGGCAAGCATCACTGTGCCTACCTTTTTCAATAATGGTCTTGTATCCATTTGATTATTTCCTCCTTGTTGATGCCTAATCATTATTGTTTGTTTTATATTTTCCTTCTATTCCATAAACCACCTCCTTTGATGTAATTGAAAAGGAACAGTCATTGACTGTTCCCTGTAAAACTAATAAATTTTCATTGCATTAATCAATTGCATCTTCAGTTAATCATTGTCATCAATTGCAGTCCAGTCATCATGGCCTGAGAAGCCTTCGTAATCTTCAAAATAATTTCCATCATCTCCATAAGGTTTTCTTTCACCAGTTTTTTTAGTCGTAACTGAATTGCCAGATGAACCTGAACTTCTTCCGGATTTTGATTGAGACTGTCTTGCATTGTTATTCTGCGATGATTGAGTAGAAGGTGTTCTTCTGTTAGAAGATGCATTGCTTCTATTTCTTGATGCGTTTGATGGGGTATTCGTCTTTCTTGGAGTATTGGAAGACTGAACACTGTTTTTTGACTGACTTTTGGATATAGCAGCATTGTGACTAGAAGAACCACTCGCCTGTGTCGAAGAACCTTTAGGAGTTCCATTGTTTGTATTTGATGGTTGACTTTGTGACACTTTATTTTGTGATGATTGAACAGTTGTCTTATCAACAGGCACAGGTTTAGCATTCACTGTCACCTTGCAGCTGTATGTCTTGCTGTCCTTCTTGAAGACTATCTCCGTTTCACCAGCCTTGACGGCTGTCACCTTGTAG
>OCTW011603888.1_pt1 | contig 12845 bp, 6 predicted proteins | sample 1539671 | NCBI WGS metagenome assembly OCTW01 (sample SAMN02144230, study PRJEB22623) | gut metagenome | biome: sheep rumen | host: Ovis aries | place: New Zealand | reverse complement strand
TGTCCATATGATGGGATTTTCACCTTTTCAAATGTACACAATTCGGGTTTGTCGCTAATTCATGTGTCCATTTTACGGGGTACATTTTAAGCGGAGAAGGTGCTGATTGTCACCAACCGCCCCGCAATCGCCAACAGTTGGTATCAGGATTACGAGAAGTTCCTCGGCACCGAATCCCATTACTTCTTTGTCAGCGCCGTGGACGGTATCAAGGACAAGCCCCTGGTCATGTCCTACCAGACTTACGACAACGACAGGAAGAGCCGCGCCCAAAGGAAGCTGCTTGGCGAAGACATCACCATGATGGGCTTGATTGACTTCGTGTCCTTGCAGGATTTGAAGGGCGCTATTGAGTTTGGCGGTCAGTACAACAAACTGGAAGAACTGGCGAAAATCCAGTGGGACGTGCTGGTGATTGACGAAGCCCACGAAGGCGTGGACACCTACCGCACGGACGTTGCTTTTGACCACATCAGCCGCAAGTTCACCCTTCACCTGTCTGGCACGCCGTTCAAGGCGCTTGCCAACGACAAGTTCCCTGAAAAAGCGATTTTCAACTGGACTTACGCCGATGAGCAGCAAGCGAAGCGTGATTGGGATGGAGAGGATAGTAACCCCTACGCCACCCTGCCGCGCCTGAACCTGTTCACCTACCAGATGAGCGAAATCATCCGCGATGAACTGTCGCAGGGTGTGGAGATTCAGGGTGAAACAGAAGAATACGCTTTTGACCTGAACGAATTCTTTGCCACCAACGGCGCAGGGCGCTTTGTGTATGAATCTTCTGTTGACCGCTTCCTGGATGCGCTGACCACCCAAGAGATGTTTCCCTTCTCCACCCCTGAACTGCGCAACGAACTGCGGCACACCTTCTGGCTGCTGAACCGCATTGACAGTGCCAAAGCCCTGACACGCAAGCTGGAAGCACACCCTGTCTTCAGCAAATACAAAATTGTTGCGGCTTACGGCGATGGTCGTGTGGATGAGGATGACCCAAGAGAAACCGAAAAATCCTACGACCGCGTGAAGCAGGCAATCAAGGAAAATGACTACACCATCACCATGTCTGTTGGTCAGTTGACCACAGGCGTTACGATTCCTGAATGGACAGCGGTGCTGATGCTGTCATCCTTGCGCAGCCCCGCCCTCTACATGCAGGCAGCTTTCAGGGCGCAGAACCCCTGCACCTTCTATCGCGGCAAAGAGTATCTGCGCAAGGAAAACGCCTACGTTTTCGATTTTGACCCTGCCCGCACGCTGACCATCTACGAACAGTTTGCCAATGACCTGAACGCTGAAACCTCTGATGGACGCGGTGACATCGACCAGCGCAAGGAAAACATTCGCACACTGCTCAACTTCTTCCCTGTCCTGGGTGAAGATGAGACAGGCGAAATGGTGGAACTGCAAGCTGAAACAGTGCTGTCCATCCCGCGCAAGATTCGCTGTCAGGAAGTGGTTCGCCGCGGCTTCATGAGCGATTTCCTGTTCCAGAATGTGGCGAACGTCTTCCATGCGCCGCAGGCAGTGCTGGACATCATCACGCAGTTCACGCCTGTTGCTGAACCCAAGGCAAAAGCAGAAATCACGCCGCAGACCGCCGAAGACCTGTCCCTGGATGAAAACGGCGAAGTGTCCATGAGCGATGACATCGTGATTGGCAAGGCGCAGGAATTGTTCGGTGAAAAGATTTATGAGCAAGTGCCCGACATGCTGAATGACGCCATCGCGCAGGCAACGCCCACCGAAAAGTCCACAGAGGAACAGCAGATTGAGCGCCTGAAAGAAATCTTCCACCAGCAGGCAGTCACGCCGCTGATGGAAACCGCGCAGCAGCAGTATGGTTCTGACATTCGCCCCTCTGACAAGAAGCGCCTGGAACGCAAGATTGAAGCGGATTCTGACCGCATCATCAACAAAGCGCATGGCGAATTCTCCATCCAGCAAAAGAAGCTGGAACAGGAGAAAAAGGAAATGCTGGCGATGGCTGAAACCGAAGAGGACAAGCGCTACATTGAACAAGAGATAGAAGCGCAGAAGAAAGCCGCCGCCGATGCCCTGATACAGACCATCCAGAACGCGGTGCCTGACTTTGTGGAGCACGCTGGACAGGAAATCGTGCGCACAGTGGAAACAGCGAAGAAGGAAGCGGAGAAAAAGACCATCGAAGACCGCGTAAAAGACCACCTGCGCGGCTTCAGCAGAACCATCCCATCCTTCCTGATGGCTTACGGCGATGACAGCGTGACCCTTGCCACCTTCGACCAAATCATTCCTGACAAGGTGTTCCAGGAAGTTACGTCCATCACCCTTGCGCAGTTCGTGTTCCTGCGCGATGGCGGCGATTACGTGGATGAAGCCACAGGCGAAACAAAACACTTTGCGGGGCACCTGTTTGACCCTGTGGTGTTCGATGATTCCGTCAAAGAGTTCCTGCGCCTGCGCGTGAAGCTGGCAGACTATTTTGAAGAAAGCAGCACCGAAGACATTTTCGATTACATCCCGCCGCAGAAGACCAACCAGATTTTCACGCCGAAATGGGTGGTGAAAAAGATGGTGGACATGCTGGAAGAGGAAAACCCTGGCTGCTTCGACCTGCCTGACAAAACCTTTGCCGACCTCTACATGAAGTCTGGTCTTTACATCGCCGAAATCGTGAAGCGCCTCTACCAGAGCAAGGAACTGCAAAAGCGCTTCCCTGACCGCCATGACCGCCTGCGTCACATTTTCGCCAAGCAGGTCTATGGTCTGGCACCCACCGAAATCATTTACAAAATCGCCACCAACTTCATCCTGGGCTTCGACCAGGATGTGGAAATCAAAAACCACAATTTCAGATTGCTGGACGCCCTGGAATACGCCAAGGCAGGCACCCTGGAAAAGCAGCTTGACAAGGTGTTTTTTTGACAGAAAAAGGTTCATTGAAGATGCCAGCTGTGATATGCCGGCGTCTGCTTTCTGGCCCTTGACAAAGCGGCGCATCTGTTTTACCATATATTCAGCAGAGATCCCGGAAGAACCGGGCCATCCTGCGGAGGTAGTGTTTGGAGACTGTTCTGTAACAGGGAACATGGCTGAAAAAACGGCGGTGGCATGACCGCTTGTTTGCTGACGCCATGGCGCGGTTCGGACGGTCGCCGGACACTTTTTGTTTTGTCCTTCTGCCGGACCGCATTCCCTGATCCCCGTTCATGTCTGAAAAAAAGAGTATGAAGACAGAGAACAGGAGGAAGAACATGAATTCTATGATCATCCGGCGGGAAACGGAAAAAGACTACCGCGCTGTGGAAGAGTTGACCCGGGAAGCCTTTTGGAACGTCTATAAGCCGGGAGCAGACGAACACTATTTTGTGCATCAGATGAGGAGCCACCCCGATTTTCTTCCCGAGCTGGCCTTCGTGGCCGAAGCGGACGGCAGGATCGTCGGCAGTATCATGTATACCAAGGCCTGGCTGGAGGATGAGGCGGGCAAACGAAAGGAAATCCTTTCCTTTGGCCCGCTTTGCGTCGCGGTGGAATTCCAGCGGCAGAAGATCGGCAAACGCCTGATCGAGCGCTCCTTTGAGGAGGGCCGAAGACTCGGCTATGACGTGAACATCAACTTTGGCAACCCGGGAAATTATGTGAGCAGCGGTTTCGTCAGCTGCAAAAAGAAGAATGTCTGTTTTGCGGTGGATGGAAACTATCCGACGGCGCTCCTGGTCCGCGAGCTGGTACCCGGCGCGCTGGACGGCAGAAAATGGATGTATATCCCGAGCACGGCGGCGGATTGCTGTGATGACACCGAAGCCGTAGAGGCCTTTGACGCCTCCTTCCCGCCCAGGGAAAAGAAGTGGATGCCCAGCCAGGAAGAGTTCTATATCTACAGCCACTCTTCCGTCGTCAGATAAAACGAAACTATCTTTAGTCCTGCGCTTCGCCTCTTCGGAGACGGAGCGTTTTGTCTTGTGAGACGATGATGCGCCGTCAGCGAAAAAAAGAAGGCCGGCAGGATCTGCCGGCCCGGTTGATCAGATGTTCAATTAACAGTGATCAATAAAAGGGTGTCTCCGGAAAGCACCGTAGCCTGGCCGGGAGCCTCCGCCTGCAGGGCGTTGGTCACCACCAGGGGGTCGGAGCTGAAGCCCTCCCCGTCCAAACGGTCGCCCGGTTTCATCGTCACAGTCCGGGAGTGGGTTTTCAGCCACTCGCTCCAGGAGAGGGTGAAATGGTCCGCCCGGTTTTCCCGGATATAGAGGTACATGGCCCGGGCCAGGACGCACCGCTCTTTTTGGGCGTGGCTCTTTTCCGGGGCGGAGATGTCCAGCAGGTTTCCGCTGCCGGTTTCCGCCTGGTGCCGCAGGATGTCCTCCACGGAGGCGTCCGGTTTCCCCATCATCTCCCAGATGGTCATGAAGGCTCCGGTCCGCCCGGACCCGGCCTGACAGTGGAAGTGGAGCCAGGCGTCGTCCGGAAGCTCGCGGGTGAAGGAAATAAAGGCGTCAATCACGTCGGCGGGCGGCCAGCAGTGGTCGGGGCAGGCCAGGCGGAGATAGTGAAAGCCGCTGTCTTCCACCAGCTCGCGTTCCGTTTCCCAGGTGTCGACCTTCAGGTTCCATGGGTCCGCCGGCCGGTCGTCGACGGCGGTATAGGCCGTGACCTCCGTGCCGACCAGGCTGGAAAGGCTTTCTTCCTCCGCCTCGATTTCCGCGACGGAGCGGCCGAGGTTTGCGTCGTTGCTTCCCCCGCACCAGGAGACGGCGATGCCGTTGATCAACCCATGAGTCTCCATCCGGCAGTCCACGATCCATATGTCCCGGCCCAGTCGTTGAAGCTGGGCGGAAAGGGCGCTGAACTGCTCCCTGGAAAACTGGGCGCTGCCGGACATCCTTTCCTCCGGCAGGAAGCGGACGTTGTCCAGCTCCCTGCGCCAGGCCTCCGGGTCATCCCGGTCCACCCGAATGAACACGTCGGCCGAGGCTGCCGCCGCGGCGCAGAAGAGCAACGCAAATGCCAACAATAGGGACAGTATTTTTTTCATGATCCCGTGCTTCCTTTTTCTTTCCTTTTTATCCCTGCTGTACGAGCCTGAAGAAGGCGTCGACCTGATCGGCGTGGCGGCCGCGGCAGAAAATGTGGTGGTTGTTGATGGGCCGGGTCAGGAAGTAGGAAAAATCGTCCAGCCCGACGCGGATCTGGGTGCGGCAGAGCATGTCGCTGAAGGGGGTGTCGAGGATGCGGCCTTCCTGTACAAAGTAGCGGGACAGGTCTCCTTCGCACTTGAACAGGGTGCAGTTGCCCAGGTCGAACGTGGCCTGTACGGCTGCCCCGATGCCGGATTCAAAGTGCGTGTTGAGGCAGTAATTCCGCACCATCGCCGTAGGGATGGTGCAATGGGCGAAGGTGGCGACGCCCGCCTTGGTGTCGAACCGGCTGGGGTTGCACATGAACAGGGGCTCGCCCGTCACGCTGCCCAAGATTGCCATGGACAGCAGGGAGGGCAGGTCGCCCTCGCACCCGCCCCAGACGCCCTGGCTGTTGAGGATGGAAAGGCCCAGGCAGCCCGTGGTGTGTACGGTGTCCAGCAGGTCAAAGCAGCGGACCGTGAGGCCGCTTAGGCCGTACCGCGCCACGATACGCTGGAAGGCTCCGTAGACGTACAGGGCCTTTTCCACCTCCCCGTGGTCAAATTTCTGGCGCAGGAAGGCTTCGGTGTATTCGTTCGCGTCATAGGCATTGAGCGGGATTTCGGCCAGCAGCTCCTCCATCGGGATGGTCACGAGGGAAAGGCCCAGGCGTTTTTGCACCGCCTCGCTGTCGTAATCGCTGGCGATCAGCCAGTCGGACGGCTTCCCGATGCAGCCCAGCTTCTTTCCCCGCAGGGCGGCCAGCGCTAAGTGGGCATGAAGAAGCAGGCGGATCTGATGGGCCACCTGGCCGATATCGCCGTGGAGGATTTCGCCCTCGCCGCCGTGCTTGCGCAGATAGCTCAGGATTTCCATGGACGCCGCCAGGGAATTGGATTCCCCGCTGGTCAGGATGTAGCAGCGCCGGGCCTTCAGCCGCTCAAACACCTGGAGGAAATATCCTTCGCTGCCGCCGGAGGCCACGTACAAAAGGGCGAACTCCTCCGCCAGATATTCGTCCAGAGAGCTGCGGACGAGGGGCTCGCCCAGCGCGGCGGACAACGCGCCGATATACCGGTCGATATGCTCCTCGGTCACCTGGGTCAGTGGGCTTCGGATTTGATAAAACTTGATCATCGAATGATTCCTCCTGTGAAACGTGTTCGTCATCATTTCTGGTGGATTTCATTGTACCATAAATGAAAACCGATTTCCACTGGTTCAGGGCAAAAGAAGCACCGGCCCCGGCGGGTTTTCCCGCCGGGGCCGGCTGCCATCATGAGATTTGCTTTGTTATTTGCCACTGAAGGCGTTTTCGTATTCTAAGAAGGTCACCTGGCCGTCGGCGTTGGTCATCGTGTCCGGAACGCCGTTGCCGTCCACATCCTCAATTAGCACCAGCACGTCGCTGAAATAGCGCTCGTTGTTCACGTTCATGATCATGACCCGGTATTCGCCCAGGCGCAGCATCGTCCGGTAACGGAGGGCTTCAAAGGCGCCACCCAGGTTCATTTCCTCTTCGACGGTCTCATGCTCCTGACCGTCTGCGTCCTGCCAGGTCCGCACGATGGTGACGGAGCGCAGGCCGGCGCGGTCCGCCATGTTGAGCCACAGCTGCGGGTTGCCGTCGTCCGCCAGGCGGGTACGGAACCAGCTGAGCATCGGCTTGCCGCTGGTGGCGTAGGGGACGGGCTTCTGCTGGAACTGGCGGGCAGCCAGCTCCGTCTGCTCGGCCAGGTCCGCCGCCCGCTGCTCGAGGTACTGGTTGTTTTCGGTCAGCTCGGCGTTCTGGGCCTGTACCTGTTCCTTTTCAGCGGTTTCGGTGGCGAGAGCGGCCTCGGTGTCGCTTAAGTTCTTGGTGAGCTCGGCGTTCTGGGCCTGGACCTGCTCCTTTTCGGCCGTTTCCGCGGCGAGGGCGGCTTCGGTGTCGCTTAAGTTCTTGGTGAGCTCGGCGTTCTGGGCCTGGACCTGTTCCTTCTCGGCCGTTTCCGCGGCGAGGGCAGCCTCGGTGTCGCTTAAGTTCTTGGTCAGCTCTGCGTTCTGGGCCTGGACCTGTTCCTTTTCAGCCGTTTCCGCGGCGAGGGCGGCTTCAGTGTCGTTCAGGTTCTTGGTGAGCTCCTCGTTCTGGGCCTTGACCTGCTCCTTTTCAGCCGTTTCTGCGGCGAGGGCGGCCTCGGTGTCGGCCAGGTTCTTGGTCAGTTCCTCGTTGAGGGCCTTGACGGCGTCGTTGGCCTCCTGCTGGGCGGCCAGCTCTTTGCCGGTGTTCGCCAGGCTGGTCTCCAGGGAGAGCATCTGCTCGGTCAGCTGGTCCCTTTCGCCGGTCAGCTTGGTCAGGTTGTCGGTGGCGGCGCTCAGCGCGTCCTCCATCCCGGTGATCTGGCTGGTCAGGCTGTCATGCTCTCCCTGCACGGTAGCCAGGGTGCCGTTGAGGCCGGCCAGCTCCTGGTTCAGGCTGTCCAGCTGGGCTTTGAGCTCCGCCTTTTCGGTTTCGCTGGCGGTGGATTTGGTTTCGGCGTGCTCCAGCTGGCTGCTCAGGTCGTTGATCCGGTCGGTCAGGGCGGTCTTTTCGGTCGTCAGGGCGGCCAGTCGGGAATCGGTGTCGGTCAGGGTGTCCCGCAGGGTCTGCACCTGGGCGCTCAGCCGGTCTCTCTCCTCGGTCAGGGCCGTCAGGCTTTCATTCAGAGAGGCCAGCTGCTGATGCGCGGTCTCCAGCTGATGGGAAAGCTCCTCGTTTTCGCTGAGCAGCTTTTTCACCTGATCGTTCATGGAGGAAAGCTTCTGCGTCAGCTCCTCGTTGCTGGCGCTGGTGACGGCGACCTGTTCGGTCAGCTCGGAATTATTCTGTGTGGCGGCGGCCAGTTCCTGTTCCAGTTCAGCTACCTGGGTAGACAGGGTTTCGCTGGTCGCGGTGATTGCGGATACCTGCTCGGTGAGGGCCTGCATCTGGCCGGTGACGTCAGACAGCTGGGTAGTCAGGGTTTCGGCCTGCTGCACGGCGGCGTCCTTGGCCTGGGACATGGTCTCCAGGGATTCGGTCAGCTGCCGGACGGTTTCGTCCAGGGCGTCCTTCTGCCCGGCCATCTCCGTCAGCTGTCCGCTCAGCTCGGTGACCTGGGCGAGGGCGCCCTGCTTTTCGGCCTGCTCGTCGGCCAGGGCCTGGCGGGTCTGCTCCAGGTTCTGGGTCAGCTCGTCGTTCAGGGCCTGGGCGGCTTGGTTGACCTGCTGCTGGGCGGAAAGCTCTTTGCCGGTCTGCTCCAGGCTGGATTCCAGGTTCTTCATCGTGTCAGCCAGGTGATCCCGCTCCTGGGTCAGCTGATTCAGCTGTTCGGCGGCGGTGCTCAGGGCCGTTTCCATGGCGGTTAGCTGGCCACTCAGGTCGCCGTGCTCTCCCTGGACGTTTTCTACGGCGGCGTTCATCCCCGCCAGCTCCTGTTTGAGGGCGTCCAGCTGCTTTTGAAGCTCGGATTTTTCTTCTTCGCTCTGCTCGGCGGCGCTTTCGGCGCTCTGGAGCTTCGCGGTCACCGCGTCGATCTTTTCATTGAGGGCGTTCCGGTCGGTCAAAAGGGCGCTTAACTGTCCGTCCGTCAGCCCCAGGTTTTCGCGCAGGGCCTGGACCTGGCCGTTCAGCGTGTCCCGCTCCCCGGCGATTTGGGCCAGACTGTCGTTGAGACCGGTCAGTTCCGTCTGGGCGGCTGCCAGCTGGGCGGTCAGCTGCTCGTTTTCGCTGACCAGGCTTTGAAGCCGCTCGTCAGAAAAGAAGAGGTTCCTGGTCTGCGTGGGGTCGCCGCTGGTGGCGGCGGCCAGGGTTTCGGTCAGTTCGCTGACCTGGCGGGTGAGGCCTTCGCTGGTCGCGCTCATGCCGGACAGCCGTCCGGTGAGCTCCTGCACATGGCCGGTGACTTCAGCGAGCTTCCCGTTCAGGCTTTCGGCCTGCTGCTCGGCGGCGTCCCGGGCCTGGGAAACGGCCTGCAGGGCGGTTTCCATCTCCTGCACCTTGCCGTCCAGCTGGGCGCGCTGCTCGGTCATTTCTGTCAGGCTGCCGGTCAGTTCCGTGACCCGGGCCAGGGCGTTTTCCTTTTCGGCCTGCTCGTTTGCCAGGGCCTGGCGGGTTTCGTCCAGGGTCTTGTTCAGGGCCTCGTTTTCACTCAGCACCTGGTTTTTCAGATCCGTTTCCGCCTTCAGAGCGGCGGCGGTCTGGTTCAGATCCTCGGTCAGGGACGCGTTTTTCGTCAGGGCGTCTTCCTTCGCGGCGGTCTGGGCCGTCAGGTCCGCGGTCAGGTTCTCTTTGTCCGTCTGCAGACGGCTGTTCTGTGTGGTGACGTCGTTCAGCTGCTGGGTGATGGTCTGGCTGTGCTGCTTTTCCTGGTGCAGCAGATAACCCAGCACTCCCGCGCCAATCAGGCAGATGACCAGAGCAACGCACAGAATGATCAGACGATTTTTCATGACAGTACGCATCCTTTCGCGGGTTATATAAATATCCTTATAATAACCCTACATTACCATGATTCATTATATCCAATTCCCGCCGCTTATTTATTACGGAGTATTTAATAATTTCTTAATTTTTAGAAATGGTTTTTGTAATAATGATTCAACATTTACAAAACGGGGTCCGGCGGCTATAATGGGGACGGATCAGATGAACCATAACAGGAGAAAAGGGAGAGACATGGAACAGGCGACATTCTTTGACCGGAGCGTTCCGGAACCTTTGGCCGCACGGCTCAGGCCCCGGACGCTGGAGGAATATATCGGGCAAAAGCACCTCCTGGGGGAAGGCAAGGTGCTGCGCAGGCTCATCGAGGGGGACAGCATTTCCTCGATGATCTTCTGGGGCCCGCCGGGCGTGGGCAAGACGACCCTGGCGAGGATCATCGCCGGCAGGACGAAGGCCCGTTTCGTCGATTTTTCCGCCGTTACCAGCGGCATCAAGGAGATCCGCGCGGTGATGGAGGAGGCGGACCAGGCCCGCCGCTTCGGCGAAAAGACGATTCTCTTTGTGGACGAAATCCACCGCTTCAACAAGGCCCAGCAGGACGCCTTTTTGCCCTATGTGGAAAAGGGCAGCATCATCCTGATCGGCGCGACGACGGAAAACCCCTCCTTCGAGGTCAACAGCGCCCTTCTGTCCCGGTGCAAGGTGTTCGTGCTCAAGGCCCTGGAGCCGGAGGAGATCACGGTGCTCCTGCGCCGGGCGATTACGGATGAAAAGGGCTTTGGGGACCGGGAGGTCGTCCTGGAGGACGGGATGCTCGAGCAGATCGCCCGCTTTTCCAACGGGGACGCCCGGACCGCCCTGTCCACCCTGGAGATGGCGGTCTTAAACGGCGAGCTTTCGGGCAACCGCGTCGTCGTGAACCGGGAGACTTTGGAGCAGGTGACCAGTAAGAAATCCTTCCTTTATGACAAGCAGGGGGAGGAGCACTACAACCTCATTTCCGCTCTGCACAAATCCATGCGCAATTCGGACCCGGACGCCGCGGTCTACTGGCTGGCCCGCATGCTGGAGGCGGGGGAGGACCCGATGTACATTGCCCGCCGGGTGGTCCGCTTTGCCGCCGAGGACGTCGGCCTGGCCGACCCCAGGGCGGTGGAGCTGGCGGTTTCCGTCAGCCAGGCCTGCCACCTGATCGGCATGCCCGAATGTACCGTCCACCTGACCGAGGCGGTGATCTATCTGTCCCTGGCCCCCAAGTCCAACGCCATGGAGACGGCCTACAACGCCGCCCGGGAGGACGCGGCAAAACAGCTGGACGAGCCGGTGCCGCTCCAGATCCGCAACGCCCCGACCGCCCTGATGAAGGAGCTGGAATATGGCAAGGGCTACCAGTACGCCCACGACTACGCGGAAAAGATGACCGCCATGCAGTGCCTGCCCGACAGCCTCAGGGACCGGGAATACTACCAGCCCGGGGATCAGGGCCTGGAGCCCCGTTTTAAAGAGCGGCTCAGCCAGATCAAGGCGTGGAAGGAACAGCACCGCGGCGGGCGTTCCTGATGGATTTAAGCTGTTTTTTTCGGGATTTTTACACATTAAAGCAAAAAAGACTTGAAAATTGAGCTTTTTTACGGTAAAATTTTTTTATTAACCGACGGCGCCGCTGCCCATCCCCTAGGCGGGAAGGATGCGCAGGGCCCTGATGAAACCGCAGGCAATGGCGAAAGCCGTTTGTCATAGCCGTCTTTGAGCGGCAGTAAAATACTTTAGGAGGATGTTTGCATGAAGAAGCTGTTATCCCTGGCTCTCGCTCTGGTGATGCTGGCCGGTCTGGCCGCTGTTCCCGCCGGCGCGGAAGAACTGAAGGAACTGAACACCTACGAGACCCAGGCCCGTGAGCTGGAAACCTGGAATATCCATTATTCCCAGGCCGCGGCGGACCTGAACGTGCTGTGCAACCTGATCGACGGTCTGCTGACCAACGACAACCACGGCAACCTCAAGCTGAATGCTGCCAAGAGCTATGAATCTCCCGACGGCGGCAAGACCTGGATCTTCACCATCAACGAAGGCATGACCTGGTTTGACAAGGAAGGCGAAGTCATGGCCGACGTGAAGGCTTCCGACTGGGCCACCGGCCTTGAATGGGTGCTGAACTACGCCAAGAACGACAGCTACAACGTGTCCATGCCCGCTGAAATGATCGTCGGCGCCAACGACTACTATGAGTACACCAAGAACCTGACCGAGACCGAAGGCGCGGAAGCCGCCAAGGCCCTGGACACCAGCAACGAGGAATTCGCAAAGGTCGGCATCGCCGTGGACGACGCCGCCGGCACGATCACTTACTCCCTGGTGGATTCTCTGCCCTACTTCCCCTCCGTGGCCACCTACAACTGCCTGTATCCTCTGTCCGCTGACATGATCGACGAAATCGGCGTGGACGGCTACCGCGACATCACCTGGGAAGACATGTGGTATTCCGGCGCTTACACCATCTCCTACTATGAATACCAGAACCAGAAGGTGTTTACCAAGAGCCCCAACTACTGGAACGACGCCAACTGCAAGCGCTTTGACAAGGTCACCGTGAAGATGGTCGAGTCTGTCGCCACCGGCTATCAGCTGTTCAAGGAAGGCCAGCTGGACCACATCAGCTTGGACCAGGCCACCCTGCAGGACATCTACAACGGCACCGCGGACGCTGAATACAAGCCCAACCTGGTCGAAGCCCGTCCCACCAAGTACAGCTACCAGATGCACCTGGTGTATGCCAAGAACCTGGACGACGGCGTGACCCCGGACGTCAACTGGAACACGGCCGTGGCCAACGAGAACTTCCGCAAGAGCCTGTACTACGGCCTGGACCTGACCAACTACTTTGCCCGCACCAACTCCATCAACCCCCTGTCCTGCCAGAACTTCTGCTACACCGGCAACGGCGTTTCCTTCCTGTCTGACGGCACCGACTACACCCAGCTGGTCCGCAACGAACTGGGCCTGCAGTATGACAGCGAGAAGTATGCCCGCCTGAACGCGGAAGCCGCCGCCGAATACAAGGCCAAGGCCATGGAAGAGCTGACCGCCAAGGGCGTCACCTTCCCTGTGCAGGTTGAATACTACATCTCCGGCGCTTCCACCGTGGCCGCCGAGACCGCGAAGGTCCTGGAGAACATCTTCCGCGACTGCCTGGGCGACGATTATGTCCAGCTGGTCACCAAGACCTACACCAACCTGGCCAACGAAGTCCGCAAGCCCCGCAAGGCTTCCTTCTTCATCAACGGCTGGGGCGCTGACTT
>OCTW011580972.1_pt1 | contig 12846 bp, 6 predicted proteins | sample 1539671 | NCBI WGS metagenome assembly OCTW01 (sample SAMN02144230, study PRJEB22623) | gut metagenome | biome: sheep rumen | host: Ovis aries | place: New Zealand | reverse complement strand
ATTCGCGCGCGAAAAAGGGGTTAAAATTTGCGTATTCGAAAACAAAATATTAATTTTGCACTCGATTTTCGCGTTGTTTGTTTTGAAACGGCGCATAAAAACTTAAAAATAGTAAATTTGCAAAATTGAGTTAGCAAAAGTGTCAAAGTGTCAAAGTGTCACGGCAATTTTTAATAGCAAAGCGACAAAGCGACAAAGCGACACGCAAAAATAACAAACAGAAAGGTATTTAAGGTATGAAAAATATGTCTGAAAGTGCAATAAGTGCAAAAAGTGCAAAGCAAATTTTTGCCAACTTTGTCAAGTTTGTCAAGTTTGTCAAGCCAATTTTCGGCACTACTCGTCGTTCTGTGGGTAGGGTGACGGAGGCTGAATATCCAACGAATTACCAACGTATCTCCAACTTATCACTAACGATTCGACCGTTCCGCGTGGCTATTTTGGCTGTGCTGCTGGTTTTCGTTGGCAGCTGGAATAGCGAGGTTTGGGGAGTGGATTTGTATACTTCAAGTGGTGAAACTGAGATCATGAACCGTTGGTCAAGTGCAAAAGATAAAGAGTGTTCTGTCAATGCCCCTGCTTCTACTATTACATTTTCAACGCGTAAGTATTGGTCGGCAACAGGCGACATACAATTAATTATTTATGATGCAAATGGAAATAAAAAAGAGACGATAACGGTTACAGAAAAAACTAGCGTTAATCTGACAGAATATACGAACTATAGAAGTTTTCGTAAATTTGTATTTCACGGAACCTATACAGAAAGAAAATATGTGTCAGATATCAAGATTGTAATGGATGAGTATTTGGATGATCCGTCTACTATGTCATTGGATTGCGGAACGGCTGATATTAACTCCGATCCGACGAGCAATACAGTAACGGTAGCATGGTGTAATGTTCCGGCGATGAGTTATCAAATCACAGATGATGCAAATGATTTGTTTAGTGTATCTGTTGCGAATAACTCAGAGGCGGAAAAATATAATACAGCTACATTTACGGTATCTTATAAGCATACAAAAGCCGGTACGCATACTGCGAAATTGAAAATCACAGACACGTTTAATGGTTACTCAAAAGTGATTTCTCTTTCCGGAACGACGAATAAACAACAACCGACCATTACGTGGTCTCCGGATGAGGCATACTTTAATGTGGATGATGTGTTGAGCGCAACAAGTGCTCCCGGTACAACGGTAACGCTTTCGGGCAATAGTACGTATGTGGGCTGCGAAGGAAATAAGGCAACTATGTTGGCAGCTACAACGGGAAAAATTACCATTACTGCACATGTGGCAGGCAATGATATCTATGCCGATAAAGATTTCACCAAAGAAATCACTATTACTAATTTAGAGAAACAATACATCAGTTGGGATCAGGAATTCTCGCGTCTGAAAACGACTGATGGAACAAAATCCATTACGCTGAATGCTACTTCCAATAGTGGTCTGCTTGTGACATATGAATTGGTGGGAGACAAGACCGGATTGTCGCTGACGCAGAGCGGTAGCGTTTGGACGCTGACGTATTCGGCTACGGAGTGTAAGAACACTACGATTGTCGCCAAACAAGGCGGTGATGCTACTTATGCACCGGCTTCTTCTGTTTCGAAGGTCGTAAAAGTTATTGACCCGACGAAGGTTTGCGATACAAATGAGACTTTGGTAAATTCAACGGTGACGCTGAAAGAGCAAAGTGCTACTTATAACATTGATATTCCTTCCACGATGACGATCCAGGTGTCGCGTACCAAGACTTCGTGGGCAATTTATATTGCAGGCTTTAAAGTTGAACTCTACAGCGGCAGAAACGGAACGGGTGAAAAGTTGCATGAGTATTCGTACGGAGCTGGCGATATTGATCCTTCTAAGACGATTTCTCTGAGCGGATTGAATATCGCTGCGAAGTCTGTGAAGTTGATTTCGGATGCAAGCAATGGATATAATGTAACTTCGGTTAGTTATACAAAACAGAAAGACTGCAAGTTATCATCTAATAGCATCTCTTTTGAGACGTACCCGAATACTACTACTTCGGCAAAGACGTTTGATGTGGATTATGCGAACTATCCGATTTCGTTGGAGTGCTCGAATACGAAGTTTGCATTCTCTCCGGCTGAGTTTGGTGATTGCGATGCGTATGGTATTCAGACTATTTCGGTTACATATACAGCTGGCGCAAGCGAAGGAAATGATGTCGGATATCTCTATGTAAAGGATAACACTGGTGCAACCTTGCAGACTTGTACACTGAATGTGACGATTAGTAAGGTAGCGCAGAGTATTACATCGCACACTATCGGAACAGCTTATAAGACAACGGATAAGGTGACGTTGAGTGCTGAGACTAACTCTAAATTGACAGCGTTTACGTATTCGGCAAGCCCTGCAGGTGTCGCTTCGTTCAATGGATCCGAGATGACGTTCTTGAAATCAGGAACGATTGCAATTACGGTTACTCAGCCGGGTAATAATGAATATGCAGCTACTTCTGCTACGGTTCAGAATGTAGTGGTAAGCAAAGTGGCGCCGGTATTGACGGCGCCGACGAGCGGAACGGAGATTCAGTATCTGCAGGCGCTGAATAACAGTGCGATTGCAAATGACGGAGTAGCAAAAGTAACGTTCCGTGGCACGGAGAATACCGTGGTAGAAGGTACTTGGGCTTGGACGAACAAGGATTATCAAGTGGTAGAAGATGCCGGATCGCATAATTATGGCGTGACTTTCACTCCGACGGATAGCGGTATGTATAGTGCGCCCACGTGTGTAGTACCTATTAATATAGCGCGCGCGACGCAGGCGATAGAGATGAATGATGGCGCGGTGAAGGTTGCTGTGAATGGTATCGATGCCGGAGCAGCCGATTCAAAGATTGATTTGGATGACTTGATTAAATCGCAGACCGTTGATCCGGTAGAAGCAAATCGTGCAGGTGTTGTGACATATGAGGTGATCAGCGCGAATAAGACAACTGCGAATATTGCAACGGGCAATATCTTCTCGGCAACGGCTATCGGCGATTATACGATTCGTGCGACGAAGGCTAAAACGGATTATTACGAGGCCGCAACGGATGAGTTCGTAGTGAGCGTTAGCAGACGTGCGAACACGATGACTATTTCCAATACGGCATTTGAGCGATTCGTAGATCAGGAGGTAACGAATGTTCGTGACGTACAGAATAGTGATGCAACTGTACAGACCAGTTCGTCGAATGAAACCTTGGCTCACTACGATGTAGCGAACAACAAGATTGTGATTCCGAATAGCAATAATCAGATGTTCGGTGCGTCCACGACGGTGACGATTAAGATTTGGCAAGATCAAACGCCGCGTTTTGAGGCATTGGATACCTTGACGATCACGTTGACTGTTAAGAAATATGTGACTGCGTTCAGCGGTAAGGACTACGATATGTTGGTAGATGGTACGCAAGTAGGTGAATATGTATTTACGAATACTTCTGCTGAGGCTCCGACCGCGAATAGTGCAGATGATTTCTACTATACGTTTGAGAATACCTCATTTGACAACGAGGCGCTGAATAACGGTAATGACCTGGCGACCTTTGATCCGGGCACAAAACTCATTACGGCGAAGAATGCAGGTGCAACGAAGATTGCTTTCTATCAGAAAGAGACGCGTAAACATACCGGTGCAACGGCTACCTATCGAATTGCAGTAGCTAAGTACGCAAATGCATTTAGTTGTGTATGGAATGATGAGAGCACCGATTGGACGAAATTGATGGATAATAACCAGAGTGCGACGGTTGTTATCACAACGAATCATTCCGATTACAGCCATTATCCGATTAGTATTGAGCAAACTTACGGTGAGACAATAGCTACTATGTCCGGTACGGCAGCATCGGCGACGATTACGAGTACGAATGAAAACGGCTATGCAATCTGGCACTTGTCTCAAGCAGAGAACTATAAGTATTACGCCGCTGAAGCTGATATCGTAGCAGCGGTGGGTGTTGAGGCACCTCCTACGTGTTATATTCTGGAAGATTACGATGAGCACAATTTTTATAATGATATTTACGAATTCCAAGGTGAATATGGCTCATCAATTGCGATAACTGCTCCGGTAGATAAGATTTGGTTCTCTGCGAAACGTCAGGCGGCAGGTGCAAACTATTTCGTGGCACAATATTCTGTAGATAACGGTACATCTTGGCGTGATATATGCAATCCGGATTTGTCCACAGATTATAAGGATTTTGGTCCGTATAGTTTTACCGGTTTGAAAAACAATGAATATGTAACGCATATTCGTTTTGGAGCCAAGACAGGTGCAACCTTGCGCAAATGGTATAAGGATATCAAGGTATCTCGTAAATCGTACATCAATATTCAGAATGCAGGCAAAGAGAAGATTGCTTCGTTGGCATTGCCGACGAATACGGTAGGAAATACCACGACAGCGAAATTTTATATTGATTATAGTACGTGTGACGGCGAGTTGACGATTGCATCCAGCGATCCTCATTTTACGGTAGATCGTACAACGATTAGCGTGAGTGGAGATAACTTGACAGAAACGACGAAGGAAGAGGTTACTGTTACCTATTCCAGCGATGCTGAAGGCAATCATGTGGGCGTAATCACTGTAAGTTCTTCGTATCAAGTAGCGGCACTGTCAGTAAGCGGTGTGACGAACAAACGTGTTCAGACCATCGAGTGGAATGCCGGATTCAATACTGATCCGATTACTTTGGCGGTAGGTACTATCGTGAATGATAAGAATATTGCCGCAGTAGCGTCGAGTACCAACCGTGTATATTATGCTTCGGACGATGAGAGCGTGATCGCTATTATGAATGATGGCAAGGAGTTTGCAGTAGTAGGTGAAGGTACAGCTAAGTTGACTGCTTCTGCCGAAGGAAATGCTATGTGGTCGGATGTAAGCGTAACGCGTACGGTTGTTGCTACCGAGAAAGATATTCAGGAGATCGTTTGGAATCAAATCTTCCCGCGTTTCATGGAGATAGGTTCTGAAGTGGAATTAGATGCCGATGTGTATATTTGTCATGGAAATCAGAGAACGTATAGCGAAGCGCGTTCGGCTTTGATCACTTACTCTTGTCCGCTTAATAATGGTATTATTTCTGTCAGTGGCAATAAGATGAGGATTTTGGCTTATGGTGAGACTACGGTATGGGCAGATGTGGCAGGCAATGCGGATTATGCTGCAGCAGCACGGGTGAAGGTAGCTGTGAATGTACGTCAGCCGTCGCAAGGTTGTGAGACTCCGTTTGTCTTGAATCATGAAGGAACGGTAACTATTTCGCTTGATTTTGACTGGTCAGATTGGAAGTACCCGGAGTGTAATTCCGAGGTAATAACATTGGATAATACTCAGGGTAAACCGGATAAACTCTCGTATCAATACAAAGGTGAAGAAGTCGCAGTTTTAGGCTTAGCGGGAAATGTGAACGCACAACAACGTGTTGATGGTGTATGGACGAATCTGAACAACGGTGCCGCCGCTGATGCCAATGAGTGGAGAACAGTTGAGAATCTCCAACTGGATGAGCGTGCTGATGCCATCCGCTTCTACCGTGCGGAAGGTGGTAAAGGTAAGCATCATTTCCGCGATATCAAGGTTACTCGTAAGCAATATTTGACGGCGAGTGTTGAATCGATCAATGTAGGTGATATTAAGGTGGGACAAACCCGCGTAGTGAATGTCGAGTTTGATTATTCGGATGTGAAGGGCGATTTGGCTGCTCGTGCAGAGAATACAGCTAATGGCTTAACGATTGCGAATAATGGGGCTATTGATGTAGGATGTGGTAGTTTCGGTCATTATCAATTGCCTGTCACCATCGTTCCGACGGAAGTAAACAATGAATGGACAAATACGGTTTACGTAAAGGATCCTATCACGAATCTGGAAATATCGGTTAATCTGACAGCTAATGTACTACCGGCAGATGAACTATACTGGAACGATACAACTGCTGTTCCCGGAACGAATGCAAATGTAACCATCAATGAAGATTTTATCGTTAATGGTGATGTGACGTTGAATAAACTAACCGTAGATGATTCCGTAACTGTAACGATAGATGGCGATGTGACGGTAGCTAGTTTGACGATTGAAGAAGGTGCAACGGTCATCGTGAAGAGCGGTAATACCTTAACGATCGGTGACGAAGATATAAAAGATGAGGATACTTACGGAAATCTGTATGTAGAAGATAATGCTACGCTGATTCTTGACGCCGCTGCAAAATTGCAAGTGAATGACTTTACGATCGAGTCATCTATCGGAACTTCTGACGGTAGTGCGGTGAGCGGTCAGGTAACAAATGCGCAAACTATGAGTTTTGCAAATGCATATATCGAGATTAATATGGATCCTTCGGGTGTGATGGACGATTCGAAGTGGTATGGATTTACTGTTCCGTTCCCGGTTGATGTATATGAAGGTGTATCGCGCAAGGAAGGTGACACGTATCGTCAATGTGTATATGGTACGCACTATATGATCGCAGAGTACGATGCTAACCAGCGTTTGAACACCGGAAAGGGATGGAAATATATCACAGGCAATACGCTTGAGCCGGGTAAGTTCTATTTCTTCACAGTTAATGGCAGCTGGAATACGTATCGTTTCAAATCGAAAGAAGCTACTTATACCCAGCCGGCAGCAGTCTCGTTGACTATGAATGGAGAAGGACCTGATGCTAACTGGTGTGCAGTAGGTAACTCGATGTTGCAGCACGTTACGGCAAACTTCAGCGGTAGCGGATATGTGCAGGTTTATAAGAATGGTCTGGATGCTTATCTTCCGGTATCTATAAGCGAAGCTGCCTTTGTGGTAGGATGTCCGTTCTTCATTCAGGCTACGGAAGAGACCTCGTTGGTACTGAATGCAGCGAATAGTGCTTCTGCATATTATGCTCCTCGTCGTGCGCAAGCTCACAACGGCGTAGCACGTATCAACTTGACCCCGGTTGATGGCGGTTATTCGGATCAGATCTATGTCAGCGGTACCGATAAGGAACAAGAAGGATATGTAATGGGTCATGACCTCTCGAAGGCAGGTTTAAGTAAGGAAGTATCGCAGTTGTGGATTGCTAATTATGGTCAGAAATTAAGTGTACACGAGGCTGCATGGCAGGGAGAAAACGCAATTTGTCCGCTCGGTATCTATGTGCCGGAGGAGGGTGAATATACCCTCACCGCTACGCAACCCGAAGATGGTACGCAGGTTTACCTGACTATCGATGGTATGCCGGTTTGGAATATCTCCGAAACAGCTTATATCCTGTCTCTTGGCAAGGGTACGATGAACAACTATGGTTTGATGTTGCTGCAGGCTTCAAGAATGCCTACCGGTGTGGAGAATGTCGAGTCGGCGGATGACGAGAAAGCCCAGAAAATCATTCTGAATGATCATCTGTACATCCTCCGTGACAGTAGAATGTATGATGCAACGGGTAAAAAAGTAAAATAATCATACGAATTATTTGCGTATTCCAAAAAAAAGCAGTACCTTTGCATGGTTTTTCGGGAATAACGAATAACAATTTGAATACATGAATACAAAACATAGTTATATTACCCCTGAGGTGACCACCGAGTTTTTCCTCGTAAAGGAATATTTGATGTTTGCGGGTATGTCGAACGCTATGGATCCTGCTCCTGCACGTCGTGCACCGGCGTTCTAAGGTATTCTAAGATTAGCGAAACTTAGCGAAGTTTAGCCGCCCAGCGGCGAAGATAGGCGAACCACTCTGTTGCAGAAGAAGCAACGGGGTGGTTTTCTTTGGTCGCTCCAACCGTTGTCAGATAGAAATGACAACGGGAGTTTGAGGGCTGATGCCCTGTTTGAGGGTTTGAGGGTTTGAGGGTTTGAAGATTCAGCAGGCAGAGGTTGTTTTGCTTATCGTGGACGAGGGAACCGGCATATTGTTTGGGGATGAAGACACCAAGACCGACGGTCTCCTTGGCATATTTGGCGGAGTCGTTTACAGGCCAGTCGGTACCCCAGGAGGCTAAGAGAACGCCGTTGGGTAATTGACAATTGATAATGGACAATTGAGAATTATTTGCAAGTCCAACGGTACCATCTGATAGCATAATCGTGTCTTTAGGCCAACCTCCTTTTGCGGGAATGGTCTGCACACCGGTACAGAGACCTTCTATCGCGGAAGAACAATAGACGTCGCAACGCATATCCCGATGGCCGGCGCGCATGGTGTATTGGACGGTGAGGTCGAAGCCGTGTTTGGCTTCGCCTGTTTGGGGGTTTGACGGACTTTGTCCGTTCGTTTGAAGGTCTGACGGTTTCCAATCTTTGACGGCGACCTCGATAGTGGCGGAGTTGCGGGATTGGCGGACGATACGCTGGGAGCGCTCCGCTACATTCTCGAAATGTACCATCTTCTTGCCGTTCCAGTATTTGACGGAACCGACACCGACCGTTCCGCTTACGCGGAGAATATCATCGCCATAACCGGCAGCGAGCAGAGAGTCGTTGGGATACCAGTGACTCTGCGATAGCTCGAGCTGCGGAGTACGTTTGCAATAGGGGTCGATGGTCTGTTTCTTATCGAAATAAATGCGGTACGCCATGAGTTCGGACTCCACCGCCACGCCGTGGTGGTGGAGCTGATGGTAAGTGTCAATGAGCGGACCATCGCTCCATGCTTCAATTGGGTAGCAGTGGCGGGTCTTGCCTTCGGCATGGATCACCGTGTACCCCGGAAGAATACTATCCTCCGGAGTACCGATTTTCCAAAACGAAGTGGCTACCCGCGGGGAGCAGGAAGGTAGTAAGACCGCCGCAAAAGCGGCCGACAGCGTATAGAGCGATATTCCGATATTTCGATAAATCGACATTTCGATACAATTTTCAATTTTCAATTGTCAATTCTCAATTGATCTTCACGTTTTCTACGGTCGGCGCGAGAGTGAAGGCTTCGCCTTTCTGAGCCTGGATATTGACATTGTCGATGACAAGACCGTTGGTCTGGCGGAAGAGCGCACCTTCGGTAGCGGACATTGTGATGTTCCGCAGGGTGACATTCTCAATCTTCTGCTCGGGCAGACCGTTGAAATAGATGGCGCGTTTGATATTCGCTCCTTTGACATTCTCGATGACGATATTCTTGAAGGCCGGTGTCTCTTCGCTTACAGCCGGAGCCGCTGCGTTCATACGCGCTGCGAGTTCTTCTTCGGTTTCTTCACCGGCGCCTTTACCGCCGTAGAAGAGGTCGAAGAGAAGTCCTTCGTTGGGGATATTGACCATATTGACGCCGTTGATGTAGATATTCTCTACGACACCGCCGCGTCCGCGAGTGGATTTGAAACGCAGACCGACATCGGTACCGATATAGAGGTTATTGCGCACCTCGACATTCTTGATTCCGCCGGACATCTCCGAGCCGCATACGAAACCGCCGTGACCATGATAAACGACGCAGTCATCGACTACCACATTCTCCGTCGGGATGCCGCGGTCACGGCCGGGTTTGTCCTTGCCGGACTTCATGCAGATAGCATCGTCACCCACGTCGAAAGAGCAGCGCGCAATCACCACATTCTTGCAGGACTCGATATCCACACCGTCACCGTTCTGGCTATACCAGGGGTTGCGGACATTGAGGTCGCGCAGGATAAGGTTCTCGCAGCACATAGGGTGGAGGTTCCACGCCGGGCTGTTCTCGAAGGTCACGCCCTCGAGGAGGATATTCTTGCAGCCCACGAAATGGAGCATTACCGGGCGGAGGAAAGATTTTACTACCTGCCAGAGGCTGTCATCTTCGATGACGGGCACGTTCTGGTCGAGGCAATAGCTCTGCGCCAGGATCGATGCACTATCCGGGTACCAGATATCGTTCTCGGTCACTACGCCGCCTTTCTCCTTGAGGTGTTTCTTCCATTGCGAAGGAGCCATCTTGGATTTCTTGAGCGGACGCCACCAATCGCCGTTGCCGTTGAAGGTGCCAAAGCCTGTGATGGCGATGTTCTCTGCGTCGCGAGCGTTCAGCGGGCTTGTGCAACGCTTGGTAGGGATACCTTCGAACCACTCGTCGTAGATCTCATAGAGATCGAGGTCGTGGCTGAAGACGATGAAGGAGTTCTTCTCGGTGAAGAGACGGACGTTGGACTTGAGGGTGATCGGTCCGGTGGTATAGATACCTTCGGGGATAATGACCGTTCCGCCGCCGGCTGCTGTACACTCGTCGATAGCTTTCTGAATGGCCTCGGTAGCCAAAGCGACGCCGGTGTTGTCAGCTCCGTAGTCAAGGACGTTAAACGTGCTGTTCGGGAACGAAGGCACGGTCACTTCCGGCATCTCAAAGGAAGCCGATTTGGTTAGGGCGTCGATGTCCTTTTGCTTGGTCGTTTGATACTTTGACGCTGATGTACAAGCGCCTAAAACAGCTGCGGCAAGCAGCAAGAGAGTGATTTTTCTCATGGCTGATAAATATTTTGTGGATAAATGATTTCTACTAATGACAATCCTTCCGCAGGAGCCGAATGACCGGCAGAAGAGCGGTGATGCGCGTTAATGACGTCCGTCATCGCTTCGGGAGGCATGTGTCCGCGTCCCACTTCAAAGAGTGTGCCCACCACCGCACGAACCATATTACGCAGGAACCGATCGGCGGTGATGACGAAAGAATACTCCGTCTCGGACTCGCGTACCCATTTCGCTTCGCTTACATCGCAGATGGTGGTTTTCACATCCGTGTGAACGCGGCAGAAAGAAGCGAAGTCCTGTTTGCCGAGCAGTAGCGTTGCGGCTTTGTTCATTGCCTCGAAATCCAGTCCAGGCGCTACGCGCGTGTGGGTTATATAGAGGAAAGGATCCTTGCGTGTGGTGATGCGGTAGCGGTACGTACGCGCCGTGGCGTCAAACCGCGCATGGGCATCGTCGCGCACGGGGCGAAGATCGCTGACGGCGATGGATAGCGGCAGGAGGTTATTGAGCCGCGCTCCGAAGTTAGCCGGGACCGCTTTCCCGACATCAAAATGCGCTACCATCTTCTCGGCATGTACACCGGCATCGGTGCGTCCGGCAAAAGTCAGAGGCACCGGTTGGCGCAAGATGGTAGCAAAAGCAGCCTCCATCTCGGCCTGCACGGTGTTTCCGTTCGGCTGGCTCTGCGAGCCGTGGAAATCTGTGCCGTTATATGAGAAAGTTATAAAATAGCGCATTTCTTCAGTTGGTCGTTTATCTCCGGAGAGAGTTGGGCTTTATAAGCGATATAGAGTCCTCCGCCGATGAGTACGAGGCTGCGGAGGAGGCTGTCGAGCCATATATTCGGCAGAGGTGCATACATGCTCCACAAGGCGTTGACGGCAAAGAGTCCGGTTAACAGCAAGGCGATGTACCACCACTTGCGATCCACTACATGGAATCCGCCCAAGGGTACAATAGCTGCGATAATCAAGATGTAGTAGAGACCGTACGAGAGCAGATTGCTCAGTGCTGCGCCTTCCATACCATAGCGCGGTACCAGGTAGTTGTTGAGCAGCAGCGCGCTGATGGTCAGAACCAGCGAGAAGATCAGACTCAACGCATAGTATCGTGAGTAGTTCAGCGCAGAAAAACAAATAGAGAATGTCCCCAAAATCAATTGGCTGACACCCAGGATGAGTACTACGTTTTTGGCTTGTGCAAACGTAGCTCCATTAGGTAAAATATGGAAAATAAGGTCAATATTAATCCAGATGACCAGCAGAATAAATCCGCCGATGAGGAGCATGTTCCTCGTCACCTGGCGTGTGAGAATCGAGCACTCTTCGCGGTTCTCCTCTTTGATGGCGCGCGCTAATTGAGGCGAGGCGATGGAGGAGACAGAGCGATTCGGCACACTGACCATGACCGCCATGTATGTAGCGATAGCGAAGATGCCGGTGGTGTCCAGACCCATTTTGGCGGTTACGAAGAACGAGGAGAGCGTGGGAGCCAGAACGGAAGTGACCGCAGAGAGCAAGAGGAAACCGGTATATATCAGATAGCGGCGTACGAGTGCAGGGTTGCTCTTTAAGTACGCCCAATCGGGCTTGAGCCGAATCGGCTTAAGGGAGAAAAAATACACCATGTTAATGAGCGCAGCCAGCGCGTAGTTGGCGCACAGACCGATCACAAAACCATCGAGTGAAAGGATGCGGAAGGCATAAAGCAGATAAAGCGCCAGCAGACCGACGCGTACCACTAACTCCCTAACGGCGCGAGGCACGACGATGTGCATCAACACGTTGCACGTACACTCATAAATCGCTTGATAGAGCATGAAGAACGCCAGCGGTAGTACGAAATAGTAGTACTCCACGAAGAGTGGCGATTTATCGCCAAACCAAGCGCCCAACGGCACACTGCATGCCCAGTAGATACCGGCAAAGATGATGAATCCAATCATCGGAACGACCAGCGCCCAGAAGAAGAAACCGTGGTCCTCATTGCTGCCTTTTTCCTTAAAATACGGGTAGAAACGGATGATGCTGGCGTTTGTGCCTAACTGCGCCAGACCGATAAATAGGGAAGCGGCATCGACAAGCACTCGTGCCAACCCGATTTCCTCGGTCGTGAGGAAACGGGTTAACACGAAGAACGTGGTGACAACGCCCACGGCGATGCCCAGATAGGTCACTATCGTACCACGAACCGATTGCTTGGCGATAACTCCCATTACTTAATATCCAGCAGTTCGACAGTGAAGATCAACGCTGCAAACGGAGGAATGGATTGTCCTGCGCCACGCTCACCATAGCCTAACTCATACGGGATGTAGAGTTTGTATTTCGAACCCTTCGGCATGAGTTGCAGACCTTCGGTCCAACCCTTGATAACACCATTGAGC
>OCTW013430040.1_pt1 | contig 12847 bp, 11 predicted proteins | sample 1539671 | NCBI WGS metagenome assembly OCTW01 (sample SAMN02144230, study PRJEB22623) | gut metagenome | biome: sheep rumen | host: Ovis aries | place: New Zealand | reverse complement strand
GTCCCACCACTGCCTTAAACGCAGCCAGCAGCACATTCGCCGCTACGCCCACCACGCTGGTCCTTATGATTTGTTTGTTCCTATCCATCTGTGTTTCTGCAATTCTAATTCTGCCTTTCAAATGATCGTTATTTCCAGCCTAAGTCTCAACATGGCATCTATGATTCGCAGCATTTTATATTTGTCCTTTGTTGAGTTTGGAACTGTGAGCCACATGTTCTCACCTACTTGCACCTGACCGTTATACTTCTTTATTGGTGTGATTATGTTCTTGTTCTTGAACATCAGCTCTTTTCTCTGTATGATATCCGGTCCAATTTGCCATATTGCATCAATCAAGGTGTCAATGGGATTCTCACCGGCTGCATATTCGCCACTAGGGAACTTCACCAATAGTTTATCGTCTTTCTTTTTCTGCTTTTGGATCACCTTCTCATCACTGGTTTCAAAATCCGTTCCCACTTCCACTTCCATCTGCAACCCCAACTGGGTTCTGATAGAAATGAGCTGCATGTACTTTTGTTGTGTATCACTTTGTGCATTGACATACCAGCCATTGCAGACGGGTTTCATGTAATCTTTATAGCGAGGATATATCTCTTTGCTCAGCAGTGGCAAATGACAGTTCTCAGTCGTAATCTTCGAAAAGTTTTCTTCGCCTATTGCCACCAGTGCGTCTATAAGCGTCATGGTGGCACTCTTATAACAAATCACCTTGCCGTCAGGCATGGTCACTCTCAGTAGTTTCCTCGTTGCTCTTTGTCTTAGGTTTTCGTCCATTTTCTATACCTCCCCTTTGTACAGTTTCATTGTATAGTCGTATGAGATCAGTTCACCAGGCTGCATCTTTTCACGGTAGATTTTCACCTGCTCCTCCCCTATAGGAATATACCTCCCCAACCGGAGCCTCAACGCTGGTTTGTCCTCAAACGTGGTAAAGCCGATGCGCTGTACCTCATAATAGCCGTCGATACCTCCCGCCACCATCGGCAAGAAGTACCGTATGTTCATCAGATTGATGTTTGGTATTCGCTCCATGACATACGACTTAGCTTCGTGGTCCATGAATATCTTGAAGTCTGATGCCGTTCTGCGAACCAATCCTGTCAGGATATTCTTCTCTGCAGGCTTCTCCTTAATCTGAGTGGGCGTTTCAATAATGGCCCTATTGATTACTACTTGTGGATTGTCACCCAGCGAACACTCCACCACATAGAAGTGCCGTCGCAGTTCTTCCAGCAGCATAGCATTGTTCGCCTCGTCACTCTTATCAAGTGCGAGCGAGTAGTATTCGGTGTTTTCATAAGGAGTGTACATCTTGCCCAGCACGTCTTGGAAGTGGGTCTTGATATACCGCTTGCCATCCTCGTCTGGATGCGACTTCATGGCATAGAACTGATAGTTCTGCTGAAGCATCTTTTGTATTTCTTCGCAGAATATCTTCCTCACCTTCTTCTTCCAGCTTGCTTTCTTCGACTTGTTGTTCAGCGCATATAGCGACACGACAAAGAGGAAGTTCACATCATAGTGGCACACCAGCAGCGTGTCACGGTCGAAAAGACGGTTACTGAATTGGTCTGACGTGAAGTACTTGTTTTGCTTCTCTGTCAGTCGGATGACGTCACGGTAGCTCAGGTCTTCCTCCATCGTGGCACTGATGAAGAAGTTGGGTATGATGTTATAGCCCTCTGTCACCTCATCGCGCAGCTTTGGTACTTCGCGGAATTGGTTCCAATCGCTTTTCCAGTCCTCATCGTTCTCGTTGCCTTTCATGAACAGGTTCAGGTTCCATTGTATCACATTTCTGGCATACGTGAACTGCTTGGCCACCGATTCCCTGCCTATAGGATTGTTGCGCTTATAGTATTTCGAGTCGCCTATATAATATATAGGTGTGTCTTCTTGGTGTGTGGTCAGTCCTTTGTAGGTGTAGATGTGGTCAACCATCTTGCCGTCCTCCTGCTTCTTCAGTCCGGCTGGTACTTCTCCCGTCTCACCAATCAGCTCGTCGATGATGGCCTCGAACACGATGTTGAAACTCTTCACCAGCAGATAGTCCTTCTGCCCCATGTCGATGGTCACGTTTTTGGCCTTGTCAAAGAAAGCATAACACAAGTTCCACAGCTGCAGTGCCTTGTCAGAGAAGTATTTGTACTTTATCTGTTGCAACCGTATCTTCCCCACCCCTTTCAGATAGTTCTGGAACCTACGGCCTGTTATCAGTTCGTAGTTGCAGTTTATCTTCACTGGGAAGCCATAGTGCTCGTTGATGTAGTTCAGGATAGAGAAGAAGATGATGAGCAGCTCCTCGTCGAAGTTGATTTGTCGTTTCTTGTTCACGGGGTTCACGTAGATGGCACTGTTGTCCTGCACCACCGCCATAGTCCGGGCTATGGTTCGCGTCCAGTTGATTTTGTTGAATCCCGCATGCATGTTCTTGATGATGAACATAAAGAACTGCTGGTTGTCATCGTTGAACTGTATCAGCGACAGCAGGATGTCGAGGAAGGTGTTGTTACGCTGCTTGCGACCACGATTCACCTGTGCCATTTTTTTGTGGTACACTATCGACGTATCGTTGCGCTTGTCGTTGTAGAACACCACCACAGCACGATATATCCACACCGAGAAGTCGTAGATGAAGTTCTTCTGCTCCTCAGTCAATGGTGAGTCTTCGCCAATGCAGATAATGTCCTCCGGCTTGTACTGTCCAAACACCAGTTCCTGACCCTCCTTCACCTCCAGCAGCACCTTGGGAAGAATAAAGACACAGTCGTACACGTCAGGGTGACTATTGAAGTAATACCCCACATAGTTCACCGAGACGTAGCCTTCGATGTCCTCCAAGGCATCAATGCCATGAATGGTTTGCCTCACATCGTCGGCCTTGTATCTGTATTCCTCAATCAGGATTCTCATATTTCCGCTTTCTCGTCGTCTGACGATTGGTGCTCACCATCGGACGATTGGTGCTCACCATCGTCTTCCTTATTGTTTTTCAACCGCTTCACTGCCTTATCGAAATCGCTTTCCAACATCCGCATTTCCCGCTCACGATAGATTTCAAACTCTCGCTCTGCCTTCTCAATGGCTTCTTGATGGGAAACTGTCCCGTTGCCTTCCAAGATATTTTTCCGCAGTCGGAGAATCTGGTCATCAAGTGCAGCAATCCAGTCGGCCATCGTCATCGGGTTCTGTTCCAGTGCTTGAAATTCAGCATAGTCGAGGAATTGCGAGGTCAATAGGTTTAACCGCTGTAATTCAAGTTCCGTTAGGTAGTTCTTGGCTATCTTTACATCATCACGGGTCACATAGTTACCCTTGAAGTTGGTCATGCCGACGAAAGGCTTCTCATTATCCACTCGTTCATAGATGAGTTCCGCTGCCGTATGCTCGTGCACAGCATAATGCATCTTGTTCTGCACAGTGGCAAAGAACAACTTCGTCATCTTGGCTCTTGGGTCATAGTCTGTGCTGGTGGCATAGATGTCCGTCACCTGCTGATAGAAGTTACGCTCGCTGCTGCGGATGTCACGAATGCGCTGCAAGAGTTCTTTGAAGTATCGGTTGCCACCTTGCTTCAATCGCTCATCGTCCATCGTGAATCCCTTCTGGATATACTCGTGTAACCGCTGCGTTGCCCAACGCCGGAACCTCACAGCAATAGACGACTGTACCCGATAGCCTAGGGCAATAATCATATCGAGATTGTAGTGGTCAATCTCTCTTTGCACCTGCCGTTTACCTTCTTGACGAACTAGAAAGAATTTCTTTCGAGTTCCCTCTTCACTCAACTCCTTGTCTTGGTAGATGTTGCCGACATGAAGGCTGATGTTCTGAGGTGTGGTTGCATAAATCTCCGCGAGATTCTCTCTTGTCAGCCACACATCTTCGTCAGCAAAGCGCACATTCACATTCACCTTGCCCTTATCATCTTTATAGAGTATCAGTTTGTTTTCCTTGTCCATTTGCGATGCGAAATTGATATTCCTCAATCAGGATTCTCATGATTATTTCTTCTCAATATGAATACCCCATGATTGCTTATTCACCTTATCTACAAATTCTGTAATCCGCTCCACATTATATTGGTTTGACACATAAAGCGATTGCCCATTCATCATCTGTACTGTTTTATATCTTGAACGAAGTCCTGGGTCTGAAGAAGAAGCGGTACGAGTCTCAAACATTTGCTGTGTCTCAATGAGATTAGGAACTTTGATATTCAGACCAAGCCAAACATCAACAACCTCTTCAGCTGTCATTTCCGGGTGCATTGACACATACATCTCAATAGCCGCATGTGCAACTCGTCCCTTTGGGTAAGCTCCTTCACCGTTGATTGAGAACTTCGTATAGTCATAATTCCTATTATTAGGATTAGAGATGTCGTCCCCATTATCGTCAAGCACAGGCTCTTCTACCATTGTCTGATTGCTTTCTAATATCGCATCTACTCCCAGATTCTGCAAGAACAGCTCTACCTTATCCTCCTTGATGACAGCCTTGCCATTAGCATCCACATCATAGAAGGAGTTGAACGTCAGTTCTTCCTCACCATCGCGGAAGATGTCGCTGCCAAATGCCTGGTCTTTGAACACGTCGTTCCAGAGATAGAAGATAACCTTCGAGACAAACGTTTCAGCCTTCACCACACCATCCTGTGCCTTGCAGAAGAAGTAGCCCAGCTTCTTATCCTCAGACTTGGTCTGCTCGTTAATCTCTGCATTGATTTTCTCCACGAACTGCCACCAGTCGAACAACTTTCCGTTAGCCTCAATCTTCCATCCCAAAGAAACGCCATTTTCCTTGCCTTCGCATATCGGCATATACTTCCAGTCCCAACGGCGCTTGAAGGCCGAGTCGATGGGGAACAGGCTTTGGTCGCTGGTATTCATCGTGGCCCATATATAAAGATTGTCTGGCAACAACAGTATTTCGCCTTTCAGCACCTTGCTCACAATGTCCTTACCATAGATGTTGTTGATGCGCTCAGCATCGGCAATCGTCTTGCCTTCGAAAGCTTTGCTCAGTTGCTTCTTCATGTCCTTATCAGCCTGAATGGGATAGTCGGAGAATCCACAGCCATTGCGGTCGAGCAACTGGAACAGGTCGCCGAATATCTGTGCACAGTTACCACGGTTGATTTCCTCTATCACCAGATACTGCTCTTTTGCTTTATCTCCCTCAGCAGCCTTTGCGTAAGCTTCCCATGCCTTGATGTAAGCTTGGAGGAAAGCCTGTTCAACAAACTCATAGACAATGCGGTTCTCTGTAACCTTTTTTCCATTCTCGATAATAACCTTTCCCGTTACATCGCGAACAGGAACTTCAATAGAGGTCGGCTTATAAGCCCCAACGAAAGTCGAATAGTCACTATCGGGATGGAATGTGGTACGGATAACTTCCTTATTCTTTATGATTCTGTTTATCTCAAAAGATTTACCTGTACCGGGAGCACCATAATAAATCTGCTGAAGGCACTTTTCTGCTACTTTTGATCTCTCTTTGGAGTATGTTCTTTCTTCTCCATGAATAATAGCCTCAACCAAATCTTTCTTATCGGCTAAGAAAGCACACAATTCAGCAACAAAAGACTGAGAAGCATTTACCAATCTTGCACTATTCAGAATCGGAGACACATAAAAATCTCCTCTATCAATTGTTTTAGCTCCAGACCACCATGAATAATCCGTCATAAATTTTATAAGATATGACTTCGACTTCTCATCTAAGGATAATTGTTGAAGAAGAACGCTTTCTTGTTCTGTCAGTGAAGATCCGTTGAGTTCTTTTAGTCTCTCCTTTGAAACAACTTTTAGAGCCTCTTTCTTATAACGCTGAAGTTCATTGTAAAAATCTGTAAAATAAGAAGCTATGTAGAACCACTGGTTCGGCAAAAAAATGTTTAATACGCCATTCTGATTTCCGCGAGTTTCAATTACTGCAGAATACTCATTATATGTTATCTTATTACTATTTATCTCTTTTACTCTTTCTTTAAATACTTCCGGCAAGACAAAGTCCTTACCTTCATACAGGTTGAAACGACCTGCAGCTAAACTATACATTTTTTGTAAGTCTCTTAATGCTTCCATATTACATTAACTGTTTGATTATTTCTTCTGCGAGTCTTTTTATTACTGGTATAGCAACACTATTTCCAAATTGGCGATAAGCTTCTTTCTTTGAAACTACAATTTTAAACTCTGGGTTAGAATCATTGTAATTTTGGTTATCTGCACATTCTGAATGTTTCCAACCATTTCCTATAATTCTATAACCTTGTAATCTTCCAGCTTCTACTGGCGTAAGCGTTCTCGGGTTAAGACCTTTATCTGATTGGTCTATTAATATTTCACTCCCATCTTTCCAATATCGGGCAGAAATTGTGCTCGTGTATACACTATCTTCATTAAAGAGAGAATAACCAAATCCTTTTCCATTCAACTTATTCCTTGCCTTACGGTCTTGGTGTCCTTTCCACATTCTGTCACTGATTGTAAATGGAATCGTCACGCTATCTGGCTCAAATATATCAGAAACTTTTGTCTCAATTGTTCCTTCCTTCACTTTATTCTTTTCATATATTGTTGTGCCATCTGGAGCAATACCATAAGGGAACTTGAAATCCTCTACTTTCACAAGTTCTTTAAACCAAGCTATAATAAACAGACGTTCACGGTTTTGAGGTACACCAAAATATTTAGCATTAAGCACCTCAAATGAATAGTCATAGCCTAACTCCTCTAGAGTTGCCAGTATCACCTTCAGTGTATTTCCTTTATCATGATTCTTTAGCCCTCTTACGTTTTCTAAAAACAGGACTTTTGGGGGTGCACCAAAACTTATTTTTTCCCTCACCAAATTAGCAATATTAAAAAACAATGTTCCTCGTGTGTCTTCAAATCCCCTTTTTAATCCTGCAACGGAAAATGGCTGACAAGGGAAACCACCACAACAAATCTCAAAATCTGGGACTTCTGAAGGTAATAAATCATTTATATCTTCATTAAAGTATAGATAATTACCTTTTTTATCTTTTTTGAAGAGTTTTGGTTCTATTTGTTTATAGTTTGCCTCATAGGAAATCCGAGCATTCTTGTCCCATTCACTTGCAAAAACACACTTACCTCCTACGCTATGCATTGCTGTGTGGAATCCTCCTATTCCTGCGAACAAATCTATGAATGTATATTTTTTCTTCGTCATTATTTCTCTGTTTCTTTAGACAGATTAATCATTTTCGTGAGTCACGAAAATGATTATTCGAATCCCAATTCCTTTGCCTTTTCCACAATCTTCAAAGCGAACAATGCTTGTTTCAACGAAGTAATGCCTCTATTACGAGATTTCATTGTGCCAAAATTAAATGCCGCTTTACGCTCAATAGGAGTAAGCAAATTCCGACTTTTAGCCCAGTTGGCCAATCCGAACCAATAATTAGGTTCAATGGACTCTGCTTCTTGAATGCGACTCTGCTGGGTTTCATTCAAATAAGAGCCATCATCGTTAGTGTCAGGCTGCATCAAGTCTTCGTCAAACTTCTCTATCTCCCCTAACTTTAGTTTGAGTTTATTCCAGCAATCTGGTTTTTTGCTCCATTCTCCTACATTAGAAGACTGGTTGCCACCTGTTGCGCCACCTGTCAAGTGCTCCCATACAAGAGGTATCAATTGCTCAACCTTTTCCTGCACTTCTTCCTGAATAGCTTGATGCTCCCAAATGTAGGTTAAGTCAAGATTACCACCTGACAGGAAAGAAACAGCCGACATTAGATAGGCATTCATATTGGCCTTATAACCTCCAAGATTCTTCGACTTTACAATTGCGTCGATAGCATTAAAAAGAATACCTTTTGCTATTACGTTTTTATAATAGACCGCAGAAATAGTAGGCTTCTCTCTCTTAATGTCGTTAACGAATAACTGATAGTTTTTCTCGGCACCTCGGCAAACATCGTATGGGCGCTGCTTCCAGCAAGCCTCATATTTAGCGATATCCGTCTTGGTAACTTTCTGCTTCTTGGGATACTCTATCTTGAAACTCTTTTCGTTGAATCCATTGAGCTGAGCCAACTGGTCGAGATACTGTCCACGCGTACGTTCAAAGTACCATTTGCAGATAGGCTTATTGTTTCCATTGGGCACCCACTCTGTTCGGCTAAACTTTTCGAGGTCAACCAGATAAGGATCGTTGGCAGAGAAGTCTGAATTCTTGATGGCCGTCTGGCTATTGGCTGAAACTGATATCTGCTTGATTAGTTCATCATCATGTTCTGCATCACGGATAACACTTATCTTCATCGGCACATAAACCTTGCTCAGGTCAACCTCCTTGTCGGTCAGTGAGGCTGCTATAGAAGCTGTTGTCTGACCACCATTGACAATTTGCCAATCATACAGGCGTGTAATATAGAGCATTCCATCTATCTCCTTTGTCTCTATCTCTGTGGCTGTGGTTGAGATGCCATTATTGAAGGAGAAGAACATGTCTGGTTGTTCACGAAGGGTTTTGCGGATTTGTTTGTTCACCTTGCCTTTGAACTGAAGGAATGTGCGCACATTCTTTTCCAAAAGCACCTGCTGGTATTGTTTGTAAATCTTAGCCAATGTAATACCAGGAATAATGGCGAGGTAGGCGTCTACAAAAAGGTTTTGGTCGCTCATTTTGAGACACTGAAGCTCTGTGTTGTAAGTGGTCGGGAAATCTATTTCCACTTTTTCTTTGCCTGCACGGATGTTATGCTGTTGGTACACACGTTGCATATCCCATACGTTGAACTCAATGACATAATCATTGTCTTCGCTCTCGACAGCAGCGGGAACCGCAGACGGGTCTGTCAGTCCATCTGTAATGACATAGATACGAAGCTGGTTGATATGTCCTTTTGTACTCTGAACGAGTTTTGCCACTTCAACGATTTCGTCACTAGGCTGCACATTCTGGTTCTTGAACAAGATTCCATTCATGGCTTCGCGATAAAAAGACATCAGATAATTGAATCCCTGCTGCACTTTGTTATTGTTGACCTTGCCAAGTAGGGTGTCTGCCTTTACCAAGTAAAACAAATCGAGCGATTCTGCTTCATCGTTAAAGTCATAGGCTGTAATACGTGTACGCGTTTTCTGGAAGGAACAGATTTCAGGTGCATTCACCTCACCATTGTCTTCCATATACTCAAGAATACTTGTTGCCAGTTCCTGATCGTAGTCACTTCCGGACATTTCAACCGACAACTTGACGTTACCGATAAATTCCTGTGCAAACTCTTTTATATCCATACCGCTATTGTTTTTTCATGAGGGCATGAAAAAGCCCCCTTTTCGTTTTGGAAAAGAGGGCGCAGGAGAATGATGTGTTTAAGCAAGGCCTACCACAGCCCACATCAGACAACAATCAATCTGTCCACGCCCTCATATTGAAGAGCGCAAACATCCAATTCTTGCCTAACCGATGTGTTCGCTGCTGTGGTAGTTCTGCTTAATCAGTCAAATCAAGGATGTCAAACTCTGTTTTCTTATCTCTTGTTTTTAGTTATATTACGTTTTAAGGTTGTCCGTTTGCACCAAAAACGGATTGGTTTTACATTCGTTTTTCGCGTTAGAATGACGGGTGCTTGTCTTTTACGTCTTCTAATATACACATCTTCTCAGTTTGTGTTCCTGCAACATTCCGTGCGTCGAAACCTTACGAAGAAGGATATATACGCTATTGTCTATGCTACCTTGAACAAATCGAGCACGGAGTAGACGCGCGTCATGTTCTCGAAAGTGAAGTACTGGTCGTCGAGCACCATCCATTTCTGACGTTCCTTTACCGGCATTCGCTTGATGTCTGGGAAGAACGAGAGGGGAATAATCAACTCCCGTCCGTCGGTAAGCTTCACATACATCTTGCCGCGATAGTCGGTAAAGTTCATGTCTTTGATGCCAAAATGTACATCTTTCATCTTACACATATCACTGTTCTCCTATTTTTATTTTTCAATGTCAACAGCTACGGTCTTCTCACCGTTGAATGCCCTTGTTATCTGTTCGTTGATGAAGTCCCAATGACGGTTGATAGCCGCAACAAGCATCTCGTTCTCTTTCGTTGAAAGTGAAGACTCTGCTATCTCCACACATTGCTTTCCATCTGACTCTATCCAGATTTTAGCCAACGATTGCTGGTGCCGCTTTCACTTCTTAAACACATGTACGTGCCTGCGATTGTCGTTCACATCGAGTGAAATGGCGACCAAGATGAACATTTTCAAGAACGCTAACTGTCCCATGTACAAACAGATTGTTTGTGCAAAGATAACAATTTATTTTTAGCTGACAAATAATTGTGAAGGAATTTCTCCAAAGTTTGCAAAATGATAATGATTCAATAAGACCTTCTTCAAATACTTCCTGACTACGAAAGGTCTATAAGAATGGTCAATTTTCCCATCAATTTGCAGGGTGCCTGCAATGTGTTTAAGCGACTGATTTCGAACGGTTTACATGATATAACCGCAGTCCTTGTTAAGATTCACTGTTGCCGGACTCGAGTCCCGACGGCAGAAGGACTCGTGTCGTTTGGCGGACGGACTCGTGTAGGATGGCGCAGGGACTCGAGTAGGATGGCGCGCGGACTCTGGGCATTTGACATCGAGGGAAAAGAAAGACGAAGGGGGGATGAAATAAAACTGGCAGGAAAGTGTAGTTTATTTGGCAAATAAAAGTGATTTATTTGGCAGATAAACGCAGTTTATTTGGCGGGAAAAAGTTGCGCCTGCAACGGGCCTTGTAAAGGAGGGTGAAAGAAAGGCGGCGAGGGGTAGACGAAAAATCCCACCCTTCTGAGGACTACGGACGGGGCGAACTTGACGAATGGTGTGTGGGGGACGTGGATTCGTGACGTTCGTTCCGTTCGCTGTCGGTCAGAAGGATGGGAAAAGGAGGGCGGCTATCGGCCGCTTGAGAGAGGGCACTGGGGCGGGAGGAGGGACCGCAAGGAGCGGTTAGTCATCCCAGTTGTAGCGCTCCTCGTAGGCGTCGAAGTCGAGGTGGCTGAGGCCAAGCGAGGCGAGACGGCGACGAACGCAGGCCACCTCGCTGGGCGAACAAAGGTGGCGACCGCTGCGACGCTCATAGTAGGCGTTGCGACCGAACTGCCGGCGCAGGGAATAGCTGAACTCCCGATACTGCGCGGGCAGCATCTGGCTCTGCATGTGAAGGAAACCTCGGCCATAGGCAACGGGAGTGGCATCGCGGTAATAGGCACACTGGGCCGACGGTGCGGTGCGCTGAGGGTTGACGATGGTGAGGAAACGGTCGCGACGACCGGCCACCTGCATGGCCATCTGGCGCAGACAACAGCTGGCCATGGGGCACGAGGATTGATCACAAAGTACGAAACTGCGGGGAACATCCCGCCAACTAAGGTTTTTCATGGTAATAAGTATTTAAAATTTTAGAATTAAGAGGTATGAATTAAGAAGTAAGAGGTAAGAGGTAAGAATTAAGAATTAAGAGTTAAGAGTTAAGGAGTAAAAGGTAAGAGGTAAGAATTTAGAGGTAAGAATTAGAGGTAAGATTTAAGAGGTGAGAAGTAAGAGGAAACCTCTTCCGCTACCTTTTTATGACTCTATTCTGGACTCGGCGGAATCGTTTTGAACCCCACCCCTGCACCCCTCCCTTCATGGGGAGGGGTCAGGGGAGGGGTCTCTATCTGTTACTATTCGTGTTTGCTTTCGCTATGACGAAAATGTTACTGCAAAGGTAATGCTTTTGAGGACGAAATGCAAGGAAATCGGTGGCTTTAAGAAAGAATTAACGATTGGAATGGGGTTGTGGAGGGAGAAATGTGTAAATTTGCACGAGAAAAACGACAGGAAAGGAAACAACGATATGGCAATCATTGAAATCAGCTCGCTCAGGGAGCCGGGCGTGGAGGTGTTCAGCACACTGACGGAGGCGCAGCTGCGCAACCGTCTGGAACCCGAGAAGGGGGTGTTCATCGTGGAGAGTCCGAAGGTGATACGCGTGGCGCTGGATGCTGGCTACGAACCGCTGGCGCTGTTGTGCGAGCGGAAACACATCGAGGGCGACGCGAAGGACATTGTGGAGCGCTGCGGCGACATGCCTGTGTACACGGGGAAAAGGGAATTGCTGGCCGAGCTGACGGGCTACACGCTGACAAGAGGGGTGCTGTGCGCCATGCGGCGACCGGCAGAACGCAGCGTGGCCGACATCTGTGACGGGGCAAGACGCATCGTAGTGATAGACGGTGTGGTGGACACGACGAACATCGGGGCCATCTTCCGATCGGCGGCGGCACTGGGCATCGACGCGGTGTTGCTGACGCGCAACTCGTGCGACCCTCTGAACCGTCGGGCGGTGAGGGTTTCCATGGGGTCGGTGTTCCTGGTGCCGTGGGCATGGATTGACGAGGGCATCGGCAGTCTGCACGCGCTGGGATTCCGCACGGCGGCGATGGCGCTGACCGATGACTCGGTGAGCCTTGACGACGAACGGCTGAAGCGGGAGCCGCGACTGGCCATCGTGATGGGCACGGAAGGCGACGGGCTGCCCAAAGAGACCATCGGCGAGGCCGACTATGTGGTGCGCATACCGATGGCGCACGGCGTGGACTCGTTGAATGTGGCGGCGGCGGCCAGCGTGGCGTTCTGGGAGCTCGGGATACGACGGACATGAATGTCTTGGCTGTTGTCTGCGACGCTACACGAATAGACATTTAATATTGGACAGAAATTATTATAATTATTATAATTCAAATCACGAATTTGAGAATTAGAGAATTATGAAATTGAGGTTGAGAAACGGCAAAAGAGAATTATAAGAATTATAATAATTTC
>OCTW013420257.1_pt1 | contig 12847 bp, 10 predicted proteins | sample 1539671 | NCBI WGS metagenome assembly OCTW01 (sample SAMN02144230, study PRJEB22623) | gut metagenome | biome: sheep rumen | host: Ovis aries | place: New Zealand | reverse complement strand
TTGGATTTGACACAAAAACAGGTTTATAATTTATTAACTCGCTGTCTTTTTTAGAAACTACTCATGCGCCGGAGGGTGCTGAGTTGTTACGAAAAATTTCAACACTAAAAAATGTTAGCAATTGATGTTTGCGTGCACGGGAATTGTGAAAATGTCAGGAAACATGTTCGTTGTGCGGAAATAATTACAAAATTGGATGGCTGGAGCGAAGGTTGGAGGATTGGGTGTTTATACAACACATTCGGTTTTTATTCGTAAATCTTGACAAAACTTGAAGGGTTGGGGCAGGGCGTTTGGGGTATTTGATGATGGGGGCTGCGCAGGTAGCGCAGCCTACGGAACCTTAGGCGGGAGAGTGGATGGCACAGCGGAGGGGCACTGGGAACGGGGACGCTGGGGCGGAACGACGGGAATGGTGGGGCGGAACGACGGGAATGGTGGGGGAGTTGTGTGGGGAGAAGGTTGGGGGGCGATGGATTCGGGGAGGTTGTTTGGCGGGGAGTGGGGGCGAAAGCGGCGGTTTCTGGAAACGAAGGCATTGGAATTGTTGAACGAAACCATTGGAATTGTTGAACGATTTCAATGGGATTGTTGAACGATTTCAATGGGATTGGTGGGCGGGATTGGCGGTTTTGGGGAGTGGGATTGGCGGTTTTGCTGGGAGAAATTGGGGGATTCGGGGAAGGAGGAGGCAGAAGGGAGGGGAGGAAGACGGGATTTGACGGGCATGGCATGGACGGGAAAGAGAAGAAGAAAGGACATGGCGAGCCAGGTTTGGAGGGGGAAGAGGAGAGGAAAGTGGTGGGGGCGGGTGAAGAAAGTCTGGGTGGATGGTGGGGGGATGCGGTTTTTTTGCTATCTTTGCAGCGGAAATGGGGGAGGATGCAGGGAGATGGAAAAGGCGGGGAGGCACAGCGGAGAAGCGCTGTGCACGGGGGCGTCGGGAAGGTGGATGGCATAAAAGGGAGGATGGATGGTGTTAATCGTTAATGAAATAAAGCAGATTGCTATGGCAAGTAGTGTGGATTTTGTACAGTATGTGGTCGACCAGTGCGGTGGTGCAGGGGAGATTGTGGCCAAGAAGATGTTTGGCGATTATGGCATTTACTGCAACGGGAAGATCTTCGGTCTTATATGTGACGACCGGTTTTTCCTGAAGCCGACCGAGGCCGTGCGTCCTTTGCTCCGAACGGTTGAGCTTCTTCCGCCATACGATGGGGCGAAGGACTATTTCCATATCACCGACATCGACGACCGCGACTACCTCTCCGGCCTTGTGCGTGCGACGTGTGAGGCGCTGCCGGAACCAAAGAAGCGGAAGTAGCATTCGTCGATATGTCTGTGGCCGTTCGTCGAATCAGGGTGAGCGGAAGAGCGGCGTTTGGACGAGTTGTGGGGTAGACAGGCTGTTCCGCTGCTACGGTTATGGCGTGGAAACAAGGCAAAAAACGGGCGAAAGAATTGAGATAAGATTTGGTACTTTGGATGCTTTTCCGTACCTTTGCACCCTGTAACTATAAATGAAAACGTAATGGAGACAAGCGCAAGATTTTATTAGGGAGGGAGAGGAGAGAAGAGAAGGGGGAGGCCCCCCAAGACTGAGAGGGGGAAGACCCTCCCCGACCCTCCCTGTTTAGGGAGGGAGAGGAGAGAGGAGAAAGGGGGGTGGTTTAAGTGATAAGTGACAAGTGATAAGTGAGAAGGGGGGAACGCATAAGGGAATGAAGGGGATTTATAAAGAACAATTGACAAAAAAATATGAAGAGAATGGAGAAGCGAATGCTTGGGATGGCTGTTGTGATGGTGCTTCTGACAGCCTTTTCCGCTGCTGGACGTGCTGCTGGCATTGAGCGTAAGCAACTGCTGAACGAGCAGTGGCAGTTTGTTGAGAACGACAGTGACTTCACCCGTGCACGCAGCGTTACGCTGCCTCACGACTGGAGCATAGCGCATGGCTTCAGCCGCGACACTCCCGCCGGCAATGAAGGTGCCTATCTGCCTACGGGAAAGGGCTGGTATAGGAAGGTGCTGACGCTCGGCAAGGACTACAAAGACAAGAAGGTGCGCCTCTATTTCGAGGGCGTCTACATGAATTCGCGTGTCTACGTGAACGGCCATGAGGCCGGCGGCTGGCCCTACGGCTATTCGTCGTTCTGGGTTGACGCCACGCCTTACGTGACGGTTGGGCGCAACGAAATCGTGGTGAGTGTGGACAATTCCCAGCAGAAGAACTGCCGCTGGTACACAGGCTCAGGAATATATCGCAACGTGTGGCTTGTCACTACGCCAAAGACATATATCGACGACTGGAGCATCCAGGTGACGACTCCCGACGTGCACCATGTGCAGATCAGTGCGACGGTAGTGGGCGAAGACGGCAGCACACAAGCCATTCAACGTAGCATCGAAGTGGCGAATCCGCGCCTGTGGTCTCCCAGCGATCCCTACCTCTATGAGGCAGTTCTCGAGGCTCCCGGCGGCGACCGCGTCAGCGTGAGCTACGGCATTCGCACCATTGAATACGACGCCGAGCGCGGGCTGTTGCTCAACGGTCAGCCCCTGAAACTGAACGGCGCCTGCGTTCACCACGACAACGGAGTGCTGGGTGCAGCGGCCTACGACGATGCCGAATACCGCAAGGCGCGGCTGATGAAAGAGGCCGGCTTCAATGCTGTGCGTACAGCTCACAACCCACCCTCTGAGGCCTTCCTCACCGCCTGCGACCAACTCGGTCTGCTGGTGATAGACGAATCGTTCGACGGCTGGCGCGTGAAGAAGAACGACTACGACTACAGTACGCTGATTGACGCATGGTGGCAGCGCGACATCGACGCCATGGTGTGCCGCGACCGTCTGCACCCGAGCATCTTCTGCTGGAGCATCGGCAACGAGGTGATTGAGCGCAAGCAGATAGAAGTGGTGAAGACCGCGCACCAGATGGCCACCCGCATACACAGCCTCGACGCGCAGAACCGCCCTGTGACCTCGGCACTGGCAGCCTGGGACAGCGACTGGGACATCTACGATCCGCTGGCCGCCGAGCACGACATTGTGGGCTACAACTACATGATATTCAAGGCCGAGAGCGACCATGAGCGCGTGCCTCAGCGTGTGATGATGCAGACGGAGAGCTTCCCCCGCGACGCCTGGCGCAACTACCGCTGGACGATGGACCATCCGTATATTGTGGGCGACTTCGTGTGGACCGGCCTCGACTACCTGGGCGAATCGGGTATCGGGCGCTTCTATTACGAAGGCGAGGTGCCGGGCGAGTCGTGGGAACGTCCGCTCTATCCGTGGCATGCAGCCTACAGCGGCGACGTGGACCTGACGGGATACCGCAAGCCCATCAGCCACTATCGCGACATGTTGTGGAACACAGGGTCCGCTTCGTCCGGCGCGACAGACAGACTCTTCCTGGCCGTTCGTGAGCCCGACGGCTACCGGGGCAAGGTGAAGACCACCATGTGGGGCACATGGCCGACGCTGGAAAGCTGGACCTGGCCGGGATGGGAAGGCAAACCCATCGAGGTGGAAGTGTACAGCAGCAGTGCCAAGGTGAGTCTCTACCTGAACGGAACACTCGTTGGCGAGGAGCCCACGAAAGAGATGAAGGCCACGTTCACCCTTCCTTATCAGCCGGGCGTTCTGCGGGCTGAGGCTTCGGGCAGGCAGTGCGAGTTGCAGACAGCCGGCGCTCCTGTCGCCATCCGTCTCACGGTGGAGCCCAGCGGTGTGGGCAATGGCCAGCGCCTGAGCTTCATTGTCGTTGAGATAGTAGACAGCGAAGGTCGCGTGGTTCCCACTGCCGACCAGGAGCTGACCTTCAGCGTTGGCGGCAACGGCACATTGCTCGGAGCCGGCAACGGCGACGTGAAAGACGAGGACCCGTACTATGACAACCGCCATCGGGTGTGGCGCGGACGCGCTATCGCCGTGGTGCGTGGTAACGGAAAAGGCGGAAAGGCTACGCTCACCGTTACGGGCAATGGGCTGCCCAAGGCACAGGTGGCGCTGAACGGCAAGCGATGAACGAGGACGGCCCAGGCTCCTTGCCGTAGCACGCACAGGGGGCGGTTGGTCGGATGACATCCGACCTAATGGGAAAGAAGAGAATGGGACGAACCAGGCGATGACACTTCGCCTGATTCGTCCCATTCGTTGTGTGCGGCTGTTGCTCCGCTACAGTTCGCGATTGATGGCCTCCTGCCGTTTCGTCGACGGCTTGCTGTGCTTCACCTTGAAGTGGTCGAAGCCCTCTCCGTAGACACCGATGACGGCGCTCTGCGACACGAAGGCCTTCGGGTCGAGGTCGTGTATGATCTGGAATATCTGCGGGCTCTGGCTCTTGCGTGCCAGCACAAAGAGCATCTTTGTCTCGCGTCCGCTGTAGAAGCCTGTGGCATTGACTACGGTACATCCGCGGTGGGCGCCGGTGTTGATGGCGTGTCCGATGTCCTCGTAGCGGTCGCTGATGATGAAGAACTGCACGCTCTGTCGCGCCGAGTTGACCACCTGGTCGACCACAAACGACGATATGAAGAGCACAACATAGCCATAGATGACGCGCTCCCAGTCGCGCAGCACCACGTAGCTGCTGGTGATGACGAGCAAATCGACCATGAGGATGAGGCGTCCGAGCGAGATGTCCTTGTACTTGTGGATGATGGCGGCCACGATGTCGGTGCCGCCCGACGAGCCATTGCAGCTGAGGCCCAGTCCGATGCCGATGCCGCAGAAGCATGCGCCCAGCACGGCCGCCATGAAAGGCTGGTCGCGCAGCAGGTGGGTGTCGCCGAGGAACGACTGGAAGATGGACAGGATGATGGTGAGCGAGACGACGCCGTAGATGGTCTTCACGCAGAACTTCCATCCCAGGATTTTCAAGGCCAGGAGCAGCAGCACGGCGTTGACCGCGAAGAACGTGGCCTGCACGGGAACCTCCGATGCCCAGTAGAGGATGCTGCTGATGCCCGGAACGCCGCCCGTGGCGATGTTGTTGGGCAGCAGGAACACCGTCCAGCCGATGGTGTAGCTGACGAGTCCCACCAGGATGAGCACGTAGTCGTGGAGCTCGCTGTAGAGCTCTTTCTTTGTTATTTTCATGGTAGGTTGTTCATTCAATTAGCGTTTTCGCTTCAGGAAAGGAGCGACGGGAGTTTCTGTAGGTGGTTCCTCGTCGGGGCGGATGAGCGCATCTGCCTGTTTGATTCGGGCGGACAGGCTGACCCGCTCCTGCAGAAAGTTCCACGATTCCAGATAGTTGCGCAGCGTGCGTTCTCGTTATCCGAGAATCTTGAGCAGCTCCTTCATGCCCTCGGAAGCCCCTTTCATGATGTGGTGAACGTTGCTTCCGGCGTTCACGGGCTTCGGGTCGATGAGGTAGATGGGCCGTCCGGGCGTGACGTAGTGGATGAGTCCGGCCGCGGGATACACATTGAGCGATGTACCAATGACGACGAAGATGTCGGCCTGCTGTGCCTCCTGAGCGGCGAGCGAAATGTTGGGTACGCCCTCGCCAAAGAACACGATGTAGGGCCGTAGCAGCGAACCGTCGCCAGCCTTCTCGCCGGGTGCCACCTCCAGGTTAGGCGCCTCCAGGGTGCGAATGTAGCGCGGGTCGTCGACGTCGCGGCTGGAACACACCTTCATGAGTTCCCCATGCAGGTGGATGACATTGCTCGATCCGGCCATCTCGTGGAGGTTGTCCACGTTCTGAGTCACCACCACCACGTCGTACTTCTCCTCGAGCTTCTTCACCAGTCGGTGGCCTTCGTTGGGCTTTTTCTCCACCAGCTTGGCACGCAGCATGTTGTAGAAGTTGTTCACATACACCGGGTCGGTCTCCCAGGCCTCGTGCGTGGCCACCCTCGAAACGGGGTAGTTTTCCCACAGGCCATCGGCATCGCGGAAGGTGCTCAGTCCGCTTTCCACCGACATGCCGGCACCCGTCAGCACCACAAGTTTTTTCTTTTCCATAGCGTTTGTAATTCTTTTCTCGGTGCAAAAATACGGATTATTCGCGAATGAGCAAAAAAAAGTCCCAATAATTTTGTCATCCCGCCGATTTGCAGTACCTTTGCCGGGAATAAAACAACCCTCATTTAATCTTTATGGCATATACACGTATGACCGCTGCTGAAGCAGCAGCGCTGATTAAGCACAACGAGAACCTGGCACTGAGCGGCTTCACGCCCGCCGGCGTTGCCAAGGCAGTGACCAAGGAACTGGCAAAGATTGCTGTCAAGGAGCATGAGGCCGGACGCGAATTCAAGGTGGGCATCTTCACCGGTGCCAGCACCGGACAGTCCACCGACGGCGACCTTGCCGCTGCACAGGCCATCAAGTATCGTGCACCCTACACCACCAACCCCGACTTCCGCAAGCATGTCAACATGGGAGAGATTCCCTATAACGACCTGCATCTGAGCCACATGGCACAGGAGCTGCGCTACGGGTTCTATGGCGATGTGGACTGGGCCATCCTCGAAGTATGCGAAATCGAGGAGGTGGGCAATGAGTATCACGCATTCCTGACGGCAGCCGGTGGCATCAGTCCCACGGCAGCACGTCTGGCCAAGAAGGTGATTCTGGAGCTCAACTCGTTCCACAACCCCAACGCGAAGTACATTCACGATGTCTACGAACCCCTTGATCCGCCCTACCGCAAGGCCATTCCCATTGAGCATGTGGGCGACCGCATCGGCGTGCCCTACGTGGTCATCCCCAAGGACAAGCTCGTTGGCGTGGTGGAGTGCAACATTCCCGACGAGGCAAGAGCCTTCAAGGACAACGACCCTGTGACCGACCGCATCGGCTATCTCACTGCCGAGTTCCTCGTGGAGGAGATGCATGCCGGACGCATTCCGAAGGAATTCCTGCCCCTGCAGAGTGGAGTGGGAAGCACGGCCAATGCCATTCTGGGCGCTCTCGGACAGGACAAGCACGTGCCCGACTTCAATATCTACACCGAGGTCATCCAGAACTCCGTCATCGACATGATGCTCCACGGACGCGTGAAGGACGCTTCGGCCTGCTCGCTGACCGTTTCCAACGAGTGCCTCATGCAGGTCTATGACAACATGGACCACTTCCGCAAGCACCTCACACTGCGCCAGAGCGAGATATCAAACAGCCCCGAAATCATTCGCCGACTGGGCGTCATCGCCATCAACACCGCCATTGAGTGCGACCTCTACGGCAACGTGAACTCCACACATATCAGCGGCGTGAAGATGATGAACGGTATTGGCGGCTCGGGCGACTTCGAGCGCAACGCCTACATCTCCATCTTCACCTGCCCGTCGACGGCCAAGGGAGGACTCATCTCCTCCATCGTGCCCTTCGTCAGCCATCAGGACCACTCCGAGCACGACGTGAACATCATCATCACAGAGCAGGGCGTGGCCGACCTCAGAGGCAAGAGTCCCGTGCAGCGCGCGCAGCACATCATCGAGCAGTGCGTACATCCCGACTACAAGCAGTTGCTCTGGGACTACTTGAAGATAGCAAAGGGCGGACACACGCGCCACAACCTGCCTGCAGCATTCGCCATGCACGACACGCTGGCACGCAAGGGCGACATGAAGCTCACCGACTTCGCTGAGTACGTGAAAGAATAACCCCAAGAGAGGCGGGGCTCAGGAATGAACGGCTTTCCATGTGGAAAACCGGGCACTCGTGAGCCCCGCCTCTTTGTTGTATCTATGGCAGAGAAGAACGAACAGCTGCGCCATGCGTGGGACTTTGTGGAAAACACCGGCATCAGCATCTTCCTCACAGGCAAGGCCGGAACCGGAAAAACCACCTTCCTGCGCACCGTATGCGAGCGCAGTCCCAAGCGAATGGTGGTGGTGGCACCCACGGGCGTGGCCGCCATCAACGCCGGCGGCATGACCATACATTCGTTCTTCCAGCTGCCACTCTCGCCCTACATCCCCTCTGCCACCTACAAGCAGCACTACAACTTCTCGAAGGAGAAGCGCAGCATCATACGCACGCTCGACCTCCTGGTCATCGACGAAATAAGCATGGTGCGGTCGGACCTGCTCGACGCCATCGACGACGTGATGCGGCGCTTTCGCGACCCGCTGAAGCCCTTCGGAGGCGTCCAGCTGCTCCTGATAGGCGACCTGCAGCAGCTCACACCCGTGGTGACCGCCGACGAGGAGGCACTCCTGCGCAACTACTACGACACGCCCTACTTCTTCGGCTCGCATGCGCTGCAGAAGATTCCCTACGTCACCATCCAGCTACAACACGTCTACAGGCAGCAGGACCAGGAGTTCATCGACATCCTGAACCACATTCGCGACGGGCGGCCCACCGCCACCGACCTGCAGAAGCTCAACGCGCGCTGTCAGCCTGTGTCGGCAGCCCTCACCACAGGCCACAACTACATACGGCTGACCACCCACAACCGTCTGGCCGATGCCTACAACGAGGAGCAACTGCTACGCATCCAGGAGGCGCCCCACCGCTACGAGGCGCACATCGACGGCGTGTTTCCGGAATATGCCTATCCCACCGATGTCAGCCTAACCTTGAAACGTGGCGCACAGGTGATGTTCGTTAAGAACGACCCATCGCCCGAACACCGGTTCTACAACGGCCGCATCGGCATCGTCACCGACATTTTTGGCGACAAGATAAGCGTTCACTGCGAGGGCGACGAACAGGCAATCAACGTGGAGCCGCTCACATGGGAGAACGCCAAATATGAGCTGAACGCCGACACCAAGGAGATAGAAACCACCGTGCAGGGCACCTTCCAGCAACTGCCGTTGCGGCTCGCCTGGGCCATCACCATACACAAAAGCCAGGGACTGACTTTCGAACACGCCATCATCGATGCCAGTCTTTCGTTCGCGGCCGGACAGGTCTACGTGGCGCTCAGCCGCTGCAAGTCGCTGCAAGGACTGCTGCTGGCATCGCCCATCACGGCCGCCAACGTCTTCGGCGACCAGCGCGTGGCATCCTACATCGCGCAGGAAGAAGAGCAGGCGCGAATGAGCATCGAGTCGCTGCCAAGGCTCAAGGAAGAATACTACAGGGAACAACTGCGCCAGCTGTTTGACTTCTCCGAACTGGAAAGAAAATACAATGCGCTGATCAGACAGCTCGACGAGCATTTCTACAACACCTATCCGCGACTCTGCGGAGCTCACCGAGAGGCGCGAAGCGAGTTCGCAAAGACTGTCAAAGAGGTGGGGCGCAAGTGGTCGGCACACATCGCACAGATGCCGTCGCAGCAGTTGCATGAGCCGGCATTCCTGGACCGCGTGAGCCGAAGTGCCGTCTACTTCCTCAACACCCTCACAGACCTGCTCGGAACATTGCTCGAAAAAACCAACGTAGATACCGACAACAAGATGGTGCGACGCAGAATGACCGACGTGCTGGCCGACTGTCGCCTGTCGTACAATGTGAAAGTGGGAACGCTCGCCGCCGTAGCCCGCGAGGGATTCACGCTCACCGGCTACCTCCATCAGAAGCAGATGGCCGTGCTCGACGCCATGGGAACAGAGCCCAAGAAAGAGAAGCGCGACCGCAAGTCCTCCACCCGCAAATCCTCCTCCCGTAAGTCTTCCGCCCCGTCTTCCCCTGCCGTTTCCCCCTCCTCTGGTAAGTCTTCCGCCTCGTCTTCCCCCGCGGCTTCCGCCTCCTCCGGTAATTATTCCGCCTCGGGCTTCAGCGTAGGCAGTGGCACCGCCACTGCTCCCTCCCCCTCTCTCACCGACATCACCGACCCACCCCTCTTCGAGGCCCTCCGCAACTGGCGCTGGGAAAAGGCCAAGGAATCCAACCTCCCCCCTTACACCATCCTCCAGCAAAAGGCTCTCCACGCCATCGTCAACAGCCACCCCGCCACCCTCGCCGACCTCCTCTCCCTCCCTTACATCGGCAAGATCACCGTCGACAAGTACGGCGCCGAAATCCTTGCCATCGTCAACAAGGCATAGGCCGTTTATGACTTCCGACAAGTCTTCTGTGCATGGCTTACTTTAGCCCAAGAACAGAAGACAATCCCCAAAAAAGTTTTTTTTGAGGGAAAAAATTTGTAAATTGCCGATTTTTTTCCCTATCTTTGCATGTCAGTCATCAAATTGCTATCTTTTAAATGGAAAAACGACTTATATTTAATTCAAGAGATGAGATGCTGCGTATCGATGTATCGAAAATCGTGTATTTCGAAGCTGATGGAAACTACACGTATATCGTCACATGCAACAAAATCAAGTCTGCCATTTGCATGAATCTTGGTCAGATGGAAGAAATGCTGGCTGAACAACTCAAAGAGAGAAAATCTATTTTTGCGCGTATAGGAAAAAGATACATCGTCAACCTGTCCTTCGTCTACAAGATTCATCCACAGAAGAGACAGCTTGCGCTCACCGACTTCTCCAATTTCCTATATCAGATACCCATCTCAACCGAAGCGTTGAAGAAACTGAAGGATATTATGGTGGACATTAAATATTAAATAATAAATAAGGTATGAAATTAACCATAGGAAGAGATGCTAAGACATCAAAGTTACAAGTCGTAGATGCTAATACAGGAGCAGTAAAACTGTATGGACAAGCTGGTAGTGTACCCATGGACGTCAGCCGCCAACATTGTGAAATAAACGTTTCTAATAGCGGTCAGATCAGTGTCAAGAACCTAAAGGCCGAGAACATTACTTATGTCAACGGTCTGGAGGTGATGGCAAAAAACATATCCAAGACCGACACACTTCAGTTGGGGCGAAGCAGGTTTACTGTTAATTTGGCTACGATACTGAACAGCCAAGTCCCGAAAGTGGTAGACATCAGTCCGTTGAAAAGAGTATGGGATGAATATCATGAAGAAGAAAACCAATTGGGTATTAAAGAGAGGCGTCTAAATGCATTAAAAAGCGTCTCTAGTGTTTTTACCATGGCTGCTATCGCAAGTGGTCTTCTGCTCAAGGGCCAGGACAATCAACTGTACTATGTGCTTTATGGAATTGCCATCGTTCTGACGTTGGCACTTACGGTCATTTCTTATGTTAATGCCTCGCGAATACCAAGGAAGAGAGAACAGCTCAAAGAGGAGTTCATGAAAAAATATGTTTGCCCTAATCCAGACTGTCATCATTTCCTTGGGTTCCAATACTATTCTGTTATTTCGCAAAACAGCTGTTGCCCATATTGCAAGGTAAAATACAAGTAGTAGAGCCATTTCATACAGAAATCGCACCATTTCATTTAGTAAGACGAAAAACCCTTTGAGGCTATCGTTTTTATTTATACTTTTGTATCGACAAATAATAATAACTAAAAGCATTATATCATTATGGCAAGTGAAGATACCATTTACATGGGTGGAAACATCCGCAACGAGAGTAGAGTCGCTGCACCGCAGCCAGTAAATAACGGTGGAAAGAGATTCCCATGGAAAACGGTCACCATCGGTGGAGTGACAGGCGTGCTTCTGGGAGCAGGTTCCGTCTATGGCAACAAAGTTTATGCACAGCTGAACCAAGAGCCGGAGACGCAGGATGCTGAAGGGAAAGAACCCTTCCATACGCTTGATAACGGTCTGAAGGTTGCCGATGTCAGTGACGACCTGTCCTTCAAAGAGGCATTCGACCTTGCACGTTCGGAAGTGGGAGCTGGTGGAGCTTTCCATTGGCATGGCAACACATATAGCACCTACAATGAAAGCGAATGGAATGCGATGTCGGATGCTGACAAGGCTGAATATGCAGAGCTCGTCAGACCAGAGATTACTCCTGAGGAGATTGGTGAGGCGGTTACTACAGAACCTGTGGCCGATGTGGCAGAGGCAGCGCAGCCCGAACAGCAGCCTCAGGAGGTGCATGTACACCATCATTACCATCAGGCACCCCAGCAAGCAGCTACAAGTGCCGCAGCAAGTCAGGAAGCTCAGCCTTCTGCTCATTCCACGCAAGCATCCATTCAGCAACCGCAGACAGGTGATGATGACGTCCAGGTGGTAGCCAGTGGAACGGTAAAAGGTCATCAGGCCGTTGCGGTCGACTTGGATGGAAACGGAGACGCCGACGTCATGGTCATTGATACAAACGACAACGAAAAACTCGACGACCCCGACCTCGTGGTCTATAAAGATGGCAACATGGCCACAGTAGGCCATCTGGCTCAGGATGCCCATGAAGGTGGTTCTGTTGAGAATGCCAGTTCTACCCAAGCTAACAACGTACAACCAGAACCAGACGTCCAGGTGGTGGCCAGTGGAACGGTTGGCGGACATCAGGCTGCTGCAGTCGACCTGACAGGTAACGGTGAAGCCGACGTCATGGTCGTTGATGCAAACGACAACTACCAACTTGACGACCCCGATGTCGTTGTCGACAGAGAAGGCAACATGGCTACTGTAGGCCAGTTGGCACAGGGGAACGTTTCCGCAGATCATGCCAGTTCTACACAAGCGAACAACGTACAGCCAGACCCAGATGATGATGTTCAGGTGATTGCTCGTGGAACTGTTGCCGGACATGAAGCCGTTGCGCTTGACCTGTCGAGCAACGGAGAGGCCGATGTCGTCGTCATTGACGCAAACGACAACTATGAGCTTGACAATCCCGACGTCGTGGTCGATGCTGAAGGCAACATGGCAACGGTGGAAGAATTGACACAGGACACACAGGAGGACTACGGCTACTATACAAACATGGAAGACCAAGACATGACGTCGGGGTATGACATGGATCCGTCTATGCCCGATCCTTCTGCCGACCCAGACCTTGTACTTATTTAAGGTGGGTTCTATTAATTCGCTTTGTCAGATTTCTGAGCTGTTTTTGCTTTCAGTCTGTAAGTTGAAGAGGGAGTGTAGCGGG
>OCTW011554957.1_pt1 | contig 12849 bp, 17 predicted proteins | sample 1539671 | NCBI WGS metagenome assembly OCTW01 (sample SAMN02144230, study PRJEB22623) | gut metagenome | biome: sheep rumen | host: Ovis aries | place: New Zealand | reverse complement strand
GGAGTGAGATAAATGGCTGGATTATTAGAGGCTGCTAAGAGCGGCAATAAGAGAGAGACACTGCTCGCCCTGAGGGATAAGATAGCGGCGACCATCGAGAACTGTGAGAGCGGGAGAGACATGGCAGCGAACTCCAAGAGGCTCATGGAAGTCATGGCGGAGATCGAAGCCCTCCCAGATCCGAAAGAAACGAAGACGTCTAAGCACGACCGCCTGAAAGAGAAGCTTGAGAACAGGTAGACAGGAACCGACATTCGAGCGGCTTGGAGAGTTCTCGTATACGCTCGGCGAGGAAGTCGCGGAAGTGTTCGCCGAAGACGGCGGAGCGACATTCTACCCGTCCCAAAAGACGGAACTAAACCTCATGCTGGCGAGAAACGAGGACGGGTCTCCGGCAGCCGTTACGATGGGGATATCGAAGCCGAGGCAGAACGGCAAGAGCTATGCTGCACGGTTCTATGCGGTCTATATGGCGGTCTTCGAGCATAGAGACGTGCTTTATTCGGCGCACCATAGCAGCACGACAAAGAAGATGTTCATGGCTCTGTGTGATCTGTTCGAGAGCCCGGAGCGGTACCCTGAATTCGCAAAGGACGTGAAGAACGTCAGCCATGCGAGAGGGTACGAGGGATTCTACTTCCGGGACTGGAAGGACGCAGACGGAGCGACCCACAAGGGCGGATGCATCGAGTTCGCTACGAGAACGAACAGCGGGAGCCGAGGCGGGACATATTCGGTCATCGTAATAGACGAGGCCCAGGAGCTGACCAGCGAACAACAGGAAGCAATGCTGCCGACAACATCCGCTTCATCGGATGCGAACGATGCGAGCAAGATGCCACAGCAGATCTATATCGGCACGCCTCCGGGGCCAACGTGCAACGGAACGGTGTTCAGCGAGATGCACATGAAGGCGCACAGCGACGAACCCGGAACAACGTGGTGGCTGGAGTGGTCTATAGAGGACAAGGACATCTTCAAGGCGATCCCGAACGAGGAGATTGCGATAGACCTTGCTTACGAGACAAACCCTGCTATGGGTTACAGGATCGCAGAAAAGACCGTAGCGAACGAATACGCAACGATGTCACTCGACGGCTTCGCCCGTGAACGGCTCGGATGGTGGCCTCCAATAGTGGCACATGAAATAAACTACGCCATTCCGGAAAAGGTTTGGGATGCGTGTGCATCAACCGAACCGAAGCCAGAGGGCAAGACGGCATACGGCGTCAAATTCTCTGCGGACGGGGCGATGGTTGCCCTGTGCGGCTCGGTGATCCCGAAGAACGGCCCGGCGAGAGTGTCGCTGATAGACCAGAGGCCAACCGGTCACGGCATCCAATGGCTGGCGGACTGGCTCAACGAGAGACACGACAAGGCATCCTGCGTGGTCATAGATGGGCGGAACGGTGTGGATGTCCTTGTGGATAAAATCGCGCCGTACTGGAAGGCGAAAGGCTCCGTTGTGAGACCCGGTGTAAAAGACATGATCGCGTCGGTCAGCATGATGACGGACGCGCTTAGTGACAGGTCAGTCACATGGTATGAGAAGCAGACTGCGCTCAGAGACAGCGCGGTCACATCAACAAAGCGTAAGCTGGGCGGCGGCTGGGCGTTCGGTGGAGACACCTCCATTCCGATCGAAGCCGCTGCGCTTGCATTGTGGGGCGCGAGAACAACAAAGCGAGACCCTGCGAAAAGGATGAGGATTGGTTAACATGGAATTATCGACTTACATTCCGAGACGGATTGACGGACTGAGCGATGACGCACAGGCGAAGTTTAAGAACCTGCTCGACGTGTTCGACAAACACGCATCTGCCAACAGAACAAAAGAACGGTACTACGAGGGACGCGTCACTCTGGGCGAGGTCAATCTGGGCATCGCGCTTCCGGAGGGCATGCAAGGCCTGGAGATCGGATGCGCTTGGGGAGCCAAGACAGTCGATGTACTGGCATCTCGGTCAATGTTTGACGGGTACGTCTCCGAGGACGGAACGGATGTCGCGGAGCTGGAGCAGATCGTGCGGGACAACAACCTGATAGCAGAGTATCCGAAAACATGCCGGGACGAGCTGAAACTCGGCGCATCGTTTGCGACGCTGTCGGCAGATGATGAAATCGGCGTCAAGGTCAAGTTCCATTCGGAGAACACGGCGGCAGCTGTATGGGATGGTGAAAAAAGCCGGATCGCATACGGTATGGCAATCGTGGCGACGGAACAGGATGCGAACAAGCAGTACAGGCCATCGGTCATCAATCTGCACACCGATACGGATATATGGGTGCTCCGCAAACTGACGGATTCAAAGTGGGCTGCTACGGCTTACCCACACATCATGGGTGAACCGTTAATGGTGCCTTTGATCTACAACCCGACATCAGCAAAGCCGTTCGGGCAGTCCCGCATAAAAGAACCGATTCGGCGGTTGATTCAAGGCTACGTCAGAACGGTGGCCAACGCGACAATCGGGCTGGAGTTTTCGACTGCTCCGCAGAAATATCTGCTCGGAGTGACCGACGAACAGTTTGACGCTGTGGTAAACCAGAAGTTCCGGCAATACGTCGGGTCGCTGATAGCATCGACCACAAACCCGGAGACCGGCGAAAAGCCATCGTTTGGACAACTGATGCAGGGAACCATCACTCCGCACGTCGACATGCTCCGGATGCTGGCGACTCAGTTCAGTGCCGCCACTGGGCTGACCGTCACGGACACTGGAGTGGTAAACGATGCGAACCCGACCAGTTCGGACGCGATCCTGGCTCAGTCTCAGACGCTTGTGCTTCTGGCAGAGCAGCTGAATGCCGGGAATAATGAATCACTCCGCAAAATCGGCATGATGGCAATCGCTATCAAGAACGGCACGACACTGGATGAACTGACTGACGAGCAGAAGAACATCACAGCGCACTTTAAGAATCCGGCAATGCCATCGGTGGCGGCAACAGCAGATGCGGCGGTAAAGATCGCCGGTGCACGTCCGGGATTCGGTGACACTGACACGTTCCTGCGGATGATTGGGTTCAGTCAGGCAGACATTCGGCTGGTTAAGGCAGAAGAACAGAGGTCAAGAGGTCTCCAGCTGCTCGGTGACCTTGAGGAAGAGTGATGAAAACCATATCAAGACGAGCATGGAACCGATATATAGACAAACTGCGACAACTGGATAACAAAGCCGCCGAAGAAATGATAAAGTACCGCGCATCTGTCGTTGCCGATTATAAAGCCGGGGAAATTACGGCATCGGCTGCGAGAAAGTCCATCGTTGACTATGCATTTGGTATCGCTACCAAGTACGGAGAGGCATCCGCGTCACTGGCCTGTGAGATGTATGACGCAGCGGCGAGGCTGACAGGGGCAAACGTGCCACCGGCGATACCAGCCAAGACTGCGACATATTCAGAAACAGCAAAGGCTGTATACGGAACCTTGAACCAGAACCCGGAGATAATGCCAGCGGCGGTCGGTCGGCTCGTAAAACAGGCGGGAGCAGACACCACGATGCAAAACGCCATCAGAGATGGTGCCGAATGGGCATGGATTCCGAACGGAGACACCTGTGCGTTCTGCATCACACTGGCGTCACAGGGGTGGATGCCGGCGTCAAAGGACCAGCTGGACGGAAACCATGCGGAGCATATCCATGCAAACTGTGACTGTACTTTTGCGATACGGTTTGACGGTACCAGCGGTGTTGCAGGATACGATCCGGACAAGTATCTGGATATGTACAACGGAGCGGACCCCGGCGGAAGTTGGCGCGATAAAGTCAATGCGATGCGCCGCGAGATCTACGCGAAGAACGCAGACGAAATCAACGCCAAGAAGCGTGACGCATACGAAAAGCGCAAGGAGCGCGAAAGTTCTGAAGTGGAGGAACTGAATGTATGAAGTTTTTGATACACGCGTGTCCAAAACGTGAATGGTTCGTCGATGGGTACATCATCCCAGAGATGGTCCGTCAAGGAATCGACCGGAATGACATTAATGTCTGGATGGACCGGAACGGAGACGGCAATCTCAGAAGCTGCGTGAAAAGTTTCGCGTCATGCAAGGGCATCGACGGTGGCACATGGCATCTGCAGGACGACGTCGCTCTGGCGGGAGATTTTGCAGAAAAGACTGAGCGGTATGATGACGGCATCGTCTGCGGATTCGGTCGAAAGGAGTGGCAACCGATCGGGCCGTTGAGCGGAGATGTTCCGACGGTGTTTATGTGGAACAGTTTCCCATGCATCCGCATCCCGAACGACATTGCTGCGGAGTTCTCCGAGTGGGTCACCACGGACGCGGCGTATCGGGACGCATACCGTGAAGCCGTGGAACATAACAAAGCAGACGACACGCTGTGGTTCGATTTCATGACAGAAAAACATCTGGACATGCACGTCATCAACCTGGATCCAAACATCGTCGAGCATATTGACGACCTGATCGGCGGGTCAGTGCTTCACAAGCGCGACGGCCTGGTCCGGTCATCTTGGTGGCAAGACGCGGAAGCTGTCGAGAGGGTAGAAGCCCAGATAAAAGAATTGCAAAAGTTGGCACCTTAACGGGTGCTTTTTTATTGGCAACGCGTGCCATAAACGCGGTTACTCAATGGAGGTTTAAGTTATGGCTGAAACAAACACAGGCACACCGGCACCGGATACGCAGCCGGAAAAGACGTTCACTCAGGAAGATGTCAACAAGATCGTTGGCGATAGGATCGCGAGGGAACGGGAAAAATTTGCGGACTACGATGCTATCAAAGAGAAGGCGGCAAAGTTCGACGAGATGGAAGAAGCTAATAAGTCCGAACTGCAAAAGGCTCATGAAAAGGCGAGCGCATTACAGGCAGAACTTGACGGAATGAAAGCAGCTGAACAGATCCGGAGAATTCGCGATGAGGTAGCAAAAGAAACAGGGGTGCCATCAAATCTGCTGACTGCCGACACAAAAGAGGGCTGTGGGGAACAGGCTCAGGCGATCAAGGCTTACGCCGAGAGCAACAGACCCGGCTATCCGTCGGTGAGGGACAGCGGAGAAGCAACAACAAGTACGAAAGGTACAACCAAGGAACAGTTTGAAGACTGGGTGAACAACCTTGGTTAGAGAAGCAAAGGAGTAAAAATCATGGCAACTGGAACAGCAACCAACAGAACAAACATCACTCTTCCGGCTGACGTATCCGCTGAGATTCTTCAGAAGACACAGGAAGCGTCCGCAATCATGTCTTTGGCAAGACAGATCGAACTGCCGGGCAGAGGAACATCCATCAATGTTATCACTGGTGATCCGCAGGCTGAGTGGGTAGGTGAGACCGCAGCAAAGCCGGTTTCAGATCCTGGCGTTTCCACAAAGGTAATGAGCGCGTACAAACTGGCAGTCATCGTTCCGTTCTCCAAGGAGTTCAGACGTGACGTCCCGGCTCTGTACGATGCACTTGTCCAGAGACTGCCGAACGCACTGGGCAACAAGTTCGACGCTACCGTATTCACCGGCAGTGCTCCGGGAAGCAATTTCGATGTACTGAGCGGATGTACCGCACAGGCCATTGGGACCAACACCTACGCGGGTCTGGTAGCAGCTGAGGCTGACATCGCGGCTCACGGCGGCGACATGAACGGCATCGCTCTGTCTCCGGTAGGCAAGGGCGTACTGCTGGCAGCGACAGACGACAACAAGCGTCCGCTGTTCATCAACACAGTAGCTGAGGGAGCCATCCCGTATGTGCTGGGTGCTCCGGTCAGAATCAGCAAGGGTGCGTACAAGGCTGGCGCAGCCACCACAGGAACAACCCCGGCAGTACCGAATATCGTCGGCGCAGCCGGTGACTGGACGCAGGCTATGTACGGAACAGTCAACGGCGTCGAGATCTCGTTCTCTGAGGACGCAGTCATTCTCGATTCCAGCAACAACCCGATCTACCTCTTCCAGCAGAACATGTTCGCAGTAAGAGCGGAAATCGAGGTCGGATTCCGTGCCGACACTGACTGCTTCAACCTGCTGACAACGGCTGCCGCTTAAGTGGTAAAAATGATAAATGCGCGTCTCGGAATTGACTTTTGGGTCACGGAAGACCGGGTAGACGAATATCTGGCGGCGGGTCACAAGCTCGCCGCTGATGTTTCTCCCGAACCCAAGAAGAAGCCGACAGCGAAAAAAACAACGAAGAAAACCAAAAAGTAATCGTAGGAGGCCAAGCAAATGGCATACGCAACTATAGCAGATATTCAGAATAGAATACCCCGCACGTTATCCAGTGAGGAAGCGTCCCTGTGTGACGCGCTGATCGAAGACGCTGCGGTGCTGATTGATTCGGCCAAGGCGGACGCAGACGCCGACATCAAGCGCGTCGTCACCTGCCGCATGGTGATCAGAGCACTGGGCGACGGGCAGGACGCCGGCATCCCACTCGGAGCGTCACAAGGTAGCGTGTCTGCGCTTGGCTATTCCCAAAGCTGGACGTTGGGCAGTGGCGGCGGCTCCGGGGAACTCTATCTCGGGAAGACTGAGAAAAAGCTCTTAGGGGTCGGCAACCGCATCGGCTCATACAGCCCTGTGCAGGAACTGGCGGAGGTGAGCGAGCAATGAGAGGAATCGAAGTTATCCTCTATGAGAAGACGCAGACCGGAGTGAACACATTCAATGAGCCCGTGTTCTCTGAGAGGCCTGTTTCGGTTCACGACGTTCTCGTTTCGCCTTCAAGCGCTCAGGACATCCTCGATGCAACGAACCTTTACGGGCGGAAGGCGGTCTACACGCTTGGGATCCCGAAAGGGGACACCCACGACTGGGAGAACCGCAGAGTCTCGTTCTTCGGAGACGACTGGAAGACGTTTGGGATTCCTTCTAAGGGAATTGACGACCTCGTCCCGACGAAGTGGAACATGAAAGTGATGGTCGAGCGTTATGAGTAAAGACTTTCGTTTTGAACTGAATGGCACCGGAGTCGTGGAGCTTCTCAAAAGTGACGAGATGCAGACCATTCTTGGAGACTTAGCGGCCTCCAAGGCAAGAGAAGCCGGGGACGGATACGACGCAAGCGTACACGTATTCAAGAAACGTGCCGTAGCTCATATCTATCCGACAGACTTCGCAAGCGCCAAAGACAATTACGACAACAATACTCTCGTTAAGGTGGTGAGCGGATGATCGAGACAGCAGTATTAGAATTTATGAAGGAACGGATTAACGCGCCGTGTTATCTTATGAGGCCTGAGAACGTCGGGGATGCATTCGTCATCATCGAAAAGACCGGAAGCAGCCGGGAGAACCACATCGACCATGCGACGATCGCGTTTCAGTCTTACGGGGCGACGCTCTATGACGCGGCCAGACTGAACGAAGACGTCAAGGCAGCTGCGGCGGATCTCACGGATCTGCCCGGTGTGTCCAGTTCCAAATTACAAACAGATTACAACTTTACGAACATCGCCGACAAGCATCCACGCTATCAGGCGATATTTTCAATAACTTATTACGAGGAGGTATAGGCATGGCAAATGTTGCAACCAACGTAACTGCCGGAAAACCTGCGGTAACCGGAGCGGTATACAGAGCGGTGCTTTCGGACGATCTCACAATCCCGACGGATGCGACTACGGCTCTGGGCTCTGACTTCAAGGCACTCGGATATGTGTCTGAGGACGGTCTGACCAACAGCAATAGCCCGGACACCGACATCATCAAGGCCTGGGGCGGAGATCCGGTGCTCCCGATCCAGAGCGGTAAGGAAGACACATTCCAGTTCACACTCATCGAGGTGCTGAACGCAGAGGTCCTCAAGGCCGTATACGGAAGCACGAACGTAACCGGAACCATCAGCACCGGCATCGTCGTAAACGCTAACTCAAAAGAAGCTGAAGAAGCGTGCTGGGTCATTGAGATGGTTCTGCGCGGGGGCGTCCTCAAGAGAGTGGTAATCCCAGATGGCAAGATCACCGAGATTGGGGACATTGAGTACACCGATGAGGATGCGGTCGGCTACGAGATCACCATCAGCGCATCTCCGGACAGCTCCGGACAGACGCACTACGAGTACATCAAGGCAGCTGCTTAAGAGAAAGGCGAGAAGCATGAAACAGATTACGACCAAATGCGGGTTTACCCTCGAGATCGACGAGAATGCGCTGGACAACATGGAGGTCATCGACGCACTGGCGGAAGCCCAGGACGACAACCCTCTGATGTTCAGCAAAGCGATTCTCCTTCTTATAGGGAAGAAACAGCGCAGTGACCTGTATGGCGCTATCAAGGAGTCCAAGGGAGGCAGCAACGTCACCGTAGAAGACATCACAGGAGTGTTCGAAGACATTATCGAACAGCTCGGAGACAGCGCAAAAAACTGATTGCCCTCGCCAGCGTGATAGCCAGATACGAGGACGCTATGATCTGCGATCTCGCTGAAACGTATCATATCTACGACTACAGACGGGTGCCGGGAAGACTTCTCGGTACCCTTGTCGCTGGCCTGGGGGCAAATTCAATGGTTTACCAAAAACTGAACGGGCAGGTCGTCCCGACCGATACGCTCTTGCTCGCTATAGTGATAGATGAATTGAGAACTATCATCTATGGGGCAAACGGAAAGAAGTCTCCGGAGAAGATCGCCACAAAACTCATGGAGGGCGCAAAGCCGGAGCGAAAAGAGATATTGTTTAACACAGGCGCGGACTTCGACAAGGCCCGTGCCGCACTGATAAAGGAGATAACAGATGGCGACTGATTTAGGGAAAGCATATGTCCAAATCGTCCCGTCAGCTGATGGGATATCAGGATCCATCTCAAAGGTTCTGAAACCGGAGGCGTCAAAGGCCGGTTCTTCAGCTGGCACGACTGTCTCAAAATCAATGGGCGAGAAGGTCAGCGCTCTCGGCGGCAAGTTCGTAAAAGCCGGAGCCATCGCAACGGCGGTATCTGTCCCGATCGTTAAGGGGATGGAGGAAATGCTGTCCGCTTACGAAGTCCAAGAATCGGCGGAACAAAAACTGACCGAGATCTACAAGACCCGTATGGGCGCATCAGAGGGCGCCGCTCAAAAGACGATGGAGCTGGCAAGCGCACTCCAACAGCAGGGCATTATCGGAGACGAGGTCGCTCTGTCAGGCGCGCAACAGCTTGCTACGTTCGCCAATTACCCTGACACGATCAACACGCTGCTCCCTGCGATGGAAAACCTGCTCGCCCAGCAGAAAGGCGTCAATGCGACAACGGATGACGCTGTCAACATCGGCAATCTGATGGGTAAGGCCATGCAGGGGCAGACCGGAGCTCTTAAGAGGGTCGGCATTTCATTTACATCGGCTCAGGAAGACGTGCTCAAGTACGGTACAGAACAGGAACGGGCCGCCATGTTAGCCGAAGTCATTACCAGCAACGTCGGCAACATGAACGAGACTCTCGCCAACACGCCGTCAGGACGGATCCAGCAGTTAAAGAACAGCCTCGGCGACATGAGGGAAGAGATCGGCGGTGCGTTGGCTCCGGTCGTCGCTAAACTGGCCCAGTACGTATCAGCCAATATCATCCCGCTCGTCGAGAAACTGATAGGGTTCATCCAAAGCCATCCGATCATCGGGAAGATCGCGGTCGGTATCGCAGGGCTGCTTGCGGTAGGCGGGCCGCTGCTTATCATGCTTGGGTCGATCATGACGATAGCGCCGTTGCTGGCGTCAGGGTTTTCAGCACTGCTTGGCCCAGTCGGACTCGTTATAGCAGCTTTGGCGGCAGCGGTGGCGATCGGGGTCGCTCTGTATAAGAACTGGGACAAAATCAAAGCGGCGGCATCCAAGGCGTGGGAGAAAATCAAGAACGCTATAGTCACCCCTGTCAAGAATGCCTTCGCGGCGGTCAAAGACTGGTTTAAACGGATGCAGATGGCTATCGGTATGAGAGTCAACCTGATAAAGGACAAGGTCAAGAACGTGTTTGCGTCTATCAAAGAGGCTATCGTAGCCCCCATAAGAGGAGCGAGAGACGCTGTTAAGAAGATCATCGACAAGATCAAGTCGTTCTTTGACTTCGACTTCAAACTGCCTAAGATCAAGCTCCCACACGTATATGTGGATCCGAAAGGCTGGAGCATCGGAGACATCTTCGACGGCGTTATTCCGTCGCTGGGCATCGACTGGTATGCAAAGGGCGGTATCGTCAGCAGACCGACCGTGCTCGGTGCCGGTGACGTAAGAGGCGGCGAAGGTATTGTCCCGCTGACTCCGTTCTGGAATCAGATGCAGGCGATGGCGGACGATATCATTAGCGGAGTCGCTACAGTAGCAGCTGCATCCGCCGGAGGATATGGGGATATTTCCTTAGACGTATACCTGTACCCGAATGGCCCGAAGATGATGGAAGAGACAGTAAAGGCCTACGACAAGGGCAAGAAGATCCTCGGATAGGAGGCTTATATGGCATTAACGAGTCAAAATTATATAGCGATCGACGGGGCAGAGATCCTCAGGCCTCCCGGCTTCACTCCTCAGATCGAGGATATCTACGCCGGAGAGTACACGACCTGCACGGGCAAGGTGGTCGGCGACAGGATCGGGTGGAGATACTCCGAGGCGACTCTGTCTTGGGACGCACTCCCGCAGAGCATGGTGGATGTTCTTATAGGAATGGCAGGGGAGTGCACTCTGACGTTTATCGGTAACGACGGAGCCGAGACGAGCGAGAGCGTTATCAGAGACTCCCTTGTACAGCTGCAGAACAGGAACACGATCAGGGGAGAGACATGGTGGCGGGATGTATCCGTCAAGATCCGCTTCATCAACGCACATAATTAGGAGGTCAGCATGGCGACAACGATTGACATCGAAAACGCGAAGCAGATCCGGGCCCCGATGGACGTCCTGATACAGGTCACACCGGAAAGCGGCGATCCCATCATCATTAATAACGAGAATCTGATCGACGCGGTCGTGTCGCTCAGGGCAGACCTGTCTATCATCGACCCGACCCTTCCTGAGTCGGAGATCGAGATCCACGCATACCATGATACGGATATATCCGACCCGCTGTCGAAGATTCCGAACGAGACGCCGCTGACCTATCAGGCAGGGTATCCGGGTGACATGTCTCCGGTGCGGATGTTCTACATTGACGATCAGATCACATGGGAAAACAACGTCATAACAATCCACGCTGTTGATGCGGTGCATAAGCTGGATAAGGACATGACAGAGCATGCGTACAGCGCCCTGAGAAGTGCGGACGACGACAGGTCTGCCTCACTTACGGACTGCATAATAGATGCTATCTGGTCGGTTCAGGACTGCGGAATTGATATAAGGCAAAGTCCAGGAAATTTCTTTCACTGCGGTCCGAACGGCGTGACCCACGTAGATACGGACATCACACACCGTGAGCACCTTGCAAACGTGATGAACCTTGTCAGGATCAAGGATATAGACCCGGCTTATTCAAATTGGAATTACACAGACGTATTCTTAAATTACGTCGATGCAGGAATCCCCAGCCTCACGTGGCAGAAGCCGGAACCGTCATATGACATCATGGAAGAAGACTGCGGGAGTGTAACCCGTAAAACGGAACGGAAAATAACAAAAATAGTCGCCCAAAACAAGCAGGTCGCCCTCCCGGATACTTCGTGGCCATATGACGATGGCACGATATGCGGAAGCGTTGAATGGCTCAAAGGCAAGGGTGCTTTCGTGTCCTTGGACCCGCACACAAACATTGTTGGTTATGGAGTAAACGCTGAAGACGCCGGTCTCACGAACCCTTTTGATGAAAGGTATATATGCGTTATACCATCGAACAATGATGGATACGATACGTCTCAGCCAGGGTGGCTGCAATACACAAGCCAGAACGGCACAAAGCGAGATGCGGGCAACGTATTGATGAACAGCAACTCCAAACAGGGGCATGTGCTGACCGCCGCAGGTGACGTTATATATACCCAGGTCGTACCGTGGTCGGCTCGTATAAGCGACGATCCTGTTGACAGGTTCATGTTTCGCACACAGGCAGCCGCTTGGCAGGGCCTCGTGCAGTCCGGTTACATAAGCAGCGACTCGGAAACAACAACCCTCGACATATTCGGAGATAAACTGTCGATATCCCCGAAAGAAGACGTTTACGCTTCCAGCAGGGACACTGACGGTGTGACCGCGTACCCAGAAAAGACGAGCTGGAGCGGCACAGTGATGATGGGCACGAATCCAAGAAGCGGGAACCCGATCCGAAGGGAGGAAGCTCTCCCGAAAGCCGGTTTTGAGCAGCTTTTAAACCGTTCCAATGTCACAGGATCCTTCGCGTGGAAGGGCGATCCGCGCATGCAGCCAAGAGACGTATTCAACTTTATTGGCCTTTCGTATGATCTTGCTACCGAGGACGACGACCTGATCACCGACGAAAACGGAAACGTGCTCGGCGGCGGAAGCGTTACGGAATGCACGATCGAGAGCATCACGCTCACGCACGAAGGAGGCGGCACGACCGCTGAGATCACATATAGAGAGGGCATCTGTTAAGGAGGAATTATGGCAACAGTAAAAGAGAAAGACCTGACGCAGGTCGCAAGTCTTGCGGACGCAGACTTTATCCGCGCTGTATCAAGCACAGGAGAGAGCGAGATTATTAATTACCAGACGATCAGACAGAGGATCGTCAGTGAGGTGCTGGAAGAAATATCGAGCGTGCTGCCTTCCATCGAGACACCAACACCATCTATCACCATGACGAAAGGGACGAATGCCGGAAGCGCTTTATCTGTTTATGGCAAGGTCGCTTTACTGCGGATATCTCTGTCAAACGTATCAGGTGCCGCAAGCGACAACATAGCAGCCGGAACACTGACGAACTACAAGCCCAAAACGGCGTTTAATATAATCGGT
>OCTW011554497.1_pt1 | contig 12850 bp, 11 predicted proteins | sample 1539671 | NCBI WGS metagenome assembly OCTW01 (sample SAMN02144230, study PRJEB22623) | gut metagenome | biome: sheep rumen | host: Ovis aries | place: New Zealand | reverse complement strand
GGTTATTGATGATAATGTTGTTTGGCATGGAGGAATGAATCTTCTGGGAAGAGATGATGCATGGGACAATCTGATGAGGGTAGAGTCTGATAAGGTTGCCGCAGAGTTGCTGGAGATGGAGTTTAAGGATTAGAATTGTTTGGGGGATGATACGAGTTAGTTTGTGCTTCCAAAACGCTTCCGAAAAGTTCAATAAAACAAAATAAAAGAAATAAACATGCTATATAGCGTATAATAGAGATAATCGAAACCACCATATATAGCACAAGCCACTTTTAGACCATTGAGTACGAGTGATAACGAGCCAAGCACAAGATAAGTAAACAGTGATCCCGAAGGGATCGCGAAAAAATGAGAGCGCATCCGCAAGCTCGCTTGCAGGGATGTGCTCTTGTTTTTTCGGGTTAGCTGCGAAGCAGCGCTGTTTATTTATCGACGTATTTGGCGACAACATACATCGAGACGAAGCGAAGCGGAGTCGAGATGTATGACGTTTCTTGTTTTAAAAAGTTTGATTATGCTTGCATTATGTAATCATAAGTATTTTGGGGTTAATCTCCGTTTCACATATAAAAAAAGTTGCAAAAACTTGCAATATTCAAATTGTTTTCTTTGTGATAATTGAGAGTGTGAAAGTTTTTCTGTAAATAAGATATCCTAAGATAATTAACGAGCTGTATGGCGGTAAGATTACCGTTGTCCAGCTCGTTTTGACTATACCTAATCCCATTGATTTCGTTAAGAATTATGATAAAATTGGTATATAATTATATTGCGATATAACTTACAAACTATATTTCAATAATGGTCAATAAAAAACAGCCACCTTATTCGTATATTGTATGTAGGAAGTTTTACAATACGAAAGGGGCGATAAAAATGAAAAGAAGAGGAATTGTGCTTGGACTGATTTGTGTCCTTCTGATGAGCGGATGTACGAAGAATATGACAGGTAATCCGGTCGGTGGAAATGTTTCGGATACATCGGAGGTTCCTTCTGCGACAGTGACGGATTTAGGACTATCAAATAGCATTGAGAAACCCTTGACGGAAACCGAGGAACAAATTGTGGAAGGTGCCTATGTTAACAGTTTCAGCTGTGGCTATTTAAGTGGAGATCTCGTACCGGACCAGTATACAATGTATCTGGTGACCAATGAAGAAGAACTTGCATATGCGGAATGTTATCTCGGAATGCAGATTCCGTTAAATGTGGATGATTTTTCTGGTTTTAATATTGGTCTTGCGGAAGAATTTCAGAAAATGAAGGAAGCCTATCCGATTTCGGATTACAATTATCTTCTCTATTATAGTGAATACAGTCAGGGCGGACATTACCATCATTCGGATTCCGTGGTGTTTAACGAAGACAGAATCTATTTTCATTATGATGAGGTGAGATCTCCCGAAGGCGAAGTCGGCACAGATGTGATGGAAGGCGATTTTGACATGGCGGCGGTTCCGAAGGCGTTTTTTGAAGAAAAGAACTTCAAAAATACGAAAAGATACGGAATTCTGCTTACCGAAGAAGGTACTGCCGACAACGAAGTGGAAGAAGGATGGTGTGCCAAATTCGAGTACGGCAATCCGGATTTCGTCAATGAAACCTTTGTTTATTTTACCGAAGATGGCTACAAATGTGTCAATGCTCATAATGCATATACTCTGGGCACATCGAAATGGGAAAGATGGATGGATTATTACGAACTTGTATCCACAAGAGAGGAAGTGCTTGAGGCCGCAAAGAAACACGGATCGAACGGGAACTTATTCTATCAGGGCAATGATAAAATGTATGAACCCGAAGATTTTTTAGATAAAGTGGATGTTTCGGAAATGCAGGAACCAGCGTCAAAAGTATCACAGCAAGATGCAAATACTCCCGATACATCTACAGATAAAGCTATAAAAGTAGTATGGAGTAACATTTATTATTGGGCTATGGGAAGTGACTATGTATATATAGATTCAGATGGATATATTTATGCGGAGCACGAGATGGAGGAACCCTTGTTCAGTCCATTTGGGGCATGTGATGAAACTTATACAGGGAAGAAGTTTACGGAAGAAGAGTTTAATGCGTTCCTCGAATTAAAAGATGATGAGGTTGCTCAGAAAGAGGTGCTAAGCAAAAAGGGTATTAAATTCGGAGAATAACCTAGCTTGCATTACTTTTATATATTGTTTTTCATAGCTATAGGCAACGTGACAATCACGTTGCCTCTTGTGTTATAATGGAAACAGTTAGAGCATTAAACCGGAAAAATAACTGAGAACGGAGAAATTATGAAAGAGTATATAAATGTCTCACTGGTAATAAGCTCAGATGATGATTATGCTGATGTAATAACAAATCGTCTTGATATTACACCAACACAAATAAGGGATAAGGATTCATTCCAAATCAAAGAATTTGAACACTGTGAATGGATTTATTCTACTGGAGATTTGAAGGTGCGTTCTCTTTCTGATGCTGTTGTTCCAATTTTGAAGGTGTTTGGTAAAAAAAGGGACACCATAAAAAGCTTAACAAAAGAAATAAAGGGTAAATGTGACATTATTGTTGTAATATCGGCATTTTCTGGAGATGGACCGGAAGTTGTTTTAGATAAGGATTTGATTTCTTTTTCCAATGATATTGAAGCTGAAATTGGATTCGATTTGTACTTTTACGATAGAGAGTAATATCCGAAGTAAATGGAGGATTAAGTAAGTGAATGTAATAGAGGCAATTTATAAAAGACATAGCTATAGAGGAAGCTATTTGTCTAAACCGGTTTCAAAAGGTGATTTAGTGAAGATAATGAAAGCAGGGATAGCAGCTCCATCGGGATGTAATAAACAAACAACCAGTTTTATTGCAGTGGATGATCCAGATATATTAAAGAAGATTATTGGGGTTATTGATCCTCCGGTATGTGAAACGGCCCCTGCGATAATTGTGGTATTAACTCAAAGAATAAATGCATATAGAGACAGGTGTTTTTCTGTTCAGGATTACTCTGCTGCAATTGAGAACATGTTACTAACAATCGTGGAACTTGGATATCAAAGCTGCTGGTATGAAGGTCATATTACAGATGAAGACAGAATATGTGACAAAATAGCGAAGATTCTCTCGGTGCCAGATGATTATGAAGTTGTAAGCATATTGCCAGTGGGAGTGGCTGAAAATGAGCCTTCAAACCCGAAGAAAAAAGAATTTGAAGAAAGAGCTTGGTTTAATACATTCAAAGGATGAAAGAATATTCCGGAATTTGCATATATATGGCTGCCGGTGGCTTTTTCAAAAAATGAGCTTCAGCCCGATCACAGGACTGAGGCTCATAATTCTATTGGTTATTGGTTTATAAAGCAATCTCATCTATACGGCGGAGTTCTTCGTCAGTGAAGCTTATATTCTTAAGTGCGGCAATATTGTCAAGGATCTGTGAAGGTTTAGAAGCACCGACAAGTACACTTGTTACGATTCCGTCGTGAAGTAACCATGAAACTGACATCTCCGCGAGAGTCTGACCTCTGCTTTCTGCAATTTCGTTCAGAGCCTTGATACGGCGGAGCTTATCTTCGGAAACGTGTTCAGCCTTAAGGAAGCGTCCGTCTGTCATTACACGGCTGTCTGCCGGAATACCATTCAGATAGCGGTTAGTCAGAAGTCCCTGATCAAGCGGTGAAAAGCAGATGATACCTTTGCCCAAACGTTGAGCAGTTTCTTTAAGACCGTTTCTTTCAACCGTACGGTCAAAAATATTGTAGCGATTCTGATTGATGATGAAAGGAACCTTCATTTCGGTAAGAAGGGCTGTAGCTTTTTCGAGTGTAGGGCCATTGTAATTGGATATTCCGACATAGAGAGCCTTGCCGCTATCAACAGCTGATTTAAGGGCTCCCATTGTTTCCTCGAGTGGAGTATTCGGATCCATTCTGTGATGGTAGAAGATGTCAACATAGTCCACGCCCATACGCTTGAGAGACTGGTCGAGACTGGCTAAAAGGTATTTTCGGCTTCCGAAGTCACCATAAGGACCCGGCCACATATCATATCCGGCTTTGGTAGAAATAATAAGTTCGTCTCTGTAAGGCTTAAGATCCTCTTTAAGGATCTTACCGAAATTACTTTCTGCACTTCCAGGCTCCGGACCGTAATTGTTGGCAAGATCAAAATGTGTAATACCGTTATCAAAGGCTGTGAAGCACATTTCTCTCATGTTGGAAAACTGAGATGTGCTTCCGAAATTGTGCCATAGACCAAGGGATACTGCCGGCAGTTTCAAGCCGCTTAAGCCGCAGCGATTGTAGATCATATGGTCATATCTTGATTCTTTTGCTATATACATAAAGCAACCTCCTTATTTTTTTCTTCTTTACAAATCATACAAGTTAAAGCATACTTTAAGTCAATAGGTATTTTAAAAATTTTTTAGGAAGGTGAAGAACATGAATGAATATACGATTTCGGATGTTTCAAAAGATCTTGGGATTCCGTCATCCACGCTGAGATATTATGAAGAAATCGGGATATTAAAAGGAGTATCGCGTAATGCTTCAGGTAAACGTGTCTATAAGCGTGAGCATATAGATCGACTTAATGCGATCAAGTGTTTTAAAGGTGCGGGAATGACGATGTCTGATATAGTGGCATTTTTCAAATATGAGGACACCGGATACGAGGCGATAGATAATATGATGGAACTGCTTAAAGACAGAGAAATAAAGGTCAGAGAACAGTTTCGACTACTTATGGCATCTTATGCTCATCTGCTTAGAAAGATAGATTATTATGGCGATATTGAAAAGTTCGCAAAGTCCGGATGCAAAGGAAAGGCTCCCGTGTGGGAGGATTATCTTGGCGATTATGATTCTAAAGCAAGAAAAATGATCATGGAAGATAATGTATGAGTATCAGGATTACTGATCTGTAATTTAAAATGATAAAGACTTATAACCGGCAACTGTGGAATATGAGTAAATACAATTGTCCGCAAAGCCTTATAAAATAAGGCTTTGCGGACTTTTTTTATTATTCGTGAAGTAATTATGAAGGCAAGCCGGACAGGCAAAAACTGAAACAAGTTGTTGCAGAAATTCCGTTCCCCGCAGGATTTAGTTTTGTGCCTTGGGGGCATCATTGTTTGATAATAACGAAATGTAAGGAAGTAGATGAGGCTCTCTATTATCTCCTTCGTACGATCGAAATAGGGCTTAGTCGTAGTGCCCTGGATGATTGCATTCGGGCTGATTTATACCATACATCGGGAGCGGCGGTTACCAATTTTGCAGAAAAACTTCCTCCTATTCAAGGTGCGTTAGCGAAAGAAATCTTAAAAAGCAATTATGATTTTGGATTTGTCAGTCTACCAGATGGTTTTGATGAAGATGCTTTAGAAGGTGTGTTAGAGCAGCGTATGACGCGATTCCTGTTGGAGCTCGGCGAGGGCTGGGCATTTGTGGGACGACAGAAGGAAATTATTATTGCAGGAAAGACCCGGAAAATCGACCTGCTGTTTTATCATATTTACCTTCGATGTTATCTCGCTATAAGTTGCAGTTCTACTCGATGTGAGTAGAACTGCTTTTTTGATGGTACATCATTCCTCAAAAGGTCTTACTCTTAATGTTACGCCCAGATCATCGCAGATCTTACGGCAGATTGCTATCTTTTCTTCCGGCATAACCTTTTCAACAACTGTCATAACAACGTTCGGAACATATCTTTTGGCAAGAACAGCGAATTCCTTTAAAGCTTCGTAGGATTCTACGCCGAATCGTGAGCGGGTAAGTTCGTAGAATTCCTCTGCATTCGGAGCGTTTAGAGAGATAGATACTGTATTTACTCTCCCGGAAAGTTCCGGCGATATATCGCGGCCATAGATCAGGTTTGCGAGTCCTATGGTATTAACTCTTACCTTCAGATCAGGATAAGTCTGCTTCAGAGTATCGATCACTGTGCAAACGTCCGAGAGACGCTCCAGCGGCTCTCCGAAACCACAGAAGACCAGCTCGTTAATGCTGCTTAGATCATATTCTGAAAACAGCTGAAGAACAGATTCAAGACTTGGATCGCCATTCTTGAACCAGAGATTGTTACCCTCCTGCATCTCCTTGGTATGACGAAGACAGAAGACGCAGTTGCATGGACATTTATTTGTCATATTTACATATATATTTTTGCCGGTCAGGTCACCGCTCTTTGAGATATCAAGATATCCTTCATTTCCTACCTTGCCGGTTACAGTATACAAAATCATTATTATCCCTCCAGAAGATCTTTCATAAACATTTCAAAACAGAGTCCCCAATGAGACGGAACCTGGTTTTCTTCGCAATATTTGATGCATTTTGAAGCGAACTCAGCGGCCTTTCTCACAGAGTCGTAAAATGTATGGCCGTTCATATACATTCCTGCGATAACAGAACTGATAATATCACCTGTGCCGCTTCTATCTTCGCCGATCCTGTCGACCATGACGATCTGCGGATCCTCACCCTTGGAGTAAATATAATTCATGATCTGCTTTTTATGAAATGGAATACCTGTTACCACTATATGCTCAGGTCCTTTTTCCGAAAGCACCTGACACATATCATGAAGCTCGTCCGTACTGAACTTGCCGTTTCCAAAATCTGTGTCCAGGATCGTACAGAGCTCTGTCAGATTAGGAGTGATAATGTTGGCATATTTAACCAGTTCCTTCATCTTTTCACACATCTCCGGAGTGTAGGTCTTATACAGCTCTCCGTTATCTCCCATGACGGGATCGATAAGTATAATGCTCTTATCAGTCCTGAAAGATTGAATGAAATCTATAACTATATCAACCTGTTCCTTCGATCCCAGAAAGCCGGTAGCGATACCGTCGAATTCTAATTTCAGATTCTTGTATGTCTGAATATATTCACTCATCTTAGATGTATAATCATCAAAGTAGAATTCAGGAAACTGAGTATGTGCGGACAGAATGGCTGTCGGAATACTGACCGCTTGTATTTTCATAGCTGATATTATTGGCGCCATTACTGCTATGGAACATCGTCCAAAACCTGTAATATCATTTATAAGTGCCATCTTTTTCTGCTTCATTTCTTTATATCTCCATTATTTGTCATTATAGCTTAAGACAGTTTCTTAACAGATGTATGAACTCTTGAAGAGACCCTTCTTAAAACGACTGTTATAAATACGGTGATAAGCATATTAGGGATAGTATACCCTATTACTGTATCATAATTCATAAGAATTCGGTAGATGATAAAACCTAAAATCCAGGCGGCACTTGCCACTACGTCAACCTTGATATCGGTTTTCTTATGCCCGAGCACAAACTGATCGGCTATCTGAACCGAGATCATAGGTGCAAAAACCGAGCCTATAAAATACAGAAATTCGGTTATATTTTCCATAGGGAAGATAATGGCTCCGGCTGTTCCGATCAATGTATCGATGATTCCCGGAAGATTGGCCTTTACACGCTGTTTGAGACTGCGTTTTCCTTCCCGGTCGGAAGGAATCTTATCCTCAGGGTACAGTGCGAAAGCTGACTGGTTGCATGAAAAAGCATCAATAAAGTTAGTTGTGACACATGAAAATACGATGATGAAAAGACCTGCAACTCCGAAGCCAGCCTTAAGCATTATCTGATCGATCCTTGTTTCATGAGTGATAACTGCAGCGCCAAGACCTATTACATACATCCAGATACTGGCCAGAGTATATGTTGCGCATGCTGAAAAAGTCGTTTTAACAGGCTTCCTGGCTCTATATGTGTAGTCGGCGATCATAGGTATCCATGAAAGAGGCATTGCTATTGAAAGCTCTAAGCCCTGTCCAAATGAAAGTATTTCACCTGCGCTCGTAGCGGACGTATCTTTATTTTTAATTCCGGAAAAGATAATGAACGATAAAATGACAGTGAGCAAGAGAAGCAGAACCATTACGACGATATTTAATTTATCTCTGTGCTTTAATCCGAGTAAGATCCAGGCTATCGTCAGGATACCGATAATGATGCACCACCAGGTATGACCAAGGTTTAGAATACCCTGAGCAGAGATCGAAGCATCGAAGATCATTATTCCCTGCCAGCCTATGAGCTGGATTATATTTAATATCGCGAAGAAAAAGCTTCCGTATTTTCCGAAGGATAAGGCCGATGACCTCATAGAACCTTCTTTATTTCTGACGCCGATTATTCCGGCAAGCATCAGAAGCAGGAAGCCGATAAGATGACCTAAAACAATAACTATAAGACCATATACAAGTCCGAGACTTTCCAGACAAGCACCTGTAAGAATTTCGGCGATTGATATAGCTGCGCCGAACCAGATCAGCGATACACGAGACATTACATTTGTCCTCCTTATAAAAAACTGTGTAGCATATGCTTTTTATAAGTCGGTATTATATTTCATATCTGGTCTGATTAAAATGACCAATTTAAGAAAAAGTAATAAGACCAGATTTGCGAGAGCTTTATAAATGATAGGGCGCCATAATTGAGTACGTTAGTAAACAATTATATTGCGATTGTTTTCGTAAATATGTTAAAATTATCGTGTAGAATCGTGTTGAATATACAGACTGAAATGTCTGAAAGCAGTTGACAGTATTTGGAATATCGGAAAACTCCGAAGAGGAAAGGATTTTGCATATGATTAAAGAATTGATCATTCAAAATTGGGAAAATGTATTGGTTCTTCTGGCATTTGCAATCCTGCTCAGAACAACCGTATTTTTGGATAAGAGGACAATACTGCGCATGTATGCACTGATACTTGCGTTATTTATCTTCTCAATGTTCGTGTTCTTAGAGTTTTCATTGGAGAGCCTTGATGAGATGCCAAAGCTTCGTCTCGTACTGATGGCCATCCGATATAGCACAACGCCTTTTATTATTGCGTTTATTATTTATACTCTTGGCAAATACGTGCACTGGGGCGTATTTGTTCTTGCTATAATCCTTGTTATATTAGATATAATCTCGATCTTTACGGGAATTGTTTTCTCACTGAACAGTCAAGGAGAACTTGAACGCGGTCCGTTAGGATATCTTCCATATATTATGGTAGGTGTTTATTCTGCGCTGTTTGTTTATCTGCTTCTTAAACGAAGCAACAAACGGCCGGAGGAAATCTTTCCGGTTGCTTTTCTTTGCTTTGCGTTTGCGTCAGGACTCATCCTTCCCTTTGTACTCGGGAAGGACTATCAAAAAATATTCTGTGTAACCATTACCATAGCGCTTTTTGTATATTATGTATTTTTAATCCTTCAATCGGCGGAGAAGGACCCACTTACAGGGCTTTTAAACCGCCAGTCATTTTATGCCGCGGTCAGTAATGATCCGAAGAGTCTGAAAGCATTGATCCTGATCGATATGAATGGCCTGAAGGCAATAAATGACAGGGAAGGCCATGTGGCGGGAGACAAAGCGCTGGAAACACTTGCCCGTTGCTTTTTAAAGGCAACTACATCTAGGGAGACCGTTTACAGAGTTGGCGGAGACGAATTCGTTATAGTCTGCAGGAAGGCCTCTGAGGAAGATGTCCGAATAATCATCGAGCGCATTCGCGAAAAGCTTGCCGAAACAAAATACCATTGTGCGATAGGATACAGCTATTCCTCGAATGAAAGCAAGAATATCGATGAGATGTATAAGGCAGCGGATGAAATGATGTATAAAGATAAAATGGAATATTATTCTATACCGGGTAATGAGAAGTACCGTGGATAGATATAAATTAGCCGATTATCTGAAAAATATATTCTCTTCATCCAATCATGGTATGTCCGCTTAGCGGAGAAAATATATCATGAGATTAGTGTATGAGAAAACTATAAGGACGGGCAGTCAGGGATTATATTAACAAAAAAACGGAGATATTTGCATGAAAGCAAAAGTGACGATCGACAGAGACAGGGTTATCAGTAAGGTTGATAATAGAATTTACAGCTCATTTATCGAGCATCTGGGGAGAGCTGTGTACGGAGGGATATATGAACCGGAGCACGAGACTGCGGACGATATGGGCTTTCGTCAGGATGTAATGGAACTGATTAAAGAGCTTAAGGTTCCTATGGTGAGATATCCGGGTGGAAATTTCGTGTCCGGTTACAACTGGGAAGATGGTACAGGTGATAAGAGTAAGAGACCAAGAAAGCTGGAGCTTGCATGGAATTCCATCGAGACGAATGAGGTAGGTATTGATGAGTTTCAGGAATGGTCGAAGCGGGCATCTTCAGATATTATGATGGCCGTTAATCTTGGTACAAGAGGTGCGGATGATGCGAGAAATCTTGTTGAGTACTGTAACTCTAAAACCGATACATATTATGCTGACATGAGAAGGAAGAACGGCTTTGAAGAGCCTTTCGGAATAAAACTATGGTGCCTTGGAAATGAGATGGACGGAGACTGGCAGATCGGAACCAAGAGAGCACATGAATATGCAAGACTTGCGTGTGAAACTGGCAAGCTTATGAAAATGGTCGACCCTTCGATTGAGCTTGTTGCATGCGGAAGTTCGTCACCTTTAATGGACAGCTTTGGTAAGTGGGAAGAGACGGTTCTGAGAGAAGCTTATGATCATGTTGATTATCTGTCGCTTCACAGCTATTACGGTAATCCTGATGATAATTCACAGGAATATATGGGATCGGCAGTTGTTATGGACAGGTTCATCAAAGACGTTATAGCTATCTGCGACAAGGTTAAGGCAGAAAAGAAGTCTGAGAAGAGTATCATGCTCTCTTTCGATGAGTGGAATGTATGGTTCCACAGCCACGAACAGGATAAAAAGCAGGAACCATGGCAGGTGGCGCCTCCACTGCTTGAGGATATGTATAATCTTGAGGACGCTATAGTAGTTGGTGATCTTATGATCACGCTTCTTAAGAATTCTGACAGAGTTAAGGTTGCATGTCTTGCACAGCTTGTAAATGTAATTGCACCGATCATGACCGTTACAGGCGGCGGTGTTTGGAAACAGACGATATTCTATCCGTTCAAGTATACATCTCTTAATGGTAGAGGTACCGCTCTTAACACTGATATCGATTGTGAAAGGTTCACAGAGGGTAAGGCTGTTGATATTCCTGTGGTTGATGCTGTTGCAGTTGTTTCGGATGACGAAACTGAAATATCGGTATTTGCCGTTAACAGAAAGATTGACGAGGCTGCAGAGATTGGACTCAGTATGGAAGGCTTTGATGGTTATGAACTGACAGAGCATATTTCAATGGAAGGAGCGGATCTTAAAGCGGGTAATTCCATAGATGAGCCCGAGAAGGTTGTTCCTGTGAATAAGAGTGTCGATGGCAGTATCGTTCTTGCCGGCGGATCATGGAATTATCTAAAATTCAGGAAGCAGGCATAAGGCGGAGGGGCAGTTTTAAACACATATTTACAGGTATTTGATCATACATAATATTTACGAATGATATAAAGAGCACGTGTTATGGTTTTGGGTAACAGGTGCTCTTTTTTTCACAAAATGATCGTGTGTATGCTCATCGCAAGTCAAATCTATGGCAGGCAGGTTGCCCGGATTAAAGGACGCATTATTAAAAGCATCAGAAATGATTGATTTGTATTAGAAACCGAAGGGTGGCCTTTCCCACTATTTATTTAACCGGAAAAATATGTATACTATTATCAACATGATTTTTAGGTAGTTCAGGAGGATACGAAATATGAATACAGGCTATAATATTGTTGATTTTGGAGCTGTTTCTGATGGCTTAACGAATAACGCTTTCGCTATTCAGAGTGCGATCGATCATTGTACGGCCGATGGAGGAGGCAAGGTTATAATTCCGCCCGGCAGATTTTTATCAGGGACGATCATACTTAAGTCAAATGTAAATCTTCACCTGGAAGCCGGAGCAGAATTGATATCAAGTCTTGATCCGGATGACATGATCGATTTTATGAAAGATTTTGATGACGATAATCGGGATACCGGCTGGGAAGGCGGATGTTTTATATTGGCACGAAATGCCGAGAATATAACCATCTCAGGAGAGGGCAGGATAGATGGAAGAGGTCGCGAAGTTTTTTATGAAGACGAAGAGCTTGATGGAGGAAGTCATGAGAGTCCGCTGAAGGTGCGTGGTTTCAGACCGAGGATGAGCTTTTTGGAGAATATAAAAAATCTGACTGTTAAGGATGTGACTTTTTATGATGCTGCCTTTTGGACGCTTCATATGGCGGGCTGCAGCGATGTGCTGATAGAGAATATACGTATCGAGAATAATGATCGAGGGCCGAATAATGACGGTATTGATCCGGATTGCTGCAGGAATGTTATTATTCGCGGATGCAAAATAGTTTGCGCAGACGATTGTATAGTTGTTAAGACGACTGCGCCAATGACGAGAAAATACGGTTCGTGCAGTAATATACTCATTTCGAACTGTATTTTGAATTCACATTCCTCGGCTCTTAAGATAGGAACCGAAACATGGGGCGATATTCATCACATAGTGATGAGTGACTGCATTCTGGAGAATTGTTCACGTGGTATAGGAATCTGGTCGAGAGACGGCGGAAACATTTATGACATTATTGTACATCATATTTCCGGAAATACACGACGTTACAGAGACAGAGCGAAACAGGATTCGGAAGTTGTTCGCTGGTGGGGAAAGGGTGAACCGATCTTTATCAACGCAACCAAGAGAGCCGGAGTTGATCGTATACCGGGGAAAATAGAGAGTATTTATTTTGATCATATGAGAATGAACTGTGAAGGGACGATAATGATCGCCGGAGAGGAATACTCGGTTATTAAAAATGTTACCGTCAGTGATTCGACGTTTGTCTGGAAAAAGCAGGGTGAAATATACCCGGATTGC
>OCTW011109671.1_pt1 | contig 12858 bp, 14 predicted proteins | sample 1539671 | NCBI WGS metagenome assembly OCTW01 (sample SAMN02144230, study PRJEB22623) | gut metagenome | biome: sheep rumen | host: Ovis aries | place: New Zealand | reverse complement strand
TTGGACAATAGGAAAGGTCCCACTGAGAAATGAACCACGAAAGATGTTCACTATCTGTACTAGGACTGTTTATCTTGGCGCTGATTTTTACAGTGATAATGCTAGGAGCTTTATTTTCAGTGACGCAAATGTGGACTGCCTTGCCGTTGACATATCCTTAGACTTACCACAGATCCTAGGACGACAGAGGCTGGAATCTAATCCCTGGAAAAATGCTGCTGAATTCTACTATAAGCCAATCAAAAAGGATAAAGAGAAAATGACTAAAGAAATGTTTGAGGAGAGGATAAGGGAGAAGGAAAAACTCTCTAAGGACTTACTCGAAGATTGGCAAGCTAGTAAGAATAGAGGATCATTGGCTAGAATTCTTGAAGATAGAGCAAGGGAAAGAAATTACAAGGATGATTATATCGCTATCAATACTCATGCTGGTAATAGAAAAATTCCTGTAATGAACCACCTTGTGATGATAGCTGAACAACGCGCCTTTGATATTCAACAAACAGACTATGCTGATAGATTCACCGTCTTTAATACCATAGAAAGAACTTTTGGACAGACAAACCCAGAAACGGCTATGGAAATTAAAGAGGCACTTACTGAAATCCAAAGCAGAACTACCCTTGTTGATAAGTTGAAGTGGTTATGTGAAGCAGACTTATCGGTAATGGCAAGAGAAGTGGTGGAAAATCAAATGGACAGCAGAATAAGAGGCTACCTGACTATTGGGAAAGACCGACTAAAGGCCATTGGTTATAATGTCACTAGGCTGGAAGAAATATTTAATGACGGAGAAACGCCTGACAACTTGACTGATGAAGTCTATAATGAATTTAATGAAGGAGATAGGCTGACAAAAGCGGAAATAAAGGAAAGGTTGGGAAAGTTGTATGAGAAAGTTAATTATGATAGTGTGGCAAAAGCGAGTGACTTAAGAGATTGGTTCGAACTAAAAACTATTCTTCTTACAATAAAAGGAAAGAAAGTAGCGGGATTTGAATTAATGAAGAAAAAATAAAAGGGGATTGGTATATGGGAGACCGTATATCTTTCTTTTTTAAATGGACAAGGGCGTTGCCTAGCAGAGAATAAAAGAGAAATTTTGGCTGAGATAACCTTCATATCCCGGCCTGCCCGTTCCACGCCACTTCCGCTCATTACATTCGCTTCAGCACCCCGGGATATTCAGTTAACCAGCCCCACCTACTCACTTTCCTCGGTACATAAGCCCTCGTCAAGTTCGCCGAGCGGTGGGGTCAGCTACGCTATTGAATAATCCAGGGATATAATATCTTCATTAAACTTGGCGAAGCCATAGTTATTATTTTTTATTATATTTTTGTATATATAGTGTTTGCAAGCTTGGTGTCAGCAAAATGATAACTTAATTGAGATATTTTCTCAGAAAATATAGCTTAAAATCTAATTAAGTTTAAAACTATTAGAAAATATCTCATTTGTATGGTCCTGATAAAAAAAATTTGGAGAGGTATACATATTTAGTATACCTCTCTTTCTTGTTTTATGATCTCTTTTTCAATAATTCAAAGCCATTAACCTTTTTCCTATTAATAGTTAAAAGTATAAGTTTAACTTCAAACCATTCTTCTATGTCTGTTGCCTTAGCAGATTTCTGATATTGTAGTTTATCATATATCTTTCCCAACCTCTCTTTTATCTCTGCCTTACTTATTCTATCTCCTTCATTAAATTCAGAATAAATAACTCTTTCTAATGAGTCTTTAGCGAATGATTGAATATCTAGATCCTTTTTGACTTTAGTTACATGATACCCTAGTGATTTCAACCGGTCTTTTCCTAAAGACAGGAAAGATTTGATTTCTGCATCTATCATACTTTCTACTTTTTCTCTACCTCCATCACTTAAGTCAGCCTCACATAACCATTTTAGTTTGTCATGGATCGTTTTTAGTTTATCATATTCAATAAAGAATGCTGTTGCTTCTGCTGATGCTCCTTCAGTATCAATATTTTCCATTGTATTAATTACACTAAAACGATCAGCATATTCTACTTGCTGAATATCGAATGCTCTTTGTTCGGCAATTTTAACTAAGGTATTTATTGTCGGTTTACCACCTCTTGTATTAATACCTACATAGTCATCCTTGTAGTTTTCAGCTTTTATGACTTTCTTTAGATCTTCAGTGGCAACATCTTTAAATTCAGCCACTTCCCAGTTTCTAAGCTTTTTAGCAGTCCTATCCATTTTTTCTTTTATTCTGGCATCAAACTGTTCTTGAGAAATTTTATCTTTGTTTTTATCAGACAGAGCTTTGTAATAGAAGTCTGCTTCATTCTTCCATGGATTTTCCCATAGTCTTTGCCTTCCTAGAATCTGTGGTAGGTCTAATGAAATGTCTACTGCTAAACAATCAACATTAGCGTCAGATAAAATTATAGATCTTGCATTATCAGAATAGAAGTCTGCTCCTAAATAAACTGTTCTGGTGCAAAGAGTAAACATCTTTCTAGGTTCATTTTTAGTAGGAACCCTTCCAATATTCCACATTTCACCGAGTTTATTTTTTATTTGTCTTTCATTCTTTTCCGTTTTTGCACAAAGAATATTAGTTTCTTCTGGTCTTAATTCACATTTATTTATCAGCTGAATTATATTCCAGACTGAGTTCATATAGAAAACAACTTCTTTAGATTCAATTACTTTTATATTCCCGTTTTCATCTTTTGCATAATGTTTCTTCAAGTTGCCTACCCGATAATTATCAATTTCTCGTTTGGCAGGTTCATAAATAGATCTCACTAGTTTAACAGTAAGTTTTGGTTTTATTACCCTAGTTTCATCTTTAGATTTCCAATCAAGACAATAATAGGGTAAATTAGCAAACTCTGGTATGTCTTCTAAATACTTATCCATCATGGGAGTTGCACTGAGATAACATACCTTTTCAACATCCTGAAGTTGTTCTACAAATTCGAGTTCAGTGCTAGACTTGAAGCGTGCGTCCGTAAAAATCGATTGAAATTCATCTACGATTACATAAAACGCACTAAGTATGCCTCTATCTTTTAGAACATCTTTTAGAATATGAAATGAGTCATAAGTAACCAAGATTTTCTTAGGCTTAATATTTCTATCATTGAAATAGATATCAAGTTCTTGGTTAATTCTTTTATAAGCCGATTGATTTTCCTGAATGATTTCTTGTTGAATCTCTTCAGGCTTTTTCTCTTTTGGCTCATTTTCAGAAATTGGTTTTATTCTAGTTGTATCTTTATCGACGTCTAGTTCTCTGTCAAAATAAGAGTTAACTAGTCTATAAACTTCTCCGGGGTGCTGTTCCGCTTTATTATCCAAGAGTATATTTCTCGGACTACAAAGTATAACGTTAAAGTTATTAGTCAAACACCATTCAGTAAATCCACATCCAGTAATGGTTTTATCCATTATATGCGGACAATTAGGGAATTCATCATAAAATCCTTCCCAATCTCCAATGTACCTTATTCCTTTAGGTACTTTAATTACATGTTTCTCCATTTATTTTAATTTTATTAGTTACATTAATTATATAATCAACCACTTTTTCCAGTATCATAAAATCAGATACCAGGCATTCTCGATCATGGAATATATTAACGCTCATCATTTCAGGAGGTAATTCAGGAACAGTCTCATCTCCCTCCACTCCGCTCAAGAAATCATTTAGTCCCGTCACAGAGATTAAAATTTTTCCTGGTAAGAGGAAGTTAAAATCAACAGAACTTCCATCACTTTCCTGATCTATAGCGAAACTTATATAATCCGTGAACCTACTAAATTCCTCGGCCATTCTTTCAAATACTGGATTGGGTAGTTGTCCTTTAAATTCTTTATAAAATTTCTTTAAATTTTCTTCTCTTGTCATATGTATGTTTTAGGCGTGTTTGTCAAAGAGAAAAAGGCCCACTTTTAATTATGGACCTTCTTGTACTCTTCTATTACATGTACGAATGTTTCTTTCATTAAGCCTCGTTCTTTAGCAAAATTTAACAAGGCAGTTAAAGTTTCTCTATCTCCTTTCATAGATTTATTAGTTTATTAAAAGTTAACATTCTTTTTATTATATATAAGGCTTTCAAGTTTTCTTAGATATCTCATTCATAAAGTCAACTAAGGCATCAATTCTGGAGTGTAGGTGTTGGACTTTAAACAAGTTTTCTTCTGTTTTTTGAACTGCCAAAGAAATTAAATCTTCTACTGTTGTCTTAGTCCAATCATCCCCTATACACCAATCTGTTGAAGAGTCTCCTTTATGTCTTCTCCACTCCAGCTTCATAGGATCTTCAATGGTTTTCTTTTCCAGTTTTCCTATTATATATTCTTCAGGTCCTACCAAGAAGGGCACAAAAGTCCACATCTTTCCAGTCCCCTCTGTCATAATAGGAATTCTTCTATTAATCAGTGTTCCTAAGGCATATTGTCCGAAGGTATGAAGCATTACAGTTTCAATCCTGTGTGTATATTCAGGATCATCTTCATCTCTAAGTTCTTTCCACTCGTCCTGTTCTAGTCTTATTCTAAGATCTACTAATCGTTGCCCAAGTTCGTCCCCATCTCCAAATGCCAGCCAGAAGATCCAGTCTATAATGCTCTGGATGTCATCTTGTTCTGTTCCTATCATATAATATTCGAGGTTCAAGTTTAAATTCCTTCCTCTCTTATTAAGAATTAAGGTATGGCAATCTCTGTGAATCATGGAGTCTTTGGCGAAATAGTATCTAATATCCAGCGTATCATCAGAATATTGTGTAGCATCAGGACTGAGGGCGACTTTAATGTCTAAGAAACTATTTATTGTAGGAGAAAGATTATACCAAAATTTTCTCTTTTCAATCCTTAGTCTTTTCTCCAGTTCTTTCTTTACTTTCCCTAAGAGAGTCATTTCTTTCATACATTACCCAAAGATCTCGGCCAATTAAAATATTAAAAATTTCAAGTAGAATTTTCATCATCATTAAGGTGCTGAGTTCCTTACTAATAGAGGAGGCCCAGAGAAGTAAAAGGGCCTATCTCTTTGTAATATAAATTTCGATGGATATTCAATATATAAAAGAGAAGATACGAAATGTAGTATTGAATGTTAAAAACGGTTATATGTTCAAAGCTACTAACCTAGAGGGAGAGATTGATGGAATGTTATATGTCCGACGCTTATACAATAGGAAACCAAATCCTAGGGCACGTGAAATTCCGACCTTAGATTGGTGTAGACAATTACCACACCCAAACGGTCAGAATTCATTAGATCAAGCTCGGGAAAGCCCAATTTGCGTTAAAATGAAAGAGGACTTGAAGGAATTTGGTTATCAGTATAAGGAGGAAGTTATCATTCCGATTAGAGATGAGGCTTTTGGTTCATGGCGAAATTGTTTACGGACACATGGCATTAATGAGAATACTATCAAAGGAAATAAATCTTATAATGATGCCTGGTATAAGCAGTTTATTGTTCTGGATGTTGTAGAGATGAAGACAGGTTCAATCCTAGAGGTTGATGGTCGGACTTATCATACTCCAGAACTAGATGCTGCTCGTGATGATTTCGTTCAATGGCTCTTAGGAGAACAGACCAAGAGATTTGTAGGTTATGGTGGAGTAGGTAAGAAGGTTGGAAAGAGAGTTAAGGATAAGACTGCTCTAAAAACTTACCTAGAAGGAAAAAAGAAAAATCCAAACTTACTTCAAGCTATTCAAGAGGAGAATATAGAAGCGGCAGTTGACTTCTATTACTGTGAAGGTGATAGACATAGATTTGCAATTCCCGTTTTCTTAAGAATATGTAATGCCTTGGATTCTAAGAGGCCTGGTTGGGAAGTTGAATTTAGTGGAAGAACTTTGCCAATTACAGAAAAAGCATTTCAGATTTATTGTAAGGATGCTAAGGTTAAAGATTCTCTAACTCTTCGTAGTGACCTAGAGGAATCAATTTTTAAGAACCTTTTCAATATCACCTTAAAAGTAGTATGAAACCCCGTGAAATTCTTATATATGGATGCAGAAATGTTTCCTACCTAGCGGGGATAGAGGATAACCGAAGAAGTTGCAGGGAAATGGACTTGCTCAGGATATCTGCGGTAAGTTTCCGGAATTAATGGACAAGTCTTCAAATCCTGGACACTATTATAGTTAATGGAAGAAAGAAGGGTTACAGAGATCATGATGAAGCTGATTATGATTGAAGTATGTTCTTCCTGTTTTTTTTCTTGGGACGTAATGAAATGGAGCTTAAAGAGATGTGAGAGCCTTAGTAGTGAAAATAATTAAAACTTAAAACATATGGAAAATAAGGCAAAAAGAAAAAGTCCCATTCCACCATTTGCAGTGGATGAGATTAGTGAGGATGAAGCAGAGGACATTCTTGATAGACTCTGTATGTAAAAAGTTTTGAGGGATTGGCTAAAACTTAGCTTCTCCCTCTTTTCTTTTATACTGTTACTGTACCGTTGATCGCACGACCAAGGTATCTCTTTGCCATTGCTGCAAGTACTATTCCAGTTCCTGCACACAAACAACCGATAATAAAATCACCGGCTCTTTTTCCGTAATTTGTTTTATTGCTGTCCATTTTTCTTTATTTTTATTTTTTTTCATATATAAGGCTTTCACATATTTCCTAGACGGAAGTTCTTATTAATGAAGAAAATAAACTAAAATAATTATGTTAAAATTTTTGATACAAACGATAGACGGAGAAGTTGTACATGATTTTGCATTTGAGTTATTACGATCCATAGAATATCATAAGTGGCGGGGAGATGAAATGGAGTTCGAATTCTTAGATCTCCATGAACTTTGGATGGTTAAAATCCACAATGAGAAGAATTATTCAGAATTTATACCTATCGGAACCATAGAATATGTTAAGAAATTCATTGACCTCTTCTTGGTTCAGACTAACAAAGATTACGTGGATATTGATCAGTACATAAGGCCGATTAATGTTCCACCCGAATTACGCCTACCAGTTGTCTTGGAAGGAACTAGGGGTGAGATCTTAGAAGGTATAAAGAGGCTGGAAATGTTCTATGGGATAGGAGCTAGGAAGTATTATATTAAATCAACTAAGGTCCTAAAAGATCCTATAAATGGTGATTATGATAGAGACTTATTAGGGAAAGTTATTCCAGAAAGTTTAGTTGTTCAGGCTAGACCAATGACAAATATTAAGTCTGAGTGGAGAGTATTTGTTTATCAAGGCAATATCTTAGCTTGTCAAAATTACAGTGGTGATCCTTTGGTATTTCCTAATGCGGCTGCGATTAAGGATATGGTAAAGGGTTATACATCATCCCCAGAAGCATATACCTTAGATGTCATGGTTTCTGAAAATGATATGACAAGTTGTTTAGAAGTTCATGAGTTCTTTAGTTGTGGATTCTATGGATTTTCAGATTATCAAAGAATTCCATTTATGTTCGCCAGGGCTTGGAGAGATATAAAGAAAAGAGTTGTAGAAAATGGATATCAAGGCAGCTAATATTTCGTGGGTTCCTGGAATAAAGTCTTGGATAGGCTATAGGGCAGAAGATATTGAAGAGGAATTTCGTGCAGTAAAGATTCTAGAGAAATATGGAATTCATTATGAAGAAGGCAAATTTGATACTTTACTTATAGAATTCAGGGACTTCTTATTTAAGACATGCGGCGACGATGCTTTTCCTGGTATTAAGCAAGAAGAATTAAAACTTTTTCAGAATAATGTAATAGAGTATATAAAAGTGCCCGGATACAAGCCAATTTTCGGACACTTAGATTATAATTCTATTTTTGCTAAGAGAGTTGAATTTCCAGATCGTATTTATAACTTGTTTGGTTCTGTTGAATTAGGGCTGAGACAGGAGGTACTGTTTATAAGTATGCCAACGAATTCTTACTATGGCGGAGCAAATATGACGGCATATATTTATTACAATGCCTTAGAAGATCATTTTCCACTAGATGACTTGGTGAAGATGCTGTCACTTCTGGAGAAAAACGTCCTGAATAGTGGAGCCCTATATCAAGCGCTTATGGTGGCAGAGAGGAGAGGTTTTTGTATTCCACTAGAACAGTTGGCGGAACGAACTTTGAATATTGATCCTTATCACTTGACTAGTACTGTTCAATTAGAGAGATGGATTTAAATAAGATCACATTTAGCAGGGATACTCATGGTTGGATATGTTTTAATCTAAAAGAACCGACCTTAGAAAATGAGTTTAAGTTCAGTCAGTGGTTAGGTAAGAAGGGTATTGCATTTGAACCTAAAGAAGGCTTAACGTTCTTTCCTAAAGACCAAACAGTTTTCCTAATCGAGTTTAGAGAATTTCTGCATAAGACTCTATGGTTGGAAGATATGGAGTACTTGGTGGAGTATAATGAATACATATCAGATCCATTATTTCAAGTCTTAAATCCAATAGCAGAAGGAGAGATATGTAGGAAGCATTCTTATGGAACTTCTTCACGTGTGGGCTGCTACTTGGAAGGACAAGGAAATTCTTTTGTAATGGCTTATCATTATTTCCCAGCAGAGGACGAGATAGAGCTAGAATTTAATAACAGCATTGACGGAAGGAAAGTATGTGTTAGGATATGTAAAGATGATACTGATTTTCGTGGTTGGGATGGAATTTTTAGAGTAGATTGGATGCATTCATTCTCAATCTTATATCGACGAGGTATATTGGACGGATTTAGGATGAAAAAAGAACTGCTTGACTACATTCTACATTGGCAAAAGACGGTTGAAACATTCCTATCATTTGCAGTTAGGTCTAAGGCGGTAATATCTTTGCCTGAAAATTGGGTTTTATAAAAAATAAATATATGTTTGATGTAATAACTAATGAAGATAGAGAGTTCCTAGTTCTTGATATACGTACTAGGAGTTATATAGGATTTACTTCTACTGATTTGGATTTATTAGAACGAATGAAACAATTTATTGAACAGAATAAATGCTATGTTAGAGAGGAAGTTATGATACAGAATAAGAAGTGTATCTTAATTGAATTCTGGACCTTTATTCAAAGTGGTATTTCTGTTCCTTCTTGGTACAAAGGAGAAATTATAGAATATATAAAATCTCCAAAGTTTGTTGTAATTCAGCCTTTGGAGAGGAGAGAGTTTGATCTTCAAGGACGATTAGACTATGTAAAAGGCCTATATGATTGTGGATTTTACGAAAAGCCCGTTGATGATTCTGGATGGACTTATTCTCGTCCACATAATGTAAAATATGGAAAAATACATGGAAAAAGTTTAAATGCTTTTTCATACTATCCCTGGGAGAGAAAGTTGGATATTCATCTAGATGCTAATTATAAAGTTACATTAGACTTAGGTGATCCAAGAGCAGTAGCCAGGGCGCGTAGTAAGTATAAGGCAGAGTTAAATTCATTTGGCGGTATATTTGGAATGGCTTTGTTGATTTTCTGTAGGAGAGATTTTTCATTCCCTGCAGGATCACAGATTGAGTTATTTAGAATGATATGGGTTAGGAGTCTACAGAAACAGTTTATCGACTCACTAAGGCCAGAGGCTAGATGGGAAAAGAGATAGAATAAAAAAGAGAAAGGTAAGAGAATTAAATCTCAAACCTAACTCTTTTCTTTTTAGAAATCTAAAGGATATCCTGTAAACTCTTCATAAGCTCTACGCCATTCTCTAAAGTCCAAGCCACTACTGTTTATTATAAATTCCCAATAGGCATCGCTCTCAGCACTTTCTATTTCTCCTAATATTCCATTTTCATTTAGGAGGAATGGACGTTTACAGTCTAAGCATGCACAATAATCAGAAATACGTAAGGGGTTTGTTCCTAGTGTATGGCCAAAAATCTGGTAAACTTCTGGCTTATTAGGAAGTCCGAACTTTGAAGTCGTATAATGATCTCCGTCCCAATCTGCCCACAATGGAGAACCTGACGGACACCAACCACCACGAGAACGACCAACATCTCCCATCCAATTGTGAGGAGTCTGTTCACAAGTTTTCAGCATATTATTCAGCCACCATGCTAAGTCGGGGGTGTCAGGAATAGTTAATTTATTCTGTTCTGCCCAGCCTTTACATAATCCTGCATGAGTGAATAGGAAAACTTCTCCATCTTCTGAAAATTGGTATTGAAATGCTGCTTGAAATAGAGGTTCGTTTTCTTCAAAGAGTTTATTAATTTTTCTTGCCTTATTATAATCAAACCTACTACCTCTTCCCCACTCACCAAAAGTGTCTAGGTAATGATAGTGGGCGTCATGATTACCTTCCAGCAGTATAATTTTTTCAGGATCTGATTTCTTAAGTTCGATAATATCAAGAAGACCTTCCCAAGCTAAATCGAACGTAGGGCTTTCTCTTTCAAAAGGATATGGGTCTAAGTAGTCGCCAAGAAAAACAACTTTCTCAACTTTATTAGACCAATCCTTTATAGCCCTTCTCCAAAATTGCCTTCCATGTACGTCTGGAATAATAAGTATATATCTTTTCATAACATAAATAAGAAAAAGGAAGGAGCCCAGTTGCTAAAACCGAACACCTTCCATAAAAATGAATATCCAAAATGTGACAAATTACCGTAGAAACTCCATCCAAAAGAGTTCTTCTGATATATCACTTATGTCTACATCTTTAAGAGTTTTAGTATTATCTGAGAAGATTTTCCTAATAGTTTCTTTCCTATTTTTCCTAAGATCTATTTTGATTTTAGAACTAGGATTATATTCTTTTGATAATATTAATTTTGAATAGTTCTTATCAGTATAAACAATCCCTCTCCATTTTCTATCTAACATATCAACCAGTTTCTTTCTTCGTTCAAATGAATCTTGGTGAATCATCAGACCTAAGTAAGAATTTGCAGTGTGAACTAAGTCGATAGCATTTTCTCGAGTATTATCTAAAATATTAAAGCGATGAATTGCTGAATAAAAATTACCAAGCATAACATTTCCAACACGAACTCTATCCTTCTTTACTACAGAACCAATGAATCTGACTCCTTTACTGTAATGTTGTATATAAGTTTTATCAGGATGAAGTGTTAATCTAAGATTCTTCCAAAGCCAGGTACGAATGAATTTTACTCTTCTTGTAATTTCTTTCTTGCTTTTGGCTAGGACATAAAAATCATCAACATATCTCCCATAATAGCCGTTGAACATATTGCTAAGAATATGATCAAATTCATCTAGATAAAAATTCGCGAAACATTGAGAAGTTAAGTTCCCAATTGGTATGCCACAATCTTCATGACAAGTAAAAAGAGATTTATTAGCAGGTAGACCAGACCACATTAATTCTGGTGATTTTCTCACGCAATTATCTTGTGGACGATTTAGGACAGTCTTCTCTACAATATAAAGTAGAGTATCCTTATCATGTCCTTGATAGTTGGTTTCTATAAAAGTTTTTAATTTATTCCATAATATTGGCTTATTAATACTCATGAAGAAACCTTTAATATCAAACTTACCTATCCAACAATCTTCAGTATAATTATTACTGATTTCTTTTATCTTGTCTCTAAGACGTTGTACACCATATAGAGTGCCTTTCTCTTTTCTGCAACTATAAGTATCCTCTATTAGAATATTTTCGAATAGGGGTTCTAGTCGTTGCATAATAACGTGGTGAATAACTCTGTCACGAAAGTCAGCTGCAAAGATTTCTCGAAGTTTGGGTCGAGTTACTATGAAAGTTATACTTTTCCCAACTTTATATTTACGTTGATTTACGTCTTTCCAAAGTTGAACTAAGTTATCTTCATAGTTAACTTCAAACTTAAGCGCATTCATTGTAGTGCGCTTTCTTCTTCTACAATCTTTATAGGCAGAGAAAAAGTCCTCTAATGGTATCCAATTTTCTTTTACTACTAAATCTTTCATACCTAAGTATCGTTCGTAAAATAATGGCTTATTTACTTTAAGAGCCAAGAAAGCACGAACACGGTTATTGGTATTGACATTGGACCTAGTGTTGTTGTTCACGTTACCGTTGTTCAGATTCACGTTCCGAGCATTGGAAGAGTCATGCAACGAACTACTCCATAACCAGTTACCGTTAGTTTCCCAGATTAATATAAACTACGTTCAATTATACCCCGTAAAGGTTAGTTTCTATAGAGCATACGTTCGTGAATATGTATAATATTATTCTAATAGAAACCAACTACGAACTTTCCCACTTAAGAGATATATGATCTATTTGCAGTACTGGGACCGCTTAAAGTAAATAAAATTTGTTCGCTCTCCCGCCAGCACCTGTTATAGCCCTGACGACTCTGTCGACTCACGCCTATTAAATTCTAAAAAGGTTGTTCAGTTTTATCGCCATTTTCTATACAAGATGCACCCTTATCCTTTTCTTTATTTTCTTCTTCAGTCATATATTTGGAACGCCAGCCATTCGCCTGGCGACCGATTTTATCGGTTAGTATTGCCAGTTGTGCAGCTTTTGCATTCCCAATCTCACCTCTTTCTGTACATATTCTTATAGCGGCTTTTATGGTATTAAACTGTATTAAAAAATTTTCTATATTTTCTACTCTATTCTTTGCGGAGATATTTGCTTGCTGAATTTGTCTTAGAAGTTCTATACACTCTTTCATCATGTATTCTCCAAAAGTATATTTAAAAAATTTCGAGAATTCTTTTGTACAATCTAACAGCGTATTTATTAAGTCTTCACTATCTTTGTAAATAGGTAATGCTTCTGTAAGCATGTCTTTTCTATTTTAAAGGGTGACGCCCGGTTGCAAGTCTCCTCCAAAGTCAGAGCTTACAACTACGGGGTCACATAATTAAAGAATTAAATACTAATAAAATCAGAGCGCCAAGAAAGCACGAACACGGTTA
>OCTW011618084.1_pt1 | contig 12869 bp, 12 predicted proteins | sample 1539671 | NCBI WGS metagenome assembly OCTW01 (sample SAMN02144230, study PRJEB22623) | gut metagenome | biome: sheep rumen | host: Ovis aries | place: New Zealand | reverse complement strand
CCTATCCGATGTGGGCGTAGGAAAATTGAAGAGAGCTATCCTTAGTACGAGAGGACCGGGATGGACAAACCTCTGGTGTATCTGTTGTAGCGCCAGCTGCAGCGCAGAGTAGCTATGTTTGGAAAGGATAACCGCTGAAAGCATCTAAGCGGGAAGCCTCCTTTGAGATGAATTTTCCCATATGTATATAGTAAGATCCCTCAAAGACGATGAGGTTGATAGGCTGGAGATGGAAGAATGGTGACATTTTGAGTTGACCAGTACTAATAGATCGAGGATTTAATCATAATTTAATTAATAATTTGATGAACACAATATCTAAGTTTTCAGAGAATTATTTCTCTATATTTTTTCTTGGTAACGATAGCTAGTGAGGTACACCTGTTCCCATCCCGAACACAGAAGTTAAGCCACTAAACGCCGAAAATAGTGAATGCGAAGATAGGAAGTTGCCAAGAATTTTTTTTTGTTTATAAATATATCATTTGAGTGATATATTTTTTTTGTGTATAATAAAAATGGTGATTGAAAATGAATAAAAAGCAATATGAAGAACTATTAAGTTATATTATTTCATCTGGAGTTGAATTTGCTGAACTTTATTATGAAGAAAAATCAATGAAAAATTTCATATTAAATGATTCTAAATTAGAAGATATTAAAGGTAATAATACAAAAGGAATAGGTATTAGAGTATTCCATAATGACAATTGTTATTATGCAGCAACAAATAATTTAAAAATGACTAATATCAAAAAAGAAATAGATATATTATTATCTAATATTCAAAATAAAAATAAGCAAGAAAAGAAAATAAAATTAAATAATGAAGAAATATTATATCCACAAGTAAAAATTGAGCATAATGATTATCCAATAAAAGATAAAATCAAATTATTAAAAGCTATTGATAAAGAAGTAAGAGATTATAGTAAGTATATTAACCAAGTAAGAGTTGGTATTTATGAAGCGGATAAAAAATATACAATTACCAATTCAAATGGCTTATATAAAACATCTAAGGAGATAGTCACAAGAGTATATTGTGTTCCATATGCTAAAAAAGGCGATATTATGGAAGATACATTCTCATCATTTGGTATGGGATGTGGATATGAATGTTTAGACAATTTCAACTATAAAGATTTTGCTAATGACTTAGCAGAAGTGGCTGTAAAAAAACTAAGTGCTAAAAAGTTTAAAGGTGGAAAAGTACCAGTTGTTATTGGACCAGGATTTGGGGCAGTAATATTCCATGAGGCGTGTGGTCATGCTCTAGAAGCAACAGCAGTAGCAGACTCTCTTAGTGTCTTATCAAATAAATTAAATAAAGTAGTTGGAAGTGAAAAAGTAACATTAATAGATGATGGAACTATAGAAAATGAATGGGGAAGTTCAATAATAGATAGTGAAGGAACAAAAACACAAAAGAATATCTTAATAGAAAAAGGTGTTTTAAAAAGTTATTTAGTTGACATGTTTAATTCTAAGAAAATGAATCATCCACTAACAGGATCATCTAGAAGAGAAAGTTATTTATATCCGCCAACATCTAGAATGAATAATACTTATCTTGATAAAGGAAATGATAAGATAGAAGATATGATAAAGAGCATTGATTATGGTATTTATTGCAAATCAATGCGTGGAGGTAGTGTTGATCCAAAAACTGGAGATTTTAACTTTTCAGTAGATGAAAGTTATTTAATAGAAAAAGGAAAAATTACTGATATGTTAACAGGTATAACATTAATAGGAAAAGGACAAGAAATTTTGAAAGAAGTTGAAATGGTATCAGATGATTTATCATTAGGTACAGGATATTGTGGAAGTATAAGTGGAAATATTCATGTAACAATAGGAGAACCAACAATTAAAGTATCAAATATTTTAGTAGGAGGTAGCGAATAATGACAACAAAAGAGTTTATTGCTTTAGCAAAAAATAATAAAATAAATCCATTACAAATAACTACTTTTATAAACAAATCAGTAGAAACTAAAATACTAAATGAAAAACAAAAGAGCTTAACTACTACAAATAATACCAGCTATTCTATAACTGCTAAAATAAATAATAAAGATATAAAAATGGATACTAATTATCTAGATGATAGCATTATTAGAGAGTTAATAGTAAAGGCAAATAATATTGAAACAGACTATAAAGAAGTATATATAGAAGATAAAAAAGAGATAAATGATGAAGCAGAAGAATTAGACTTTGATATCAGTAAACAAATAGAAGAAATTATTATTGCTCATAAAAAGAAAGATAAAAGTAATTATATAACTAATATTGAAACAGACTTTCAATTAGAAAGAATAACAAAGAATATAACTAATTCATATGGATTAGATATTACCTCAATAAAAAATATATGTGCTATATATACAGAAGTTACTACTAAAAATAACGATGATATTAGCAATATTAGTGATGTTTTATATAAAACTACTAATGATATAGATATAGATGCATTTATATCCAAATTAATAGATGAAGCAGTATCTTCTATTAACAAAGTAGTATTAGAATCTAAAAAGTATAATGTTATTTTATCAACAACATTTACATCAAAAATACTAGGTGCTTTTGCCAGTCTTTTATCAAAAGAAGATGTAAGAAAAAAATATTCATGTCTTGCTGATAAGTTAGATAAAAAAATATTTAGTGATAAGATTACTATTATTGAAGATCCAACTAATAAATCATATCCAAGTTATAATAAATTTGATAATGAAGGAACTGAAACATATAAAAAGACAATTGTAGAGAATGGAGTATTAAAGATGTTCCTTTACAATAACAAAGAAGCTATAATTGACAATAAAAAGTCAACTGGCAATGGTTATGGATCAATAGATGTTAGAAACATTTACATAGTACCAGGTAAAAAAACAGAAAAAGAACTTTTAAAAGATCTTAATAATGGGTTATATATCAAAGATTATCAATCTACTGGTGGAGTAGTATTAAATCCAACAACAGGAGCAATATCTGTCCAAATTACAGGAGTAATTGTAAAGAATGGTATTATGGTTGACAGTTTTGAAACTTGCATATTGACAACTACTATATTTGAACTATTGTCAAATATAATTGATATATCAAATACTATCGAATTTAAAAGAGCAAATTCAGGAGCTCCATCTTTACATATAAAAGATATGTCAATTTCCAGTAATTAAGAGTTGTATAACTCTTTTTTTTTGATATAATATGAATAGGTGATAGAAATGGATTATAAAATAACAACATATTCAGAAGAAGAGACTATTGAATTAGCTCAAAATCTAGAATCAGAAAAATTCCCTAATATGGTTATCTGCTTAAAAGGAGATCTAGGAAGTGGAAAAACTATATTTACTAAAGGTTTTGCTAAAGCAATGGAAGTAAAAGAAGAAGTTACTTCTCCAACCTTTACAATTATTAAGGAATATACATCTGGTGATATGCCATTATATCATATGGATGTATACCGTTTAGAAGGAAAAGTAGGAGATCTAGAAATAGAAGAATACTATAATAAAAAAGGTGTTACCATTATTGAATGGGCTGATATGATACCTGATTATTTACCTGAAAAACGTTTAGATATTAAAATAAAAAATTCTATGGAAGATGAAAACAAACGTATTATAATTATTACTCCTCATGGAAGAAAATATGAAGAACTATGTGAGGCGGTATTATGAGATATCTATATATAGATACATCATCAGCTTATCTTTATTCAGCAATCGTAGAAGGAGATAGAATTATTGATCAAGTAAAAAGAAAGTTTGGGACTACTTTATCAGAAGAAGCATTACCAGAAATAGCTAATCTTTTTACAAAGAATATTCTTTTTCCAAAAGATATAGATAAGATTATAGTTGTTAATGGACCTGGTAGTTTTACTGGAATTAGAATAGGTATTACTATAGCAAAAACATATGCTTGGGACTTAAACATTCCTATAACAACAATATCTGCTTTAGAAGCAATGTCACTATCAAGTAAGAAAAAAACTAATCATGTGCCAGTAATAGATGCAAGAAGAAAATATGTTTATGCAGCGATATATGATGAAGAGCAAAAAGAAATATTAAAACCACAACACATTAAAATTGCTGACTTGAAAAAAGAATTAAAAAAATTAGATGACTACTATATAATATCTAATGATGACATGGAAGATTTTCCTACTAAAGAAAAATATAATCCAGATATTTTAAAAATAGTAGAAACATTTAAGGATAAAAAGAATGTTAATCCACATGCTGTTAATCCAGAGTATTTAAAATTAACAGAAGCAGAAGAAAGTAAATTAAATGATTAAAGAACTAACTAAAGAAAATATTGATATTATTGATAATAGTTTTTTAAATAAGGAAGAAGTACAAAATGATTTTACTAATAATCCTTTTGCTAAATATTTATTATTAATAGAAGATAATGAAATAATAGGATTTCTATATTTTAGTGATATCTATGAAAGAGTAGAAATTAATCAAATTGAAGTTTTAGAAATCCACAGAAATTGTGGATTTGGAACAAAGCTATTAGAGTTTTTAACAAAAACTGTGGATAAAGATATTACTTTAGAAGTAAAAATTGATAACTATCCAGCTATAGCACTTTATGAAAAATTTAATTTTGAAAAGAAAGCAATTAGAAAAGGTTATTATCAAGGAATAGATGGAATTTTAATGGAAAGGAAAAAAGACTCTTAACTATAAGAGTCTTTTATGATAAAATTAAGTAGTGAAAAGAGGCATAGTATGAAAAAGAATATGTATATATTAGGAATAGAAAGTAGTTGTGATGAGACAAGTGCATCAATTGTAAAAAATGGTACTGAAGAAATTGCAACAGTAGTAGCATCTCAAATAGATGTGCATAAAGACTTCGGTGGAGTAGTACCAGAAATAGCTTCTCGTCATCATGTAAAAAATATTACTATAGTATTAGAAGAATGCTTAAAAAAAGCAAATATGAAAATGAAAGATATCGATGGAATTGCCATAACTTATGGTCCAGGACTAATAGGTTCTTTATTAGTTGGATTAGAAGCTGCAAAAACATTAGCTTTTGTAAATGGAAAACCATTAATTCCAGTTCATCATATTGCTGGACATATTTATGCCAATAGTTTAGTAAATGAATTAAAATTCCCATTATTAGCTTTAGTAGTAAGTGGTGGACATACAGAAATAATAGAAATGCCAAAACATTATGAGTTTAATAAAATTGGTGGTACTCTAGATGATGCTATTGGAGAATGTTATGACAAAGTAGCAAGAGTAATTGGATTAGAATATCCAGGTGGACCTAAAGTAGATAAATTATCTGCAGAAGGAAAACATTCATATAAACTACCAATACCACTTCAAGATGATAGTTATAATTTCTCATTTAGTGGTTTAAAAAGTGCTGTAATTAATTTAGCTCATCATGAAGATCAAATAGGAAGAAAAATCAATCAAGCAGATTTAGCTTGCTCTTTCCAAGAAGTTGCAGTTGAATCTGTAGTTAATAAAATGCGTAAAGCAATAATAGAAAAAAATGCTAAGAGTGTAATAGTAGCAGGAGGAGTAGCAGCTAATAAAGGATTACGTTCTGCTATGGAAAAACTTGCTAAAGAATTAGATGTTGAATTATCAATTCCACCTATGAAGTATTGTACAGATAATGCTGCCATGATAGCAGCAGCAGGATATTATGCATATCTAGATGGACGAAGAGGAGACTTAACACTAAATTCAAAATCACAAGATGTATTAAAATAATACATCTTTTTTTTCTATTATTCTATGATATATTTACTTCATAATAGAGGTGGGTGTATGAAAATAAGAAAAGCACTATTTTTATTAATTATAGGAATACTTTTAGTACCACAATTAGTTTCTGCCAAAACAAAAACAATCTATGTATATGAAGATACACATGATAGAATTCCGTTTGATGTTTCAATTAGAGATTTTCTTTTAAGTCGACTATATGTTGATCACGATAAAGTAAATGATGAAGATTACTACAATACTAGTTACATTCCAGGTGAAACTTTTACATTGCCACTAATAGAAGGTAGTCTTTGTGATAAAATGTCTGATAATGGACCTATCATAAATTATGGTGAAAAGAATAGTATTTCAGATGAAGAATATGGCCTAGGAAATTTATTAAAAGAAGTAGAAGGACAACAACAGTTAGATATAGTAAGTTATTCAAATGATAGAGTTAATGAAACTAGACAAAAAATATGTAAAAATTTAGATAAATATGTAAAACAAGATTATGATGAAATTAAAATAGTAGTTAAAGAAGGATCAGCTCCAACTGCAACGTTAGAATTAAATGCAACATCCATTGATAAAGCATTAGATACAAATATTGCTAGTATACAATTTCTAGGAATATTAGTTGTGTCTGGAGAAATAGAGTCACCAGAAATAGAAGAACTTATATATGACAAAAATGCAGTAAGAAATCAAGATACATTACTAGATTTACTTGATAAAATAACTTTTAAAAAGAATGGAAAAACATTAGCAACATTAAGTATTTCTGATTTTACTTTAGATGTTTCAAAAAATATCTCATTCAATGATAATATGAGTTTTGATTCTGACAGAATAATAGATGCCTTTTATACATTCTTAGAAGAACAAGATATTCAGGCTCCAAATATTAATTCAGAAATGCAAGAACTATTTGATAGTTTTCAAAAATTTAAGATTATATTAACTGATAAAAAAGAAGTACAACAACCATCAATTACTAATCCTAAAACATTTGCAAATTTTTTAATTATCTTCATGTTATCAGCAGCAATCTTAACTGCAGGAGCTGTAGTTATTTCTAAAAAACAAACAAATTAGAAGACTGTAAAGTTTTCTATTTTTTTTTACAACTGCTATTTATCAAAATAAAATATGATATAATATAAAAGAATAGGGAGGCTAGTAAGTAAATGGTCAATAGAATTGTGTTAAATGAAAGATCTTATTTTGGTCGTGGAGCAAGAGCTAAAATAAGAGATGAAATATTAGAAAGAGGCTTTAAGAGATTACTATTTGTAACAGATAAGGCTCTATTAGAAAAAAGTGTAGCAAGAATGGTAACTATTGAGATAGAAATTGCAGGTTGTGAATATTTCATTTTCGATGGTGTAAAAGCTAATCCAACAGTAAGTAATGTAAAATCTGCATTGCAAGTAGCAAAAGAAAACAATGTAGATGCTATTGTAGCCGTTGGTGGAGGAAGTGTAATTGATACTGCAAAAGCTGTTTCAATAATAATGGCCAATCCAGAATTTATAGATGTAGTAAGTTTAGATGGAGTTGCAAATACAAAAAATAGTGGTTTACCATTAATTGCATTACCTACAACATCTGGAACAGCTGCCGAAGTAACAATTAATTATGTAATTACAGATGAAGAAAGAACTAAAAAAATGGTTTGTGTAGACCCACATGATATTCCAATAGCAGCAATAATTGATCCAGATTTAATGGAGACAATGCCACAGTCACTTGCAGCATCAACAGGAATGGATGCTCTAACTCATGCTATGGAAGGATATATTACAAAAGCTGCTTGGATGATGACAGATATGTTCCATTTAAATGCTATGTCATTAATTCATAAGAATATAGTAGCAGCCGCAAATGAAAAAGAAAAAAATGCTGTTGATAAAATGGCTTATGCTCAATATATTGCTGGAATGGGATTTTCTAATGTTGGACTTGGAATAGTTCATTCTATGGCTCATTCACTAGGAGCATACTTTGATACTCCTCATGGAGTAGCAAATGCTGTATTATTACCTCACGTATTAAGATTCAATGGAAAAGTTTGTCCTGATTTATTTAGAAATATGGGAAGAGCTTTTGATTTAAATATGGATAATTTAACTGATGAAGAAGCAATAGAAAAAGTGGTAGAAGAAATATTTAATTTAAATAGACAATTAAATATACCACCAAATTTACGTTCTCTTAATATTCCAGAAGATAAGTTGCAAACATTAGCAGAACAAGCAATAAATGATGCTTGCACTCCAGGAAATCCAAGAGAAGTAACAGTAGAAGATATACTAAATATATATAAAGAAGCTTATTAGGAGGTAATTCTATGAAATCAATGGTTGGTTATAGTACTAATAGTGATAGTTTTTTGGCAGGAATTGAAACAGCTAAACAAGCAACAGCAGATTTATCAAATCCAAAACTAGGTTTTTTATATACATCTGTGAAAAATAATATTAAACAAGTTGTAAAAGGAATAGAAAGTGTCCATAATATTCCACTTATTGGTTGTACAAGTAGTAGTGGAATAATGGTTCCTGATGGAGTAATTAATAGTGAGTATGGTTATAGTGGTATGTTAACGCTAGATGATCCAAAACTAGTAGTTGGAATAGCTTGTCATGAAGCTGGAAACAATCCTAGAGTAATAGGAAGAAAAGTAGCAATTCAAGCAGTAGAAAATGCTAAAACTACTCGCGCACCAGCATATTTCTATATGGTAGCAAGCCCAAAAGAAGAAGAAGAATATCTAATGGGAATTCAAGATGTAATTGGACGTGTTCCAATGTTTGGAGGAAGTGCAGCTGATGATACAGTTGAAGGTAATTGGAAAATAATTTGTAATGACAAAGTATTCTCTGATGGAGTAGCAGTAGCCTTTTTCTATACAGATAATGAAATAAACACATGTTTTTCAGGTGCTTATAATGAAACTAATAATGTAGGTTTAATCACAGAAGTAGATGATGATAGAAATCTAATTTCAATAGATGGAATGTCTGCTCTTAAAAAATATGCCCATTGGACAAATCAAAATGCCAAAGATTTATTTGGACATAATTTATTAACAGCATCAGTAAGACAACCTTTAGGAATAAAAGATCCATTAGGAAATATTATGGTAGTAAGACATCCTATGTTTGGTGATGATATGGGAACAAAAACTACTATGGATGATGCCATTAGATTAGGAAATAAAGTAGTTAAAGGGACAGCTATAGTTCAATTAGAAGCATCAGATAAAGAGTTAATAAATGCACCTGCTGAACTAGTCGCCAAACTACGTAACAAAATGTATAATACTCCAGCAGCCTATATATTAATACATTGTGCTGGAAGAAGAATTGTCTTAAAAGATAAAATAGAAGAAGTATATGAAAAAGTTTTAAAAGAAACTAAAGGAGTACCATTCATAATGCCATTTACTTTTGGCCAATATGGGTATGAAGAACACTCATCAAATATATGTGGTGGTCTAATGTTATCCTTTACTGCAATAGGTAAAAAATAGAGATAGTAATATCTCTTTTTTTATGTTATTTTATAAATGGTGATAATATGAAAATAATGTTTATATCTGATATACATGGATTAACTACAAACTTAGAATTAATAGATAATCGTTTTAAAGAACTACATTGTGATACATTAGTAGTTTTAGGAGACTTATATTTTAGTATGGATATGCCAGATTATGATCCTAAAGCAGTAAGAGAATTCTTATATAAATATAAAGATAAAATGATTTGCTTAAAAGGAAATTGTGATACTCAAGTAGATGTAGAAGTTTCACCATTTCAAATAATAGATGGAGTTTATAAATTACAAACTACTAATAATGATTTATACTTAACTCATGGTCATATTTATAATGAAACAAATTGGGATAAGACAAATTCTATTCTAATCTTTGGTCATTATCATGTTCCATTTATTAAAAAAATAGAAACAAATCTATATTTAAATCCAGGTTCTATATCAAAACCAAAAGGTATCTATGATGCTTCATATATGATCTATGATGAAGAAAAATTTACTATTTATGATATAAATAATGCGATTATTTTTGAAGAAAAAGTCAATTAGCCTGTTGAAATTATAAAAAATTGCTTTTATAATAGTGTGTTAAGTAAGAATTACTTGCTAAAATAGGGATTTTGTGTTATAATATCTACACATTGAGTGAGGGGGAAAGAAATATGAAAAAGTTAAATAATTTAACTAAAATCCTATGTGCGTTGTTACTTATGGTAGCAACATTTGGAACATCTCTAATGAATGTTAAAGCTGTTGATAAGACAATCAGTTTAGGTGAACCACATTCAGTTGGATCATACATTGGAGGTATTCATTTTACAACTAAAGAAACAACATCTGGAGAATTATTATATTGCTTAACTATGAAGAAAAATACAGCTAAGAATACTACAGCTACTTTCGTAAGAGAAAGAAATAGAGCAATTGCAGAAATCATCAGAAAAGGACAAAATATTACTGGTGATAAAGACAAAGACTACTATATTACACAAACTGCAGTATGGTGGTATTTAGACAACAATGAAGGTGGAAACAACTTAGGTGAGTCCTTCAAAGTAACAGGAGCTGATACTTATAACTTAAGACATTATGTTAAAGAATTAGTAGCATATGGTGAAAAGTATAAAGATAAAGCTTATCCAACAACATCATTTGATTTATCAGTAGGTAATTCATCAATGACTTTAAAAGATGGATACTATGTATCACAAGCAATTAAAGGAACTAATTTAAGTAATGTATCTACATTTACTGTTTCAGTAGCTAATGCTCCAACAGGAACAATTATCGTAGATGCTAATGGAAATGAAAAGAATACATTCAAAGCAAATGAAGAATTCTTTGTAAAAGTTCCATCAAAGAATGTTACTACAACATCAGTAAATATTACAGTAAATGCTAAAGCAACTGGATATATCTACAAAGTATATGAATATCAACCAGTTAGTCAAAACATGCAAAACGTTGGTCGTTTAGTAAAAGAACCAGTAACAGTAAATAAAAAAGTAACTTTAGAGATTTCAAGTTCTAAAGTAACTATTCTAAAATATGATAATTCAACTAAACAACCATTAGCAGGAGCTAAATTAGTATTAAAAGATGCTAGTGGAAAAATAATTACAAGTTGGACTTCAACAGTAAATGGACATATTATTAGAAACTTAAATCCTGGAACTTATACAGTTGAGGAAACTGAAGCTCCTGAAGGATATAGTCTTAAAAAGACACCAACAACATTCACTGTTAAAGATGAAAAATATGATTTATTAGTAAAGATTGGAAACACTGCTAAGAAAGTTACAGTAACAATCTTAAAAATAGATGAATCAACTAAAAATCCACTTGCTGGAGCAGTATTACAAGTAACAAATGCTAAAGGAGAAAAAGTAGCAGAATTTACTACAACTACTGAAGCATATGTAATTACTGATTTACCATATGGTACTTATACAGTATCAGAAGTACAAGCACCAGCCGGATATATTAAAGCAAACAATGTTGTTACATTTACAATTGATGAAGAACATCAATCACATCAAATTAATTTCTTAAATACACCAGAAGTAGTAGTACCAGATACAGCTGATAATTCACTACTATTTACAATTCTTGGTATTGCAGTAATCAGTATGGGAATTGTCTTTGTATATAAGAATGGACAAAAAGTTAGTAGATAGTAAAAGAAGAATCTCTCCCAATACAGTAGGCGTTCTAGGAGCCCTAGTAGTATTACTAGGAGGATTCTTTCTTTCCTATAATTATGTCCAAGCTAAGAAAATAGTCGCATTCGACTATATGGCTAATGCTTTCTACAATGGACAAGAAATTGTAAACATTGAAGAAGTAGAAGAAGGACAAAATACAACACTTGAAAATAATTTACCTGATGAAGTAACAAATAACTATATTGGCTACTTAACAATACCAAAGATTAATTTGAAAAAAGGATTTTTAGATTATCGTTCAACAGAAAATGATGTTGAAAAAAATATATTAGTCGTAAATGGATCAACATATCCAGACGTTGAAAAAGGAAACTTAATCCTAGCAGGACATTCAGGTACTGGATGGAAGGCATTCTTCAATGACCTATATAAACTTGCTGTAGGAGATCAGTTAATTATTAATTATAAAAATAAAGTTTATACATATAACATTGTTAACATCTATAAACAAGATAAAACCGGTAAAATAGGTATTTATCGTAACTATGAAAAAACTACATTGACATTAGTAACATGTACTAATAATGATTCAAAAACACAAACAGTTTATATTTCTGAACTAGTTAGTGTAGTAGATGAATAAAAAAGAATCGTTAAGGGGGTGGGTATATGACTAAGATGTCTTTTATAGATAAATTGGGTGTACTAGTAGAAGTATCTAAAAGTTCCAACTTATTTATAGTAGCCATATTTATATTAGGTATAATTGGTTATTTATTCTTTTCAGTTAACAAAAAGAATATGAAGAAGTCAAGAAGATTATATCTTGGTGCAGCTATGGTTGTCTTAGTACTTACCCTAGCTATATATAAAGATTCTATAACTGATATGTTTGATTATATGATGAATAACTTCTTTATAGCAGTCTACTTTCCAAATGTAGCTATCTATCTAGCAGCAATCATCATTACAAATATAATTTTATATGTTAGTATTTTTAGTTATAAGACTTCAACATTAATTAAAAATATTAATATCACAATTTATTGTATTCTAAATTATATATTAATTCTTCTATTAAATGTAATTGTTACTAAAAAGTTAGATGTCTTCACACAAGCATCTATCTATCAAAATAAACAAGCACATGCTTTAATAGAATTATCTAGTGTTATCTTTATAGTATGGATCTTATTCTTAATTGCCTATAGATTAATAATGATTTACTTGAAGAAAGAGTATAAAATACCAGTTAAAATTAAAAAGGTATATGTAAAACAAAAAGTACCAGTACTTCCTGAAAATATTACTCCAGTAGAAGTACCTAGATTTGCTAAAGCTATGCCTAAAACTGAAGTACTAGAAATAA
>OCTW011615359.1_pt1 | contig 12872 bp, 8 predicted proteins | sample 1539671 | NCBI WGS metagenome assembly OCTW01 (sample SAMN02144230, study PRJEB22623) | gut metagenome | biome: sheep rumen | host: Ovis aries | place: New Zealand | reverse complement strand
TGTAGCTGACTGGCTTTCCTTTTCAGAATTAATCTGAGAATCAACAGCCTCATCAGTTTTAAACTCTTCAAGAACATTTTCAAGCTCTGTAAGATTTCTGAAGCTTTCATCACTTGAAGAGCTTACCTTCTTCATCTTACTTACAATATCTGCAGTTTCATCTTTAATCTTGTGAAGCGAACTGATTGCAACAAAGAACACTTCGTTCATGTTATCAACCTTGAGAGAAACCTGCTTCTGTTTTTCTGCCAGCTGACCACAATAACGATTCATTTCATCTGCCGCAGAAGAAGTCTCTTCACTTCTCTGTTTAATCTGCTGCATCTGCGTATCAATTTTTCCAATACCGTCTGTAATTTCCTGCAGGGAATCTACAATCTGATCTGCATGAGCACTAACCTTTTCAAAAGCGTCAAAGGCAGACTGACTGGATTTATTAGCATTTTCAACAGCTTCAACTATCGTATTAATAACCTTGGAGATTTTATCTGCGTTATCTGAAGTTTCTTCCGCAAGCGAACGGATTTCTTCAGCAACAACACCAAAGCCCTTTCCGGCCTCACCGGCATGGGCAGATTCGATTGCGGCATTCATTGAAAGAAGGTTTGTCTGTTCAGCAACGTTATTGATGATTGTTACAACCTCGTAAACCTCATCAAGCTGCTGTGAAACCTTGTTCAATATTTCATTGGTAGAAGAAATCTTCTCATCACCGTCCGCAACAAAAGCATGCATTTCCTCTGCATTTCGAACTCTTTCTTCAGCCATCTTACTGATGTGTTCAAGAGTATTTACAACCTCATTAACCGCTGTATTACTATTTTCTATTGCGGAGGTCTGAGAAGAATTACTTTGAACAAGAGTATCAACATGCAGGTTCATTTCCGCAATAACACCAATTGTACTGTTAATTACAGCAACCGCATCCGAAAAGCGCTTATTAATCTCATCAATATTTGAATCAATCAAAGCAGAAGCGTCTGCCGTACTTCCCGCAGATTCGTTAATTGAAGCCTCCGCATCCAGGGCTTTTTTTGCGGTAGACTTTACCATCAGGAAGAAGTCATTTACCTGACGAACCATATTATTGATGTTCGTCATAAGCAGTTCCATTTCGTCACTGCCTTCCGGATTTATTTTTACAGAGAAGTCTTTTTCAGCAAGTGTCGAAGTCATATTTTTGATTTTGATAATTCGTCTTGAAACCCTGCTTGTTACAAACAAAATCAAAATAGAAAGAAGGATAGTTGTGATTACGGCAAAGATAATTGTAATTTTTAAAAAGCTGCTTTCCATTTCTTCAATTACTTCATCAAGCATAACTGAAGATTTAGAATTAAGGGTCATAAGCTGAACATAAAGAAGACGGATTTTTCTAAGCTGAAGATGCGCTTCTTCGGTCATTGTCAGAAGCTGGGCGGCCTGTTCATCTTCTTCATACAAAGCTGCAGTTTCACGTATACCAAAGCTTTGAATATTTGTTTTTACCCCTGCAGAAATTGTCATATCCTCCATTGTTTTGAGGATTTCATCTATTGGAGTCAGGCCTTCCTCCAGCAGCAGCCAGGTAAGCTTAACCTGCTTAAGATTTGCCGCAAAGGCTTCTGGAAATTCATTGACTATAGGACTCTCTGTAAGGTAGGCAAAGGATTCTGATATTGCTTTTTTTTGTGTTTCGAAGGCTGAATAGGCATTTTCTATCTCAAAATCCCAGTAATCCATTTTTTCAAGATAATCAATTATGGAACTAAGCTGAGCCTCAGTTTTAATCTCAACATTCTGATAATTTTTTATATTCTGGACCTTTTTTAGATTTATACTAGAAAAAACGGTAAGAACCAAAGCCTGTAGTATTGTAAAAACGATTATAAATGAGAATTTGCCATTAAGTTTCATAAATAAAAAATCCTATGCCAAATATTTTAACATAGGATTTTGAAAATTCAAGTTGTTTATAATTATTGTTATTAAATCTGATTTTTAGTATACACTCAAAATCTTCTCGAGCTTTTCTTTTCCGATAATTCTAAAGAAGCTGCCCAGACGTGGTCCCTGATCCTTGTTGATAAGGGCATTGTAGAGTGCAGTAAACAAAGCCTTAGACTCAAGTCCCATTTCTGTAGCAATATCATACATTGCCTGCTGACATTCCTTATCCAGCTGGAAGCTATCGAGTTTAGGAAGCACTTCGTCGCGGACACGCTTAACGGCTGTAAGCAGGTCGCCTTCGAGTGGAGCCTTGCTGCCGTCGTTGCGGAGTTCAAAACAGAAGTCCGGTGCGCAGTCTGGAGCTGAGTGCTTTACCCAGAACCAGGCACATTCAATTCGGCGGCGCAATCTTTCTTCCTGCTCAGGCTTTACATCTCCAAGAGCCTTAATTACAGCATCAATATCACCGGAATAAATCTGCAGCAAGGTTGTAAGCTGGCGGATTGTAATCTGATATGGCATAGTTTCAGGAATCTTTCCGTCAATCTGACTGAGCATATAAATGCGCTTTTCCTTATTGAAGTGGTCATCTGATTTAGCCTTGTCGATTCCGTAAACAATGCGCTCTGTCTTATCGTAGTCCTCATAAACCTTGAGAACGTCCATATCAAAGCTGATTGCAAATTCTGTGTTAGGTCTTGTTCCCGCAAAAAGATAGCGGAGAACTTCTGCCTGGTAAACGTCGAGAGCATCTGGCAAAGCAATTACCTTACCCTTAGAAGAAGACATCTTACCAGGAACTCCCTTGAGGTTTACAAAGTCATAACGCATTGTAACAGGAGCATCCCAATTGTAAATACGCTTGCTTACGAGCTTTGCAGTATCGTAGCTTCCACCAGGACTGATATGGTCTTTTCCACCCGGCTCGAATACTACCTTTTCTTCGTTCCATCTCATTGGCCAGTCTACACGCCAGCCGAGCTTTGCTCCCTTAAAGGTACGGATATCTGCAGTTTCTGTGTGACCGCATTCGCACTTATAAGTGATTCCGTATTCTCCGTCGTAGTCTGTAATTTCTGTTGTATCTTTCTGGCACTTGCCGCAGAAAATTGCTACAGGCCAGTAAACGTCTTCAGGCTTCATTTTGTGAGCATCGTCGCGGTATTCGTTGAGACATTCCTTGATAACGTCGCGATTCTGCATAGCCTTCTTCATTCCTTCTGCATAACGGTTTGCGCGGTAACGGCTTGCCTGATAAAGGAATTCCGGCTGAATGCCTACACGTGGAAGCTGAGTTTCAATATCAACCTCGTGATGACGGGCATAGTTTTCGTTGCGGCCGGTTGTATCAGGTACTTCGGTAATTGGATAGCGAAGATATTTTTCAAGGATTTCAGGATCAGGCATGTTAGCAGGAACTTTACGGAATACGTCGTAATCATCCCAGGAATAAATAAAGCGAACTTTCTTACCACGGTCGCGAAGCGCGCGAACTACTAAGTCTACTGTAATGATTTCGCGGAAGTTTCCAAGGTGAACTGTTCCAGAAGGTGTAATTCCTGAAGCACAGGTGTATAAATCCAGATCTCCCTTCTCACGGATAATCTGGCTTGCCATCTGATCTGCCCAATGGCAGAGCAGCGGGTCTCTCTTTTCATTATTCTGATTTTCGTTACTCATAGCGCCTTATTATAGTGATTTTCTTCTATAATATCAAATGACATAATAATAAATTAAGCCTCACGGATTGCGGTTTGAAAATGAAACATCAAGCCGCAAAACGAGTGAGTCAAGGCCTTGAGCGAAGCGTGCCTTGACCACTCGTATTCGATTTTGCTAACGCAAAATCTTTCTCTATATTAATAATGGAAAATCGTTAGATTTTCCAAAATCCGTGTGGTTATATTTTTTATTTAATCGACCAATTAATCAACTCAAGACCTTCCGGCAGAATTATGTACAAATCATGTACTCCATTTGCTGCTTTAATTTTTTCAGAAACATCAGCCTTTTTACCAAGCTTTGCTTCGCAGATTTCTGTGCCATTTCCTCCAAAGCCGTCAAGCTGAACTTTGATAGATTTTCCGTCAACAGGAGCACACTTTACAGCAAACTCTTTTTCACAACCAGTAAACTCAACGCCCTTAATACAAACGTAAGCACCATCCTTCACAGATACTAAAGTCTGCTTAGAAGTTACAGCCACATTAGCTGAACGGGCAAAGGTTGCGGCCGGCACTACATCACCAAGCTTAAACTTACTTACCTGCTCTACGCCCTTCTTAGTCATCTTCTGCTTTGGAAGAGAGCCGTCTGCATTTACTTCAAAATTATCTATAAATATATTGCGGTAACCGCCTTTCTCGCAGCCAACAGTCTTCTCCAGCACCTGTGTGTGGTAAGCAATGTACCACTTACCACGGAAAGAGAAAATCCAGTGGTGGTTATTTCCCCAGGCACCGAATACAGTTCCGGGATTTTCCAGAGTGTAGCCCTTGTATTCAAAAGGCCCCAGCGGATTTTTTGAAGTCATATACCCGATTACAGCAATCGGCATCTTATCAGGATCCTTTGTATCCTTTCTGTCCTGCCAGTTTGTACAGTAGGTGTAATACCAGGTGTCCCCAATCTTATTGATTCCCGAATCCTCAAAAAGGAAAGGAGCATCTATCATCACAGGCTCGCCGACAATGTGAATCATATCATCAGCAAGTGCAACGCAGCGGGCATTCTTAGGGTGCTCGTACTTATCAGGATCGTGGCCGCCGCCAAAGTAAAGGTAACCGTTACCCTTTTCATCAACAAGAACGGCCGGGTCAAAAAGCCAGTTGATACTTGCACAGGTTGAAGTCTTACGTGAAATCAAAGCTTCTCCAAGAGGGTCAGTAAAAGGTCCCAGAGGAGAATCTGCCGTAAGAACTCCGATTCCATTTGCGCTGTCTGCAAAGTAAAGGAAGAACTTATCCTTTCCATCAAGCTTTTTACAGGCGATTGCGGGAGCCCAGGAATTAGCTGCCCATTTTGCGGCTCCTGCCGGATTATTTTTTCCTGCTACCGCAATCTCGCCGCAGTCCGTCCAGTTCACCATATCTTTAGTAGAAAAAACATTCAGCGTATTTATCTTGTTGTATCCGTTATCAATTTTTCCCTTTGTAAATTCCAGCTGCTGCATATCGTTTGTTGAATAAATATACAGGGTGTCGTTATATTCAAGAACAGCCGGGTCAGCTCCGTATTTATGAGCCACAACAGGATTATTTTCACCAGGCATTTTAAAAGCCTTTTCGGCCATAAGCTTCTGCATCTCGCTAACAGGAGTTGCCGCAATCATTTCTTCCTTTGAACAAGACATAAAAATTCCTCCAGTAAAAATCAGCAATAAAATTGCTCTTGCACATTTCATGATTTCAATATACAGTTTTATTATAAAAAAGTAAAACGTTTAACTAAAAATATCAGTAAATTAGGGGAATATTACTATGAAACAAGGCTTTAATCCTTATATGCCGTCCTGGGAGCATGTTCCGGATGGAGAACCTCACGTATTCGGAGACCGCGTTTACGTTTACGGTTCACACGACTTTTTCAATGGCTGGGTATTCTGCCAGGGAGACTATGTCTGCTACTCTGCCCCTGTAACTGATTTGACCGACTGGCGTTATGAAGGAGTTATCTATCCAAAAACTTCAGAAGAAATGAATGCCGACGGACATATGTGCCTTTATGCTCCGGATGTTACTCAGGGACCGGACGGCCGCTACTACCTCTACTACGTTTACGACAAGGTTGGCTTTGTTTCAGTTGCGGTCTGCGACACCCCGGCCGGAAAGTATAAGTTCTACGGCCACGTTCATTATAAAGATGGAACAAGACTTGGAGACCGCAAGGGCGATATGCCTCAGTTTGACCCGGGAGTTTTAACCGAAGGCAACCGCACTTACCTCTACACAGGCTTCTGCGGAAATCATATGAAAGACAGAATCGGAGCCATGGCAACCGTGCTTGGCCCGGATATGCTGACAATCGAAGAAGAGCCTGTAATCATAGCTCCGGGCGACTGCTACACCGACGTATCAGCTCCTGTTGAAACTGACTGCCCTTACCCTCAGGATTCAGTTGAAAACTGGAAGGGCTATAAAGACCACGCCTTCTTCGAAGCTCCATCAATCAGAAAGATTGGAGACACTTACTATTTTGTTTTCTCTTCTCAGGTTATGCACGAGCTCTGCTATGCCACAAGTAAAAATCCAACCTCGGGCTTTAAGTACCGGGGCGTAATTGTCAGCAATGTAGACCTAGGTATAGATTCCTATAAACCAGCCGATATGCCGACCTGCTTTGGAGCCAACAATCACGGCGGCTTTGAGCTCATAAACGGTCAGTACTACATTTTCTACCACCGCCACACAAACGGAAACTGGTTCAACCGCCAGGGCTGTGCAGAAAAAATGCAGGTTTTGCCGGACGGAACAATTCCTCAGGTGCAGATTACCTCCTGCGGTCTCAACGGCGGCCCACTCGAAGGTAAGGGCTTCTACCCTGCTTACATTGCCTGCAATATCTTTAATCCGGATGAAAAAAACTTTATTGTTGATATAAAGCACCCCCGCATCACCCAGGACGGTAAAGACGGCGACCAGGAAGAAGGCTATGTAGCAAATATGCAGAACGGCTACACCCTTGGCTTTAAGTTCTTTGATTTTAAGGGAGTTCGCAAGATTTCTGTAACAACCCGCGGCTATGTTTACGGTAAATACGAAATCCGTACAAAATGGGATGGTCCGGTGCTTGCGGAAATCACACCTATAGGAAGCAATATCTGGGAAAGCTTCTCTGCGGACCTTGCCCTTCCGGATGGAGTCGGCGAACTTTACTTTAAGTTTGTCGGCGGCGGAACCCATCAGTTCAAGGGCTTTAAAATTGGTGATTGAGTAGGCGAAGCCGTACGGTCCCTGAGCTTAGTCGAAGGGTCGAAATCACCTTTTTGAAATCTGCGGTGGTTTCGATACGCCCTAGGGCTACTCAACCACCGTACGTTCTGTTAGCTTTCTGCATTTTTTCTGATATTGCTTCGGCGTACACTTCATATATTCCTTAAATTTTCTGGAAAAATACTGAATATTATTAAAGCCGTTCGCCGTAGCAATTTCAGTAATATTGTTATTTGTATAAATCAAATCAAGACAAGACTTCTCTATACGGTATTTATTTATATACTCCGAAATGTTCATACCCGTACTTTCTTTGAAAAGCCGTATAAAGTGACTTTTACTATAATTAGTAAGCTGCAGCAGCTGTTCAAGACTCAGGTATTCCCTATAAGATTCCCTGATATACTGAACAGCATTATCAATAGCAGAAATACTTCTTTTCTCAGACATAAGAATCTGAGAAAAACGTTCATACTGATCTGTTTCAAGAGCGTAAGATATTACATCCATTAAGATTGAACGGAGAATCAGAGGTTTTCTTTCATCATTACTTTTAAGCTGCGCCGCTTTTACAAAACGTTCAGTAAGTAAAGCCGGCATTTTGAGAAAACGGCATAATCTTATTTCTTCAAAAAACCTTCTGCAGGGGTCTTCTGCCGGTCCCAGTGCTGACACATCAAATAAGAACCGATAAAAGCCGCAGGCTTCACCTGATTTTTCTGCCCGGAAATAATGTTCTTCAAAGGAGTTTATAAAAATAATATCACCTTTATTTACATTATCAGAATAATTATCCCAGAAAAATTCGCCTCTGCCGTTCTCTATATATAAAATTTCGTACTCTAACTGCCGGAGAGGCTCTTCTGCATAGCCCTTTTGAAAAAGCAGCTGTAAGGAAACCGGTTGCCTTTTTATTTGCTCTTCTTTTGCCATAATTCCATTTTACTGTGAAAAAACTTAGAATTCAACGAAAAATAAGACTTTTTTATAAATATTATGCGACTATAAGTGTTTTTTTCATAAAATAACCGTTTTATGATATTTTTAAAACGTTTTACAAACAATTTTGTAAAAAAGTTAATCATAAATGGAGGACTTTATGAAAAAAACAGTCGTTGTGTTGTTAATTGCTGCCGCTTTAACAACAACTCTCTTTGCTGCTAAAAAAAGCAAGGCAAAGACAATGAACATCTCTGTATTTACAATTCAGCAGAGAAATCAGCCACCTGCAGACAACAAAACCTACAAGTGGATTGAAGAGAAGTTCGGTGTAACTTTCTCTTGGGATATTCTGGTTGGTGATAAAGACCAGAAAATTGGTGTACTTATCGCTTCTGGCGACCTTCCTGACCTCGTAGAAGTAGACTCAGAGAAGTTCCAGGGTGCTGGATGTCTTCAGGACCTTAAGCCACTTATCGAGAAGTATGCTCCTAACTTGAAGAAGCACTATTCTTCAGTTTGGAAGCAGATGATTGACCAGGATTCTGAGAAGGATTCTAAGGGAAATATCATCAAAGAGCACATCTACTCTCTTCCAAACTATGGTGTAATCGATGGAGTTCCATCTGATACATATTACAACGGAAATGCATGGTGGATTCAGAAGGCTGTTCTTAAGGAATTCGGATATCCAAAGATTCAGACAATCGATGAATACTTCGACCTTATTGAAAAGTACTACAAGAAGTATCCAACAATCGACGGTGCAAAGACAATTCCTTTCAACATCATTACAGCTGACTGGGAAGCATTCGACCTCTGGAACCCACCACAGTTCCTTGGTGGAAACCCTAACGATGGTAACGGACACGTTGTAAAAGAAGGAAAGAAGTATGTTTACTATGATATCTTCACTGATGCAAACGCTAAGAAATGGTTTAAGCTCGCTAACGGCTACTATCAGAGAGGATTGATTGATCCAGCTTCTTTCACAGACAACCGCGACCAGTACTATGCTAAGATTTCTCAGGGCCGTGTACTTGGTATGTTCATTCAGGGATGGCAGTTCATGGGTGATAACGCTGAAAACGCACTCTGGACAGCTGGAAAAGATGAAAGAACTTACGCTCCACTCGCTGTAACATTCGACAAGTCTATTAAGCCTTGGTACCGCGATCGTTCACTTCCAAACCTCCAGAGAGGTTATGGTATCACTGTTAAGTGTTCTAAGGACAAGACAATCAAGATTCTCCAGTTCATGGATGAAATGATTAAGGAAGAAAACCAGAAAGTTCTTTACTGGGGATTCGAAGGTGAAGATTACCTCATCGATAAGGATGGTTCTAAGACTGGAACTAAGGGAGCTGCATACCGCACACAGGCTATGCGCGACCAGCAGAAGGATCCTAACTACAACCAGAAGCACTTTGCTTTGCTCTGGCGTGAAGAAGCTCCAAAGCTTGAAGGAACTCTGAAGTCTGGATATACACGTACTATGGATGATCTTCCATGGGAATATCAGTTGAGCCAGAAGCAGGTTGATATCGACCTCTGGAAGGCTTATGGTGTTAGTTCTTATGCTGAATTCGTAGATTCTAACCCAAGAAACAACAACGGTTGGTATCCAATGTGGCAGTGTAACCCATCTCCAGAAAACGATGGTCTTGAGCATGAAGCAGCAGTTGCTATGACTGGATTCGAAACAATCCAGAGAAAGTACCTGCCAATGATGATCATGGGCAAGCCAGAAGATTTCGACAAGACATGGGATGAATATGTTAAGTTGATGCTTCCACTCACAAAGGTTTACAACGAGTTCATGCAGCAGCAGCTTGACCACCGTGTAGAAGTTTTCGGTGGAGACAAGAACTAATAAAAAGGACTAGTTAGTTCTGACATTCTTGTCAAACGCTAACCAGTGACAGTTGAATGCTCAGCATTCAACTGTCGAAAAAAAAGTCCACGGTTTTTCTGTGGACTTTTTTTAATATTATTAAACAGGTGCTTTTTATGAAAAATAAAAAAGATGTCAAGGCTGTGATTAATCCAGAATTGGCAAACAAGACTAGCAAACGAAAGCTGCTTGGCAAGCAGAAGATGCTTATTGCAATGTCAGTTCCGTTTGTTTTATACATTATCCTGTTCAGATATATCCCTCTTTGGGGCTGGACAATGGCCTTCCAGAATTACAAACCGGCAAGATCTTTCTTTCAGCAGACTTGGGTAGGCTTCAGATGGTTTGGTGACCTCTTTAAATCTAAAGAATTTTTACTTTCTTTAAGAAATACAGTTGGAATGAGCCTTATTTCTACGGCTCTTGGTTATATTACTGCAATTATTCTTGCGGTATTTATGAACGAAGTACGCTTCATCGGTGTAAAACGATTCGTTCAGACAGTTTCCTATCTCCCTCACTTCCTTTCTTGGGTTATTGTTACGGGATTAGTTGCAAATGTACTTAACGTTGAAGATGGAACTTTAAATAATATATTATTGGGCTTACACCTCGTAAAAGAGCCTGTAAAGTGGCTTGCTACTCCAAAATATTTCTGGCATATCATTGGTTGGACTTATGTATGGAAGGAAGTAGGTTGGAATACAATCGTTTACCTTGGTGCAATGACTGCTATTGACCCATGTCTGTACGAAGCCGCACAGATTGATGGTTGTGGTCGTCTCCGAAAAATCTGGCATATCACTTTGCCTGGAATCAAAGCAACTATCATCATCATGATGATTATGTCTGCTGGTCACATTCTTGATGCAAACTTTGAAATGCCATTCTTCTTACAGAATGGTATGAACCAGGATGTAGCTTCTACAATCGACTTGTACGTATTGAAGTATGGTTTCAAACTGTTCAACTTCTCACTGGCTACTGCTGCCGGTATCTTTAAGAATGCAGTAAATATTATTCTTCTGCTTCTTGCTAACTGGATTGCTAAGAAGAGTGGAGAGGAGCGTTTGATATGATGGAAAATGAAAAAACACTTGCTGCCAGCAAAGAATATGCCGCAGCAAAACGTAACACACAGATTGGTAACATCATTTTCGATATTATCATCTTCCTTACACTTGCCTTTGTAGTAGTTGCAACTGTTTATCCTTTCTGGAATACAGTAGCTATTTCTTTCAATGATGGTCTTGATTCTCTTAAAGGTGACATTACCTTCTTCCCGAGAAAATTCACCTGGCAGAACTACAAGGCTCTCTTTGTTGATAATGCAATTTTCCATGCAGGACTTATTTCTGTATCGAGAACTATTATTCAGACTGTTTTGAATGTATTCTGTACTTCTATGCTTGCTTATGCACTTAGCCGTAAAGAATTCGTTATCAGAAAGCCTCTTACTGCAATTATTGTAATTTCTATGTATATCAACGCTGGTTTGATCCCTGGCTACATGCTTATTAAGCACCTTCATCTTTTGAATAAGTTTGCAGTTTATATCGTTCCTTGTCTCGTTGATGTATTCAACTTCATCCTTGTAAGAACTTATATCAATGGTCTTCCAGACAGCTTTGTTGAGTCTGCCCGCATTGATGGTGCAAATGAATTCAAAATCTTCATGCGCATTATCATGCCGTTGATTGTTCCTTCTATTGCAATGACTTGTCTTTTCGTTGCTGTAGGTGCATGGAACAGCTGGTTTGATACATACCTGTATTGTTCTCCTAAGGTTAGCCTGCATTCTTTGCAGTATGTATTGATGTCTTACCTTCAGGCCAGCCAGAACCAGAGTAACTCTGCTGCCGATGCTAACGCAATGGCCGTTGCTGCTTCTTCAGGTTCAGCTGCTGCTATGGTAACACCAGTTACAATTCGTTCTTCTATCACTGTAGTTGCTACATTACCTATTCTTATTGTATATCCGTTCGTACAGAAATACTTTGTTGTAGGTATGACAATCGGTGGTGTTAAGGAGTAGCTAAAAATATAAAAATCATAAGGTGGTTTCGATACACTCGCTTCGCGAGCACTCAACCACCGTTTACGAAAGACCGGTGGTTGAGTGATGCGAAGCATCGTATCGAAACCTCCGGTCTTTTTTTTAGGAGATAAAAAATGCTTCGTATCGTAAAAACAAAACTAGGTACTGTCGAAGGCATTCCTGCCGCTGACCCTAGAATTACAGCTTTTAAGAGCGTGCCTTTTGCAAAACCACCGGTAGGAAAATTACGTTTTGCACCTCCACAGCCGGCTGAAGCCTGGAATGGAGTACGTCAGTGCTATACCTTCCCTCCTATTCCGGTTCAGCCCTCCCCTAACCGTAATCCTCCGCCAGAGGATGTTTATTCCCGCGAATGGTCTGTAGACCCTGATATTCCTGTAAGCGAAGACTGTCTCTATCTGAATATCTGGACTCCTGCAAAGACCGGCAAGGAAAAGCTTCCTGTATACTTCTGGATTTTTGGAGGCGGCTGGCAGGTTGGTCACACAGCTGAAATGGAGTTTGACGGAGAGCGTATTGCCCGCCGGGGTATTATTGTTGTTACAGTAAATTACCGCGTTAATCTCTTTGGTTTTACCTGTCACCCTGAGCTTACAAAAGAATACCCTAAAGCACCTGCAAACATGGGACTTCAGGACCAGCAGGCCGGAATGAAATGGGTTTACGAGAATATCGAAGCCTTTGGTGGTGATAAAAACAATATTACAATCGGAGGTCAGTCTGCAGGAGCCGGCAGCGTTCTCTTCCACATTGCAAATAAAGAGAGCCGAAAATATTTTAAGCGTGCAGTAGTCGACAGCGGCCTTATTTATGCGCCTCATATTCCGGAAATCTTCCCTAAACGCTCTGTAGCTGAGGCAGAAGAGCTTGGCCGCGAGTTCTTTAAGTTCTGCGGCTGTAAGACTCTTGCAGAGGCTCGCAAGCTTACTACAGATCAGCTGCGTCAGAAATGGGAAGAATGGGGTGGCTATGGAAAATCCATTGCCAGCTGGACACCAGTTTTTGACAATCAGTTCAATAAAGGTCAGCTTTATGATTTAGTAAAGGATGGCAAATGTACACCGGTACCGATTCTAACTGGCTTTACCACCGATGAATTTATTTTCGGAGGTCTTCACGC
>OCTW011461448.1_pt1 | contig 12873 bp, 5 predicted proteins | sample 1539671 | NCBI WGS metagenome assembly OCTW01 (sample SAMN02144230, study PRJEB22623) | gut metagenome | biome: sheep rumen | host: Ovis aries | place: New Zealand | reverse complement strand
ATATGCCTTGAAAGCAATCCTTGTACAGTCCGGTGAAAGTGTATAATCGATAGGTGAGATATTTGTATCGTCTATCGCAGTACCAAGATCATAGAGCCCTTTAACTTCACCTGTTTTGCCATCAATCTTGAGGAGATTTTTATCTGAGAGGACAAGAAGAACACAGCCGTCGGAAGTAAGCTCTGCCTCGTCTGTGGTCAGATTACGCTTGTTGTCAGCCTTGTAGCTCCAGCGTGCTTCGCCTGTTTTTGTATCCATGGCGGTCAGCTTTTCCTTGCCCCAGACAAGGATGGTATATTCATCAAAATATATCATTCCGCAGATTTCGGTCATGGGATCTGAAATCTCTACAAGCTTTTCGTGAGAGGTTGTATCCCAGATGATAAATGTATTTCCGGTATCTCTTGCGGCAAGAGTTTTTCCGTCAGGAGAGACCATGAAGTCTGCAATACTGTTCGGAAGTCTGTAGTTCCATACAGCTTCAATATTGTTTCCTGTGATAGTAATATATGCAAGGGATGCATCCGTGAGCGCACGAACGGCCTCTGCTGTTATAGGACGGTCGCTGTTCTTATCCTCTGGAAGTGCCGAGAGTGCAAGCTGGAGAGCGAGTATACGCTGCTCTTTATCGAGTTTACGTTTCGATTCGTTTGCAAGGTAACGCGACTGATTTCGCAGAGATTCACGATAATTCTTATTGATTTCCTGCTTACTGTAATAAAAATACACTCCAAAACCGATGGCAATCGCAAGTACACCTGTAAATATAGCCGTCAATCTTCTCATCTTATACTGGCGGCGTCTGTTCATCAGTTCATCATAGGAACAGCCGATGATAGCGGAAGCAAGTCGCGGAAGCTCTTCCTTTTCAGCCTGTTTAAGCTTCATTCGGTAATCACAGGAAAGCGGCTCAAGAGCTACATTTATGACCTGGGGCTGACCATAGGCGTCGATTATGGTACGTTCGCCCTGAAGGAGTATTTCAGGAATTACCTCCTGAGGGTCTCCCTCGGCGATAACGGTAAGTATCTGTTTTTTGGTGTGATTTCTGAGGAAGAAATTAATCTCTCTCTGCACCCAGACAGACTGTTTGGAGGCAGGAGAGCAGATGACAATGAGGTAGTCTGCGTCGTAAAGTGCAGCGGAAATCTCATCGGACAGGTCGCTGGTTATCGACAGCTCATCTTTGTCTCGAAATACCCTCTGGATACACTTTAAACCGTATTTCTTCTGCAGTTTTCTCGGAATATGAAAATGCTCCAGACTGTGCTGTACAGCCTTGGCAACTTTTATATCATTTTCTGCATGCTTATATGAGATAAATGCATTGTAATGCATGGTGTTCCCCCGTTCTGTATTTACATAACCCACGAAAAATAAATGTTATAATAACCCGTTGATCAGTTTACAGGACTCTCTGTCCGATTCTCTGACCATAAAGTACCGGATACTCTCTGCCGTATTTTGATGCTTCAAGTATATGGTCATCGACCGTGAGTCTGCCCGGCTCGACAAGAACGATTATGGTTGAGCCTCCGTAAAGGAAGGTCCCCTTCTCTTCACCACGCTTTACAAAGGCCTTGCCGGTATTGAAGTTGCTTATCTTGCCGACCAGCATCGCACCGACCTCCATCTGAGTCACTATGCCGAAGGAAGGTGTTTTGATGCAGGTATATTCTCTGCAGTTCTCGATAAATACTGGTCTGTTTTCCAGGGCAATCGGTCTGACTGTATGAAGAACTCCTCTGATAAATCTGTTTCTGCTCTTCCTTCCGCTCTCAACGTAGCAGTAGCGGTGGTAGTGACTTACACAGAGTCTGTAAACAAGGGCGTAGCCGTTCTCATAACGTTTGGCGAGCTTTCTGTCACGCAGCAGTGTATTTATGCTGTATTCACTCTGCTTTACCGGAAATACGGTTTCACCGGTTATCGGAACAACGGTGAGCAGTCCGTCGCAGGGCGCGATCATAGCCTCCTTGTCAGTATCGACTATCCTTGAACCATCCTTCAGCCTTCTGCTGAAGCAGTCATTAAAGCTGCTAAACTCGGTTTTCTCAAATTCGGCCGTATTCAGATCGTTGTTGTTGATAAAACCCGGGACAAGAAATCTGGAAACCTTTGAATCCAGAAATCTGCCGGTAAGCTTTGACAGAGTCCTTGAAGTAAGAGGTTTAAGAAGTATCCTTCCGGGTTTTGTAGTATATAAGAATTTTAAGGTATCCATTGTTTTTTTCCTTTCAAAACATCCTTAACAAAGATGCTGTATAAGACGCTAAATTACCAACAATAATTTTAAGCTAATTCAGCCGTAAAGTAAATAATAAAATATATTTGTAAAACACGCGAACAGGATGTATTTTTCATTGCCGATATAAAGAGTAGGTGATATAATATTATCGCATAAAACTATTTATTGGGGATGTAACATGATTAAGGGCAGAATTGCCATTTTATTAGGGCAGGGTGACGAAGATCACCAGGAGAAGTTCATAACCGGAGCTATGAAGCAGGCATTTTGCATGGGTTACGATGTCTGTGTTTTTTCCATGTATATAAAATATCAGAATACACCTGAAAGAGATAAGGGTGATTCGGAGATATTTAATCTTATCAATTATTCTGAATTTGATGCTGTCATCATCATGTCGGACACGATTCAGACTCCGGGACTTATAGACAGACTTGAAGAGGATATACATAACCGCTTCAAGGGTCCTGTTTTATGTGTCGACAAAGATTCCAAATATTTCAAAAGCTTCTGGACTGACGGATACAGTCTTGTTTTTGCGCTCATATCACACCTTATAGAGGTTCATGGTATGAGGGATATCGCATTTCTTACAGGAAAGAAATGGCACCGTCATTCACAGCGAAGACTTGAAGCATATATCGACTGTATGGAGGAGCATGATCTTCCTGTCAGGGATGAGCGTATATTCTACGGCGATTTCTGGTATACCAGCGGAGATGGCTGTGCCGACGCACTCCTGAGTCAGGGAGGAAGAATGCCGGATGCTGTTGCCTGTGCAAATGACTGTATGGCGATAGGACTTATAAATGCACTTGAGAAGAGAGGCATAAAGGTTCCTGAAGAGATAGCAGTTACCGGCTACGGAACCTCTGAGGAAGGACAGACAAGCCCGAAGCCTCTTACTTCGGCATATATTCCTTCGGAGTATTACGGAAAATACTCTGTTGAATGTATCCTTGCGATGATGGAAGGCAGGGAGTTCCCGCAGATTGATATCAAGACAGAGCTTTTCGTGGGTTCAAGCTGCGGCTGTGAGCCTGATATGTCCAATATGGTAAAAACGCTGAGGGATACCTGGGAGACGGCTGATTCTACAGATGGTTTTAATTCGATACACAACCTTATCCAGGAGGATATGTTGAAGGAGGATTCATTAAAGAGCTTCTTCGAGGTTGTATTTTCTTATATATTCCAGCTTAAAGGGATAGACAGCTTCCACCTTTATATTAACGAAAATAATAATACCATCGGATATACTGACAGGGTTCTCAGAGCAATCAGTTATCATGTCGGGAGCGAAAATGAGAGCTCCATCAGTCTGACCGATTACAGAGATACAAAACGTATGCTCGACGATATGTATGAGAATCACGCACAGCCTAGAGGATATATATTTACACCTGTTTTCTTTGAGGATAAGACTCATGGCTATGCGGTAGTAAGCTATGGTGATTATCCGAGAAGCTATGACAGTGAGTACAGACTCTGGATTAATGCGGTTTCACGCGGACTTGAAACAGTACTCAGAAATATGGAGCTTATAAGGCTTAAGTCGCTTGTCAAGAGTCCGGGTATGGCAGGATATCTTTATTCCGGTAATGACGGTAACGATTCCAATTCATATTCCGATGAGGAGAAACAGGAGATGGAGACTGTCGAGAGGATACTTGTCGAAAACAGCCTCACCTATTTCTTCCAGCCTATTGTTGAAACGACAACGGGAAGCATATTTGCCTATGAAGCACTTATGAGATCCGGTATTCCAAAGCTTTCACCGCTTAAGATACTCAAATATGCCGAATCTCTGGGAAGACTTACCGATGTGGAAAAATATACATTTATGAATGTTATCGGTCTCCTTGAAGAGAAGGCTCAGCTGTTTGAAGGAAAGATGGTTTTCATAAACAGTATTCCGGGCATCAGGCTTTCTGAGGAGGATATGAAGAGTGTTGTTGCGGGTATTACACGTAACCGCGACAGGATAGTTATCGAGATTACCGAATCCACCAATATGGCAGATGAGGATTTTGAGAGATTCCAGCATTTCACCCGTGATAACGGTGTTGCGACGGCGGTTGATGATTTTGGAACAGGATATTCCAATATTTCAAATCTTCTAAGATATATGCCGCAATATGTCAAGATAGACAGGGCACTTATTACAAATATTCAGAATGACATGAATAAACAGCATTTCGTAAGGGAAATAGTTAAGTTCTGTCATGATGGTGATATCAAGGCACTTGCAGAGGGAGTTGAAAACTCCGAAGAGCTTTCGATGGTCATAGGTCTCGGCGTAGATCTTATTCAGGGATATTATACTGCCAGACCGAGTGCCGAGATAATTGAAAATATAGATAATAAAATCAGAGACGAGATTGCTCAGTATCACAGGGTTTTTGAAGATAAGAATGCAAAGAGCGTTTATGTTTCCGGAAGATCCGGCAGGATCAATCTGGGCGCACTTATCAAAGAAGGTTATACCGAAATAGAGGTACGCGGTGAAAATGTTACCTACAGAGATATAACCATTGCAGGTGCACCGGGACTTAAGAATGAAATAGCAATAAATATAACTGACGGATATAAAGGTACGGTCACTTTTGAGAATGCTTCTCTTTTCAGTGTTAAGAATATGCCTTGCGTCAGCCTTGGAAAGAATGTTGAACTTGCGATAATCCTTAAGGGTGACAACAGCATGAGGGGCGGAGGAATACTTGTTCCTAAGGGCTCAAGACTTATCATGAGAGGTGAAGGTGATCTCAGTATAACAACCTCAGCCAATAATTACTTTGGTATAGGAAATTCGGTTAATAATGAGTGCGGAGAACTGATATTTAACCAGGATGGTGAGATAAAAATATTTGCCAAGGGTAAGGAAGGCATCGGTATCGGCGCCGGTATGGGCGGACTTATCGATATCAGAAAAGGCAAATATGAGATAGTGCTGTCCGGAGAGAGTGGTGTCGGAATAGGTACCGTTGATGCGGATACAGAAATGAATTTGCATTTCTGTGATATGTCAATCGATCTTTCAACGACAAGAGGCGTGTGTATCGGATCGCTGAACGGCAATGTGGATATATCAATGAGCAGATCGTCGCTCAGTTTCCATGCGGGAGGAAATGAAGCAGTTATATGCGGTACACTTAAGGGCAAATCCGCCAAGATCAAGCTTGCCGAGGCAACGATGAGGTCAGTTCTGAGTACAACGAGATCGACCGTGGTGGGTGCACTCAACGGCAGTTCGGTTGTATATATGAATAAGGCACAGTTCAAAGCGGAAAGCAACGGAAGAAATGCACTTATTTTCGGAGGCTTCAGTGACGATAACAAGATCGTTATGAAAAATATAGATGCTACGACAGATCTTAGTACGGATCAGGGCAGAGACAGCTTTGCAAAGGATGACGATTTTTCTATCATCAACGGACGTTCGGAATTTAAGATCAATGGAGGCGTGATCGAGAGAAACAGGGTGATCGATCCGTCAGAGTTTAACTGATCATTGTATTTATATGAAAGGGGAAAAAATATGAATTGTTTATTTTGCGGACAGCCTCTGATACCCGGTGAGAGCCAGTGCAGAAGCTGCGGAAGATTTATCAATGCATATCAGCAGGGGCAGGCGGCACAGCCAACCGGGCAGCCGGCAGGGCAGGCAACCTATAATCAGCAGCCTGTAAGACCTGCGCAGACACCGGTACAGCCGACATACAATCGGCAGGCTTCACAGACGCCGGTACAGCCGACATATAATCAACAGGCGGCACAGACGCCGGCACAGCCTGCACAGCAGGCAGCGAGACCTGTGGTAACACCGCAGCAGCAGGGAGGACAGCAGGTACAGCCACAGGCACCGTTCAGACCACAGGGAGGACAGCAGGTACAGCCACAGGCAGGAGCAGCAGCTTATGGTGCAGCACAGCAGCCGGTAAGACCTGCACAGACACCGGTACAGCCTACATATAATCAGCAGGCCGCGCAGACACCGGTACAGCCTGCACAGCAGGCAGCGAGAGCTGCATTAACGCCGCAGCAACCGGCAGGTCAGCAGGCACCGTTCAGACCACAGGCAGGGCCTGCAGTTCAGTTGCAGCGTCCGACAGGACCGGCAGTAACACCACAGCAGGCTGCAAGGCCGGCCATGACATATAATCAACAGGCTCCGGGAGCAGCGGCGAGACCGGCAGCAGCACCGAGACCGGCCCAGGGGGCTCAGCCACCATCAGGCGGCGGTAAAGGAAAGGGCAAGCTTATTGCCATCATATCTGCCATTGCAGTTCTTATTGCAGGCGGTGTGCTGGCTGTGGTTCTTCTGACAAAAGATAAGGACAAAGAAGACAGTTCAACCAGAGTCGGTAAGAATGATCGTACAACAGCTGCAACAACAGTTGTAACGACAGAGTTATCTACGGATACACCGACAACAGCAGACGTAACCACTGAGGCTACGACAGAAGCCACGACTTCAGCAACAACCGAAACAACTACAGAGCTTACTACCGAGGCAACAACAACTCAGCAGGCCGGCGGAAGCAAGACAGTAATGATGTATATAATCGGTTCGGATCTGGAGACTAAATGGGGCGAGGCAACCATGGATATTCAGGAAATCCTTGATGCAAACCTCAGCAGTAATGTGAATTATATCATTCAGACCGGTGGTGCCAAGGACTGGCAGAATGATCTGATGATAGATGGTGAATGCCAGCGCTTCCAGGTTCAGGGAAAGAATCTTGTTGAGCTTCAGAAGCTTGGCAAGGTAAATATGTCAGATTATAACAGCCTTACCGATTTCATCAATTACTGCAAGAGTTCATACCCGGCAGATACATATATGCTTGTTCTCTGGGATCATGGCGGAGGTATTCCAATCTCCTATGGTTTGGATGAGATATTCCCGAACTATATGATGTCGGCAGCTGAGATCGGAATGGGTATTGCTAACTCAGGTGTTCATTTTGAAAGCCTTCTCTTTGATGCATGTAATGTATGTACCCTTGAAGTGGCAATGTCAGTTTACAAAAATGTTGATTACATGGTCGCTGCAGAGAGCTACGTTAACGGTACAGGATATTATTATACTGACTGGCTGAAGATGTATGACAGCTGCAGGATCGGTGATATGGATTATACCGAGCAGATATGCAGGGATTATATGAAGACCATTCACGAGTATGATATGACCGGATCCATCTCTGTTCTTGAAATGGACAAGATAGCTGAAGTATATGATGCATACAGGAATTATATCAATGCACTTAATAAAACAGTTATCGAGGAAAATGACTACGTCGGATATACTCAGGCAAGAAATAATTGCATTGCCTACGAAAATACCGATACCATCGATATCGTAACACTTGCAAGTCAGTATCAGAATGATTATTCGACGAAGCTTATCAATTCGATTGTAAACTGTGTATCTTTTACCGACAGTGATTTTGCTCCGGGACACGGAATGGCAGTTTACTCACCATTTGAATTTATTGAGTATTATTCATACGCAAGAGAGATGATGAGTGTTCTGGGCTATGATCAGGAAATACTTGGTTTCTATGATTCATACTGCTCACTGAGAGCTACTTATCAGGGAGGTACCACAACCTCTGAAGCCAGTGAAGACTGGTATGATGATGAAACAGTAAATGATACCGTCGATCCTGACTATAAGCCACAGCAATATACTCTTTCAACTACGCAGAACTCTCAGGGACAGACCATTGTAGAGGTTTCCGATGAGCTTTGGCAGACAGCTGAAACCATAGAGATGGGTGTTATCCTTATGTCAGCAGACGGAAATCAGGGACTCATGCTTGGTACGGATTATGACGCATATTATGACGATGACAATAATCTTATGGTTTCGAAACCGGAGTCATGGGCATATGTGAACGGAAATGCTGCGAGCTATGTATGTATAGAAGAGTATCAGAATCCTGAGAATGATAAAGAGTGGTATATGTACGGAACCATCTTTGCAAAGGTAAATGGAGCTAATGCGCTTATACTTGTTTACTACAGTAATGATAATCCGTCAGGTACAATTCAGGGTTATGCAAATGTTGATTATGATAACCTGAGTGCAGTTACCGATTTCTATCAGTTCCAGGATACAGATACGATCGATCTGGTTTATCCGATATTTGATGCAAACGGAACAAGCTCTTATGTTGCTAATGAGAGTCCGTTTACATACGCGGACATGAAGCTTACCTATGAAGAAATTGATCTTTCGGGTTATACTACAGTAGTATGGTATACGATCACCGATGTTTACGGAAATAAATACGAAACAGAAGGAGATTATGTAGAATAATCTTTTAACAAAAGCGCAACATGGGCAGCGGTAAACCGCTGCCCGTGTTGCGCTTTTGTTATATATATTCTGATATCATAAAGTGCAAAGTGAAAAACTGTATTTTATTATAATATTGTATTATGAAAGAGAGGTTATTATCATGCCAAAGAAGAAGATCACCGAAAGACTATCTCAGTTTGAGATCGAGCAGTTAGGTCTGGTCGGCAAAATGATCGTTTATGATTTTATGAAGGATAAGTTTACTCCGGAGGAGAAGAGAGAATATCTTAAGATGTTTGAATTCTTCAATATTGTGAGAACAGATGAAGAGTACTTAACAAAGGTTTATGGAACAAAGTATTTTGACCCTGATGAGAAGAAAGGTAATGCACAGTTTTTTTCTTATACGATAGATTCTCATGTAAAGATGGTTTCGGCTGATTCAGTTGTCAATTTCAATGACAGAGCTCTTCAGATGTACATTGACATGGAAGAATTTAATAAACCTCTTGAAGATATGGTGAAGATGGGAAAGAAGCTGTCGAAAGCTTTCGGAGCATATATCAGAGAAGTAAAGGATCCTGATCAGGCTAGATTTTTAAATGTCTACAAGACTATTCTGGATGATCTTACAGGTGAGAGACACAGAAAGAGATCATCTGATGGAATGTATTACAGATATATGTATGGCATGGCTACAACATCACTTGCAACATCCAAGCCGACAATACAATTATCTTTAGATGATGATGGAAAGGTTAAATATAATTATAGAAATGAAGAAGGTGTAGACTGGCAGGAGTATGTTAAACGACTTAAGGGGACAGGTATCCCGGAGAGTATGAATAGTGCTGTCCGTCTTCAGGAAGCTTGGGACAAGGCGGCTGACTGCAGTCTGGAATCAAGAGAGAAGCTTATACGTGCTTATGAGGATATGCTTGTCGATTGTGAGAAGATATCCAATATGACTCAGGAGAAATATGATGAGATAAACAGGGATAAAGATATACTGCAGAATTCGCGGGATGAGTTTACCAATGGCACACGTTCACCTAAATTTGTATTTGATGAAGCGAGGATCAGTATAAAGCTCCTTAAGGATGGCTGGCTTCGGGATGATATTCCGGCGCTTGTCAACTACTATCATGTCATGATGGATGCATACCGAGAAATGAATGGTGGTAATGGAGAAGCAAATCGCGAGATTTATGAAAAAATGCATGCCGGCTGGGAAGCAGCTATGAATCATAAGCATGGCGATGCCACACGCACACGAATGGAAAGACTTTCTATGATTAATCGCCATCTCAAGGATCTTGAGAAGGATATCGATGAAAAGGGATATCAGTTTACGTTGCTCGGAAAGGGAGAAGTTGGTAATAAGAAAAATCAGATCATTACAGTCTTAAAGAACAGGATGGAAGCGAGAGCCATCTATCAGGCAAAATACAGAGATACACTTGTTTTAGAAAAGCAGCTGGAACCGGCCTCAATGTACGATGCACTTAAGGAATCCAATCCGAAGACTGTCAGTTCATCGGCGCAGTATAAGCAGCTGCTGGCAAATGTCAAGAAGCTTAAGGGAATGAACAGAAAGGATGATCCTGAGAAGTATGAGATCCAGGTACTCCGTACACTTAAGAGCGGTGAGGCATATCTTAATTATAAAGCTGAACAGATGAAGGAAAAGGGACATAAGCGTTCCGAACTTGAGGATGAAAGAGTTAAAAATGCTAATGCGGTTGTCGCTTCAATAAAGAGATTTAATATGGATCTTCTGAAGGAGAAGAGTCCTGAGGTTACTATAAATGTCGATAAGTTAACGACTGCAGATAAGCAGAGAGAGGCTGCAACAAAGCTTTCTGATGCTTCAGGCGCAATGGCTAAGGGGCAGAAGTGGATGCTCGATAAGCTTATAGCAATGAAGCAGAAGCTTATTTCAACCCAGAATCCGGGCAAGAACGGTTCTGTTACCAATTTTGAAAATACAGATGAACTCCAGGGCTCTGTGACCTATCGTCGTATGACACAGGCTCTTCAGGGGGCAATAGACGCTCTTCAGGATAAGAAGAGTTCACCGAAAGAGATCAGTGAGTCGCTCAAAGAACTGGTTAAGGAATGTAAGACTTACCAGAAGGAGCATGACAGTATGTGGTCCGGCAACTATCTCGGCAAGAGAACAGTTCGTCAGGCAGAGGCTGAGAAGGCTATCAAGGATGTTCCAGTTATGATAGCTGCATTTGATCATCTTCGAGTACAGCTTGCAGAATTTACTGATGATAATGGTAATTCGTACAGTCATAAGCCTCTCGAGGATGCTGATAAGAAGCTTGCAGATATTAAAGGTAAGCTTGCGGAAGCCGGTGTTCAGGCTCCTGCAGCTAAGGATATGACAGATGATGTTAAGACTATCAGAGACATCGCTGAAGCTCAGGTTGCTGTAAGAGATGCACTTCGTGAGAAATATCCTCTTATGGCTGAGAATTATGAGCCATATCGCAGCGGCGCATATTATCTTGCACTTAAGGATAGGCTGTGAGTATCTGAGCAAGACAATAGATAAGCTTAACCGGTCTATCGGACCGAATGATACTCCTGAGCAGGAGAGACAGAAGATAACAAATGTTCTGTCATCACCAAAGCTTAAGCAGGGCTTTATGGAGAAAATCTTCAAGAGTCAGGAAAATGCTGCAAAGGATTTCAATCTGAAGCATGTGCCGGAAATGGAGCAGAGGATTTCAAGAGCACCGTCGATGTGATGTAACAAGCTATATGTTCTTGATCCACTGCGTGAATCAAGAACACATAGCCGTAGGCGCATGTGTGCATGAAAAATAACAAGCCATGCCGTGTTCTTGATCCGCAAAGCGGCTCAAGAACCATCGCCATAGGCGCCGTATACGACAAAAATATAAAGCACAGAGTGGTATGCAAGCATCCCATCTGTGCTTTATATTTTGCCGTGCATGGCTTGTTATATAAGCTTAGTACGAAGGTTCGATCTTATTTACTTTTTCCCAAACGGAAGCGTAACAAGCTGTTTTTTCTACTATAATTGTTCCTTTGGTATTTTGAACCCTATCTGAATATGGGAAGTTGGTTTTGTTATAATAACCAGGACTACTTACTCCGTCTCCCATATCGTCAAATCCAAGACTTACTACACCATTCTTAGAAAAATAGAGATTATTACCACTATTTGTTTTACGTAAGCTTATTTCAAAATGATACAGCATCTCCGAATTGTCATCGATCAAAGCACCCATAACAGCCGATCCTTCCTGTCTGATCTCTATTTTTCCGGTGCTGTCCATAACGGTTCTGGTAGCTGCAAGCTCTCCGTAGTTAATAATATTTCCGCCGTTTATAACTGTGAGCGTATCAGGATGCAAGTGATATAAATCTATTACTTCTTGGTTGTATCCATTAATATACTTTATCATTTCCTCTCGATAGTTATTTAACTCTGTAAGAGCATAAACCTTACCGCCCGGCATGATGATCATATCTCCGCCGTTTATGGTTATAGTACCTTCCTTGGTACCTCTGTAAGGAGATATGCAACCGCCATCCTTGACGATTATGGTGCCTCCGTTGCAGATGATCTGCCCGTTATTGATGAAGTTTCCGTCAATCGCAAGAACTCCACCTTTATTAACAACTATTTTTGAAGTTTCAGGAAGTACAACGCCCTCAGCCTGTGCTGGCTTGTTGTTCTGGTCGATGTATGTGGCATCGCCGACTATAAGCATCTGGTCTTTTCCAACGGTTGTTATGCCACCTTCACCGGAGACTTCGTCGCCGCCCTCACCCTTTATTGAAGCCAGAACGTGCTGGGTACCGACGTAGATCTCGAATTCATCCGGGGCCTCAGCCTTACGCTGTCTCATATTACCACCTGCATCTTTGACCGAGAAGTTGAAAGGATTGAGCCAACCACTCAGCACGGTCATCCATCCTTTGTTACTCTGTCCGTCTCCTACTATCTGCCAGTAGCTTCCGTTATAACCATTGGCATCTTGGGTAGTTATGGAATAATAGTGTGTTTTAAAATCGTTATCATCAAACCATGGATAATAATTTGTCAGCTGATTACATGGTTCACCTTTTTCACCGCTGACACCACTGTTGTTGTAGATGAGATAGATGTGGTCACGTGATGCACGGTCTCCGAAACCCAGATATGACATATCAGCGGGATTTGATTTTGCAGTTCCGTCACATACTCCAATGGCGGCTTTATTTATTTTGTCTTTTGAAAGATCTTTCGCCTGTACAAAAAGAACACCCATACATCCGCCGGTAGTGAAGAATTTAT
>OCTW011611203.1_pt1 | contig 12874 bp, 19 predicted proteins | sample 1539671 | NCBI WGS metagenome assembly OCTW01 (sample SAMN02144230, study PRJEB22623) | gut metagenome | biome: sheep rumen | host: Ovis aries | place: New Zealand | reverse complement strand
CAAAATATACCTTGTAACCCATGTCAAGATGCTTGTCCAATGCATTGTATCAAAATAGGGGAACACATTACTTCCTTGCCAGCAGTGGATGAAGATAAACAATGTATTGGTTGTGGTATGTGTGTTGCTTCCTGTTCGGGTCAAGCCATTTTCTTAGTCAATGAAACCTATGAAGAAGACTATGCATCCATCACTCTTCCTTATGAATTTTTACCCTTACCGACTATGGGTGATAAAGGGATGGCTTTATCGCGAAGTGGAGCCCCTATTTGTGAAGCCGAAGTCATTGATGTAAAATCTTCACCCGCTTTTGATCATACCCATTTATTAACGATCAAAGTGCCAAAAGAATATGCCATGAAAGCCAGATTCTTTCAAGGAGGGAAAGAAAATGCATAGTGTTAATGATCGATCTAGAGATATTGGCGAATTTGTTCCACAACCCGATGATGATTTGATCATTTGTCGTTGTGAAGAAGTCACCAAGGGAGAAATTCGTAAAGCCGTTCATGAAGGGATGTTTACAATGACTGAAGTTCGTCGTTATTTACGTACGGGTATGGGCCTTTGCCAAGGACAAACTTGTGGGCGTTTGGTAAAAAACATCATTGCCAAAGAATTAGGCGTATCTCCAGCTGAATTGGAACCAGCTACGTCCCGTGCGCCGATGCGCCCAACCGAAATGCATATTCTTGCGGATGAAGTGAAGGAGGATGCGTAATATGGAAAACAAAGCAGATGTCATCATTATTGGAGCGGGAATCATTGGGTCTTCGATTGCGTATTATCTTTCCAAACGAGGAAAAAGTGTTATTGTCTTAGAAGCGAGTGATCATATTGGTAATGGGGGTTCGAGTCGAAATGGTGGCGGTGTTCGGCAATCTGGCCGAGATCCTCGAGAATTGCCATTGGTAATGTTTGGAATCAAGCATTTATGGCCACATTTATCGGAGGAATTGGAAGTCGATTGTGAATATCATCAAGATGGTAACTTGCGTTTGGGCAAAACCCCAAAACATTTGGAAATCCTCCAAGGTCTAACCGATCGTGCGGTAGCGGTTGGCTTGGATGTTCGTATGATCGATGGCGATGAAGTACGGAAAATCAATCCCTATTTATCCGATGAAGTCATTGGTGCGAGCTGGTGTCCGACGGATGGTCATGCCAATCCGCTGACCACAACTTTAGGATTTTATAAGACAGCTCGTAAATTGGGTACTCGTTTTATAACGGGGGAAAAGGTTATTGAATTAAAAAAGATTCGTGGTCGTCTAGCCCAAGTCATCACGCAAAATAATGTATATACAGCCGATACGATTGTATTAGCTGCGGGTTTGGGCAGCCGTAAATTAGCAGCAAGTGTAGGTATTGACGTGCCAATGCAACCAGTAATGTTGGAAGCTTTAGTGACCGAAGCAGAACCACCCATGTTTAATCAGATGTTAGGAACTGCCGAAGCGGATTTCTATGGTCATCAAACCAAGCATGGATCGTTTGTTTTTGGTGGATCTTCTGGATTGGAAGGTTTTACCATAGATAATGGTATGCAGATGTGTAATAGCTTGACGGCTTCTTGTATTTGCCGAGGTATCATGAAGTATTTTCCGGATTTAGCCGATGCGAAAATTGTTCGTACCTGGGCTGGTTGGATGGATCATATGGTCGATGGTGTGCCGGTTCTTGGTAAAGTAGATGAAGTGCCTGGATTGATCATGGCTTGTGGCTTAAATGGTCATGGTTTTGGGATTGCACCAGCCATTGGTCATCAATTGGCACAATTGATCGATGAGGATCGTACAGAAATCGATATCAGTGCTTTACGGTATGATCGTTTTAAAGCTAAAATTTAACTATGACTTGGCAAAAAGAACAGTTTCTAAGGCCGACCCAGCCATATTTTGTCTTAGAAGCTGACCATTTTCAACAAGAAGTGTATTGGACACAGGGCATTTCGCATTTTTATACATTTGGTCTTCATGAAGCAAGGACGTTTGATGTGGTACCAGATGCATGTATCGATTTGGTTTTTCAATATACCCCAAATAAAATGGTTGCCTATGCTTGTGGACCGGTTTTATCTTGTCAAAGACAAAATTGGGATGGCAATCAAGATGTGTTTGGGGTTCGTTTTATTCCAGGGTATCATCCAGCTGGTATTGATATTGAATGGAAGGATTTAATTGGTCATCGAATCCCTTTGAAACAATTGATGAAAGATACGATCTTGATCGATAAAATGGCTACGCAAATGGATTTTTATCAACGAATTCGTATCTTTTTGCAAGAATATGTCAAATTGGAGAAGCAACAAGATAAGCCATATGGCAAGCGGGCATTGGTGATGGATATCACCAAAAGGGCTTATCTATCCGATGGTTTGATTCGTATTTCATCCATAGCGGAACAAACCGGATATAGTGAAAGTTATATCAATCGGGTGTTTCGTGAACAGATTGGCTTTTCGCCCAAAACGTTTTGTAAGATCATTCAGTTTCAGCGGGCCTTGGAATTTTTAAATTATGGGCAACCAAATAAAATGACGGAGGCAGCCGTCAATTTGGGATATTATGATCAATCGCAATTTATTCGTGATTTTAAGAAATATGCAGGCATCACGCCGAAGCAATATTTAAAGCGAATTGAGCGAGAACAGTATAAAAAACGAATCCAAGATACAAATTATTTATAGGTTTGATTTTTACAAGTTTTCAGAGTTTGTTCTGCATACAATAAATTTATATTTTATATGACAAAGACGTCTATTCTTTCGGGAATAGACGTTTTTGCGTATATAGAAGGAGAGGAATCTATATGAACTTTTCAAAAATTGAAGTGGTAACTTCACGTAGTGACTTGAGTGCACTAAAGGAAGGTTTAAGCAAGAAAAAAGTCAGTGGAATGACGGTTTATCAAGTCATTGGATGTGGTGTAGAAAAAGGTACACGTGAATATGAGCCAAAAATTCATGAAAAAATGGAACTACTTCCGAAACAGATGATCATGGTTATTGTTGAAGATGAGCAAGTGGATCCGGTCATCGAATTGATCAAAAAAGAATTGTATACCGGTCATATCGGGGATGGAAAGATCTTTGTTTCACCGGTAAGTCGTGTTATTCGTGTACGTACAGGTGAAGAAGGTATCGATGCATTGAGGTAACGCTTATGGCAGAACGAAAATTAGGTTTGCCAAGTGCGATTGCGACTGGTGTGGGGCTGATCGTTGCGACCAGTTGTTTAATGTCACTTGGGCAAGGAACAAGTGCTTTAGGTACCGGTTTTATTGTGGCCATGGTCTTGGCTTGTGCCATCAATATTCTAACCGCTTTATCTATGGCTGAATTAAATGCATTGATGCCAAACTTAACCGGTGGATTGGCCCAATATACATTAGCCGGTATGGGACCCTTTGTGACCATCTTGACCATGGTTGGTGGGTATCTGGTTTGTCAGATGATTGCTGGGTCGGTGGAAAGTGCGATGTTTGGCAATGCCATCATCTCCGTCTTTTCAACCAATATTCCTGGTAGTGCATTTTCAATCACAATGTTGATCGTATTGATCATTACCAATTTACATGGTGTCGACATTTTTGCGAAAGTGCAAAATGTGGTTGCTTATGTATTGATTGGATCCTTGATAATCATGGGATTCATTGGCGCTTTTGGTTTATCGAACCATCCCATGATTTCCCAACCTGCCAATTTGGCGACTTCGCCATCAGAAATTCTTGGGTTCTTAGGTTTGGCCTTCTTCTTATTTATTGGTTGTGAGTTTGTCATTCCCGTTGCGAAAAATGTCAAGAACGAAAGAAGAAATGTACCGCTTGGGATGGTATTAAGTTTGGTCATCATCTTGGTGATGCAAATCTTGGTTGTTGTGGGCATGACAAAGTATGTGCCCTATGCCCAGTTAGGAAAAAGTGCTGCACCACATATCTTGTATGGCCATGCCTTATTGGGCATGTTGGGTTCTTATTGGATGATCTTGGTTTCGGCCTTGGCTGTTATTAGCACCGTCAATTCAGCCATCAATGCGTTTTCCTTTATGTGTGCAGGTATGGCCAAGATCAATTTGTTGCCCACCTTCTTTTTAAAAACCAATAAACATGGATCGTACTACATTGGGGTGCTATTGATTGGAATCTTGGAAATATGTGCCAATTTGTTTGGCTTATCGGAAAGTTCTTCTTTGACATTCATGATTTCCGTTGCCATCGTTTTCTGGATGGTTTCTTATATCGTATCCGATATCAATGTCATCATTTTCCGATTTCGATTGCCCAAGGCACCACGTACGTTCAAAGTGCCAGGCGGTATTCTTCTACCCATCATTTCTGCGATTGGGACAACAATGATGATCTGGAATATTGATGGAAATCCAGCTACACGCAATCTAATTTTTGCGATTGATGGTTTGATCTTTGTACTGTTAGCTATTTATTCGGTGATTTGGTGCAAAGTACGTTTTAAAAGACCTTTATTCAAACCATTAGAAATATCTGAAGTCATGGCAATGGAGCATCCGTTGTATTTGGTTGCTCATCGACAAAAACAACAAAAGGAGGAAGAATGATCATGGCGTATCCGAAAATTGATTTCTTATATTTAAATGAAGAAGATATGGTGAAAGCGGGTGTCAAAGATATGGCATCTTGTGTGGAAACCATGGAAGAGATGTTTAAATTATTGAAGATAGGAAACTATCGAATGGGTGGTGCCAATGGAAATTCGCATGGCTGTATGGTCATGTTCCCGGAAAAATCAAAATTTCCTGAAATGCCGGTGGATGGACCGGATCGTCGATTCATGGCAATGCCAGCTTATTTAGGTGGCAAGTTTGATATGGCCGGAATGAAATGGTATGGATCCAATACGGAAAATAAGCAGAAGGGATTGCCTCGTTCCATCTTGACTTTGATCTTAAATGATAAAGATACCGGAGCGCCAAAGGCTTTCATGTCAGCCAATATTTTATCCGCCTATCGAACAGGGGCTGTACCTGGAGTTGGCTTTAAATATTTTGCGAAAGACGATGCCAAAGTGATTGGTATTGTCGGGCCAGGTGTCATGAGCAAGACGGCATTAGCAGCAGCGATGGCGGTGCGTCCAAGTATTCAAACCGTGAAAGTAAAAGGTCGTGGAAAAGCCTCTTTGAATCGATTTGTGCAACATGTCAAAGACACCTATCCAAATGTGGATGTATATCCTGTCGAAACGATCGAAGAAGCCGTCAAAGATGCGGATATTGTTTCGGTTTCCACTTCCACGCCAACAACGGGAGATACATCGATCTATCCATATATTGCGGAAGAATGGATCAAGCCAGGCGCTGTGATCGAGTCCACCGCCGCGTTACGATTTGATGATGATTTTGTGATTCATCGTGCCCGAACGGTGACCGATAATATTAAATTATATGAAGCATGGGAAGAAGAAATGAAGCCAGATGCCTATAAGACGGTACCGATTCCGGCCGTGCATGTGATGGATCTAATTGCTGAAGGCAAGATGTCACTGGATCAAGTCGATGATCTGGGTGATGTGATATTGGGAAATATTCCTGTACATCGAAAAGAAGGAGAAGTCATCATTTATTCCGTAGGTGGTATGCCCATTGAGGATATCGCTTGGGGAACGATGGTCTATCGAAATGCATTGAAAAAAGGCATTGGTCAAACTTTAAATCTTTGGGATGTACCACAAATGATCTAATGAAAAGCTCGTTCATTCGAGCTATTTTTGGGCTTGATAAAACCGCTCACGCGCTTCTTTTATCTTGCGTATATGGCTTGTATCGGTTCGACAACATTCACCGATCGCACAAGCCCCAGCTTCCATCCATGTATAGGCAAGTTTGCCAAATGCACGTGATGGATTTCCGGCTTCTGACCATGTTTTCGTAAGCGGATCAAAGGTTTCACCACTATTAGGATAGGCGGCAATGGGCAAGGAAGTGTGCTTTTTCATGCGCGTGATCAATTCTTGGATATAGAGAGGATTTGTACAATTGCCACCCATCATTTTTTAAGTGCGGATGGTCTTTTGAAAGAATTTCTACACAGGTTTCAATGGGGGTTCCTTCACAAGTATGGCTACCATCTTTACATGAAAAACTGATCAATAATCTGCCTTCATCGTTTCGGCAATTTCTGCTTCAATCAATGCCTCATGGAGGGAGGGTTCCGTTTCAAACAAAAGCAGGTCTGCACCGCTTTCCCATAATAATTGGGCTCGTTTGGTATGAAAATCGATTCACGTTTCATCGGAAACATCATAGTGACCACGATATTCACTGCCATCGGCCAAATAGGCTCCATACGGACCACAAGCACCTAAACAAAGAGGGACAACAGCGTGGGGATTGGTTTTGAGCCATTCTTGACGCGTTTCCATAAAGAGTTGTACGGCTTGTTGGATGATTCGCTCTGCTTCGGCCATGGAATATCCGGCTTTCATAAGACCAGGGATGGTGGCTTGATAACTGGCGGTGATACCACAATTGGCACCGGCATTCAAATAATCCAGATGAACCTGTTTGATTTTTTCGGGGTGCGTTGCTAAGATCTTGGCCGTCTAAAGTTTGTCGGAAAGATCACAACCCAAGTTTTCCAGGGCAGTGGCCATCGAGCCATCCATGATCAGGATGCCGCCTACAGCTTTTAATGCATCTTGGAGATCGATTCGTTGCATGTGTTTCCCCTTTTATATTTTGTGGATCTTTGATGCATCGACATCATTGATTGTATGTGGTGGTAGAATTTGTGCTGGCAGACCCAACGATAGAATACCTACAAGACGATATGTTTGGGGTGCACCCACTATTTCTTTAACAACTTCTTCGGCATCTTTTCCAAGTGCATTTGTTCGTTTGCGCATTTGGACCCAGCAAGAACCTACCTGTAATGCGGTAGCCATGAGTTGCATATAACTCATCGCAATGGAACAATCTTCGATCCAAACATCAGAAAGGGAGGCATCGGCCATCACGATGATGGCGGCATTGGCATCACCAATAAATGTGCCTGATGGTTTAATCGTACTCAGTTGTTTGAGGATGTCTTTATCTTGGATGACATAGAATTGACACGGTTTTTTATTTCGGCTCGAAGGTGCGAGTAAACCGGCTTGGAGGATTTTTTGTAGGGTGTCTGGATCCATATCTTCCTTTGTGTATTTGCGAATACTGCGACGTTGAAATAATAGTTCTTCAAAATTCATTTCTTTTCCTTTCGAATGGATGCGATGCCATTCATAAATAATTGATTGGTTAATTCGATGAGTGATTCTAAGGGAACCATTTTCTTATCGGCGACCCATCGACGATAAATATTGACCGATCCCAACGCTAAAAAGGTATTGATGATATTTTGTTCCGGTCGTGAATAGTCTTGATAGGGATTATACCGATTGCGATTATGTGAAAGGGTAGCGAGAAAGAGTTTGTCGGCAAAATCCCGATAACTTGGGTCACATACCATTTTTTCTACATACGGTTCCTGATGAGCCATAAAGGTAAAAAAGACACGATTCACTTCAGTAAAGGGAGCATCGGGAGCAATTTGATCAATGGCTTGATAATAGCTTTCAGAAACTTCTTTTAATACATCTTCATATAAGGCTTCCATGGTCGTGTAATGAAGATAAAAGGTTTTGCGATGAATTTGGGCTCGTTCGGATAATTCTTTGACGGTGATCTTGGATGCATCCATTTCCATGACCATTTCTTTGAAGGCATTTTTGATGGCTTTTTGGGTTTTGATGACGCGAAGATCGGGTTTTCTTTGGGGCATGAGACCTCTTTTCTATCCATATTTTTGAATGTGTGGCATAAACACCAGGATCAAAAATCTGGAGATTGTTTTCTTCTATCAAATAAATAATAATAACCTTGCAAGAAATAATCAACACATGGATAGAAACAGGAGGTGGCCATATGGCAGATAAAATTGTACAAACAGCAGGAAGAGATGCTTTGGGTGCATTTGCACCGGAATTTGCGCATTTTAATGATGATGTATTATTTGGTGAAAACTGGAACAATCCGGATATTGATGTGAAAACACGATGCATTATTACGGTGGTTGCGTTAATGGCTCAAGGAATTACGGATAGTTCTTTGAAATATCATATCAAGAATGCGAAAGATCATGGTGTATCACAAAAGGAAATGGCAGCAATCGTCACCCATGTGGCTTTCTATGCTGGTTGGCCAAAAGCATGGGCAGTATTCAATTTAGCGAAAGAAGTATATGGAGAATAATCGGATATCTATTCATATGGGCGATACGATATTATATGCTCGTTTAAATGATACATTGGCTGCAAAGGATTTTAAAAAGCGATTGCCCTTATGTCTGAGTGGAACAGATTCGGGCATGGATTATTGTTGTATGGCAGCCAATGGTATCTATGATCCTTTAGAAACCCAAGATGGTTGGCACAATGGCGATATTAGTCTTTGTGATGGATGGTTTGCGATATTGTATGGTGGACAAGAAATATCTTCTTCGTATCGAAATATGATGATCATTGGTCATTTAGAAGAAGATGCATTAGAAAAGGTAAAAGCTTTACCGAAAAAAGTGAGTTTAAAAATTCAAATGGAGAAAACAAAATGAAAACTTTAAACAAAGAAGAATTTGAAAAGATGAATATATTTGGAACGGGTGAACCTAATGATGGATTTGCACAATATTTTGTCGGAAATTCATTCTTGAATGTATTGGTGGATCCAAAGACATCGCCTTTATTTTTGGCAAATGTCACATTTGAACCCGGATGTCGAAATCATTGGCATATTCATCATGCTTCGAAAGGTGGTGGACAAATTTTAATTTGTACAGCTGGTGAAGGTTGGTACCAAGAAGAAGGCAAGCCTGCTCAATCATTAACACCAGGAACGGTTGTTGTGATTCCAGCGGAAACGAAACATTGGCATGGTGCAAAAAAAGATAGTTGGTTCTCTCATATTTCTTTGGAAGTACCGGGTGAAAATACTTCGAATGAATGGTTAGAACCTGTCGATGCCGATGCTTATGAAGCACTTTAGGAGGAAACATGGAAAACGAAAAATTGAAGTTAACTGAAGAATGGGATAAAACCTTTCCAAAAAGTGATAAAGTCGATCATAAAAAGATCACATTTCATAATCGATATGGCATTACTTTAGCTGCTGATATGTACATTCCTAAAGAAGGAAAGGAACCCTTTGCGGCATTAGCGGTTGCCGGTCCTTTTGGCGCTGTCAAAGAACAAGCTTCTGGTTTGTATGCCCAAATTATGGCCGAACGCGGTTTCTTAACGATTGCGTTTGATCCTTCTTATACGGGTGAAAGTGGTGGACAACCTCGTTATGTTGCTTCACCAGATATCAATACGGAAGATTTTAGTGCAGCTGTTGATTTCTTATCGGTACAAGATAATGTCGATTCAGAAAAGATTGGTATCATTGGTATTTGTGGTTGGGGCGGTATGGCCTTGAATGTCGCTGCTATGGATACACGTATCAAAGCAACCGTGACATCAACGATGTATGATATGAGTCGAGTGACGGCCAATGGTTATTTTGATGCGATGAGTGAAGATGATCGCTATGCCTTAAGAGAACAATTGAATGCACAACGTACCATTGACTATAAGACAGGCACGTATGCATTGGTAGGTGGCTTACCGGAAGAAGCGGATGAAGATGCACCATTCTTTGTGAAAGATTATGTGGCATATTATAAACATCGTGCCTATCATCCTCGTTCTTTGAATTCCAATGGTGGATGGAATGTAACATCTTCTTTGTCTTTCTTGAATATGCCTATTCATTGTTATGCAAGTGAGATTCGCAATGCGGTCATGGTCATTCATGGAAAAAAAGCACATTCTTGTTACTTTTCACTAGATGCGTTTAAAAAATTGAAAGGCGACAATAAGGAATTGGTGATCATTCCCAATGCTGTACATACGGATTTGTATGACAATTTGGAAGTGATTCCCTTTGATAAAATGGAAGCTTTCTTGCATCAATATTTAAAATAGACCAAGGGCAGAAGAAGCTATCTTAAATCCATGAAATCAGTAAAAAAATTATTGCGAAAGGAAAAAAATGCGTCAAGTTTTGACTGTTTATTATTCATGGTCATACGAAGCAAATGGCTGAAAAGGTTGTCAAAGAAACGAATGCGAATTTGGCAAACAGAGATACCATTCAACCCTATATAGGATCGTTTCAAGATGTGGTGGATCAAGGTTATATGCCACCCATCCAAACGGTGGATTACCCCTTATGATGTGATCATTGTGGGGATCATTTGGAAACAGATCCCATTGAAATGGATCAATGAATCGAAAATATTCAAAAGGTCATTGTTTAAACGATCAGCTACAAAAGTAGCTGATTTTTTTACTTTATTTCATATTTCATTTACATTGTTGTGCTATATAAAATAAATAACTTTCTATGAAAAAGGATAAGCAAAGAGGTAAAACAGATGAATATGTATGCAGAAAAATTGAATTTACAAGAATTAGTGGATTCCTATGCGATTTTGTCCGATGCAAAGAAGTGGCATGAACAAGCTCAATTTTTTGTTGAAAATGGGATCTTGGAATCACATTTGAATGAAGTAGTTCACACCTATAAAGGAAGAGAAGCCATTGAAAAATGTTTTAGGCATTTCATGAACGGATTTCATACCCTGTTTCATCAGAATGGACAAGCTGTTTTTCATTTGATGGATGCCACCCATGCCACCGGAATGGTCTATGCTGTAACGGTATGCGTTGGCAACAATGAACAAGGCATTGATATCCTGACAACGAGTGGAATCGTATATCAGGATCAATATGAGAAAGTGGATGAAAAGTGGTTGATTGTTAAGCGACAAGCAAATATAATGTGGTCAAAATCTGAAACCTATGGGGAAGGGGAATAGGTCAAAAAGCAGATTGATCATAAAAAGGGAGATGAAAATATGGCTGATTGGAATGCGCAACAATATAAAAAATTTGAGAAAGAACGGACGCAACCATCCATTGATTTGATTCATCGTATCGAGATCAAGCCAGAGTCTATTTTAGATATAGGATGTGGTCCTGGCAACAGTACCCATCAATTAAAAATCCATTTTCCCAATGCACATATTTTGGGCGTGGATCAATCGTCGGATATGTTGGCAAAGGCAAAAGCTTCCTATGCCGATCTTTCTTTTCGAAAAGCGAATATCCCAAAGGACTTAGAATCATTGGATTCGTATGATTTGATTTTTGCGAATGCTTGTTTGCATTGGATTCCGGATCATTCTGTTTTATTGCCAAAATTGATTGATCAATTAAATGACAATGGGATGTTAGCTGTACAAATGCCGATGGTTCAAACGGCTATTTTTTATCGTTGTTTGCATGAAGTATTGAAAAGACAAAAATGGAATGCATTAAATCGAATCCATAATTTCCATAACGTATCACCCGAGAAAACGTATGATATTTTAGTTCCCATTTCTCATGTGAGTATGTGGGAAACAACGTATTATCATGTGTTAGAAAATCATGAAGCAATCATTGAATGGTATAAGGGAAGTGGATTGCGGCCTTATTTGGCACAGTTGGAAGAAAAGAAAAAAGCAGAATTTATTTTGGATTTGTTGGGTATTCTAAAAAAAGAAATACCGAAACAAAGAGATGGTTCTGTTTTATTGAAAATGCCAAGATTCTTTTTTATGGCGAAAAAGATATAGCGAGTGAAATCGATCGTTGCCTTTTGTGGGATATGCCCTGCAAAGGGCTTTTTTTAGTTTGGCACAAAGTGATAGAAAGATGGAATCTTATGATGTTCATTTGTGGACCTTTCTTTTGTATCCTTATTCCTGTAAAGAGGACAGGAAAGAGATGGATGATTTCTTTCCTTTCATAAAGGAGAACAAAAATGAAAAATGTAGCATTGATTACCGGATCGTATGGCGGACTTGGAACTTGCTTTGTAAATATTCACGGACAAAAAGGGGGAGACATGATCCTTGTCGGCCGAAGCCAGAACAAATTGGATGCACAAGCCAAGGAAGCAACAGCCAAATATCATGTGGAGATCCACACGATTGCGGTAGATTTATCCCAACCCGAAGCAGCACAGATCATTTATGATACCTGCCAGAAAAAGGATTGGCTTCCGGAGATTGCGGTCAATGTCGAAACACCAACTCGTATCTTGAAGTTGTTCCTTAAAGATATGATCCAACGAGGGAGTGGCAAGGTTTTGAATGTCAGCTCAACCGCAGCCGTGATGTCTGGACCATTACAGGCTGTCTATTATGCGACAAAAGCTTACATGACCAGCTTTTCCAATGCGTTATGGCGGGAATTGAAAGATACGGGTGTCACCGTGACAACCTTGATGCCACGAGCGATGTCAACTGGATTTGCCAATGCAGGCGGTCTAGGCGATACGGCTTTATTTGCCAAAGCCACAAGTCCGATGCCAGTTGCCAAAGCGGGTTATGAAGGCATGGAAAAAGGCGAACTGAACGTGACCGCTGGTCTAGTTGGTGCACAAAAGATCTTCATGCCACTTTCACCAATGATGCCAAAGAAGATGTTGATGAATAATGTATACGATATGCAGCTTCGTGGCAGTGCCAAGAAGTAGGAGGAACACAATGTCAACAAGTGCCGACAAAAAGATCTTGGAACTGGCCGATCCAGCATACATAAAAAAGATTCCATTGTTTGTTCGGTCTCATGCGACAGGCAATACCTGTCGTTTGATCGAACGGGAATTTCCAGAAATTTATGCAGAATTTGAAAAGGAGCAGATATCGGCTGAAGCCAAAGACCAGATGCGAAAGATCGGAAACGATATATTTGAAGAACGGATGAAAAAGCATCACA
>OCTW013386357.1_pt1 | contig 12875 bp, 16 predicted proteins | sample 1539671 | NCBI WGS metagenome assembly OCTW01 (sample SAMN02144230, study PRJEB22623) | gut metagenome | biome: sheep rumen | host: Ovis aries | place: New Zealand | reverse complement strand
CAACAGGCGCCAGTGGCGGATTGGAGAAACGGTTAACTCACATGCCTTTCACGCATGCATTCACGGGTTCGAATCCCGTATCCGTCACCAATAAGTGTGTAACTACCCGTAAGGGTAGTTTTTTTGTAATTATATAAGAAAAAATAGGAGATTTCTCCCCTATTTTGTAAACATATTATAAAGCATTCCTTCTTTAAGATCAGCGGGATCTTTACCTAATCTTTCGACTAACGCATAGCCGAAATCAAAGGCTGTGAAAGGACCACGAGATGTGGTGATGTTGCCATCAGTAACAACTCTCTCATTCACATAAGTAGCTTCTTTAAGATAAGATTCAATTTCTTCCCCTGGATAAGAAGTCACTTTCTTTCCTTTCACGACACCAGCTTTTCCTAACACCATTGGTGCTGCACAAATAGCCGCAATCATTTTATTGGCTTTGTCATATTTCTGAACCAGTTCGATCACTCTTGGATCTTCTCGCAGTTTCCAAGCCCCAGCGCCTCCTGGTAAAATGATCATGTCATACTGATCCATATTGACAAATAACTTATCTGCTTTGACACAGATTTCGCGTGATGAAGTGACATCGAAGCCTTCCTGCACTGAGACGGTATCAATATCAATATTGGCACGTCTTAAAATGTCCACAACACCTAAAGCTTCAATTTCTTCAAAGCCATCAGCTAATAATATAGCAGCTTTCACTTTATACATCATTCCTTTCTTCTTCATTTTTATATCCTTATTATAACAAATTCATAATCGTATCGACACATTTTTCCACGCCAAATGCCCCGCTATCAATACTCAGCTGATAGTTTTTCGCATCGCCCCACTTACGTCCTGTATAGTATTTGTAGTAAGCAATACGTCTTTTGTCTTTATCTTCGACACGCTTCTGTGGAGAATCAGTTCTTTCGCCATATTTTTCAACGATGCGTTTTTCTTTGAATTCCATATCCGCATGAATGAAGATATTAAAAACATCATCTCGTTCGCGCAGGATGTAATCAGCACAGCGGCCAACAATCACACAATGCCCTTCTTCGGCAATCTGGCGGATGACATTACGCTGAGCGATATACAGTAAGTCAGAAATAGACCCGCCGGCATTATTCCACATAAAAGAAAGTAAAGAACGGCCACTGGCATCTTCGCCATGATCTTTAATATAATCTTCAGCCATCCCGCTTTCTTCAGCGGCTTTTTTAACCAGTTCATAATCATAGAACTTATAGCCTAAGCGATCAGCGATTTCCTTGCCAATGGTGCGCCCGCCGGAGCCAAACTCTCTGGTAATAGTAATAATGTTATACGTCATATTAAGCACCTCCTAGCTTAAATATTTTTCTCTACCTCTATTTTAATACATAGACAATAAAAAAACTATCAAAGTCCTAGTTTAGAAAAAAATATTTCATTTGATGGACATCATTTGATTTACGTTAAAAGAAGATAAGTTACAAAATCTCTATAAAGTTATAAAAAGTTATAAATAAGTGAACTACCTTACAGTATGAACTTAATGCATTATAAAAAGTAGGACTTCCATCCTACTTGATAAACTGGGTTCCTGATCCTTCATCAGAGAAGATTTCAATAATAATCGCATGGGGGATACGACCATCAATGATAACCGCTTTTTTGACGCCTTTTTTCAAGGCATCAGTAATGCATTTTACTTTCGGGATCATGCCCCCAGCAATGATGCCTTGCTTGGTAAGATTGAGGACATCATCAATAGTGACGCTGGAGATAAGTGAATTCTCATCTTCTTTATCACGTAATAATCCAGGAATATCACTAACCACAACAAAGTTTTCAGCACCTAACGCACTGGCGATCGCGGCCGCAGCGGTATCGGCATTGATGTTATAGGAATGTCCTTCTTCATCCATTCCGACGCTGGCAACAACCGGAATATAACCTTTATCTAAGACATCGTTCAAAATTTCTGCATGGACTTCTTCTACTTCTCCAACGTAGCCTAAATCCGCGCTTTCCACCTTTTTTGCTTTTAGCAGCATGTTATCAATCCCTGATAACCCAACCGCTTTATTACCGTGGGTATGAATACGTTTAACGAGGTTCTTATTGACCTTGCCCGCTAAGACCTGCTGAACGATATCAATCGTTTCCTCATCGGTATAACGTAAGCCATTGACAAATTTCGATTCGATATGCATCTTATTTAAGGCTTTAGAGATTTCTGGTCCTCCGCCATGGACGAGGACAACTTTAATACCAACTAAATTCATCAGACAGACATCATTGATAACATTATCAATGAGGACTTCATTGACCATGGCATTCCCGCCGTATTTAACGACAACAATTTTATCATGATATTCCTGAATATAAGGAACGGCTTCCGCTAAGATTTTTGCTTTTAATACTGCATGTTTTGCCATAGTATCCTCCTAAGTTCGATAATCGCCATTAATCTTGACATAATCATATGTCAGATCACAGCCCCAGGCGGTAGCCATATAATCACCATCATGGAGATCGATATCAATGACAATTTCATCTTCGCTTAAGATATCTAAGGCTTTCCCTTCACTAAAAGGGACACCGGCTCCGTTTTTACAAACGATAATAGAGCCCTGCGCACTTGAGAGTGAAACTTCTACTTTAGTAATATCAATATCCGCTGGGGCATAACCAATGGCACATAAGATACGACCCCAGTTGGCATCTTTTCCAAACATCGCCGCTTTGAATAAAGAAGATGTGATGACGCTTTTAGCAACTGTCTTCGCATCATGCAAAGTGCGCGCATTATGGGTATTGCAGGTCAGCAGTTTGGTAGCTCCTTCGCCATCTTTCGCAATCCCTTTTGATAATGATTCACAAATATAATAAAGAGCTTCCTTCATAATCTGATAATGCTTATCTTTGATAACAATCTTTTTATTGTCAGCTAAACCATTACACATGACGACTAACATATCGTTCGTCGAGGTATCACCATCAACAGAAACCATATTAAAGGTATCATTAACGACATCATGAACCATCATTTCTAACATCTCACGTGAGATATCCACATCCGATGTGACAAAAGCTAACATCGTCGCCATATTCGGATGGATCATTCCTGAACCCTTGGCAATGGCACCGATATGACATGTCGTATCACCAATCTTGAAAGCAACGGCATATTCTTTTTTATGGGTATCAGTTGTCATAATGGCATTAGCCGCATCATCAGAACCATCTTCTTTTAGACCTGAGACAAGTTCATGAATATGTTTTTCAAAAGGATCTAAAGTCATCGGCTGACCGATGACACCGGTTGATGCCACGACAACATCTGATGGATCCATATGTAATTCTTTAGCGAGTAAATCACAGGCACCTTCCGCTATTTCAATCCCGTTAGCGTTACAGGTGTTTGCATTCCCGCTATTACAGATAATAGCTTGTGCCTGACCATTTTTTAAATGTTTCTTAGTAACTGTCAAAGGGGCTCCTTTGACTTTATTCTGAGTATAAGTAGCAGCGCAGGTACAAGGTACCTGAGAAACGATCGCTGCTAAATCTTTTTTTGTTGTATTGTGCCCTTTGATATTGGCGATTACGCCATTGGCTTTAAAGCCAAGCGGCGCGGTGACGCCACCTTCTATTTCCTGCATAGAAAGCCTCCTTAGAACGACGGACCAACAAAGTTGAGTCCGGTATTTTCTTTTAAACCAAACATCAGGTTCATATTCTGAATAGCCTGACCTGCTGTTCCCTTTACCATATTATCAATGGTTGAAGCGATGATCAGGGTATGGTCACGCGCATCCATATGTAAAGAGATATTGCAGTAATTCGTATAGGTCACAAATTTGAGATCAGCATTCATTCCTAATGGAAGAACACGGACAAATTGTTCATCTTTATAAGTATCTGTATAGATATGATGAATCTCTTCTAATGTGAGATTCTCTTTGACGGGGATATAAATTGTAGAAACGATCCCACGATTAACTGGTAAAAGATGTGGAACAAAAGTCACTTGAATCTTTTCATCAGCCATATGAGATAATTCCTGTTCCATTTCTGGCGTATGACGGTGATTCCCTGCTTTATAAGGATGATAAGATTCATTGGTCTTGGTAAAGTGGGTATCTTCGGTCAGTTTTTTCCCTGCGCCAGTCGTTCCCGAAGCGCTATCGATAATCACTTTTGTCCCCGCATTGAGATGATGTTTTAATAATGGATAGAGTCCTAAATTCACGGTTGTCGGATAACAGCCGGGATTCCCGATAATGCTGGCCTTTTTGATCTCTTCACGATGGACTTCTGGTAAGCCATAGACCTGCTTTTCATGCAGAGACTTGTCTTCATAAGCTTTGCCATACCATTTGATATAGTCTTCTTCTTTTTCTAAACGAAAGTCCGCCCCTAAGTCGATAAATTTCTTACCACTTTCAACGCATGCTTTAGCATATTTTTCTGAAATGCCTGCTGGCAATCCGGCAAACACCACATCAGCTCCAGCAATAACTTCTTCGTCGATTGTATAAGTCAAATCCGTCACATTATAGAAAGAAGGATAAAGGTCAGAAACCTTTTTTCCCAGGAAGCTGCGGGCGCCAACGCCGGTTACTTCCACCGCTGGATGCATCAGTAATAACCTTAAGACTTCACAGCCGGCATATCCGCTAGCCCCTATAATTCCTGCTTTAATCATCTGCACTCACCTTTGCTTTAACTCTTTCAATATTTTTCTTTTCCACTGCTGGTGATGGACCGCCAATAACCTGTCTGTTTTTCAGGCATGTCTCTAAAGCGATCGCCTGGTACACATCTTCATCGAACTTTTCACTGTACTGTTTATAAACATCTAGTGGTAATGTTTCTAAAGTCAACTGATGATCGATGCAGTAAGCGACTAACTGTCCAGTAACCTTATAAGCATCTCTGAAGGCTGCACCTTTTTTCGTTAAGTAATCAGCACAGTCAGTGGCATTGATGAAGCCGCGGGCCGCTGCTTCTCTCATTTTTTCTTTATGCACCGTCATTGTTTTGATCATATCTTTGAAAACTGGTAAACAGAGTTTCACCTGATCAATGGCATCGAAAAGGTTTTCTTTATCTTCCTGCATATCTTTATTGTAAGCTAATGGTAAACCTTTCATCATCGTTAATAAGGTTGTCGCATAGCCGATCACACGTGCGCTTTTCCCTCTGACTAATTCGGCAATATCCGGATTCTTTTTCTGTGGCATGATCGATGAACCCGTGGCATAGGCATCATCTAAATCGATGAATTTGAACTCCCATGAACACCATAAGATCACTTCTTCTGAGAATCTTGATAAATGCATCATAATAAGAGCTAAAGCATTCGCAAATTCAATGGCATAGTCACGATCACTCACTCCATCCATAGAGTTGTACATAATATCATACATCCCTAATTCTTCAGCGGTAAACTGACGATCTAAAGGATACGTTGTGGTGGCTAAAGCGCCGCTGCCAAGTGGTGATACATAAACTCTTTTATCGATGTCTTTAAGACGATCGATATCTCTTAAAAACATTTCGGCATAAGCCATCAGATGATGGGCAAAAGTCACTGGCTGAGCTCTCTGTAAATGGGTATAGCCCGGCATAATCGTTTCCGTATGCTGGATAGCCACATCGGTTAAGACCTTGATCATCTCTTTTAATAACTGATCGATTTCTTTGATTTCATCATGAACATAAAGTCTTAAATCTAAGGCCACCTGGTCGTTTCTTGAACGTCCGGTATGTAATTTTTTCCCTGAGACGGGATATCTTTTGGTTAATTCCGCCTCAATGAACATATGGATATCTTCTGCATTAGGATCAAAAAGCAGGGTTCCTTCTTCAATTTCATGAAGGATATCATTTAAGCCTTTAGTAATTTCCTCATAAGCCTGCTGATCAATAATCCCCTGCTTACAAAGCATCTTGGCATGAGCCAGAGAGCCGCGGATGTCCTGTTTGTACATGCGGCAGTCAAAGGATAATGATGAATTAAATGCATTGACATCTTTATTTATTTCTTTTGAAAATCTTCCAGCCCATAACGCCATTGTGAATACCTCCTATAATGATCCTTCTTTAGCTTTCGCAATCATCTTGATTGGTAAGCCATATAAGTTAATGAAGCCTGCTGAATCAGCCTGGTTGTAATCGTCATCTTCACCAAATGATGCCGTCTGTTCACTATATAATGATGTTGGTGAAGTCATTCCTGCTTCAATAATATTGCCTTTGTATAATTTTAATTTGACATCGCCATTAACGTTTTCCTGTGTCTTATCGACAAATGCGTTGATCGCTTCGGTTAATGGAGAATACCAGTAACCGTTATATAAGATATCAGCTAATTCTAAGGATACTTTCTGTTTAAAGTGCGCTGTATATTTATCAACGGTGATTTCTTCTAAGTCCTGATGAGCCTGATATAAAATAGTTCCGCCTGGGGTTTCATAAACACCTCTTGATTTCATCCCGACTAATCTGTTTTCCACCATATCGATAATACCGATGCCGTTTGCCCCGCCGATTTTATTCAGCTTTTCAATTAATGTCACACCATCCATCTTTTCCCCATCAAGAGCTACAGGGATTCCTTTTTCAAAAGTAATTGTGACATAAGTTGGGGTATCAGGTGCTTTTTCTGGTGATACACCTAATTCTAAGATTTCATCATATTTAGGTTCATTCGCTGGGTTTTCCAGATCTAATCCTTCATGAGATAAGTGCCATAAGTTTTTATCTTTAGAGTAGTTGGTTTCTCTGTTGATTTTTAGAGGGATTTTTCTTGCTTCGGCATAATCAATTTCATCATCTCTAGATTTGATATCCCATACTCTCCATGGTGCGATGATTGGCATATCAGGCGCAAAGGCTTTGATCGCTAATTCGAATCTGACCTGATCATTTCCTTTACCAGTGCAGCCATGGCAGATTGCATCTGCCCCTTCTGCTTTTGCGACTTCGACTAACTTCTTACCAATGATTGGTCTTGCCAGAGAAGTCCCTAATAAGTATTTGCCTTCATATTTAGCGTTCGCTTTGATGGCTGGGAAGATGAAATCTTCCACAAATTCTTTTCTTAAGTCTAATTCAATATATTTAGAAGCACCTGTGGCTAAAGCTTTCGCTTCCAGACCTTCTAATTCATCAGCCTGGCCAACGTTAGCGCTTACGGCAATAACTTCACAGCCATAGGTTTCTTTTAACCATGCGATAATAATTGATGTATCTAATCCACCACTATAAGCTAAAACTACTTTATTAAATTTCTTTTCCATATTTCTAATCTCCTTAAATGTGTTAATTTTTTGTTTTTTGGTTTATAAATGATTAAAGTCCTTTCGCCGTGATTTCATGATCATTGCCTCCTTCATATACAAAAAAGACGTCTCTAAAATTAGAGACGTCGAATAAACGCGGTACCACTCTAGTTGATGCTTAAAAACATCCACCTCAATGTCTGTAACGTAGACGAAACGTTCTGTTATACTCAAGTTCCAACAGACACTCACGAGGGCGATTCTCCTAGTTTTTCCTAGCGGCCTTTCACTCTGTACCGCCTCGCTAGAGGTAGGACTAAGATACTAATCTCGTTCATCGCTTTGTTTGTATGGCCCTATAATACATTCGTCTTTTTTGAATGTCAACAACTTTTTTAAAATTTTTATTTCTCTTAATACGAACAAAGTTAATTCTTTTTGTTATTTTTAGAAGTTTCCGTGATTTCTTTTAAAGAAGCCACATAGGTATACCCCTTTTGATCTAACGTATTATTGGCAATATAGAGCTTCTTACTCCCCAACAATATGGTCATTCCCAAGGCTGAGCCCTTCGTATAAACGGTATACTTTTTCTTTACATCACCGATCATTTCTTTGTCTGAATCTGTGAGCTTAGCACTCTTATAAGTCACTGAGGAATACTTCAGATTCGTTTCAAAGATAATACTTTTCGGACTGATAACATACACCAGTTCAGGGTCATAAGCAGACTTTTTATCACTGTACTGATCTTTATTCACATAAAGGATTTCATCCTGCATGTAACGTTTATTATAAACATCTGAGAGCTTTAAACTGCTCTCTGTTTTTGTCTTTTTTGTTGTCTTCTTAGATGAGCCGCAGCCGGCTAGGAGAAAGACTGATAATATCAAAATGAGAATTTTTTTCATATGATCACCCTCTTTTATTATAATCGAAAACCATGATAAATACTATAAAAAGCCATTCCCCAAGGGAATGACTTCTTATCTTATTCTTCTACTTTTTCGAACTGATCAGCGCCTACGCCACATACTGGACATACATAGTCTTCAGGTAATTCGTCACCTTCGTAAACGTAGCCACATACTGTACAAACCCATTTCATATTTTTGTACCTCCTTAGCTTTTAGGAAAATTTCCTATTAACACAATAGCATTTCAAAGACACTTTTTCAATACAAATACGCATACTCTCGATTTTTTACAAAGGCTTTACAGAAAATTTAATAAATAGTAATGATTCCTATTTACATGTTGCGAAAACAGTGCTATGATAGAGCCATAGAAGAGCTCAGGAAGAAAAAAATGATGAAGTTTGAAAGTGCTTGAATCGCTTTCATCAATTCATCATAATGTATATATAGAGTTCAAATCTAAAGAAAGGTGTGTAATAAAATGAAATTTAGATGTACTGTATGTGGTCATATTTATGACGAAGAAAAAGAAGGAGTAAAATTCGCTGATTTGCCTGATACTTGGACTTGTCCAACTTGCCATCAGCCAAAAGATAAATTCGTTCCTGTTGAAGGTGAATTAACTTGGGCTGCAGAACATGTTGTTGGCGTAGCTAAAGATGTTCCTGAAGATATCAAGAATGATTTAAGAGCTAACTTTGAAGGTGAATGTTCAGAAGTTGGTATGTATTTAGCAATGTCTCGTGTCGCTTTTAGAGAAGGTTACCCAGAAGTTGGTTTATACTATGAAAAAGCTGCTCATGAAGAAGCAGAACACGCTGCTAAATTCGCTGAATTATTAGGTGAAGTTGTTTCTGATTCTACTAAGCATAACCTTGAAGTACGTGTTGAAGCTGAAAACGGTGCTACCGCTGGCAAAACTGATTTAGCTAAACGTGCTAAAGCTCTTAACTTAGACGCAATCCATGACACTGTTCATGAAATGGCGAGAGATGAAGCGCGTCATGGCAAAGCTTTCGCTGGCTTATTAAAGAGATATTTCGGTGAATAATCACCTTTACGGATGTGTCGCTGCACATCCGTTTTCTTTTATATGAACGCAAAATAAAAAGGGCAAAGGCCCTTTTTAAAGTGTTTCTGTTTTCTGGCGTGCCTGATCACGACGATATTCTTTGACAAGATCTAAATGACAAAGTTCACTATGACAGTCATGACAGCTTCCGCCGCACGATCCAATGGGATGCTTCTTATCAAAGAAACGACGATAACCAACGTAAAGCATCCAGATACCAATTATAATACAAATAATAATTGTAGCGATCATAAGCATTCTCTCCTCTTCTCCATTTATTATAGTTAGCTTTTACTAACAATTCAAGTCAGATACATGGGTGAGTCCCATGGCAGACCATCTCAGTGATTAGTTATTAAAGGATTATTAAGGTGTGTAAATTATTCTTATGTATGAGGTGGTCTGCCACAAGGCTCAGCTAACGCATGAGTCTTGCCGGATAACCAGCTTGTGATAACGCTCTTTGGAGCGCAGGTACATCTGGTTTCTGTTTGGTATAAACAGTGACCTGCTTACTTTGCAGGTTCGCCGTTGCATATGTATCATCAAACTTATTTAATGTGTTTGCGACGTGGCGGGTGCAGTTTTCGCAGATCATATCCTCACAGACAAATAGTGTTTTATAAGGGTAATGATCAAGGTTGCGATCACTTACTTTCACTTCTTTTTCCAGCGAAGAGGACGCGCAGCAGCCGCTCGTCTTCTCTTTTCTCATCCTTGATAAGCCAAAGATCACACCTAAGACAATCAAGGCAAAGATAATTATTGTAGCCATGATAACACTTCCTTAAGCTGTAACTGTCTGCGTATTGACTTTTCCTTTATAGCCAGGACGTACAACCATGAAGATTGCCAAGGCTAAGATCAAGAGAGCAATCAGTGTTGCGGCGGTAAAGCTGCCGCCAAAGAATAACCAAGTCCCTAACTGATAGCCAATAAAGGCAACGACATAGCCTAAGACTAACTGATAGCCAATCGCGAAATAGCCCCAGAATTTTGTATCCATTTCACGCATAATTGTAGACATTGCGGCGATACATGGCGGATTGAATAAGTTCAGTAACATGTATGAGAAACCGCCCATAGCCGTAAAGATGGAAGCCACACCAGCTTTACCCGCTAAGACCTGAACAGTTGAGGCAGATAATTCTTTAGCTGATAAGGCGACTAAGACAGAAACACCACCCTGCCAGTTACCAAAGCCTAATGGCGCAAAGATTGGGGCAATGAGTTCACCGATGCTTCTTAAGATTGAGTGTGAAATTTGTGCTGATTCTGGATCAATATACTGGAAACTCCAAGTATAAGACATCAGGAACCAAACGATTACTGAAACCGCAAAGATAATTGTCCCCGCTTTAACGATGAAATGTTTACCACGTTCTACAACTCTTAATAATACCGTTTTTGGCTGTGGTAAATGATAAGCAGGTAACTCCATAACAAACGGTGCTGTTTCGGAATTAAACCATCTTGTTTTCTTTAAAGCAATACCGGATAAAACAATGATTAAGATACCTAAGAAATACATAGAAGTTGCCACCCAAGCTGAGCCATGGAAGAATACTGATGAAACCATCGCGATTAATTCTGTTTTAGCAGCGCATGGAATGAACGTCGCTAACATAATGGTCATCCGACGATCTTCGACATTTTCAATCGTACGCGTAGCCATAATCGCTGGGACCCCACAGCCGGAACCGATTAAAATCGGAATAAATGATTTTCCCGATAAACCGAATTTTCTTAAGATACGATCCATAATGAAAGCCACACGAGACATGTAGCCACAGTCTTCGAGGATTGCTAAAAAGAGGAAAACTAAGAGGATCTGTGGTACGAAACCTAAGACCGTTCCAACGCCGCCGACAATCCCATCAATTAGTAAATGCTGGAGCCATGAAGCAACATGCAGATTCTGACAAAGTGCGGTTAGCGCATTTGGTACAATCTCACCAAATAAGACATCATTGGTCCAATCGGTCATCCATGTACCAACTGTTGTCACGGAAATATAATACATTACAAAGATAATCACCGCAAAGATTGGCAGAGCTAAAATACGATTGGTGACGATCTTATCAATCTTATCTGATAAGGTTAATGTGCCATGAGCGCGGGCACTATGATAGTTTTCATCAACAACCTGGGCAATGAAGCTATAACGCTGCGCCGTAATAATTGATTCGGCATCATCGTCTTCCGCTTTTTCAACATTTTGAATGCTGTCTTTAAACTGTGCATAAATAGATTGTAAACTGTTTTCTTCAATCACTTTTTCATCATGTTCGAAAACTTTGACGGCAAACCATTTCACCATTCGCTCATCAATCTGACCACTTAAAGCTTTTTCAATCTCTTTTATAACGTTTAATGTGTCATCTTCGAAAACATCCGGTCTTGCCGGTACATGTTTCTTTTTAGCCTCAGAAATTGCTAATGCTGCTAAGTCATGAGAACCTCTGCCTTTTAAAGCTGAGATTGCCACAACTTTACATCCTAGGCGTTTTTCTAAGCCTTTCAGATCGATCTGATCACCATTTTTCTCAATCAAATCTAACATATTGACAGCTACAACCATTGGTAAACCTAACTCTAATAACTGAGTCGTTAAATATAAGTTACGTTCAATATTTGTTCCATCAATGATATTAATGATTGCATCTGGCTGATCATTCACTAAGTAGCGTCTTGAGACAACTTCTTCTAATGTATATGGCGAAAGGGAGTAGATCCCTGGTAAATCCTGGATCGTCACATCATTATGTCCTTTTAACTTGCCATCTTTCTTTTCCACTGTAACACCTGGCCAGTTACCGACATACTGAGCACTGCCGGTTAAATCATTAAACAATGTTGTTTTCCCACTATTAGGGTTACCCGCTAAAGCTATTTTCATCTTTTTTCTTCCTCTCTTGTTAGTTTTAACTAACCTATTTTCAAAAAAAATAAACGTCTATGCGACTTCAATAAGTTCTGCTTCGCTTTTACGAATTGATAATTCATAACCACGAACGGTTAATTCAATCGGATCACCTAATGGTGCAACTTTCGTAACACGTACCTGGATACCTTTGATCAGACCCATGTCCATAATTCTCTTTTTTGTAGCCCCCTTTCCATGAAGTTTAACGATCTTCACAGTCGAACCTACTGGAACTTCTTTTAATGTTTTCATTTGAATCCCCCTCTACACTAAAATACGACTGGCCATTGACTGATCCAAGGCAATTCTAGAGGCCTTTACTGAGACAATGACACTGTTGTTAACTTTATTAATAATGACTATTTCCGAGCCTTCGACAAAGCCTAATCCTTTAAGATGGGCTTTCACTTCATCGTTTCCTCTGATCTTTTTAATCGTTACACGATCACCTACATGACATAAAGTGATTGGCATATGTGAACACTCCTTCCTTAATTAGTTTTACCTAACTTCAAGAGTTAGTTTAGCATAACTTTTTTGTGAAGTCAATCTATTTTATATTTTCCTTGTAAAGTTATTTTAAATTATGTATAATTTAATTGTACGCTATTAGTTTGAAATATTTAAATATATAGTGCATTATCATGCTATAAGCAAAGTATTCATGATATAATATATGCAATAAATATGAG
>OCTW011419815.1_pt1 | contig 12876 bp, 32 predicted proteins | sample 1539671 | NCBI WGS metagenome assembly OCTW01 (sample SAMN02144230, study PRJEB22623) | gut metagenome | biome: sheep rumen | host: Ovis aries | place: New Zealand | reverse complement strand
AGCCGTGAGAAACTCATCGATGCCGATGCAAAGTTGCAGAAGGCCATGGAAGATCTCTCAGAGAGCACGAACATCACCGGCATTCTCAACAACATGGTGTCGTACTTCAATGACAAGAAAGATGCCGAGGCCGAGCTTGAGTTGGCAAAGGAACTTGAGGCTTATCTCAATGAGGAAGTCGAAATTGATCCTGAGACCGATAATTGCAAATAAAATTCTGCTTTAACGCTTTTTAAGAACCCGGTGTTTATTTCATTGGGTTCTTTTTGGTATCTTTGTGCTGTTGAAATTAAACAGAAATACATATGAGTACATTTAAAACAAGGAAGGAAAAACGCATTGAACGTACATGGAAATTTATCGGTTTTCTGTTAGTCTTGGCAGGTCTTGCATTCGTTACGCACAAGTTTATTGGTTTTGACCGTGTATTCGGCGCGTACAATAATGATACTATTCCTGATAAACTTGACACCGTATCCGATACGGTTTACCTGAAAGACGACATTATCCGTGATTCAATCCAACTCGAATTTAAAGATGGCCATCATTATTTAACCATTATGGTTGGTGGCTTGAAACTCAAAGGCATGTTCGATTCTGGTTGTACGAGTGGCATATCCGGCGGTTCCATTGAATATTTGTTCCTATCAAGGCACGGCTATATCAAACCCGTCGGTGGCCACCAGGCCATTATAGCAAACGGGGACACAATCGATGCGGTTTCGTGTATGGCTTATAATGTTGAACTGGGTAATATAAAATTTGACAGCATCGAATGCTCGTTCAGCAACCATGAGAATGCGCCCGTGCTTATCGGCCAAGGGATAATATCCAAACTCGGAAAACAATACATAGACTACAACACCAACAAATTATATATACTCAAATAATGACAAAAGACACTTTTTTAAGAAATTTCAAGATAGTTATTGAACCGGCTATTGAGAGGATTGAAATACCCTTGTCGTCGTTCGCCCCTTTTGTTGAAGCCGTTCGTGATGTGGCCGACGACTATGACATCCACACCGAGGAAGTGGAGCAGTTCATAGAACGGCATCGTGAGGAATTCGAAGGTTTGATTGGGCAAAAAGTTTCTTTAGAGTCAAAACTTGGGTGGTCATGAGAATATATCTTGCAGCATCGTTATCACAGGATAAACGAGAAACAACGGAAAAAGTAAGACAAATACTTTTGAAAAAAGGATTTGATGTCTATAACCCTGTGGACAATTTTATCCCAAATGCATGGGATTACCCAAATACGGAATGGGGATTGATGGTTTTCACAAACGATATGACAGCCATCAACAACTCGGATATTGTGGTTGCTGTTTCCTACGGTAGGATTAATGACACCGGCGGAACATGCTGGGAAATCGGATATGCTTTTGGAATCGGAAAGAAGGTAATAGTGGTAGAAATGGATCAATCTGTTCCCATCAGCTTGATGATTGCCAATGGAAGTTATGCGAGAGTAAGTGGTTTGAGCGGCATCGAGGAATACGACTTTAGCACAATGCCAAGAAGTAGAACAAACACAGAACAGAAATAGTTATGGCAAAGGAAGATAAAGATTGCTAAACTTAATTTGAAATAAAATGAAAAAATCAGAACAAAGGGCTTTTGAAGAGTTTCCTGAACCCAGCGAAATCAGAACAGGGGTGGTTACCGATGAAGAGAGTTTGAGACAGGCTTACATATACGGATATGAACAGGCTGAAAAAGATAAGAATGAGGAAATCTATAACGACAAAACTGTACTTCCGAAGGCTGAGGCCGTGAAATTTGCTTTTGATTTGTTTGACCAGTTTGCCAAGGAACTTATCACGGCATTGGGTAATACAGCCAAAAATAAGAAAGACGCTGCGCGTAATATTGAATTAAATGCAGATTTAGGCGGTACTTGGAATAGCGAGAAAATGATGCAGGTCAGAAATCTTGAATATGAGGGTGATGTGTTTAATGAAATCAAGGACAGAATTCACAAAGAGTATGCATTGATAATGCAGCCTATTGAATATAACTGGCCTATTGACGAAATTTATCGGAAAATAAAAATTTCCAAAAACATTGATGTTGACACACTTCTTAATGAGGATAAATACATAGGCAGGGGTAACTACGAAAAACTACGGTCGTTTAAGGTGAAATTGGCTAATATGCTTGAACATTACGCTTGCACGTCATTTGATTTGGGTTATAAACTAAGTGAAATGGAAAATAAAGATGAAGACATACGTAATTTTGACGAGCTGGTGGTTTGGGAACTTAACAAAATCGCAAAACCTTGCAGGGAGGATATTGAACTATGAAATTCAAGAAGTTCGATAAAGATAAGCGTGGGCATTTTGGTTACTGGTTTAATCACGTCAAGGCGTTCAATTATGTTGCATGGAAATTGGGTGTATGGAAATTCAAATACCTGTTTCATGATTTTGAAAAACCATGGCTGATGCTGTTTTTCCTCGGTGATTATTCCAAGGTACAGAAATGGCACAGAACCCATAACGCACACCATTTGGAATATAAAGGTGAGCATGACTGGGAGGCTATGGTTTTAGATTGGCAATGCAGTCATTACACAAAAACGAGTAAGACATTGCTTGCAATCGGAGAAGCGAACCGGAAACTCCATGACGGTGAAATGGATTATAATGATTATTGCAAGTTTGTTTCGGTAGCAAGGAAATTAGGGTTAACAGAATGAAGAAACGCAGATTTGACGGTTCGTTGAATGAGCATTGGACGTGGCACGGCAAAAGCATGAAGTCGAAACATAAATATAATACGAGGGAGGAAGCGTTGAATGCTATCATTGAACAGAAATTGGATACTAAAGGATATAACGCCTACGAGTGTAGCATATGTGGTATGTGGCATATCGGGCATAAACATTAACTAAACACGAAAAATGGATAACGAAACATTCCAAATGAAATATAGGTATTTTAGAGACATCGTATTTGATGGTAAATTACCGGAAAAGTAAATTTCAGCCAAAGGTCAAAAAATGATTTATTGGGGCACTTTTATGTTGATTATAAAACCGGTGATTATACTATAACTGTAACAGATAAATATGATATGCCGGAATGGCTTTTAGATAGTATAATTATCCATGAAATGGTGCATTTATACGACTACCATAATTTCCCGGAACATTTCCAAAAACAAACATTTGATAGATTGAGATTGGTAGAAAAGCATCATGAATTTATGAAGGGAGTATATGGTGATAATGCAGTAAAAAGAAAGGAATATAATTATATTTGGCTTTATGATTACTATAGAATGAAGGGCTATTATGATGTCCATAATACCGCTATTTTTAAAGAATTTATAAAAAAAGTTAACAAAAAAGGATATCTTTTAAGCCCTCATGTTACCAAAAAAAAATGATGGCTGCATGTAAAATTTTGAAGTAATTAAAACAATTGAAACGAATGGAAAAGAATAATCTAATAGTTGATTCAATTAAAATGTATGGTGGTTGGAGAAGGGCTTTGAATGCGGCACGTTTGACCGCAGGTAAAAAACCTCTTGCTAAAGAGCCATCCGATAAGTGGAAGGCCAAGATGTTGTTGGCTGAACACAGTCCAATAAGATTGGTTGAGTATGATGGTATATGGCATTTTATCAAAATGTGGATTACAACCCACCTCGTCCGCCATCATGAAGGTATTGAGAAATTTGTTGCAACACAACGAGTCGATAGAAACCCGGAATTAGCCGGTATGGATAGGGATGAACTACCGCAGGGATTAGAGAACACGATGATGATTTCGGCTAACGCACAAGCGATCATCAATATTTCAAGGAAACGCCTTTGTACTTGTGCATCACCGGAAACGCGTGAAGCATGGAAGGCTATGCTGGAGGAAATAAGGAAATGTGATCCTGTGTTAGTTGACAAATGTGTACCGGAATGTGTATATAGAGGTTTCTGTCCGGAATTTGATCGGTGTTGTGGATATTGCAACACAGAAGCCTTTTTGAATAAACTTAGGGATTACCGTGATATTGAGAAATATGCATCAACTAAAGATAAAGACAACAACTGAAACCGAAGTAACCTGCAATGGCAAACCGGTTTATGAGGTTCTGAAGATGGCGGCAGACCTTGCACACGAGGTTTTAGAGGAATTATCAATATACCGTCAGGAACACGACCTTGACCCATTGACTTTTGAATGCGAGGGAAGCTGCTGTGCATTCCTCGATGAGATTGGAGATTGAATAAAATGGAAACAATTGCACGTTATATACACGGCTCGGAGGATAGCACCGACCTTGATGTTATCTACATTGTAGACGAATTGCCTGATAAGGCTGAATGCAAGAGGTGGTGTTCCGAGGACCCATTGGAGAACAGGAACCTTGCCACCATTGTTGATGGCCGGATTGATAAGGTGTACAAGGGAAGCCCCGATGAGGTCAACAATGCCCTGCTCAACACCTATATGCTGCATAAGCAGGACTTTCCTTTGCTTGTAACACATGAAGTGAACCGGAACCTTGAATTGAAGGCTATCCGCTCAATGCGGATGATATTATCACACCTTTCAAGAACAGAAATGCGCCCGTCAATCAAGGCTGCATTGCATGCAGATTGGATAATTAGAAAAAAGGTTTTGCAGGAAATCGCGGAGAATTGGTATAAAATAACCATTAATAATCGTGGGCATAAAATGTCTGCAAAGGATATATTGAAGGTTGTGGCTTTCCAATTAGGTCAAACAATTGCACTTATAAACGGGGAGGAATTGTACACCAAGTGGAAAATTTCAAACAAATACCCATATCTAAAACCATACCTATACAGGGAGGATGAAGCATTTGATAGGAATAACAGTGGCCTTGAAACCGCTATGTGGAGATATCTCTATCTTATAGAAACCACACCGTCATTGGAGATTGATTATAATGTAACAGGTACGCAGGAAGTGCCGCTTATAAAGTTCAAGAATAGTGGTAATGTTTATAGCCTTATAACAGAGGAACTTATAAATTAATTAAGAAATTTTAAGAAAAAATTTTCTAAAAATACTAAGAAAATGGTATCTTTGCAATGGTGAAAAATAAATATGAAATAATATGAACTTGGAAGAGCCTATTGTTTCGGTTGAATTAGCGAAACTCTTGCCATCAAAAGGATATGATGTAATCACGGAGAAAACATGGGGAACTTACCCATCATATAAAGGGGAGCCGCTTGACTTTGATCATGAAATGGAGTTGCGTGATGAGGGGGTACCCGATTCAGAGATTGTTGACATGGATGTGCTGTATGATTCTTGGTGGTTTCCAAATCATAATGGAAACACTTATCCTGCACCGACACATGGTTTGCTAAACGACTGGCTTATTGAACGTTGGGGCATATGCATTCTTGTTGTCCCATATATTACCACTGAAGGTGTGATGTGGTGCTGTGAGTGCAAACGGCTTCATAATGATATGATTGAGCCTTTATTTAATAAAGCCGGATTTTCGGAACGTTCCGAATGCTTTGAATATGGCGCATTAAAGGCATTGGAGGAAATCATATAAAAATATATTATGAAAAGATTTTTAAAAAATTGGTGGGGCATAATAGTGGTATTCCTCTTTATGGCAGGGATATGCATTTGGGCCGGCACTTGGCCATCAAGCCAACGGTATCATAAATATCTGTATTGGGAGTATTTCTCAAACGACACAACCTTAGTTTTGAAGAAATAAACCGCAACAATCATGGAAAAGACCATTCAGGAATTCATAGAAAATTACAACGAACGAATCGACTGGAACATCGAGCTCCGCCAGCGCCTCAACAGCGAACTGTTCTCCGACCACGAGACCACAGCCGAAATCCTTGAGGACTATCTGTCCGACCGGAAGATCACTCCTGAGAACTACGAAATAACAGGTGCTGTCATATACAAGAACAGTCCCGCCCATTACGAGCTGCACGTCTACAGCTACCTCACTTATGGCGAGGCATACTTCTGGACGACTTTCGGAATGACCAAGGAGGAATACATTGCCGACCGCATCAACGTCATCAAGAGGGTTCTTTCCCGAGAGATCGCCTCCACCGACAGCAAGATTGACGCTCTCACCATCAAGAAGGAAAAGCTGGAACAGTTCAATTGTAGAATTAATAATCTGTAAGGAATGGAAAACGTACGCGATAGAACGGTTGAGGAAGTGGACGTGCCAAACAACATTGAGGAAGCAATGAAAGCCCTTGATGTATTGCTGTCGGACGAAGATAAACACTACCTAAAGACCGAGCCGAAGGCGGCAATTATGGTACACCACACGCTCGGAAGGTGGATAAGGAACAATTGGGGATTGTGGCAAGAAGAATACAATGCCCTAAAGACACTGTTCACCAACATTGGAATCGAACATCCGGATGATATGTCGAATGAAATTATAAAGAAATACATAGAATACATAAAGGGAAAGGAAAAGTAAAATGCCGATGAAACAGTTTTTTAAAATGTGGAGATTACAAAATGGTGAGGACCGCGAGAAAGCAAATAAGCAAATCATGGATAAAATAAATGATGGCTGGCTCATCAAGCAAATGGAACATATCCCAAGCAGTAAGGATGGAAACAGTCTTGTTTTTGCCGCATCTCTTGCTGTATTGTTTGAAAAAGAAGAAAACTGGGGGAATGATGGACGAGATTGAAAATAAGGCAAACATCCTATTGTCCGAAGCAATGGACTCCTACTACAATACCATCAACCATTTCGGTGGCAAGTGGATATTGTCGGCACACGATTCCATTAAAGCGTGGCTTAGAGGATATAACGCCAACGAGCATAATAATAAACTATATAACAAGGCACTTGAGTTGTTGGAAATAACTAAAATATATTAATTAGGGATAAAATAAATTAAGTTATGGTATTCTATCACGGAACCTCTCAAGAGAATTGGGAACAAATTCAGAAGGATGGTGAACTTTATGGATACAACCGGATTCTTTCAAACGACCGCAAGACAGTCCTTCAGGAGTTTAGGTTAACATATCTTGCAACTGAAAAGGAAGAAGCCGCCTGTTATGGCGACGTAATCCTTGAGGTTGAGTACGATCCGTATAGAGAAAATGCGCAGTGCAACCATTTTGAGGAAGGCTGTTGGCAGATACGTGTTTATGAAGCGATACCGTTGTCTAGCATAAAGAGAATACAATAATGGCATTTCTAAAGAAACTACGCCACACCCATGAATACTATTTTATTTCCAACCTGTACGGTGATCAAATAATAAGAAACGGTTTTAAACGTTCCATGTGGCGATGCAAAAAATGTGGAAAATGGAAGGCGCTCGATAGGCCTTATGATAAGGGCAAATACATTTAACATTTTTTAACCGATAAGATTTCTTCAATTCAAATATTTTCGGTATCTTTGTTTTGCTGAATAAAATAAAATTAAATATAATGGACTATATTGGAGTGTTGAAACGCTTTGAATCCATTGTACATGATGGACTGTATTATATCCGGCTAGATGATGCTAAATTCCTGGTGGAAGAAATACTCAAGGACAAGAAGAAGGAATCCTTGATAGCAAAGTCCGTTATTCCGGTAATCGCATGGACGAAGGAGGATGACGAAAATTTCAGCCATATTATTGTTTTGCTGGATGGGCTTGCCGCTGATCTTGATGAAGGTGAAGATAGGGATCATGTGATTCATCTTATTGATTGGATGGAGGATTTTCAAAGTGCACTTTCAGAGGCCGGTTTGCGAAACCCGAAGGAATGTTCCGGAAATAATAAAAACAATATTGATTGACATGAAAGTAGGAAATTGGACAATTTACTTCTACAACCCATTTAAAAAGTGGGGAGATAACGAACGCTTGATTGGAATTCAAGGCTATAAAGATTGGCACCATTCATTTGAGTATGACATGCGTTTTAGTTTGTTTGAAATCCCACATGTAACATTCTGTGCCGCATATACCAACGAAAAGAAACAGGAATACGTAACAAAATTCTATACCATTGCTTCAAAATCCTATCGTCGTAGAAATGGTGGGCTTAAATGGCATTGGAAGCACATCGATAGTCAAGGTATCGACGAAGGAAGGTGCTCCGCAGGATGAATTGTTTCATGTAGATGTGAATATTGTCACAAACAAAAATAGGATATTATGTGGTGTTTGGAAATTGCTGAGTGCTATGGCGCAGATATAGTTACTTATCCCGATTATTTCACGCGTTTTGATACGTATGAAGAATGTAAAGCATACTGTGATAAAGAAAACGAAAAATCAACTGATTCAACATATATTCAGCCTCACGAAATGTCCGATGGTGATATTAAATCAGCCATAGAACAGGAAGAATATGAAAATGAGATACTTGATAGAATCTGGTGATTATGCATAAGATAAGTAAATATGATGAGTTGCTTACTCGACAGGAATTCAAGGAATATGCCCTTAATCTCTATAGGGGTAAATGCTGTATTCCTGGCTGTAGTGAGGATATGGTCGATGCCCATCATATCATGGATAGGAAACTATTTTCAAACGGTGGTTATTATCCGTCAAATTGTGCTCCGGTATGCTCAAGGCATCATATACAATGTGAAAATGGAGAAATACGCCCTGACCAGTTGATTGATTGGATTAAAATACCGCATGAAGCGCTTGTTAAACCGGATAAAATCAATTGCCTAACCAATGAAGAATATAAAGAACTCTTACTAAGCGGATTCATTGATAAATGGGGAAATTAATTATGGATAAAGAATATGTAGACAACGATGTATTTGTGTTCAGACTTGGCCTTCCTTGGGAACTTGCAAATCTTGAAATACCCATATATACTAATCCAGCGCCAGAACCGTGGCATAAAGATTATGATCCGGGGAATGATTTTACATTGGACGAGAGAGAGGATATGGTGAAGAAGGCTTATTTTACGCCTGAACGCATAAAAGAATTGAAGGTACAACTCATTAAAAAAATTGAGGAAATGGACAATCCATTTGAACGTATATCATGTGCTGATGTTGATGGCGGTTATAATGTGACTGAAGATAAATTGTTTCATATAAATTGGAAAAAATGAAAAAGTTAATTATTGTAATTCTGTTGTTCATTGGTGTTTTGACCTGTTGTAGTTGCACAACAGAAATTCAGGAACAGGACAAAATTGAAGTTAGTGATAGTAAACTTGTTTGCGTAATTGATGGCGTACGCATAAAAAAAGCAAAGGTCGGGAATCATGAATACCTATATTCCATGTATGACCGTAGTTTCAGCATGTGTCACTATGAGGACTGTGAATATTGTGGTAAACGTAAATAGAACATAAAATCATGGACATCAATGAACTTCCTGTAGAGATTTTTCAGAAACTCTACAATCTTCGATTGAAAGAAGACGAAAACATTCCATACGATAAATATATTTCGAGATTTACTTTCGTTGTTGTGGATGGAAAAGTCTATCATGATAATAGTGAACATTCCAAACAATTGGAGTTAGAATATTTTAAAGTTAAACATGGTATGTTACGTCTATTGTACATACCCGAAGTCATCGTGGATTCTGAAGGAGTCGTTATAAAGAACAGATACGGAAATAGAGAAGTATAATTAAAAAAAATTAAATGAAGACAAGACACATAAACAATTATAATAAACAAAGGAAAAGCCTGATTGAAAAAATAAAATCTGTTGGTGGGCTGAAATATTTTTCAGAACCTGTGAAGGTCATAGTGAATCCGTTCGAGGCAAGATTGAACGGAAAATTCGAACCCAAAGAGGTGAGTATTATTGGAGTTAGCACAATTCTTGGGTATCTTTCCCTCAATGCGATAGATGCTGGTTCTGTGGGTGTTTGTGCTGGCGATTTCTACGATGGAAACGAGTTCAAGAAACTTGAGGACGCAATTTAACGTTTTTTAAGTTTTTCCATTTATCCCTTTACGTGATTTTTTGATATATTTAGATTGTTGAAACTATAGAAAATGGATAAAGAAATTTTGAAACAATTTGGCATAACCGAAGACGAATTCAAAGAAATGAGACGGGATTGGCAAAGCAAACGTCCGACAATGGACAAGACATATCTTCAATCACCGCAAGGCCGTCTCATGGACGCAATTTATGGAAAGAAAAACTAAAAGATTATTGTTATGTACCTAAACGAAGAACATACGGATAAGTTATCCGAGATTAAACGGCAGATAAGTAATTTATATCATGATTGTGATATCACCGCACGTGGGAGTGTAATTTGGGAAATCAGACGGTGTTTTGAAGATATGGAACGGCAGAATGAAGTTTCGTTCTTTGTGTGCAAAGGAAATGACCCACAATCCATTGGAACAATCAAGTTGGGAAACAGCGTGTATGTCATTGATCCATGCTATGAACCCGGTACTTGGTGTTCTGGTGAAGTGCAAAATTTAAAAACGGGTATATGGAAATGTTTCCGAAAGGTTGCCTACACTGATTGGGGATTCCGTATTGCCGAACTTATCATCCGTCACGAGGATTATCCTGAAGGTGATATTGAAACACTTATGGAAGGCGTTGATGTGGGTGTGGATTCCGGTCAAGCGGGTTTCTTCGATGCGGCATATTACGAGGAAATGAAATCGGAGGAAAACAATGAGGAATGGTATGATCGTATATGTGATATTACGCTTGGGGAACATAGTTGTGGAACAATCGACATGAAAGGTGTCGTCGCATCATCCGGTTTTGGTGATGGCGGTTATAACCTCTATGTTCATGAGGAAAACGGTAAAGTTGTTGGAATGAGAATAGAATTTATTTCTCAGGAAGAAGTTGATAGATATCATCAGGAGTGGCTGAAGCCAAAAGAAAATAACAAGGATACGGATTAACATATCGAGGAACAGGAACTGAAAGCAAATCTGCTATTGCAGAAAATAGTGCAATTGCCAAACGTAAAGGAATACTTCAGCAAGAAACTTTTCGAGGTATTGAACAATGGCTCTTGCGAAATAACAAAAAGCGACCTCGAGGAACTTTTAAAAAATATTGGATGATGGATAAACAGAAATACGGCGAGTCTATAGTCAATCAGATAATTGATGCCTACAAACACAGCCAGGAATTCCAAAACGACGCAATCAAATTTGTCAAAACAGAAATACTCAATGAAATCAATGCACTAAATGCACAAACTTTTTGTGAGTTCAACAACAACGTAAGAAGCGATGAAAATGAAACAATTTCGAATGTTTGGACCGATGAACTATGCTTGAATGTCGAAATAGCAAAGCAGCGTCGTCAATATTTGGAGGAATTGTTTGAAATCACTTTTGGGGAAGGCGAACATGCAAGACCATGAAACAGATAATTGAAGAAACATTGGGTGATGGAAGGAAATAATGGCAAGTGATGATTGAACACCGTGTTTTACCACCACAAAAGGCCACCGGAGAGATTTAAACAACTTTTATGGATAGTTTTCCAACCAATCCTTGAAATGCACACAGAAGGGCTAAAATACAGTTAAATTTAAATTATATGGCAGGACAAGAGAAATATATAGACTTCGGAATTGCCCCATATGCACTTCCCGATGTATGCGAGGCACTTTTCAACAACGGAATACATAATGCCTTCTTAACTCTTGAGGATGGCAATATCCATGTCAGGTGGAAGTATGATACAAGAAGAAAAATTATTGAGAATAACATTTGTAAAGACAATGATGGAGTAAATAATGGAGAAGCATGAACTTTTAGATTCGGTACTTGATTTATACAATGACATTGAGAGTTGTATAAGTGACCTTACCCATAGCAGATTGCACCATGACGAGGAAATGGAGAAGAAAGCGGTATCTCAAATGGAGGCATTATTGGTTCAATGCCAACAGGAACTTGATGTGGTGGCGGATTATTTGGAGGATAATTAATGACATACGCGGAAATAGAGAAATTAAGAATTGAGAAACTAATGAAAGAGCAATAGTCGTAAAACCGAAACAAAATAAAACATGGATTTTTTAGACGAATACAAGACATACCTAAACGCGTATTCCGATATTTTCAAATTCGGTTTTGAGGATGAGAGTACCGGTATAGACAGTCAGTACGCAAACAACAAAAGCGCCTCCACTGGCGAGGATATTAAATGCCCGATGTGCGGAACAATATTCACGAAGAAACAGTACAGCCAGGCGTTTTGCTGCACCCAGTGCAAAGACGATTATTGGAATCTGAAACGTGGGAAAAAGGAACCCGTTGAGGTCAAATACAGCTCAAATGTAATTGAAACAGGGCTAAAAGAATTTTTAAAATTAAAAGAACTTATATGGAAATTATAGTAAGTGAAAAAATGATTAATGAAGAGGCTTCTTATCGTTTGGCGATAGAGAATGCAAAACGGGCGCTTCAGGCTACAGTTAATGAAATGGAACAATTCTACAAGGAAGTATGTGGTGAACTGAACGATGAATATAAGCATCTAATCGGCAAAAAGGTTCGCATATACACCAAACCTTTCAACGACAGACAAAGGACTTACGAAGGTTGTTTTTACGGTTTTGAGGTCAGAAGAGATGGTTACTGTGCCCAATACACTATGGCAACGCCACACGTAAAATTGTTCAAGTGCAAGAAAGACGGCAGTGCGTCCAAAATCAAACAGGACGTTTACGAACCCGTTACCAAAATTGTTAAAATCGAGGAAATATCATAGAGCACACGAAAAATGATCTGGTTTATAATTTTATTGGCTATATTGGCCGTCGGCTCAATGCTTTGGGGAATTCATAACACGTTGAAAGAAGCCGAAGATTTAATTGAAGAAGAAAAATTAGAGGAAAAGAGTCAAGAACAACACGATACACGAACAGGCGGAGAAACTGATTGATTTTG
>OCTW011462912.1_pt1 | contig 12877 bp, 16 predicted proteins | sample 1539671 | NCBI WGS metagenome assembly OCTW01 (sample SAMN02144230, study PRJEB22623) | gut metagenome | biome: sheep rumen | host: Ovis aries | place: New Zealand | reverse complement strand
GCTTGCATGTGTTAATGCATGTATGCGTGCATGCACGTGAAACCCTGGTATCCGGAATGCTGCGCTTTCTCCCCCGGAATGCTGCGCGTGTTCCCCGCAGGGGTGCGCAGTGTGGAGGGTGTGATAGTGCTTGCACGTTTTGTATACATAATGGTATAATATAATCCCCGGAGGGTTCCGGGAGGAAAAGGAGATATATAGAAATGGAAACAATTAATCGCTTAGAGGAACTATCAAAAGAAACGCAGATGATACGGGGTGTCGTAATTGTAGGCTATGGGGGCGGGCTCCTGTCTTGGGATGTTGAGGACATGGAGACAAGAGGAATCAATTATGCAGTCGCGTATACACGTTGGTACAGGCATGATGATAATTTGAAAAAATTGGAAATTGAAACAGAATCGTTAATGCGTATTTACTTCAGAAATAATCAATGCACCGGGGGCATGCTACATTACGAAACGAAACCATATAAACACCGCTGAAGAGTCTTGGAAGATTAAGACGAAACACCCGCAAGGGTGTCCGGTGTAATACCGAGAAAAGGAGATTGTAAAATGGATGTATCAATGTACAAGGCTATTGTTGAGAGGATGGTAGCGGAGGAGGCGAGTATGTGGTTTGAAATGGAGGCGGCAGTCTTTGTAAAACCGCATACACCCCGGTTGCATCACACCAAAGCGGGTAATCTTATTTATAGGGTGCTAGTTGAGTTTATCCCGCACGGAAAAGATGATGCGGAGGCGGCAATACTTGAAATTCATGTTGACGAGTATGGCGCGCACGTAGAGGGCGAAAAGAGAACAGACGGAGGTTGGAAATGATTAAGAAGGTCACTATTGAGGTTTCAAGCATTGAAAAGCTAAAGGAAGAGGTTGCACAGGTTGAAGCGGTGGAGGCTATGACCATAAAAGAATTCTCGGACATGCTTGCGAGTATGAAAGTCGGTGAGGTGGAACGGTTTGAAAAATGGTGTCAGAAATGGGGGCTGATTTAATGGGAGCGTATGAATTCAATAAAAGCACGTATAAGCCTATTACGGCACGTTTGAACCGCGTAAAGGATTCAGATGTAATTCAGTACCTGCGCGGGGTAAAGTCGGTTAATCAGTACATAATTGACCTAATACGCGAGGATATGAGCAGACGGGTATCTAACCCCCTGTATGAGGTAATCGAGGACATGGGATTCCGTAAAGATGTGTTGAAGGGGTTCCAAACATTCGAGGATGCGGTATCCTTCCTATATATGTACGTGTCGCAGTTTGAACCAATGGGGCGCGTGTATGTTGTTCAGAGATTTACAGGGATTCAAACGGACGGTCATAAAGTCCGTTGTGGTAAAGTGTTAAACATTGAAGCAAATACAAATACAGAAAGTGAGGAAAAAGAGAATGCTTAACAATGTATGCTTATGTGGGAGACTGGTAAAAGATTGCCAATTAGAGCAGGCGGGCGCACAGTCCGTAAAAACCCGGTTCACACTTGCGGTGAATCGTGATTACAAGGACAGAAACGGTCAAACCCCATGTGATTTTATTGACTGCGAGGCATGGAATGCGGGGGCTAATTTCTTGGAACAGTACGCCCGCAAGGGTGATATGCTCTCTGTATCCGGTTCACTCCGTAAGGACGTATGGACGGGGCAGGATGATGAATATAAATCCCGCGTGTACATCAATGTTAATTCCGTTAACATTGTCGGACAGGTTCGCGAACGGGAAGATGAACCCGAAGAAACACCCGAGAAAAAACCAGCACCAAAGAAACCAGCAAGACCGAGACGATAACCCACGTAAAGAGGGGGAGCAAATCCCCCTTTTTATATAATCATGCAGGAATGGAGGGATTAAAGCATGGCATTGATTAAAAAATCTAACAGGTTAAGAAAAGCCCCATCAAGCGCACAGGCGTTAGGGCTTACGTCAAAGGAACTGCGCGAGTTCTCCCGCGCTGATATGGCAAAGATAGTATCAAGTATTGCCAGTGCCGCGAATAAACGCATAAACCGATTAGAAAAAGCCGGGCAACCGATAACGGACACGGTACAGAAGTTTTCTGTAGCGGGTAAAACACGCAACGAACTGATGAAAGAGTTCCGAAGGGTCAAAGACTTTATGCAGGCGGAAACATTATCTTTAAGAGGACAGAAGATAGTAGGCACAAAAACCGCGCGAGGTATCGCGGGAGCGTTGGCGGGTGTTGGTTCCGGTAAAGAATTCAAAAAGAGACTGAAAGAAGTGTCATCCGCAATGGGTACGCCCGGCAGTTCGCAACATGATACATTTTGGAGAACTTACGAACGATTAAAGGAAATAAGCCCCATCATTGCAAACAAGCAATATAAATACCGCGTATTGGGTGAACAAATTAAAATCATGAACAATAACCCGAATATTAGCGCGGACGAATTACAAGCGCGCATGCAAAGCGAATTAAATAGGATATACGAGGAAACGCAGGAAGAGGAAACCCCGTCTGATGTTTTTACACCCGGCATCAAATAAAGCGAAAGATATACGAAAAATACTTGAACCCATAGCGGGAGGCTTTAAGCTGTCGCATAAGAAAAAGGGCTTCAAATATTACGAGGTCGCTTGCGCGTTTGATATTGAGACTAGTTCATTTTATGAGGGAACAGAGAAACGGGCATGCATGTATGTATGGCAATTTGGCATTGATGGGCATGTGTTTATTGGTAGGACATGGAGGGAATTCAAACGGTTATTAAATGAGGTTTGCGACATATTAGCTTTAGGCGATGAATTCCGTTTGTGCTGTTATGTTCATAATTTAGCGTATGAATTCCAATTCATGCGTGCATGGTTTGAATGGGAAAAAGTTTTTGCTATCAAATCACGTACACCAGTATACGCGCGCACGGTTGACGGTATCGAATTCCGTTGCAGTTATTTACTTTCGGGATATTCCCTTGCAAAGCTAGGGGAGCAGTTGGTTAAATACCCCGTGCAGAAGAAAACGGGAGACTTGGATTACAACAAAATACGGAACAGTAAAACACCGTTAACGCCTACTGAATTAGGTTATTGCATCAATGATGTATTAGTCGTTATGGCGTATATACAGGAAAAGATAGAGACGGAGGGCAGTATTACAAAAATACCGTACACTAAAACCGGATACGTGCGGAGATATTGCAGAAATGCATGTTTTTACGGGGATGGTTCCAAGACGAAAAAAAGGTCATTCCAACGATGGAAATATACTAGCATGATGCATGAGTTAAGTATTGAACCGGAAGAGTACAACGAACTAAAACGGGCGTTTCAAGGTGGATTCACGCATGCGGGCGGGTTCTTTTCCGGGTGTACGGTCAATGATGTAACCTCTTACGATTTTACGAGTTCATACCCCTATGCGCTTGTATCGGAACAGTACCCAATGGGTAAAGGTGAGCGGATTTCTATCAAATCTGATAACGAGTTCATGCATAACCTAACACATTATGCATGCATGTTTGATTTAGACTTGTACGGGGTAACCGATTCATTCATTTATGACCATTATATAAGTCGGTCAAAATGCTACATTTGTGAGCATGCGGTAACTGATAACGGGCGCATAGTAAGCGCCGACCATATCCGCATAACAGTAACAGAACAGGATTATTTCATAATCCGGAAAACTTACGATTGGGAGCGGGCAGAGATACGCAATTTTTACCGATACCGGAAAGCATATCTGCCTACGCCCCTAATCAAAGCCATACTTAAATTGTATGCAGACAAGACACAATTAAAGGGGGTAACAGGTAAAGACGTAGAATATTTAAACAGTAAAGAAATGATAAATGCTTGTTATGGGATGATGGTCACGGACATAATAAGACCCATAAACGAATATGCTACAGATTGGCTCCCGCAAACGATGCCGGATTTAGTTTCTGAATTGAATCAGTATAACTCCGGGTATGGGCGTTTTACCTATTACCCATGGGGCATTTGGTGCACCGCATACGCGAGGCGTAATCTTTTTACGGGTATATTGGAATTCGCGGAAGATTATGTTTATTCAGATACGGACAGCATCAAAGCCATAAACATAAAAAACCACATGCATTATATAAATGAATACAACAAAAACGCACGTATAAAATTATTGAATGCATGCAGGCATCACGGCATAGACATATCCGAGACGGAACCAAAGACCATCAAAGGAGTAAAAAAGCCGTTGGGCGTTTGGGATTTTGACGGACATTACAAACGGTTTAAGACATTAGGCGCAAAGCGGTATATGGTACAGGATGCGGAAACAGACGCAGTTAATATAACGGTATCGGGATTGAATAAACGCGTAACTGTTCCATACTTATGCACTGGATGGTATAGCGAACTAAAGACCCATACAGAACACAACACCCCGTTTGACAGGTTCTGTACCGGGTTGAATGTTCCCGCAGAATATACCGGGAAAAATACACACACGTATATTGATAGACCGCACCGGGGGCGTGTAACGGATTACCTCGGAAACACTGCACCGTATTACGAAAAAACATGCGTGCATATGGAGGGCGCGGAATATTCGCTTTCTATTGCGCAGGAATACATCGAATATATATTAGGATTGGAGGACGTAGAACAATGACAAAATTTTATTCATTGAAAAACATTTTGAAAACAGATTCAGTCTACAACGTTATTTTTGGCGGACGTTCAAACGGTAAATCATACGCGGTACATGAGTACGGCTTAAAACGCTATTGGGAAAAGCACGAACAAATGGCAATTATAAGACGGTACCGGGATGATTTCACCGGGAAACGGGGCGCGCAAATGTTTGACAATCAAGAATTTACCGGGAACATAAAACGTATAACGGGCGGGGTTTGGGAATCCGTCTATTATTGGCGGTCTGCGTGGTATCTATGCAAGCATGACGCAAACGGGGAACTGATACACGATGAGACCCCGTTCTGTTTTGGGTTCAGTCTTTCAAGCATGGAACACGATAAAAGCACATCATATCCGAATGTATGTACCGTATTATTTGACGAATTCATAACCCGCAATATTTATCTAAATGATGAGTTTGTCACATTCATGAATGTATTAAGTACAATCATACGGCATCGTACCAACGTTAAAATTTTCATGATTGGTAATACTGTAAATAAATACTGCCCGTATTTCAAAGAAATGGGGCTTTCTCATGTTAAGGATATGAAAGAGGGTGATATTGACATATACCAATATGGGGATAGTAGCTTAAAGGTCGCGGTTGAGTATTCTGTTAATAAAGCGGGTAAAGAGTCCTCCATGTACTTTGCTTTTGATAATCCCAAGCTGTCAATGATTACCGGTTCCGCGTGGGAGATTGATTTATACCCGCATTGCCCTGTTAAATACAAACCAAAGGACATCATACTAACGTATTTTATAAATTTTGATGATGCATTATTGCAGTGCGAGATTGTAAACGCGCATGGAAATATCTTTACATTCGTACATCAGAAAACGACCCCGATACAGAACCCGGAAAAAGATTTGATTTTCACCCCGGAATATAACCCGCTACCAAACTATACGCGCAGGATTACAAAACCCATGCATGAATGGCAAAAGAAAATATATTGGTTTTACCAATCTGACCGCGTTTATTATCAAGATAACGAGACGGGCGAGGTCGTGAGGAATTATATAAATTGGTGTAACAGTACAAAATAAAAGAGGGTGTGTAACCCTCTTTTATATACTAGGGTGAGGAGATGGGAAACCCTAATATATTTTATATAAATAATTCATGCATGCAAACCCTGTTAGATTTCCATACGTGACGTATAACCATACGCGCCCGGTTTTGTCTTTATGGTAATAACCCCAACACTGCACGCGGGAATCCTTAGGCATTACGCACAAGGATGCAAAGGACGTTTCCCCACCTGTACGCAGGTGCAGAGGATATCCGCACCCGTACACGTGCGCAAAATCTTTATTGTATCCCTCTGCATAACCGCGGGCAGGTTGTGACCAGTTTTTAGGACGTAATGCACCCATAATATCAAAGGTCGTTTCCTTTTCCGTTACGTATGGATACGGTTGGTTTTGTCCTAACTCTTTACCGTTAAAATACATAGCAACATGACTTAGTGTATGGCTTGAGCCTTTATCCCATATACACCAATCCCCATTTTTTAATTCTTTGGGGTCATATACATAATGGAAATATTGACCATACCCATATTGGTCTTTTAACCTCCATAAATCGCAAACGTATCCAGTGATAGCGCATAAGATGGAAACTGGTATTTTCAAGTCAATAATTCCCTTATTGAAATAATCAATGCATTGATACGGGTTGTATCCCGGGAAATTATCAAAGTCGTACCGTTTTCCTATTGTCCTGTCTCTGAATTCCTGCGGGGTCATTCGTGAATCCCTCCCCGGTCTGTTAACCGTTCAATAATTGTTTTTAGTTCCGTGATGACTTTGGTATTCTCGTTTAATGCATGTGTGACGCTTGTTATTTCCTCTTTATGGCTTTCGCGTTCCTTTTCCAAATAGTTGAACATAACCGCGCATGCCACGATGGGAAACCCCACACTTCCGATTGCCTGTAGTACTCCGTTCCAGTCCATTAGATTATTACCCCTTCCTTTAATAATTCCTCAATCATGTTTATTTCTTCCTGCGTTGCGGTTCCGATATTTTCAAGATGTACCGACCGCACACGCGTGAATCCTGTAAGACTTCCGAGCGTTGCCGTTATGTTGGACGGTAACCCCTCCAATTTATTGAAGTCAACGGGCATGTACGCGATTGGATGCGTAATAATGACGTATGGTTTACGAATACCCAACGCGCCCGCATTGGCTCCCATCGTTCCCGATTGTTTGACCCCCGCTTTACCGCTTACCATGTTTGCAAGGGCGTTCGCTCCGCTTGTTACTGCCTGCGCGATATTCCCGGTCATTACTCCAATACCGGCAGATACGCCACTCATTAACGCGCCTACCATGCCGGTATACGTCGTCGCGGTAAGCGGAATCTGTACCGCACAATTACCCTCAAACGCATACATAACAGCGTCCGAATTCTCTTTAATGACTTTTATTTGCGCTAGACATGTTCCTGTTAGAACGTCCACCCTGTACGTAATATTGAGGTCTGAACCCATTACGACATTAGTATCAAGCGGTACGATACCGATAAACGGCAGGTATACCGATATGCGCGTATAGTCATAATCTAACGCGTTACGGTAAAATTCCCCAATGTTAACGGTTCCGCAGTTTATTTCTACATACGGACTTGAAACCGTCCGGGATGAAACAGGAGACGCGAGAAAACCGCATTTAATAGTTTGGTCGGCTCCGCGTGACGGGGTGCAATACAACATGTGAAAGCCAATAACACCATCAATCGGACTGTTAAAAATCCGCTTGAACTGGTCAGCAAGTGAATCCGACCACAACCACGCCCCGAATTCCTGCACCTGCGTGAGTGTAGGGTTATAGATAGCCCATAAACCATTAGAACCATTCGCACCCGAGCCGGGCGTTAAAGGCGGGTTTTCCGGGGGTGTATCTCCGCTGTCTGATACTGGTATATCCGGGGTACCGTCCGGGTTAATCTGTTTAATTAATTCGTTTATTGCATCCAGTATCGCGGGTTGTAAATCCTCTTTAACATCTCCGTCCGTGGCTGTGCTTGTTTCCTCTTCCGTTGCACCGTCGGTAAATACGTCCTCTGAATTTATAGATACCGGGTACCAGTTAGATTTATGCGTTAAATCGTTCTCGGTTGGGGATGCTATCGACATTTGACCCGTAGCGAGTTGCGGTAATACCTCCGTTAGTGGTTTCGTAGCATCTGCTACACCTGCTTCAATTAAATCCTGCGCTGGTGTTAAGCCCTCAACACCTCCGCCCGGTGTAACATTAAAGGAACGATAATGAACAGAAGCCCATTTTTCACCCAATGATGTATTAGGATTTGTTTTGGTCGTAGGGGTTCCAAAATCAGTTACCAATCCATTTTTATCATAAGTAGGATTCGCGCCTGCATTTGGTATACTAGCGTTACTACTAGGACGGAAGTTGGTATAAGATAGTACACTAATTTTAGCAACATCGTTTTGATGTTCTAACGCAAAAGGAATTATTGTTTTATTAACAGATATTGCATTGTAATAACTATTTGAAGTAGCTTCAACAGTATCGAGATAATAGTACACACCGCCAGCATCTGTTAACGAACGAATTGCAAATTGAGTGTTCTTTTTGAACATGTAAATATAGCCACTGCTTTGCCCTGCTGTACCAACATATACATAGTCATCAATATTAAGATTATTTGTATTAAACCATTCAACTATCAAATCATAGTACCCGAAAAGAGGCACACTAAAACGGTCAAATGGGTCATTTGCTCCGATTTTCCATGTATTCGCAAAAACGGTATACCATTGCTGAAATGTTAAATAGTTGGACGTAGGTGTAAAATTACCCGCGGGAAGCGGTTCCGGTTCGTCATCTGTTGCGAATACCCCTAACTCGATAGCCTTTGCACGGATTGACTCTACCATTTCCTCAAGAAAATGCGTTTTTCCGTTCTCGTCAATCAATACAGGAACGTTTTCACCGTCTATTGTGTACGGGTCTGCACTGGTTATTAAATCCTCTTGCACATCCTCAACAACCGCACCCGCCGCGATTGTTTGAAGCAGTAAAGATAAACACGCACCAACCGCTATTGCTTTAGGAACTAAACCAAGCGTGCGATTACCTCCGGTAACAAACTGCGTGACCGCGGTACCTGCTCCGCCTGTCGCTACTATGTCAGTTGCAACGCGGTTCGCTACTGCGTTAGTTGTTGCGGGGTCTACTGCCTCGGTTTTCGCTATTGTGTAGCCCACAACCTCGGATATTTCTACCAGTTCATAACCCTGCAACATTAACCACTGTCTCAACTGCTCAAACGTTGTGATACCCTGTTCTCCGAGTTCTACAACACTGGTATTTAACTGCGATAGTATCTGTAATATCTGCTCCCATGTCTCGGGCGGTATGCCCGGTATTGTCGGCATTGGCATATCTGTTTACCTCCTATGCTCCCGCGGTAATAAGGATATATTCCCCCGCGTCATTGAATCCATTAGCGAATGTTTTGATGGTATAAAATTCCCGTGCCTCATGCGTCCAAATACCATCATTCAAGTATATATTGCCGTTGCTGTCCTGTTTATCAATGACCGCCTCATTCGCAAGTATGGCATCTTTGAAACTCATTAGAACATCAACCGATAGCGGTACGCTGATTAAATTATTACGATACGCGACCGGGTCACCAACGTAATAATAACGCCCGAATTCGGGGATATACGCATAATTATATGCGGTCGGGAAATTGCCGGGGTTTCCCTCAATAATTATTTCCGGGTTTATAACGTTGCTACTGTCACGCAATGACCCCGTTAATGTGAGGGGGTTTGACAGCGATTTTGTAACGCGTTCCGGTTCAGAGTTATTTTTATAAAATACAATATCCATCTGATAACCTCCTAAAATAAAAACCTATATGCATTTTAACATATAGGCTTTTTGGTTGTACATGCGTGCAAGTTAGGCAACAAAGAATACAACAAAGTTTTCATCCAAATCAAGGAAGTAACCCGCGTCATATTTGTGCCATTCGTTCCAAAACTCTGCCTTTGCGTTGTAGTTGGTTGTTACGCGTCTATCGACATTGGCAACGCCAAGGGCGTCACGGTCGAAGATGCAAGCAAGTACGCCTGTAATGCTTACGGTATCACCGGACGGGGTTTTCACATTGATAGCGGTTGTAGAGGCAAAGCCCAAATCAAGACCGGAACCTTGCCAATAGCTAACTCCGTCAACCTGCGGGAACTTGATACCGTCCGTGTTGAACTGGTTAAGACCGTCATACAGGTAAACTTCCGCGGCATTCTTGAACTGATTCAGCATAACGATTTTCATACGGTCGTCGGGTGTGAATTTCTCCGTACCGCCAATATTGAACAGCGTACTCATGTCATGCAGATAACCAATATAGTTCTTCATGGTAAAGGACGCGAACCGAATAAAACCGGGGTCGGTCATTGCCTGCGTTGCGGTGAGACTGCCGCCCGTTTTCTGATTATACAGATACAGGAGGTTTACCGCACGAACACCGGATGCTCCCGTGTATGTGCCTCCGCTGAATTCGTTGTGAATAGTTTCGGCAATACCGGAGTTAATAGTACGCATTACAAGCCCATCCAGTTTGACCGTCATACTGTTAGTAATTGCGGTCTGAATCATGCTGTAAAATGCGTTGAGCTGTGTCGCATTACTGAAAGAGGATTTGACCTGCTTTTCAGTGATGGAAATTGGAATTTCAAACGTCACTTTGCTATTGAAAAACTTAGCAGATACGGACGGTTTATAAAAAATATTCGGGTCGTAGCTTGTGCCGTCCTCCAGTTCCCAAGATTCATTCTCCTGCGCTTCCGGAAGATTGGCACGAACTTTTTCGAGGATGGAACCGAACTCCCATGCATCCATGATGACCGATGGAGCGCGACCGGAATAAACACGGTCAACAAATACCATCTTTCCAATATGGTCGTGCAGTTTGCGAACATAATTATCGTACCCATTTTCGAGATTCTCGAACGCTTTACCGATGTCAACAACGTTGGATAAATCCTCGTTAACAATCACACTTTCACCGAGTAACTCATTCGTGATAGTGTTCAAAATTTCATATACCTGCGTTACCTTCATTTTAATTTCCTCCTGTTATTTACTTGCTTTTACTGCGCGCGTAGTGTTGAGAGTTGCCGCGCCCGTTGTTACTGTCACATTACTATCCGGTGTAACCACGATAGTTAGTGTAGTGCCATTGATTGCAACCTGCGCTTCATAGTTATTGGAGACCTTAGTAAACACCGCATAAAATGCCGGGTATTCAACGTCACCAACAACCAAACCGGAAACCATTACAGGCTTTTTATAGGGGTTTGAAACACTATTGAATAAACCCTCAATGCTTGCCTGCGTTCCGCTTGTAAGTGCTGTCTTTTTGAAATCAGCAATAATGTAACCGCCTTTCATTTTTATTTCCTCCATTCATGCATACATCATAATATCAATATATTGATAATGTCAAAACTCTATTAACATCGGGAAAAACAACATCATAAAAGAATTGCCACATCCATAGTGCGCGCTCACTTTCAATCATTTGCTGTGAGGTTGTAACGCCAATATTTCCGTGCCGGGTCAATGTGTAGTTTCTTGTATGCGTATCAGTTCCGCTTTCCGCGTGGGTATCTGTTCCGGTTTCTGCCGTGTTGTCTTTATCGCTTGGATTATACGCGGATGAATTAAAGCCCTGTACCTCGTGCGTGGTTTGGGTGTTTAGATTCGCGGTGCGTGTATCGGTCTTTCCATACTGGAATTCGGTAATATCCCCCGTCATTTGTTCCGTCATGTCGTAATTTTCTACGGGGTTATATTCAAATTCCATGGTCGCCCATAACTTAGCCCAACGCATTGAATACAGAGAAAAAATAATACGTGCAATGTCCGCGCGTGCCTCCGCGGTTAACTCTTCAGCATTTCCGAGTTTATGCAATACAAGGGGCGCAACCTCGCGCATACCTGCAATATTGTAATGATATTCAGAATCCAACAGCGTAGCGATATCCTCGCCCGCCCACGGCACATCATACGCCTGTAAATTGGTAAATACTCCATTATCCGGTGTAAATACGTCATTCAGTTTCTTGCGTTCCCTCATTGTCCTGCTCCTCCTTTTCTTCCTGCTCTTCCTGTTCTTCCGGGGTTCCTGCTATTTCCTCCGCTTGTGCCTCCATGATTTCATGTTCGAGTTCTAGTTCTTGCGCGTTGTCCTCCCATGCGGAATTAAAGGAAACGGATATATTAGTGTTAAACATTTTGTTAATGTTTTCCACACCATCACGCCTGCATGCAAGCATATCATCAATTAGCGGAATCAATGAATCGCGGTTCATCTCGTTTTCTGAATCGGTCAACGTCTCGCGTTTCATGTTATAGTTTGCATCCAAACCCAATTCGTTAAATTCAGATGCCTTTAGATACTGCTCAAATTCAATTAGATTTTTAATCTGATTATTTGCGCCCGTATTGGTGTATGGTTGTACTTTCAGATTTTCAAAAAACTGCGTATCACCAATGATGCCGAGTTCACCATCTTTCACATGCTCAAGGAATCTTTCACCGCTCACGCGTGTAGCGTCATCACTTGCACTGATTAATGACTGTACGCGGGTCATTATCGAAACGATATTCATTGATAACTCATTTTCGAGTAATGCCGTGCCGTATTTTCTGAATAACGGTAACAAACCCGTATACATGGAATCACCGCGAACAATGATGCACTCATCATTAATTTTTAAGTTAGCAGAGTAATTGAGCGCGGGGTTACTAACTGTAAAAACAGTTGGCATATAGTTGTAATCCGGTACACCGCCAAGACCTCCATAGGATGCGTAGAGGTTCCCTTTGTACTCAAATACACCAACATATCCATTTACTTGTAAGTACAATTCGAGGATGCGCGCGGGTATCGTTTCCGGTAAACCGTCATACTTAAACATGCATTGAGTGCGTGCAAGCATGTATTTAATATGAGCGCGTAATGCTCTTTGCTTGTCTTTGAAATCCCATAACCCGCACGGGATATTATCAAAAACATACTGGTATTCATTCATGTTTCTAGTCCTCCATACATGCATTATATAACACATGCATTATCAAATCACACACCCTCAACCACGCGCAGCATTCCGGGGGAGAAAGCGCAGCATTCCGGATACCAGGGTTTCACGTGCATGCACGCATACATGCATTAACACATGCAAGC
>OCTW013422559.1_pt1 | contig 12888 bp, 11 predicted proteins | sample 1539671 | NCBI WGS metagenome assembly OCTW01 (sample SAMN02144230, study PRJEB22623) | gut metagenome | biome: sheep rumen | host: Ovis aries | place: New Zealand | reverse complement strand
GAAAACACCTGCTGTCATTCCTGCGGGGCGGAGACCTACGAATACGTGGGTGGCGCCATCGAAAAGCTGGAAGAAGAAATTGTGCAGTGGATTCCGGGGGCGAACGTGGTCCGCATGGACCGGGACACCACCCAAAACGTAGGTTCCGTAGAAAAGATTCTGGAGTCTTTCAGGAACCGGGAACACAACATTTTGCTGGGCACCCAGATGGTGGCCAAGGGCCACGATTTTCCGGGCGTGCGTCTTGTTGGGATCGTCGGGGCCGACAGCGGACTTGGCATTCCCGACTTTCGCGGGACGGAGCGGCTGTTCCAGCTGTTGAGCCAGACGGCAGGCCGTGCAGGCCGTGCCCAGGGCGGCGGCCGAGTCCTGATACAGACCATGAATCCTGCAGAACCCATAATGCAGTTCGCCCTGAACCATGACTATGCGGGTTTTGCCCGGAGTGAACTTTTGAACCGGAAGGCGGCGCTCTATCCGCCCTTCTGCAAGCTGGTGTCCGTCTCTGTCGGGAGTCGTGACGAATCGGCCCTGAACGGGGCTCTGTCAAAGCTTGAGGCCCTGTGCAAAAAGGAAAAGTCCCTGATGGTGCTTGGGCCTGTCGAAGCCTTTGTGCCTGTGGTGCAGAACGTGCACTGGAGCAGGCTCTACCTGAAAACCCAGGACCTGAACGCCGTGCGCAGCGTGCTCGGGCCTGTGGTGAACAACCCCAAGGCTTTTGCCCCCGGGGTAGATGTGAAGGTGGAAATAGAGTAGTTATTCTTCTACAACCAGGTCCATGGCTTGTCGGAGCATTCCGGCGGCGTCTTTTGTTTTGGGGGCTTCCTGGCTCAAGACCTGACGGAACTTGCGGGCGCCGGGGAGTCCGGTGAACAGTCCGTAGAGGTGGCGGGTGAGGATGGTGGCAGGCGTCCCTTTGGAAAATTCCTTTTCCACATAGGGCAGGTAGGCTTCGAGAACCGCCTTGCGGGACGCGGGCTTCCCTTCTTTTGTCATTCCCGGCTTGGCCGGGAATCTCCCATCACAGAATATTCTCTCGTCGGCATCCCGCAGGAACCAAGGATTCTCGTAGGCTTCGCGTCCCACCATCACGCCGTCCAGGTCTTTCAGCTGTTCCTCTACCTGGTCCAGGGTCTTGATGCCGCCGTTGATGGAAATGTTCAAGTGGGGCATTTCTGCCTTTAAATTGTGAACAAATTCATATTTCAACGGCGGAACTTCCCGGTTCTCCTTGGGACTGAGCCCCTTGAGCCAGGCCTTGCGGGCGTGTATAATGAAGATGCGGCAGCCTGCGTCGGCGATGGTCCCGACAAAGTCCCGGAAAAATTCCCAACTGTCAAGTTCGTCTACGCCGATGCGGCACTTGATGGAAACGGGAATAGAGACTGCATCTTGCATGGCCTTGAAACAGTCCGCCACCAGGTTCTTGTCCTTCATGAGGCAGGCGCCGAAGTTTCCGTTTTGCACCCGGTCCGAAGGGCATCCGCAGTTCAGGTTCACTTCGCCAAAGCCTGCGCGTTCCACCATCTTGCTTGCCGCTGCAAGTTCTGCGGGGTCGCTTCCGCCCAGCTGGAGCACCGCGGGCATTTCGCAGTCTTCGTGGCCCAGGAACAGTTCCGGGTCCTTGCAGTGCAAAAGTCCTGTAGATACCACCATCTCGCTGTAGAGCAAGATGTTCTTGGAAATCAACCGCAAAAAATACCGTTCGTGACGGTCGGTGCAGTCCAGCATGGGGGCGATAGAAAGCCGTCGGTTGAAATCCAGGTCCATGGGGGGAAAGATAGTAATTAGGGGTTAGGTATTAGGTAATAGGTTGTAGGTATTAGGGGTGCAGGTTTCAAGAAGCGTCATCCTGAGGAGTGTAGCGACGAAGGATCCAGTCCGTAGGAATAGGTAAACTGTGGTTTTGGGTCGCTTCGCTTTGAGGTTTGAGGCGCGAGGCTTGGGAAATGTCATCCTCGCGAAGGCGAGGATCCGCCAAACACTAGCCATTTTTCTATAATGCTTACCATGAGCCTGATTAAAAACATTGTCGTAGCGGGCGGGACCCACGGGAACGAGCGGACAGGTGTCCGCCTGGTGGAAAAGTGGATGGAGCACCCCGAATGCTACAGCTCCTGTTGCCCAAGCGCCAAGGTGGAACTGGTGCTTTCGAACCCGGAGGCGGTTCGGCTGAACAGGCGGTATCGCGACCACGACCTGAACAGGGCTTTTTCGCAGGTGTGCCTGGACATGAGCGCAGAACCTGAGGAATACGAGTTCCGCCGTGCCCGGGAACTGAACCGCATATACGGCCTCAAGGGAACAGGCACAAAGACGGACCTGTTGCTGGACGTGCACAATACGGGAGCGAACATGGGGCTGTGCCTGATTCTTTCGGCACGGGACCCCTTCACCATGAAAGCTTCCGCCGTGCTGACCCAGGAATTCAAGGATGCGTGGATTTACTATCAGCCCGAAGAACGGAGCATGTCGCCCTATTTCGGGACGGTGGCCAAGGCCGACGTGTGCATCGAGATTGGCCCCCAGCAGCACGGCACTCTGGATGCCCGCCTGTTCGAGGAATCGGAAAGTCTTGTGAAGCGTTACCTGGAACTTGCAGACGAATGGAACCGGGGAGAACTCCAGAAGCGCGCTCCCATTCAGGTAGAAGTGTTTACGCAACTTCGGGACCTGGGTTACCCCAAGGCCTGGGCGGGAGCGCCCATCGAGGCCATGATCCATCCCGACTTGTTGGGTCGTGACTTTGGCGAGTTGAAAAAGGGCGACAAGTTGTTCCGCTCCTTCGACGGCAAGGACATTCTGTACCAGGGCGAGGCTGACGGACGCGAGAGCGTGTGGCCCATCTTTATCAACGAGCCCGCCTACTACGAGAAGGACATCGCCATGAGCCTTACGGTTAGAACAGAGGAAATGTGGTAACGTGTCATCCTGAGCGGAGAGGCGAAGCCTCGAAGTCGAAGGATCTAGGAATAAATGTTTGATGTGGAATGTGAGGTGTGAAGTGGAATTTGATATGAACAACGTGCCCAGTGCAGAACTTTCCATGGTTCCGGGGGAAGAACGCTTGAAAAATTTCATGGAACTGGTCCAGGCCGAAAAGACCAAGCCCTGGGAGTCCCGTCTCCAGGACATTCTGGATTCCTTCGAGGATTTTTTGACCCTGCGTCCGGACCCGCCCCAGTCCTGGCAAGACAATTACGCGGCCAGCGGCAAGAAGTTCGACTATCATCAGGTGGTGCTGCCCCAGGATTTTCAGGACCCCTACGAAGACGACCTGGGGAACATCCGCAGGCTCCGCGGTGAATTCGAGCGCGTGCCCAGCACCATGGCCCTGGAGCACGAACTGATTAGCCGCAATTACTTTATCTACGAGAACGGACACGCCGACCCCATCGCGGCCCCGCGCCCTATGCTCATGCTAGAAAGCAAGGACCGGGACGACGACCAGGAGGAGGAAGAAGGGGACATCACCTGGGACTGCTGTATCTCCATTTTCCCCGACGGAAGCTACACTTCTTACAACCTGGACCACGACGACGAAGAGGTCTTGGGGGAGGATTTCAAGGCCGTTTTCGAAAAACACATCGAAACTCTGTCCAAAATGCAGCTGGTGATTCCCGTAGAGGGCAGGGATTATGGTATATTGAGGAGTGATGCGTAGGCTTTTGACAAAGGTAATGCTCGGAATGTCCCTGCTTTTCGGCGGGGCCTTTGCAGCCTTTATCCAGAGCCCCATACCGCCCAGCACCCAGCAGAACTTTGTCCGGGATACCGACGGCGACGGCCGCATGGACCAGATGGAAATCCGTTTCCTGGGAAACTTGACCAAGGAATACGTGTCTTCCATGCTGGACAGCCTCACCTTCGAATGGATTGATTCTTCGGGAGCGGCCAAGCACTACACCATGGCTGCAAGCAAGTTCCAGCTGAACCCGGCCAACAAGCGCAGCCTCATAGTTGACCTGAAAGGGATGCAGAATGGATTCCGCCTGCTGACGGCCCTTTCTACCATGGAGTTTTCTGCCGCCATCTACGGTTCCGCGCTTTTGTACCTGCGGGACGGTTCCATGTATCCCGTGGCCCTGAAAGACGCCATGGCGCCTGCCATCATGTCGGCCTACCTGAGAAACATGCGGGGCAAGTCCAACGATTCCCTGACGGTGCTGTTTTCGGAAACTGTCCGGACTGTTCCCGGCTGCCCGGCCCTGCTGGAATACAAGAGCGCAAAAGACGGCAAGGTCCGCAAACTCAAGACAGACGAAATCCGCTGGAATTTCTGGATGAATTCCGCCGTGTTCGTTCTGGACAAGAAGGCCTCTGTCGATGCGCTGAATTTCCGGGATTCCTTGCGGCTGGTGAACGGTTGCGTCGAAGATACCAGCGGGAATGCGGTGTCGAAGGTCTCCCAGTTCTCGTCGTTGACAGGCTATTCTCCTTTCGAGGTGGTAGTGCCCTCCATGGCGGTAGATAGCGCCTCTAGGCATGGCGCAGGTGCCGAAGGCGCGGGGCTCCCGATTTTCCAGCTGAACTTCCAGCCTCTGCCTGTAGAGTCTGCTCGGGATACGGCCTGGGGCGTCTATATGGACGTGCTGGGCGAAGAATTCGAGAACGCCCTCCGCGAAATTTTGAAGATGGACGAAAAGACTCCTGTTAGTTTGTCAAAACTGAAGGTCCGCTTCGACATCCGCATCTACACGAACCTGGGCGCCTATGTGGTGGGAACCCGCGCCGATATCGCCGGAAACGACGAACGCCTGGGCGGCAAGCCCACGCAGCTTTCCCTCCGCTGGAACTTTATGGACAGCCACGGCCGCCGGGTTTCTACGGGCGTCTATATCGCCAACGTGACAGCCCTGGTGGAATACGACGGCAAGGCCGTGTTCCGGAACGGCTCGGACGCCACGGCATCCTACGTGTTCGGGGTGGTCCGCCGTTAGGGCCTGCTTTTCCCATGGACTTGGAAGAGACGAAAATCTATAAAGGGTACCAAACCTTTATGGAGCCGTATTTGCCAAAATTGAAGTTAGGGGCGGAACCGCGCCAAGTTACTTTGTCCGAAATCCTGGACGCCTATGACGCCTTCTGTTTCGATGGCTACGGAACGCTATACAACCGCGGGGACTTCGTTTACCCCGGTGCCATGGAGTGGTACCAAGCTTTGCGGGCGGCGGGCAAGCACTTGCGCCTGGTGACCAACGCGGCCTCCAACACCGACGAGTTCCTGGCGGCAGACGCCGGGGCCCGGGGCTTTGACTTTACGGCGGAAGAAACTATTTCCTCGGGCAGCTTGCTTGCGGACCTGTCTCGGGGCGAGCCCGTGGGTGTTTTTGATTTAGTGGGGTTTTCTGGGCAGAAACGCGGGCCGGCTGATGGTCCGAAAATCGGCGAAACTCTGGAACGGACTGTCCGCGAAGTTTATTACATCGGTCGGGATACCGGCGTGAACGTGCTTGCCCAGGCGGGAATGGCAGCTGCCGAAAATCCGGAGGACCCTGTGGTGGCGGTGTCGTCTTACACGGCAACCTCCGAGATGTTCGAGCGGGCGGTAGAGATATTGCGGCGCCCCGATGGCTTGCTGCTGGTGCTGAATCCCGACGCCTGGGCTCCGAAGATAGATGGCAGCCGGAGCGCCGTGTCCGGTACGCTGGCGGAACGCTTGCGGGTAGCCTCCGGCTGTAGGACCTGCTATTTGGGAAAGCCTTTCCCGGCCATCTGGGAAAAGGTCCGCAGTTCGCTCCCTGCGGGTGCGCGGGTGCTGATGATAGGCGATACCATCGGGACGGATGTTTACGGAGCTAAGATTGCAGGCTTTGATGCCGCCCTGGTGGTAGGTCGCAACGTTCCTGCAGAAAGCCTTGCCGCAGACGAAGCCGCCCTTGGCGTGCGGCCCGACTACTACTTGGTGCCGGGCTGAACGCTGGCGGAGTCCGGCGCTGTGGGCGCGGAAGGTACAGCCGTCGAATCCTGAACTTTCGCGCTGGTCGTAGAATCTACGGCTGGTGTGACAGGTGCCGAACTTTCCGCTTTCTTGTCTGCCACAATCACATAGAGGGTGTCGTGAACGAGGACGGTATCCCGCACAAAGACGGTATCGGTCTTGCAGGTTGGAACTTCGCTCTGTGGTGCTGCCGCTGAACTGGATGGTTGTGGCGGGTTCTTCCGGATTTGTTCTTCTAGGGTGGCTCGTTCGGCTTTGAGGGCATCCAGTTCTTTCTTGATGTTGGCTTTGTTGTTCGGCCTGCGTTCGCGGGAGTATTTGCCTTCTAGGGTGTTGATCCTCTTGTCTAGCTCCCGGAGCTTGTCGTATTCCGGGCCTTCGCCCTCGACGGTGGGCATGGGGGAGAAAAAGTCCTTGAACTTTTGCCACAGGGATTTTTCTTCGGCATGGGAAAGGGTGGCAAGCCCGAGGGCGAGTAGGGTTGCGGGCAAAACGGCCCGTGTAAAGCGGGAAATAACCATGCCCCAATGATAGAAAAAATATCTTTGGCGGGGCGAATCCCTTTACAGGGTTCGTTTTTTTATTAAATTTGGAAAACTCTCGCGGGAGTAGCTCAGTTGGTAGAGCGCGACCTTCCCAAGGTCGATGTCGAGGGTTCGAACCCCTTTTCCCGCTCGAAAAACATAATGGCCTGGCGAAGCTGGGCCATTATATTTTTTGAGGAGGTGGGGTCGAGCCCGAGAAGAGGGCTCGGCACAAAATTGCCGTGGGCACAACGTTGCCCATGAAATAGGCAATTTTTGAGCTTGATGCGAAGCGAGCGAGCATCGAGCCCGATAGGGTTGGCAATCAGCCGCGAAGCGGTGTCTGATTGACAACAACCCCTTTTCCCGCTCGAAAAACAAGACGAGCCCTTTTGGGCTCGCCTTGTTTTTTGTAGAGGGAAGTTAGAAGGGGTGAGAACCCTCGAAGAGGGTTTGGCACAAAATTGCCGTGGGCACAACGTTGCCCATGAAATAGGCAATTTTTGAGCTTGATGCGAGTGTGAACAACAAAGCCCCTGTTATTAAACAGGGGCGGTTGTGAGAGCAAATTCTATACCAAATATTTTCATGATGCTTTTAGACTTTGCGGTTTCATAAGCGAGCATCGAGCCCGATAGGGTTGACAATCAGCCGCGAAGCGGTGTCTGATTGTCAACAACCCCTTTTCCCGCTCGAAAAACAAGACGAGCCCTTTTGGACTCGCCTTATTTTTTGTAGAGGGAAGTTAGAAGGGGTGAGAACCCTTCTCCTGTCATCCTGGAGCGCGTAGCGCGATAGGATCCACCCCAATTTGTCATGCCCCGTCATCCTGGAGCGAAGCGACGGGATCCAGTCCTTTTATAACAAATCTTTCCCTCAATGTATGCATCCCTCGCTCGCAGATTCACTTCGTTCGACTGCTCTCTCGGGAAGCACGCATCTCGGTCAAAAAACAAGCGTTGGCTTTGGCATACAAGTGCTTTTTCGGGTAAGAATATTTACTATAGGTCCGAGCAGTTACAACAGGCGGAAACTCTTGTGACTGTTAGTCCCTGCGAGTTTCCCTCGAAACGTCCTCCCTCTCTTCGTCATCCTCGCATCCTTCCTTGTCGTCGCCGCGATCCCTCTTGTCATCCCCGACTTGGTCGGGGATCTCCCCTCATTCCCCGCATTTCACACTTTCTTCATTTGATATTTCCGAGAATTTTATATAGATTGCATACAAACAAACTTCTCAAAAGGAGCTGGCTATGAAAAATCTTTTTTGGGGGCTTTCCCTTGCCGCCATGGCATTACTTGCTGCCTGTAGTAGTGGTTCGGAAACCAATAGCGAACCTTTGGAAATTAGTTCGAATTCCTCCTCAGGGGCGGACCTGTTTGCCGAGACTTTCAATGACCTGCCAGTTTGTACCGTAAAGCGCAAAGGTGCAATCGCCTACGTGAAAGACGAAAAGGCCGCCTACGCATGCGAAGACGGTGACTGGACTTTGGACGATGAAAACACCACTGAAAGAAAATCAAATGGCGATACTGGTAACGACGGCAAGTCCAGTGGCTCCGAAGGCGTGGAAGGCTCTTCTGCAAGCGTTCCCGGCGGCAGCAGCGACGCCAGCACCAACGACGTGGTCACCGGCACGCTTACCGACACCCGCGACGGTCAGACCTACAAAACCGTGAAAATCGGTAACCAGGTGTGGATGGCGGAGAACCTGAACTACGCCTACACCGGTGTTCCCTTTAAATATGGTAGTTACACTTCCGATTCCACCAGCTGGTGCTTCGGCGACGACCCTGCCAACTGCGCCAAGTACGGTCGCCTGTACACCTGGGCTGCGGCCATGGACAGCGTTGGCACGTGGAGCACGAACGGCAAGGGCTGCGGCTATGGCGAGAATTGTAGCGTCGCTTCGGCGGGCTCAGCGACCTTGGTGCGGGGCGTCTGCCCCAAGGGCTGGCACTTGCCCGGTATTGGAGAATTTTTTGATGAATTGATTACGGTCGTGGGAGGCTCTTCTACGGCAGGGTCCAAGCTCAAGTCTGCTACGGGTTGGAATGATAATGGCAACGGAACCGACACCTATTCTTTTTCGGCGTTGCCTGCCGGCATTAGGTATAGTGATGGGAGTTTTAGCAGCGTGGGCAAAAATGCAACCTACTGGAGTTCCTCGGCGAACGATAGCGTCACCGCGTACAACGTTGCCCTGTTTGATTACAACGACGGTGCGGGCCTGGGCTTTAGCGGCAAGTACTCCGGAATCTCTGTTCGTTGTCTCAAGGACTAGCAAGTCGAGCGTCAAGGAAATGAGTGCGCTCATTTCCATGACCGAGACGCAGAGGTCCGCGCTACGCAGTAGCGCCAGGACTAGCAGTGAGGCGAATCCTGCAACTATTGTTTGCAAAATGCTCCAAAATGTCAACAGTTGTTTGCCAAATTTGAGAAAATTTCGTTTTTTATAGTTTCCTTTTGTAGATTTGGCTATCCAAACAAATTTTAGGACATTGACTTTGTCAAAATATTTGGCTATATTTGGGGAAAGGTCATCTAAAATGAAAACAGAAATTAAAAAAGACATAAAGAAGTTGATAGATCGGTTGCCCGATGTTATCATAGCCAAACGCTGTATGTCTGCCCATATAAAGGAACATGGGTCGTTAAAGTCGTTCAATGATGACCGCATTAAACTCGTCAAACCTATATAGTTTATCCGAAGTAGACGGCGGTTATGGTTTTACAACCGACTATGGTAACGAATATCTCGTTACCTTTTCGGATTTGACCAATATTATAGGATTAGACAATATTAAGATTTACGATTTTGGTGTCGAAATCGGAAAACGGGTTTCTGCCAAGAATGACAAAACAAGCGGCAAGCTAAAAAACACGGTTGTAGAATTACTTTTCAGGTTGTTTGATAAACAGCCTGAATGTGGGGTTCTAATCATTCAAAACGCTATCGCCGAATACATTGATGTTTCGTTTGGTAAGACTTTTTAGGAACTTGTAAAAACAGACGATTATATTGTGGCTACAAAGCAGTTCAGCGAGATGCCGCCGTGGCTGGTCTTGATGACCTTTGTACTTGGCAAGCCCAAGGCGGCACAGTTCTTTAGAAGGTTGTCGGTGCAGGCGCCCTTGGGCGCAAGGATGGCAACGACCAAAGGGCGCCCAATTCCCTGTGCAAGTTCCGAAAGTTTCTTGCCTATGCGGGCGTAAAGTTTTGGAGCGTCTGCGTCCAGACGTTTTCCGTAGGGCGGGTTCAGCACGATGGTCACTCTGGCGTTACTGCTGCCGTTTGAGGTATCGTGCCCGATGTTTGAAATTTCTTCGGGCGTGTAGCTGAAAAAGTCTTTCTGCTGCGGCGCGATGAGGGCAGGCTCGATTTTTGCGAGGGGACAGCACTCCACGTTATGCCTGATAATTTCGATGGCTTTGTCGGAGATGTCACTAGTGATGATTGTTCTTAACTCCGAATTCAGAACTCCGAATTCCGAATTAACAAGGTAGTTCCACGAAGCCTCTTTGAAGGCGGGCTGGTGCTTGAGGGCAAAGTCACGGCACATTCCGGGAATGAGTCCGCTTGCCATGTAGGCGGCTTCTAGGCTGAAGGTGCCGCTGCCTGCCATGGGGTCTATGAGAGTGGTTAGTGGTTGGTTTTTAGTGGTTAGGTGGGGGGCGTTTAAAGCCTCGAAGAGCATGGCGGCGGCGATGGTCTCCTTTAGGGGTGCGTCGTTGACAAAACGCTGGTGGCCCCGCTTGTAGAGTTCTTCTCCGGCCAGGTCCAGGGAGACTGTGCATCGGTCGTCGATGAGAGTGACGAATATGTTTTGCGATGATGGCTTGTCTTGCGGTGGGGCGTTGCGGGGTGTCCCCGCAGAGGGGGTAGCGGATGCGGCTAGGAGATCCCCGCTTTCGCGGGGATGACAAGGCGCAGGAGCGAGGGGGAGACTTCCCCCCTTGAAGACATTGTAAAATCGTTCCGCTACGGCGTCGCTGTGGTAGAGCCTGGAGTGCTTGCAGGTGACGTGAATGTGCAACGAGTTACTAGTTACTAGTTCTGAGATACTAGGATTATTTCTTTCGTCTTTCGTCTGTAGCGAGCTTGCGAGCGTTCTCTCGTCTAAATAAAGCTCCCAGGGGATTTCGGCGGCTTTCTTTTCAAGCTCGCGGAAGTTTTCGGCCTTGAAGGAGGCGATGTCCATGAGCACTCGGTTAGCGATGCGGCTGTGGGCTACGGCTTTCCAGGCCTCGGTCAGTTTAGTTTCGAAGGTGATTTTTCCGTCGGCGGTTTCGAAGGAGTCGTCTTTGGCGGCGACCCCGATTTGCCGCAGCTCTTGGACCAGGGTCGCCTCGAATCCCAGCGGCACGACAGCGGTGAAACGGTGGAGTTTCCCGTGGACTTGCCGCTTGATGCGCTTTTCGAGGTTTTCCTGCATTTTGGACTGTGCGGAACTTACTTGAACTTGACGGCGGTGCCGTAGACGATGATTTCGGCGGAGCCTGCCATGACGGAGGCGGTGGCGAAACGAACGTTTATGATGGCGTCAGCCCCGATGCCCCGGGCCTGCTTTTCCATGCGCTCGATGGCGATGTTGCGGGCGTCGTTCAGCATCTCGGTGTAGCCTGCGATTTCGCCGCCTATGATGGTCTTGAGGCCTGCGAAGACGTCGCGGACCACGTTCTTGCTGAAGACCACGCTGCCGCGCACCAGCTGGAGGGTCTCGAATTCTTTGCCGGTGATAAAGTCCGTATTGTAAAGCTGCATGGAGGCCTCCTTTGTTATACTTGCGATGACAATATATAAAAAGAAGCCTGCTAAGAGAACTTTTTACCGGGAAAAGGCTTATTTTGACCCTGAGTACCTATAAATTGGTTGAAAAAATGCGTTTTATAGGTGTATAATTAATTTATTTGTAGTGAAAATGAATGATTTTGAGATTGTTGTACCTATAAAACCTGTAGAAATGAATGTTTTATAGGTGCATTGTTAATTTGTTTGTAACTGTCTTGAGCGTTTTTTTTAATAAAGTACCTATAAACTTTGCTCGAGCACATGTTTTATAGGTATACAGTTGGCCTATCTGCGAGAAAAATGTTCCATTTCTTCATTTTTGTACCTATAAACCGCCCGGTAAGGAGGCGTTTATAGGTACGCACCCTCTAAAAGAACCTCTTGAAAAAGGAAATGGGCCTGAAAAGTGCCGTCACCAGCAGGGAAATGGCAAAAACGGCCGCCGCCACGACAGGAACCACGACGATGGGGTGTGGCGTGAGGAGCGACAGCTCGAGTCCGTAGAAAAGCTTGATGAAAAGCGGGTGGATCAGGTACACGCCCAGCATGCAGGCCGAAACGAAGGTGAGGCGGCGGTTTGTGGTCAGCACGCCCCGGTACCGTTCACAGAAAAAGCAGAAAATGGCGGCGGCGATTAGGAAGGTAGTTGGCTGGAAATTGCCCAGAAAATATTCGTTGGGCTTGGAGCGGTCGATAGAAAAGTAGGTGGAGGAGATAAAGGCGAATGCCCAGGAGGCAATGGCCGAGAGGTACAGGATTTTTCGGGCCAGGGGTTTCAGGCCGTAGTGGGAAATGTAGAATCCGGTGAGGTAGAAGCCCGCGAAGGTGGTGCATCCCTGGATGCGGATGTTCTTGTAGAGCGTAAAGTCGGCGAGGCGTTCCAGCAGGTGGTTCACCATGGGGAGCACCAGCCCGAAGCAGAAAAAGATGCCGATGACGTAGAGGACCATCCGGTGGCTTGCGTGTTCGGTAAAGACCCGCATGGGGGGCGTCAGAATATAGAGCCCCGCGATGGTGTAGAGAAACCACAGGTGGGTGGGCGGCTTGGTAAAAAGCAGAAACGGCGTGGCGAAGATGTCCTTGAATGTTCCGCCGGCGACGAAGGTATTGACTGTTCCGTAGATGACGACCCAGAACACCAGCAAAAGCAAGATTCGGGTGAGGTTCTTGCCGAGGATTTTCTCCGGCGGGTGGGCGTATCGGGGCGAAAGCATGAACGCCCCGCTGATCATGATGAACACGCCCACGCCGAAGCGGGCGATGCTGTTGTAAAAGTTCAGGGTAATCCACTCGTCGGTACGCACGGGAATATTGTACCAGGCGGAAGTGACGGTATGCTGGAACACCACGGAAAACGCCGCGATGATTCTAAGGACTTCGGCGTAGAGTTCCCTCGGCTTTACGGGAGTCGTTTCCATGCCATTTAGAGCGTCGCCTGGAACTGGTGGAACTTTTCCAGCAGCTCGGCGTAGGTCTTGGTGGCCTCCAGCTGCGGGAACTGGGCCACGATGGAGTCCGGCGCGCAGAAGAAGCAGCCCTTGTCGGCCTGCAGGAGCATGCCCGTGTCGTTGAAGGAATCTCCCGAGGCGAACACCTTGAAGTTCAGGTCTTGCAGGTGCTTTACCACCTTGGT
>OCTW011463323.1_pt1 | contig 12894 bp, 9 predicted proteins | sample 1539671 | NCBI WGS metagenome assembly OCTW01 (sample SAMN02144230, study PRJEB22623) | gut metagenome | biome: sheep rumen | host: Ovis aries | place: New Zealand | reverse complement strand
CACGTCTTGCCCTGCGCCTCGCGGCCCCGGTCCCGCGTATTGAGGACTATACGCGCTATCTGTTCCTGGGTCCGCATCCGGACGACATCGAGATCGGCGCCGGAGCCACTGCGGCGAAGCTGGCCGCGGCCGGCCGGCAGGTGACCTTTCTGATCTGCATGGACGGGCGCTACGGTCTGGAGCATGCGCCGGCGGGGACCTCGCCGGAGGCCCTGATCGGGATACGAAAAGCCGAGGCCCTGGCATCCGCTCAGAGACTCGGCGTGGAAGATGTACGCTTTCTGGGGTTGTGCGACGGAGGGTTTTATGAACAGGATGAGCTGCTCCGGGGCATTGCCCGGGTGCTCGGCGAGACCGGGGCAGAGGTGATCTTTGCTCCGGACCCGGATGTCACCAGCGAGTGCCATCCCGATCACCGCAGGGTCGGGCAGGCCGCGCGGGAGCTCGCCTTCCTCGCGCCGTATCAGGCCATCATGGACCGTCTCGGCGCCGGAACCGCCCCGGCGGAGGCGCTTGCCTTTTACATGACCGCGCGGCCGAACCGCTTTGTTGAGACCCGCGGGCTGCTGCCGCGTCAGCTCGAGGCGATCTTTCAATGTCACAAGAGTCAGTTCCCGGAGGGCTGCGCAGATGCCGCGAGCATCGCGCTCTATCTGCGCCTGCGCTCCGCGGACTTCGGCCTGCGCGCCCTCTGCGGCGCGGCGGAGGGCTTCCGGGTCCTGGGAAGGACCCAGATGCACTGTCTGCCCGAGGCCGGTCGATAAGTCACGCCGGTCGTTAAATCAGGTCGGCAGGAGCCGGTTCACACCAGCTCCGCGGCGGCCTTCTCGACAGGCAGCGCTCTGCAGTACCGCTCAAGGAAGTCCGCAAAGCCTTCAACATCCGAATCCTCCGCCATCAGGGTGGAGGATTTTGCATTGGCAAAGACCTTCCGGTCCAGATAGTCCTCCAGAGACTCGCCTTCTTCCTTCCAGATCATATAGGCCCCCAGCAGCGCCATGCCGTAGGGTCCTCCCTCGCCCGCCGTCTCCATGACCGAGACCGGCGCGCCGACAGCGGCGGACAGCATGCGCTGACCGACCTCCGGGGTTTTGAAGAAGCCGCCGTGACCGTACAGTCTGTCGATACGGACCTGCTCCGTCCGGGTCAGGATGTCCAGGCCGATCTTGAGCGTCGCAAGAGCGGACAGCAGGTGGGTGCGCATGAAGTTTGCCAGAGTAAAGCGGCTGTCCGGGGTCCTGACGAAGAGCGGCCTGCCCTCGTCCAGGTCAGTGACGCCCTCACCGGAGAAATAGTTATAGCTCAGCAGACCGCCGCAGTCCTTCTCCCCCTCCAGGGCCTTGCGGAAGAGCTTTGTAAAGAGCTCGCCCCTGTCCGCCTCCAGGCCCATCATCTCCGCAAACTCGGAGAAGAGATTTACCCAGGCATTGATGTCACTGGTGCAGTTGTTGCAGTGGACCATTGCCACCGGCTGCCCCGCCGGTGTTGTCACCATGTCGATCTCGCGGTGGACGCCCAGGGGTTTATCCGTGACGATCATGGCAAAGTCCGATGTTCCCGCCGAGACGTTCCCCGTGTGGACCCGGACGGAATCTGTCGCCGTCATACCGGTTCCGGCGTCTCCCTCGCAGGGTGCCACAGGGATCCCCGGCTGCAGGACTCCGGTCGGGTCGAGGAACCTGGCGCCCTCCTCGGTGAGATATCCGCCGCTTTCGCCGGCAACCCTGATCTCCGGAAGAATACTCCGCAGATCGACACCTGTGAGTGCACGGAACTTCTCCAGCATGCCCTCGTCATAGTCCAGTTTTTCACTGTCGATGGGGAACATGCCGCTCGCCTCTCCGATACCCATGAGCTTTTCACCTGTGAGGCGCCAGTGGATATAGCCCGCCAGCGTCGTGAGCCACGCGATGTCTCCAACGTGCTCCTCTCCGTTCAGCATCGCCTGATAAAGATGCGCGATGCTCCAGCGCTGAGGGATGTTGAAGCCGAAGAGCTCTGAGAGCCTCTCAGCCGCCTCTCCCGTGACGGTGTTGCGCCAGGTACGGAACTCCGCCAGCTGCTTTCCGTCCCGGTCAAAGGGCAGGTAGCCGTGCATCATGGCGGATACGCCGATGGCCCCCACGGTCCGCAGTTCCTCTCCATATCTGGCCTTCACATCCTCCTTCAGTGCTTTAACGCAGCTCTGCAGCCCGGTATGTACGGCATCCATGGAATAGGTCCAGATCCCGTCCACCAGTTGGTTCTCCCACTCGTAGTCTCCGGATGCAACAGGGATATGCCGGTCGTCGATCAGGACGGCCTTGATGCGGGTAGAGCCGAGCTCGATACCCAGTACGGTCTTTGTCAGGTCCATCTTCTTCTCCGTTTCGTCAGGTTGTTGAATTGCCATGTATTCTCAGGATTCATAAACTGCCGTCCGCGGCAAAGATCTGCTCTCATCCTGTAGCTTGCGCCGCGGTCTGTCCCGGCTTCGGCGGTTTCTGTCTGGAGAGTTCCTTCATCTTCCCCCTGCTGCGGCTGGACAGTACCACGCTCTGCAGCACGATGAAGAAGCCAAGCATGGCGCCGTTCGCCATCTCCTGCCACCAGGAGGCGTTCAGCGGGCTGAGCGCGATAATCTTCTGTATGGTTGCGAGGATCATGGCGCCGAAAAATGTCCCGATCACATTGCCGACACCGCCCGTCAGCAGCGTTCCGCCGATGATGGAGGCCGCGATGGCGTCCATCTCGCTGCGCATGGCCACGCTGGCATTGCCCGCCGGCTTGTGCATCAGGAAGACAAAGCCCGCCAGACCGCTCAGGAGTCCGCTGATCACATAGCTCATAAACACGGTCTTCTTGACGTTGATACCCAGCATCAGCGCGCTCTGCCGGTTGCCGCCCACGGCATAGATACCGCGGCCGAGAGACGAGTAGCGCAGCAGCAGGAACATCAGGATCACCACACAGACCGCGACAATGGCGCCGATCTCGATCTTGGCAGGGATCAGGTTTCCGTTTTGAGCCGTGTATCCGAGCCAGGAGATCTTCAGCTTTGTCTTCACCAGTGCCAGGAAATCCTCGTGCGTCACCTTGACCGGGTTGACCGACAGCATGGTCGTGAGACCGCGGGACAGGAACATGCCCGCCAGCGTCACGATGAAGGGCTGGATCTCCAGATAGCTTACCAGCAGGCCCTGCAGGACGCCAAAGGCGAGGCCGATACCCAATGCCAGCAGCAGGGTCAGCAGGATGCAGACAGTGCTGTTCTGTATGCTGCTGCCGTTGAGGAACAGGGCACAGCTCATGACTGTGAGGCCGATGACGCCGCCGACGCTGATGTTGATGCCGCCGCCGATCATGACGACCGTCAGGGCGCAGGAAATAATAATCAGGGCCGCGTTGTCGTTGAGCAGGTCAAAGATCTGCTGCGGCTTCAGAAAGCCGCTCTTCAGGGTCAGCATTGCGGTGACGTACATCGCAACAAAGATCCCTATGCTGATAAACATCAGGAGCTGCGCGTCCGTCAGGGCCTCTCTCTTTCTGAGCCTTTCTCTCCGGTTTTCACCCGACATTCAGCTCACCCCCTCTTTCTGCAGCCTGCCGTGCTCCCTGCCGGTTCGGGAGCGATTGATCATGGCGGTCACCCGGCTCTTGACAACCGGAGAGCCGGCGATGACGATGATGATAATGACAATCGCCTTATAGGCCTTGACATTGACCGGGGCAACGTTCATGGCGTACAGCGTGGTGGTCAGCATCTGGATGATATAGGCGCCGAGGATGCTGCCGCTCAGTTTGAAACGGCCGCCTCCAAGGTCGTTGCCTCCGATCGCAACCGCGAGGATCGCGTCCATCTCAATATCCACCAGCAGGGTCTTGTGGTTGAGCTGGCCGAGACGGCAGACGCCGAGTACGCCCGCCACCGAGACGCAGACGCCCAGCAGCACAAAGCTCAGAAGCTTGATCACGGTGGGATTGATGCCGTTGAGGCGCGCCGCTCCCTGGTTGATGCCCACGGACTGGGTGTACAGACTGAGGCTTGTAAAGCGGAACACCAGGAACAGCAGCAGCCCCACAAGGATCACAGCAAAGATCGGCGTCGGAACCGGGATGCCCGGGATCGTCATGCCGATGGAGCTGATGATCGGGCTGTTCAACTGCGGTGTGGCGTCGCCGTTGATCCAGTAGGCAATGGATCTGCCGCAGGAATAGAGGATCAGGGTTGCGATCATCGGCTGGATTCTGAACACGGCAACCAGCGTGCCGTTAAAGAGCTTGAAGAGGATCGTCGCAAGGCAGCAGGCCAGAATCCCCAGCAGGACGCTCGGCAGGGTGATGGTCCCCATGCCCTGGAGGACCTTGACAAACACGGCTCCGGCGATGGCGCCGACTGCGCCGACTGAGATGTCCTGCCCGCCGCAGGCAGCCGTCACCAGCGTCATGCCCATGGAGATAATGGCCAGCTCGCTGGCGCTGTCGATGATGCTGATGAGGTTCCCCGCGAGGACGACGTTTCCGCTGTTGTTGACCTTCATGGTCACGGAGAAGAAGCCAATATCCCGGAAGAGGTTGAACACAATCAGGATGCCCAGCGCCACCAGGGGAATCAGCATCTGTCCGAGGCCGCCGGAGGCTTTTTTCTTTTTGCTCATCTCACTGTTCACCTCCCGCGATGGTTTTCATGACATGCGCCTGGGTCAGCTGTTCACCCGTGAGCTCGCCCACGATCTTTCGGTCTCTCATGACGATCAGCCGTGAACAGGTGCGCAGCATCTCCTCGATCTCGGAAGAGATGAATGTAACGCTCATGCCCTCTCCTGCCAGCTTCAGAACCAGCTTCTGGATCTCGAGCTTTGTCCCGACGTCGATGCCGCGGGTGGGTTCGTCCAGAATCAGATACTGGGGATGGGTCAGCAGCCACCGTGCCAGTATGACCTTCTGCTGGTTCCCGCCGGACAGCGACTTGATCGGGGTATCTGTGGAGGCGGTTTTGATTCCCAGCGCCCGGATATACTCATCCGCGAAGGCTTCCGCCTTCGCCCTGGAGATGGGTCGGTTCATGCCGCGGATGACCTGAAGGGCCAGGATGATGTTCTCGCGCACGGAGAGGTCGGCAATGATGCCGTCCCGCTTGCGGTCTTCCGGCAGGTAGCCGATCCCGTTCTTCATGGCGTCATGCGGATTTGAGATGCGGACACTCTTTCCGTTGACCTTTACTTTTCCTCCGGTTACCCGGTCCGCTCCGAAGATTGCGCGGACACTCTCGCTGCGCCCGGAGCCCAACAGTCCGGTAAAGCCGTTGACCTCGCCCCGCCGGATACTGAAATCGAAGGGGCGGCACTCTGTGCTGGACAGCTCCTCCGCCTCATAGACACACTCCCCGTCTCCGCCGGTCTTGGAACCCAGCTGTTCCAGCTCCTGCAGGTCGTCCAGGCTCTTGCCCATCATCAGCGCCACAAGCTGTACCTGCGGCAGATCCTCAACCCTGTACTCTCCGACCAGCTCGCCGTTTCGCAGCACCGTGATCCGGTCGCTGACCTCATAGACCTGCTCCAGAAAGTGGGTGACAAAGATGATGCCTACGCCCTTCGCCTTCAGGTCGCGCATCAGCCGGAACAGCATCGCGACCTCCTTGTCGTCCAGAGATGAGGTCGGCTCGTCCAGGATCAGCACCTTGCAGTTCATATCCACCGCGCGGGCAATGGCAACCATCTGCTGAACCGCCAGAGAGCAGCGGGAGAGCTCCTGGGACGCACGGGCAGGGATATTGAGGCTGTCCAGGATCTCGGTCGCTTTCTTCTCATATTCCTTCCAGTTCACGGTCCTGCTCTTCGTCCTGCCGATGAACATGTTCTCCGCTACCGTCAGGTTCGGGCAGAGGGTGATCTCCTGATACACCGTGCTGATTCCGATGTTCTGGGCCTGCTGCGGAGAATGGATATGCGCCTCTCCCTGGCAGCCATCGATCCATATCGTCCCGTCGTCCTTTTCATAGACCCCTGTCAGGACCTTGATCAGGGTGGACTTCCCCGCGCCGTTCTCGCCCATCAGCGCATGGATCTCCCCTTTCCTCAGCGTGAAGTCCACGTTGTTCAGCGCCCTCACGCCCGGAAAGGACTTGCAGATCCCCCGCATGGTCAAAACCGTTCCTTCTTCCATCCGCTCATCTCCTGTCTGTTTCGTCATTGGAAAAAACGCGGTGTGGACCGCGGATCACTCCACTTCTTCCACACCGCGCAGTTTTTCAGTTTATTCCGGAATTGCTTCTCTCGGTCAGTCGATCAGCCAAGTCCGTAGGTGTCGATGTCCTCCTGGGTGATCGTGCGCGCATCGAAGCCCTTCTCAACGGAGATGATCTGGTTGAGCTCGTTCAGGCCCTCGATCTCGCCGCCGGCCTCCAGGGTCTTGATCATCTCATCGATGACGCCTGCCTGGAACGGGCTGCACTGACCATCGTAGTTCCACTCGCCGGCCAGCAGCTTCTCCAGCGCCCACTTGTTGCAGTCAAAGCCCATGACGATGACATCGCCGTCAACACCGTGGGTGATGCCCTTGGCATCCAGCGCCGCCACGACGCCGTCCGCCATGCCGTCGTTCTCAGCATAGACAATGTTGAACTCCTCGCCGGCATCGATCGCGGCCTCGGCGATCTTACGGGCCTCGTTGGGATCCCAGCTGTCGCCGCCGGTACCCTCGCGGACGATGGTCCAGTTGTCAGCGGCCTCGCACTTCTCGGTCAGAGGATCGCTGCGGCCGATCTGGGCGGCGCTGCCCAGCTGGCCCTGAATATGGAGGATCTTGTACTCATCAAGCTCCAGGCTCTCCAGCCATGCAACGGCGGTCTCGCCCTCCTGACGCATGTCAGAGACGACAGCGGCGGTGTACAGGCTCGGGTCGCAGTCGATCATGCGGTCAAAGAGGAAGACCTTGATGCCGGCCTCGGCAGCCTCTTCCAGAACCTCGTCCCAGCCGGTGGTCTCTGCAGCGGAGACCAGGATGTACTTCACTTCAGCGGTGATGAAGCCCTTGGCGGCCTCGAGCTGCTTGTCGGCGGTGGGAGCCGTGACAAAGGTGGCGTCATAGCCGTTCTCTTTGGTGAAGGTGTCCGTCAGATCCTTGACGTTTGCCTGGCGATAGCCGGACTCGGAAGGATCGAGGTTGATGATGCCGACCTTGATCAGATCATCCGCGGCAAAGGCCGCCGGAAGAAGAGAGAGGCACATCACAAGTACCAGTGCGATCGCGATGAGTTTTTTCATGTTGTTCCCTCACTTTTCTATTTTTGAGATTTGAACAGGTTTCCTGTCCCTGACTGTAATAAACCACAAAACCGCCCCTGCGTCAACCGCCGGAGGCTGTACGAAAACGAATTCGGAAACATGGATAAATACAAATTTGACTTTTCTCGCTAAAAGTAGTACAACTTTGGCAGGCTTGTTTGTTTTCTTTCTGCGAAAGGGCAGGAAAGTTTGTTATTTTCCTTTGTCTGCCTCGTCAGACTTCCCCGCAATGTTTTGGAAAAATGAACAAAGCTCCAGTGATTTTGCAGTTTTTTTTACAGTCTGCAGGAAAATCTGTTTGAATTTTGCCCGAAAAACCGGACTACCCTCTCCGGGCTTTTCCGAATATTTCTGACTTACTGAAGGGGCAAATCTATCGTCACAGGGAGGGCTGAACATGTCCGCAAAGTATCATCTCCTGGCATCGGAACTCCGGACTCTCTGCGCCCGCCTGCAGCAGCAGGGGGTTGGAAGACTGCCCGGAGAGGAAGCGCTCTGCATCCGCTACGGATGCAGCCGTCAGACAGTCCGTCACGCGCTGGACGTGCTGGAGGCGGAGGGACTCGTACTTCGTATGCGAGGCAGCGGCACCTATCTTGCGGGAGGGATCCCGCTGCGCAGTCTCAGCATCGCGGTACTGGCAGCCGGGTGGGATGAGTACCTCTATCCCAGGCTGCTGCGGGATCTCAAATCCGGCTTTGCCGCGGCCGGACTGCGCACCGAGGCCTTTGCCACCGGGGGCCGCAGCCTTCGCGAGCGTGAGATTCTCTCCGAGCTGCTGGAGAGGCCTCCCGCCGGCATCCTCCTCGAACCCGTGAACAGCGCTCTTCCGAGTCCGAACCTCGACCTTCTCCGCCAGCTTTCCATAAAAGAGATCCCTCTTGTCTGGCTCCGCTCAGCCCTGCCGGAACCGCAGCACGCCCCCGTCGTCACGGAAGACAACGAGGGCGGCGCGCGGATGCTGGTCCGCTACCTTCTGAATAAGGGTCACCGGGACATCGCCGGTATCTTCCGCCATGACGACAGATCCGGGCATGAAAGATATCTGGGCTTTCTGTCCGAGCTGATGAGTTCTGCCCTGCCCGCAGAGGACCGTGTCCTTTGGTACGGCCGCAACGAGCTGGAGGCTGTGCTGGATGGGGACATGGAGCCGCTTCTGCGCTTCATCCGAGGCAGACTCCGCCCCTGCAGCGCTGCAGTCTGCCACAACGACCGCATTGCCGAACCGCTGATCCGCTGCCTGCTGCAGGCGGGCCTCCGGGTTCCGGAGGATATCGCCGTGGTCAGCTTTGACAACAGTCCTCTCTGCCGCCTTGCTCCCGTCCCGATTACCTCGCTCTCTCACGCGCGGCAGCATCTGGGTGACGCCGCCGTCCGGACGATGACCGGGCTGCTGCGAGGTCGGTCGCCTCACAAAGAGGTCCTCGGCTGGACGCTGCGCGAGAGGCAGAGCGGCTGAGCCACTGTTCCTTCCCGGCGGTTCTCAGCCTGATTCGGTATAAGACGGCAGCGTATCTCAGTATTCCCTCCGGAGAATGAGCTCTTCGGTCAGCATGTCCGTATCAAAGAACTTCTCCTCCACATAGGTCTCCTTCTCCGGTATTTCTCCGCTCTCCAGCTGGCGGATCAGCGCCGCTACCCTTGGACCGTGCAGAGGGTTGCATTCGGCACAGGCGTTGATCTTCCCCTCCATACACAGGCGGAGCGCCTCCCGCACGGCATCGAAGGAGAGAATCATGACATCTCCGTCCTTTCCGCAGGACAGTCCGCTCTCTTCCAGCGCGCGGATTGCGCCAAAGCTCATGTTGTCATTCTCGCTGTAGACGACGTCGATGTCCCGGTCTGTCCGGAGATAGTCCCGGACAAGCTCATAGCTCTTCGCCTCGGTATATTCCCCGGGCAGACTCGCCGCAATTTCCCACTCAGGATGGGCTTCCACCGCTTCTTCCAGCGCCCGTGTCCGCATAAGCTGTGACGTGGCGCCGTCCGTTCCCCGGATGTGGAGAATCCGGAGTGGCTTCCCGGCGTCTCCCCGTCGGTCCAGTTCCTTCTCCAGCCAGGCCACTGCCCTCTCGCCCTCCCGCAGGAAGTCCGAACCGACCCAGCTGACATAGAGGTCTCTGTCGCCGACGTCGATCCTGCGGTCGACGATGATGACGGGGATTCCGGCATCCCGGGCCTCGTGCAGGACATCGTCCCAGCCTGCCTCCGCAATGGGCGCCAGGACGATATAGTCCACATCCTGCTGTATGAAGTTGCGTATCGCCAGAAGCTGGTTTTCCTGCCGCTGCTTGGCATTGTCGAACAGCAGCTCAAAGCCCTCTTCCTCGCTGAGGGCTGCCGTCATCGAAGCCGTATTTGCCATGCGCCAGTTTGACTCCGAGCCCACCTGGGAAAAGCCCACCCGGATCAGGCCGGGATCCTCAGCCGCCATCTCCCTGCCACAGGCGCTCACACAGAGCGCCGTCGCCAGCAGGCTCATCAGCAGGACAAGCTGCAGCAGGACTGTTTTCATGTCTTTTCTGCCTCTCATGCGCTGACCTCCCTCCGGTACGGGAACCGGATCCTGATGACGGTTCCACGGTTTTCTTCGCTGTCTATGTCAAAGTCCAGATCCTCTCCGTACATCAGCTGCAGCCTCCTGTATGACGCAAGCAGTCCGAATCCCGTCCCCTCATCCCGGAGCAGGGATTCTCTGAGTGCCTCCAGCGACGCTCTGTCCATCCCGATGCCGCTGTCTTCCACCTGCAGCAGCACCTTTCCGTTCTCTCTTCCGCAGCGGATCCCGATGCGCCCTACACCCCGCTTCGGCTTGATGCCGTGGTAGATCGCGTTTTCCACCAGGGGCTGCAGGGTCATTTTCGGAACGGGACAGTCCTCGACCTCCGGGTCAACCTCAAGCTCATAGCACAGGATATCCCGGTAGCGCACCTGCTGGATCTCAAGATAGCTGCGCACATGCAGCGCCTCCTCCTTCAGGGAGATGATATCCTTGCCGTTGGACAGGAAGGACCGGAAATAGGTGGACAGACTGGACACCATCTCCACCGCCTGGTCGTTCTTACCCGTCTCGATCAGCCAGACAATGGCGTCGAGCGTGTTGTACAGAAAGTGCGGGCTGATCTGTGCCTGGACAAGCTGCAGCTCCATACTGCGCAGTCTCTCCTGCTCCTGCCGGGTCAGCTCCATCTGGTTGTTCAGACGGGTGACCATCTCCTCCAGCCCTTCGCCCAGTGCGCGGAGCTTGCCGTCCTCGGCGCTGACAGGGGCAACCGGCGTGAGATCTCCTCCGCCGATCTCCAGGACGCGGCTGTAGAGCAGGTCTATGGGTTCGGTGATGCTGTGGGTGATCCGGATACTGCGTCTGACCGAGAGCGTGATGACCGTCACCAGTACCAGAACTGCCGCCAGCAGATCCACTGCCAGCCATACGTTCTGCCGCTGGCGGAGAACCGCCATTTCCCCCGCCTCGTGGTAGAGATAGGTGTACATATACTCCTGGATCAGCTCGGTTATCACATAGATATTGGTCTCCAGCTGGTGCATCCGACGGTCATAGCCCTCGGTTTTTTCGATCTCGGCGATGCAGTTTTTCAGATTCCCGCAAAGGTTCAGGACGCTGTTGGCCGCGCGGTGGCTCTCCCTGTTGCGGGTGCTGCCCAGCAGGATGCCGGCAAGCTCCTCCGCCTGTTCCACCTCATCCAGAGGGAGCGTCTCGTCGCTCCCGGTGACGTAGTAGTACATCTTCAGGTCCACCTCGTCCTTGAAGTTCTGGTTGAACTGGGACGCGGTTGAGATGTTCCTGCTCACCCGGGCGTACTGCGCGCTGTAGATCAGGAACAGAGCCAGGATGAACAGCGACAGGACACACAGCGGAATGGCGAGGTAGAGGATCAGCTGCCGGATCTTCCCGCTGATGGAGCTGCTGTCTCTCTTCATCGGCTCTTCTCCCCGGCACGGTACTCGCGAGGCGTGCAGCCCTGGGTCTTTTTGAAGACAAAGCTGAAGTAGTGCGCGTCCCTGTACCCGACCTCCTGGGCGATCTCGCCGGTGCGCCGGTCGCTCTGGCGCAGCAGCTGCTTGGCCCGGGCCATTCTCTTCTGCGTCAGGTATTCTACAAAGGAGACCCCCACCTTCTGACCGAAGAGCGCGCTGAGGTAGTTGGTGCTGATGTTGACCGCTTTTGCCGTTGAATTCAGCGAAATGTTCTCATCCGTATAATTCTGGTCCACATACCGGATCGCCTGTTCGATCAGGTCGCTGTTCTGTCTGCCCGATTCTTCATTCCTCATCCGGATCGACCTGCTCAGCACCTCCGTGAGATAGCCTCGCAGCTCCTCCTCCGACAGATCCGCCTCCGCGGGCGGAAGCTGCGAGATGAGCGCTTCGCGATCCAGGCCAAGCTCCCGGATCGCCGCGATGGCATTAACCCTTGCGCTGACGATCAGGTAATGCCGGAACATCATCGACTGAAGGGCATCTCCCAGATTCTGAAGGTACTCGGCGACAAAGTCCTCCGTCTCGTCGATGAAACCGTTCTGGACAAAATTCCGGATCAGCATTGGATCCGCATTTCCGGAATCCAGCGCGTTGACACCTCCGACGTCGTTTTCGGCCCGTCCGGTAATCTGCGCAGTCAGGACGTGCCTGCGCGGCATCAGGTGACGGAAGGCCAGGATATGCACTGCTTCCGCATAGCAGCGCGGGACCCCGCTGAGTCTCTCTGTCGGAGTTCCGACGGCAATATACCAGTCCGGCGCCGCGCGGCTGTCCGTGCAGCGCTGCCGGATGGCGTCGATACATCGATCAGTCATCTCCCGGAGCTTCTCGGGACCGCCCTTCAGCAGGAGCGCATGGCTTAAGAGACTGCTGCGGAACATCAGGATATCCGGGAACCGCAGAAAATACTGCAGCAGGCTCTCTTCCAGGACATCAGTCTCCTCCGAGTAGGCTGCGCCGGGCTCCCGTGGCTGGAGGGCCAGGAGGAGAATGTTGTATCCCTCGGCGTCCAGGTCGATCTCCAGTTTTCCGGCTTCTTCATAGATCTCCTGGATGCTCAGCCTTCCTCCGGCGAGATTTTCAAAGAAGCGCTGGCGGGCATAATCCTCGTAGGCTCTCGCCTCCCGATTGAACATCTGCAGATATTTCTTCTGTTCCTGCTCTTCTTCGATGCGTTTCCGCGTCTGCTCCAGTGCCTTCATCATGCTGACCCTGGTAATCGGCTTGAGCAGGTACTGGTCGACATGGAGTTCGATGGCCTTCTGCGCGTATTCAAAATCGTCGTATCCCGACAGGATGATGATCTTTGTATCCGGCATCTCGCGATTGACCAGCCTGCTCAGAGACAGACCGTCCATAAACGGCATCTTGATATCCGTGATCAGAATATCGGGGCGCACTCTGCGGATCGCAGGCAGCGCAACCTCTCCGTCAGGGGCATCGCCGGAGAAGACAAATCCGTTCTGCTCCCACGGGATCATGTCCCGCAGTCCCTCGCGGACAATGCTCTCGTCCTCCACAATAAACACCTTCAGCAGTTCCAAGCAGAGCCCTCCTCCCTGTATGTCACCGGCACATATTGCGGACTCATATTATCAGAAAACAGCGTTTCCTGCAATGCCGATTCAGG
>OCTW011617621.1_pt1 | contig 12901 bp, 6 predicted proteins | sample 1539671 | NCBI WGS metagenome assembly OCTW01 (sample SAMN02144230, study PRJEB22623) | gut metagenome | biome: sheep rumen | host: Ovis aries | place: New Zealand | reverse complement strand
CAAGCCCGACAGCAGGTTCGACAAAAAGAACTATGACGGCGTGAAGATAGTCAGCGGTGAGGGCACAGAGAAGTCACCTTTCGTCATCGCTTCGCTCTATGATGAGAGTTATGTGAAGACCGCCGCAAAAGAACCCGATTGCGAGAACGACGGCAATATGGAGTACTACACCGCTATCGACGGCAAGTACTATCACGTTGAAGAGGATAAGTTCATCGAGGAAGAAAGGCAGGAGATACCTGTTATACCCGCACTTGGTCACAGCTGGGGCGCACCTGAGTGGACATGGACAGGCTCAGACTCAGCTAAGGCGGCTTTCACCTGCGAAAGAGATGAAGAGCATAAAAAGGAACTTGAAGCAAAGGTGAGCGTAAAGCTGACTGCAAGCGGCGAAATGGTATTCACTGCCACTGTTGAACTTGACGGCGTTGAGTATACCGATACCCGCACCGCTGATGCTCCTGCCATCACTTTTGAGAAAGTCGAAGCTGTTGAAGCCGCATGCGGCAAGGCAGGCAACATAGAGTATTACAAGGGTTCTGACGGCAAGAACTATGTATTCAAGGACGGCGGCTATGCGGAAGTTTCGGCAGATGATGTTGTGATACCTGCGGCTGAACATGTTTACGGTGAGCCGACATGGGAGTGGAACACTGCAAAGTCTGAAGCTGTGGCTGTTTTTGAGTGCAAAAACAAGGACGACAAGCAGACCGTCAATGCAAAGGTGACTTCTAAGCAGACTGTTTATGCTACCTATTTAAACGAGGGCAAGATAGTATATACTGCAACCGCGACCTTTGAGGGCAAGGAGTATACTGACACTGTTGAGGTCACTGTTCCCAAGAATACTCTGACACATGTTGAAGCTGTAGAACCTACCTGCACTAAGGACGGCAACAAAGAATACTGGTGGGATCTGATGACACTCAGATTCTATGAGGATCCTGAGTGCAAGACCGAAACTACTATCTTTAAGATGACACTGCCGAAGACAGGTCACAAGGGCAGCGATCCAAAGTTTATCTGGAACGAGGACAACACGTCAGATATCAAGTATACCTGTGAGGTATGCGGCGAGGTCATCACTGATGATGCTGAGGTAACTGCGAAGAAGACTGCGCCAAGCTATTCTGCTGACGGCAAGGTAGTTTACACTGCAACTGCAAAGCTGGACGGCAAGACCTACACCGACACTAAGGAAGTCACTGTAAGCAAGCCCGCACCTGTAGATGTTACCTACCACGCAGGCAGCAAGTGCGTACAGCTGAACTGGAATGCTGTCGAGGGCGCTGACAAGTACGCTGTATGCAGCATAGTAAAGGGCAAGTGGCAGATAATCACTGAGGGCTACGGCACTTCTTATCTGCTTAATGGTCTTGAAGCAGGTCAGGAGTATCAGGTGGCTGTTATACCGAAGGTCGGCGGCATGTGGTGCAAAGACTTTACCCATGCGGCGACTGTTGCGGCTGCACCCGAAGTTCCCACAGTGAACGCACAGGTAAGAGATGGTCGTATACAGCTGGAGTGGAGTGCTGTAAAGGGCGCAGAGAAGTTCGGCGTGGCAGTTTACCGTTCGGGCAAGTGGGTGATAATGGGTTCTGTTGATGCAGAAGAAACTTCCTACATCTCACCCGAGATAAGAAATGGCAAGTACAAGATGGTCGTTTGCGCAAAGGTAAACGGCAAGTGGGACACCAGAAACCTCAATGACAGGGCTTTTGAGATAACTGTAAAATAAACTGATATAATGAAGACCGATGTACATGAGTGCATCGGTCTTTTTTTGCTGATACTGATAGAATAGGCAGGAGCCGTATGCAAAATATCCCCCGATGCACAACACATCGGGGGATATCGTATCATATTTCGCTCAGTCCCAGCCCAGCGCTTTGCGCTTTGCTTTCATGTCAGCAACTATCTTCTCTCCCAGCTTCACAGGGTCGGTGTCAACGTTCATAGACGAACCGAGTGTTTCCAGTGTGCCGTATTTCAGGAACTCTATGACGTTTTTCGAGCCGTATATCTGCGCTTCAACACAGTGGTAGGAACTTATGCCGTTCAGGCGGAAGCCCAGCGCGGCATCTATTCCCTTTTCGTTGCCCCATTCGGGGGAAGAGAATGCGAAAGGCATCTCATACAGCTTGTGACCCAGCGCATTGGCTATGCCCGCGAAAATACCTGTCGAGCGGGTGTTGTCTATGCACTCGCCCACATGCCATACGGGGGGCAGGTCGGGTTCAAGGAACTCGCGCAGAGTGTCACCCGCTTTTTCCTTGCCTGATATCGCGCAGTAGCCCAGCTTCATCAGCGGGAACGACGCACAGCCGTTGGAGATTATCAGCACGTTGTTTTTCAGCAGGACATCTGCCACATCTATTATGCACTTTTCGTAGAGGACTTTCGGGTTGTTGCACCCGACCATGTTGACAACGCCGAGAATGCGCCCGTCTTTGATGGCATCGGCAAGGGGCTGCATGCTGCCGAAACGCTTGTGTATGTACTCCACCGAGAAGCCCACCTCAGCTTCGACTTCATAGGGCGGTATGTAGACGGGTATGCCCTTTCTCGCCTCAAAACTCTCGATGGCGCGACAGACTATCTTCTCTGCCAGTGCCTTTGTTTCGGCAATGTTAGAATGGTGGTGGTCGTATTCGTATCTTTCAGCACCGGGCAGTCTTGCAGACTCGCTGGTGGTGACAACGGTGGTCTTGAAACAGTGTGCAACTTCCATGATGGAGGGGAAAACGTCCTGCACATCAGCCACCCACAGGTCAAGTGCGCCTGTGCCCAGCACCAGTTCGGCAGATACCGCATTTGACAGCGGCACTACTCCCGCATATCTGTACATGGCAGACAGACCCGAACAGCATATACCATAGAAGCGTATGCCCTTAGCGCCTTTCGACTTTGCCAGTTCTATCAGGTCTTCGCGCTTGCCCGCCTCAACTATCTGGCTGACCAGCAATGGCAGATGTCCGTGGACTGCTATGTTTACATAGCCCTTTTCCAGTGCGCCGATGTTGACTTTTGAAGTCACCCTGTCACCCACACCGAAAAGGCTGTCAGTTGCGATGGAAGCGCCCACAACGCCCGAAAAAGTGAAAGCCAGTCCGCAGCGCAAAAACTGCTGCATCACCGAGCGCCAGTCGCCGTCAGTGGCACAGCCCGACTTGTGGTATGCTTCAAATACTTCGTGATATGCGCTTATGGGCAGTATGTCAAGGTCTTTCCACACCTGCTGTCTTTCGGGCAGTGCGCAGGCTGAAATGGTCTTGTACTCGTCGGGTACAGTGCGAGAAAGGTCATCAAGCAGTGCATCTGCAAGGTCTTTTGCCACATTTTTCAGCTGACGGTTCTTCTGCTTTATTCCGAATGCTTCTGCCGTTGCACGAATTTTCTGCTCGCCCAGTATAGGCACATCGAGTTTGCCCTCAGCCGCCCATTTCAGCGCCAGCATTACCTCGCGGGCGTGCATGCCGTGCTGTGCCGCACCTGCCGCCGCCGAGCGCAGAAGATTTCGCGCCACGATGAGGTCGGCATCAGCGCCGCAGACACCTTTCGGCGCTTTGGCGGTTATGCGGCAGGGACCCATGTTGCATATCTTACAGCAGATGCCCGCCAGACCGAAATTACACTGTGGCTTCTGCTTGTCAAAGCGGTCGAAAGCGGTGTCGATGCCCAGCTGTTCCATTCGCAGGAGCATCTCGCGCACAGCGGGGTCGGGGGTCTGTTCGATAACGTCCTGCTTTGTGGGGAAAGTCTTGCGGTACTCCGAAACTGCGTTCATGTAGTCCTTGATGAACGCCTGCGGGTCGCCCTCTTCGCCCTCGCCGTGACTTGCTTTGAGTATGACAGTGGGAATGCCGTGTTCGTCAAAGCCGATTATGTTTCTGTGTGAATGTATGTGCGCAGGCGCATGGTCGTGGTCATGTTCATGTTCGTGATGGTGGTCATGCTCATGTTCGTGATGGTGATGATGTTCATGTTCGTGCTTGCTCATAATAACAACTCCCGATATAGATTTTTCTGCCGCCTGTCTGTGCGGACAGGCTTCAAGTTAACTATATTATACTACTATGATATGATAATTTCAATAAGCTGTAACAAATCTTACTAGAATAGTAGAAGTTTGTTCATAAAATCAGACTCCCTATTTTGATGTGTATTGCTGATATACCGCACCAAACAGCCTTTCAGCAGGTATTAACGATAGTCGGCGGTCATCTTTTCCACGTCTGCGGCGGGGGAAAGCGATAAACGACCGGATCGGGACAGATCAGATATTGTATTCGATATAGTCATCGACCTTCATGTTGAACAGCTCGAAAATTTTGTCGCGCACATACAGGAAATCGTCGTTCGTTCTGTCGCGGTGCGTGCCGAGCGGCACTTTCACTATGCTTTTGATGCGTCCGGGGTCTGCCATCATAACAACTATCCTGTCAGCGAGGAATACCGCTTCTTCGATGTCGTGGGTAACGAATATGATGGTCTTTTTCTCCTCGCGGGATATGCGCAGTATATCCTCCTGCAATTTCATACGGGTGATGGCATCAAGCGCACCGAAAGGTTCGTCCATGAAGATGATATCGGGGTCTACCGCCAGCCCCCTTGCTATGGCGACACGCTGCTGCTGACCGCCCGAAAGCTGTTTGGGGTGGCGTTCCTCATACCCCGAAAGTCCCACAAGGTCGATGTATTTCTTAGCGGTCTTTTCGCGCTCTTCTTTGGGAATTTTTTTCGACTCCAGCCCCAGTTCGACATTTTTCAGCACATTTCGCCAGGGGAGCAGACCGTAATTCTGGAAAATGGTTATGTTGTTTATGGATGGTGCTGTGACTTCCTTGCCGTCTATCTTCACACTGCCGCTGTTGACTTTCTCAAACCCCGCAAGGGCATTGAGCAACGTGCTTTTGCCGCACCCCGACGGTCCCAGCAGGCAGATGAATTCGCCTTTTTCTATATCCAGCGAAACGTGGTCAAGGGCGGTGAACTCTCTGCCGTCCTGCACGTAGTTCTTGCATGCGTCTTTAACTTCAATGTACATCAGTCAGCACCTCCCCACGATTTTAGTATCAGCTTTTCTATCAGTTTCAGCAGACCGTCAAGCAGTATGCCGATAATGCCTATCACAAGTATGGTGGCGAGCAGTATGTCGGCGCGAATGTTGTTTCGTGCATCGATTATCTGGTAGCCCAGACCCGACTGTGCGCCCACCATCTCGCCTGCCACAAGGAATATCCATGCAGTGCCCAGCGCCAGATGTATGCCGTTCGCTATCTGGGGGAATGCCGCAGGAAATATGACTTTCCATGTCAGCGCGGGCTGAGAGATGCCGAAATTCTTCGACACTTTCAGGTATATGGGGTCGATGTTTCCTACCGCCGCAACAGTCGAGAGCAGTACGGGGAAGAATGCCGCGATGAAGATTATCACCACCGCAGGCACATCACCGATGCCGAAAAGCAGTACTATAAAAGGCATCCAAGCGGTAGGGGAAATGGGTCTTAAAAGCTGGAGGGCGGGGTTGACATACTGAAAGACTTTCGGCAGTCTGCCGAGTATCAGTCCCAGAAGCACCGCGACTGTCACGGAAGTCAGGTAGCCCGCCGCAAAACGGTACATGCTGGTGCTTATGTTCTCAAAAAGTCTGCCGTTCTCTATCATCTCGACAAGCGCATCGAACGCCATTTTAGGCGACGGGAACAGTGCCGCATCATAGTTGCTGACAGTAAACAATATCTGCCAGATGATAATAAGTATCGCTATGGATATCACTACATTTTTAAGTGCCAACAGTTTCTTCATCGGTATCACGCCTTATCAAAAATCATTCTTTACAAAGTCTTCGTATGCAGGTGGGTTATCTGAAAGCCCGTATTCTTTCACCTTTTCAGCGAGGGTGTTGTATATATCTTCGGTTATTTCGAGGTCGCTGTAGGATATCCACTGGAGCGATATATCCAGCACCTCATCAGACTGGCTGAGGTGCTTTTTCGCCAATTCTTTCGCCTTTTCCTTGTCAAGGGCGTTGCCTGCCGCCTTGTAGCTGTCAACGAACTCCTTAGCATCATCGGGGCGTTCGTCTATAAACTTGTCGGTCAGCACCAGTCCGCAGCAGAGTGAGTTTTCCCACAGTTCTTCTGAACGGAACAGCACCTTGCCCGCCCCCAGCGAAACGCCCATCGCGCCGAACGGTTCAGCCACGCAGTAGCCGTCTATCTGTCCGCTTGCCAGTGCTGACGGCATCTCGGTGGGGGCAAGTTCGGTTATATTCAGGTCATCGGTGGTAAGCCCCGCAGTGGCAAGTGCATCGTTCAGCAGTATGTTGTGCGAGGACTGCCTGTGAGGTATCGCAAAAGTCTTGCCCTTTAAGTCGGCGGCAGAACCGATGTCGTTTGAAACGACTATCACGTTGCCGTCCCTGTGACCCAGCGCAACAGCCTTAAGCCCGATGCCCTCCTGCTTTGATTTCATTGCCAGTTCTATCAGCACCGATGCGCCGTCAACGCGGTTGGAATTGAGTGCATCGAGCAGTTCAGCCCATGAACCGTACTTGACAAGTTCTACCTTTACGCCCGATCTTTCTTCCAGTTCTTCGGCTTCCTCCAGCACCGCCAGCGAGTGGGTGATGGGCAGGTAAGCTATCTTGACGGTGTTGCCGTCATCGCCGCCCTTGTCCGATTTCCCGCAGGAAACGGCGGAAAATGCCAGTGTCAGCGCAAGTATCGAGGATAAAAATTTTTTCTTCATATAAGATCTTCCTTTCGTTATCTGATAGGCTCTGAAATCAATAAGAAAACATATCGTCTTACTAGGATATGATTATACACTATAAACTCCTACTTGTCAAGTAGGTTTACCATGAAATTTTCCAAATCGGGAAATTTGACCATTTGTTTCCACAAATCGGACTGCGCTTTGTGCAAGATCATTGAAAGGGTGCAGAAAGTACACAGCGTTCGGTGGTGTGGCTGAAATATCCCGATAAATTTGCATTTTCAGGATTGAAAATTGTTTTTGGATATGTTATAATATATGACAGCTTGAATTTATAGGGTAAAAAGCCTTGTTTATTATGAGGCGGTCTGTATACGGCTTTTCGCTTTCACGGCTGAATGTTTTGGCGGGGAAGTGTGTGCTGGTTGATTTGAGTAAGGAGAGTAATATCATGTCAAAAGGAATATTAAAGCGCGTCCTTTCTGCGGCGGCAGCGGCGGTGCTGACTATGAACAGTACTGCGGCGCTGGGCGTTTTTGCGGGTCAGCAGTTGGGGCAGACGGATTTTGATGACGGCGTGGGTCTGCCCTGGCACATCTGCGAGTCTACCACAGGCGAGATGGATTTCGATATCGCTGACGGCAAATACAAGATAACCATAGTCAATCCGGGCGGCGCTTCCAACGGCGGTGAGGACAGGTGGGACTGTCAGTTCCGCCACAGGGGACTCAAGATAGTTTCCGGTCACCAGTACAAGGTGTCATACGAGATAACACCGTCAAACAGCGGCAAATACTACACTAAAATAGGAAACCTTGACGGCGATGTCGAGGTGTGGCACAACATGTCCAACGGCTATGACCTTGACAGCACATGGGATCCGATACCCATCGGCGCAAATGAAACCAAGAAAGTCGAGGTGACTTTCACCGCTTCACAGAATATCGATGTGGCAGAGTGGGCTTTCCATCTGGGCGGTGATGGTCAGTATACTCCGGGCGGCTGTTTCCCTGCGGGTACTGTCATCACCTTTGACAACATGTCGCTTATCGACCTTACAAGTGATGAGAACGACTACGTTTTCCCCGAAGTGTGGCAGAGGGCGGATATCCTGACAAATCAGGTGGGCTATTTTGCTGAACGTGAGAAGAAAGCGACCCTGCTGTGTACCGACAAGGATGAGGTCGGCTTTGAACTTATAGACGAGTCGGGCGACAGTGTCTACGAGGGCAAGAGCGAGTATTTCGGCTATGACGAGGATTCGGAGGACACTGTGCATATCCTCGATTTTTCGGATTTTGACGGCAGCGGCACTTTTCATATCGAAGCCGACAACGGCGCTGTCAGCCGTGATTTCAAGGTGTTCGCAAAGGACGAAGTTAGCGACTATTCGGCTATGCTTTATGATTCGCTCAACTATTTTTACCAGAACCGAAGCGGCATCGAAATAAAGGAAGAGTATATCAGTTCGGGCGACAAGTCCTCATTGGCGCGTGCGGCGGGTCACACCACCGATAATGCCGAAATACAGCAGACATGGGGCTACAGCGGCACAAGCGGCACTGTAGATGTGACAGGCGGCTGGTACGATGCGGGCGATCACGGCAAGTACACAGTCAACGGCGGTCTTTCACTGTGGATGCTTCAGGATCTCTACGAATTTTTCGTGTACACAGGCAACGAAAAGATCTTCGCTGACGGCTCGATGATAATACCCGAAAGCGGCAACGGCTTCCCCGACCTGCTTGACGAAGCAAGGTGGGAGATGGAATGGATGCTGAAAATGCAGATAGACGGCGGCGACTATTCGGGCATGGCTTACCACAAAGCCCATGACGAAACATGGACAGGTCTGGGCGTAGCCCCCGCCGATGACGATAAAAAGCGTATAATCAAGCCCCCAACGACTGCCGCTACTCTGAACCTCGCGGCTTGTGCGGCGCAGTCGGCAAGGCTGTGGGAAGAACTTGACAAGGAGTTTTCCGACAAGTGCCTCGATGCCGCAGAAAAGGCATATGAAGCCGCCAAAAAGCACCCCGACATGTACGCCCCCCTCGATGAGAGCGTAGGCGGCGGCGCTTACGGCGACAACGATGTTGACGATGAATTCTATTGGGCGGCTATGGAACTTTATGTGTCAACAGGCAAGGATAACTACCTCAAAGATGCTGAGAAGTCCGATTTTTACATGACAGTTCCCGTAACGCTGGGCGGCGGCGAAAGCGTTGACACGGTCGGTACTTTTGACTGGGGCAACACTGCGGCGCTGGGTACTTTCACCGCTCTGCTGAACTTTGAAAGTTTCGATGATGTCAAAAAGGCTGAAAAGTCACTGAAAGAAGCGGCTGACCACTACCTTGATACAGAGAGCGCACAGGGCTTCGGTCTGCCGTATGGTCAGAGCACCCTCAGCTATAACGACAAGGACAAGGGCTACCTCTGGGGCTCAAATTCATTCGTGGCAGACAACGCCATCGTGCTGGCTTTTGCCGCTGTCATGAACGAAGATGACAGCTATACCGATGGTGCTTTGCAGGGTCTTGACTACCTGCTGGGCAGAAATGCTATGGACTATTCTTATGTTACAGGCTACGGCACACACACCACCGAAAATCCCCACCACCGCTGGTGGTCGAACCAGATAGATGACGCATTCCCGAAAGCGCCCTGCGGCGTGCTTTCAGGCGGACCCAACTCAGGCATGCAGGACCCTTGGGTCAGGGGCATGGGCTGGAAAAAGGGCGAGATAGCGCCACAGAAGTGCTATGTTGACCACGTTGAGGCTTGGTGCGTCAACGAGTGTACTATAAACTGGAATGCTTCTCTCGCATGGCTGACTGCTTTCTCGGCGCTGAATGCCGAAATTAAACCTGGTGAGGGCGGCAAGGATATAGGTGTCGAAAATGACGGCGGCGGTGCTTCAAGTACCGAAAAGACCACATATGACGAGGAAAAGGCAGAGGAGAACGCGGCTAAGTCGGGCAAGTCTGCCAAGTCAAGGTCTTCCGCAAAGGACGCTGATGATGAAAATGGCGAGGGCATCAGCAGTACAAAGCTGGTGGTCATAATCGTGGCGGCTGTGGCGGTCATCATACTTATCATCGCGACATATGTGTTCATTTTCGAGATGACAAAGCTGAACCGCCAGAGTCAGAACAACAATAACGGCAATAACGGCGACGATAAATAACGTGGTCATTACGCTGAAAAAACAGCGATAACAACGCAAAAGGCAGCACCCGCAGATATCGGGGTGCTGCCTTTCGGCTTTTTGGAATGTATTTTTTGAAGTATAAGCTATGTTTACAATAAGCGGGAGCGCTTGTTATAATCTCCAGGAAGCCGCTTCGCGCCTGCTTTCGACAAAGCTGCGGTAGATGCCGCCTGCTGCCATAAGCTGTTCGTGAGTGCCCTGCTGGGCTATCTTTCCGCCGCTGATGACCAGTATGTTGTCAGCGCTGCGGACAGTCTTTAACCTGTGGGCTATCATTATTATGGTCTTTTCCTTTGTCAGCGCTTCGACCGCTTTCATAAGTTCAGCTTCGTTTTCGGGGTCAACGTTGGCAGTGGCTTCGTCAAGTACTATTATCGGCGCATCTTTCATGATGGCGCGCGCTATGGATATCCTCTGCTTCTCGCCGCCCGAAAGTGAAGCGCCGCCCTCACCGATGACCGTGTCGTAGCCATCGGGCAGCTGCATGATGAAATCGTGGCAGCAGGCTTTTTTTGCCGCTTCTATGACCTTCTCCATCGGCGCATCCGGCTGACCGAAGCGTATGTTGTTGGCGATGGTGTCAGCAAACAGGTACACCCGCTGGAACACGAAGCTGTAGTTTTTCATCAGTGCGTCCATGCTGTAGTCGCGCACATCTCTGCCGTCAAGGGTGATCTTTCCCGCGTCAACGTCCCAGAAGCGCGACAGCAGGGAAGTCAGCGTTGTCTTGCCGCCGCCCGAAGGTCCTACTATGGCGGTGGTGGTGCGCTGTGGTATATCGAGGGATATGCCGTCTATTATCTTTCTCTTTTCGTATGCAAAGCTGATGTTCTCAGCCTTTATGGAGAAGTGTGCGGGGGCGATATCCTCGCCCGAAATATCCATCTGCGGGGTGTCGAGTATCTCCTGCGCCTGCGAAACGCAGACATCTACAGTTCTCAGCATAGCCGAGTAGTTGCCCGCAGTGTCAAGCTGTGCATAGATAAGGTAAGAACTGATTATCATTATTATGGTGGTCAGCAAGTCCATGCTGCCGTTTATATGCAGCAGTACCGATGCCAGTACGATGACAGTGCCCACCGCTTTCAGCCAGAAACTCTGCATGGTCATGAAAGGTATCAGCTTTAATTCCATAGCGGAGTTAGCATTCTCGTTCTCGTCTATGGCAACGTTCAGTTCGCGGCTGCGGCTTCCTGTCAGATTGAAAGTCTTTACCTCAAAAATGCCCTGAATGTATTCGATGACTTTCGCTACCAGCGCCGCGTCCTTTTTCTGCTTTTCCTTTGCCATACCTGCCGAAACTTTCATCATGCCGCTGTTTATCATAAAGAACACGACCAGTCCGCCGCAGAGTATCAGCCCGATGCGCCAGTCATAGAATAACAGCATAAGCGTTATCACAGCCGTTGCCAGCAGTCCCGAGCAAACCAGCATGACAACTCGTGTGGCTACATTTTCAAGATTCTGCATTGTGTTGGTGGTCACAGACATTATCTGCCCCAGACTGTTGTCATTGTAGTAGCCCATCGGCAGATATCTCAGGTGTTCGGCTATCTGCATGCGCTTGTCGGCACATGTGCTGTAGCCGCCCTCAGTTTGCAGCATGGTGCTTTTTGATTTGAATATGCCCGAACCGATAACGCTCACAAGCATTATCCCAAGACAGGTCAGGCAGGTCTTTTTTGTGACATTCCCCTCCAGCAGTGCCTTTATCATGCAGGATATGGCAGGTATCTTGAGTGCTTCAAATATCGCCTGAAAGAGGTTCAGCACTATGGATATGTAAAAGCGCTTTCTGTCCTCCGCGTTGCAGAAATCAAAGAAGTTTTTCAGTATCTTAAACATCTTCTTCACCGTCCTTTGCCGAGATGTGTGCCGCCCACATCGAACTGTACAGCCCGCCCTTTGACAGCAGTTCATCATGTGTGCCCTGTTCCGCGATATTGCCGTCATTTATCACATAAAGTCTGTCAGCGTTCTTTACGGTAGAAAGCCTGTGTGCTATGACGATAAGTGTCTTGCCCTCGACCAGCTTTGCCACACTGCGCTGTATCACCGCTTCGTTTTCGGGGTCGGTGTAGGCAGTGGCTTCATCAAGTATGACGATATCTGCGTTTTTCAGCATTGCCCTCGCGATGGAGATGCGCTGGCGCTCGCCGCCCGAAAGGTGTCCGCCCGATGTGCCGACCACTGTGTCGTAGCCGTTTTCAAGCCCCATTATGAAGTCGTGACAACCGCACTTTTTAGCGGCTTCTTCGACTTCCTTATCGGAGGCTGTACGGTCGCCCAGCCTTATGTTCTCGCGCACCGTCAGGTCAAACAGGAAATTATCCTGCGAAACATAAGCTATGCGCTTGTTGTATTCATCAAATGGGATATCTTTTATATCGACTCCGCCCAGCGAGATACTGCCGCTGTCAACGTCCCAGAGGCTTGCTATAAGCCTTGCAACGGTTGATTTGCCGCTTCCCGACGGTCCAACGAATGCGGCAAATCCGCCGCCGTGTATCGTCATAGATATGCCGTGAAGTATCTCCTTGTCAGAGTAGGAGAAATGCACGTTGTCAAGCACTATGTCGCCGCCCTTGATGGTCTTTGTCAGCTTTTCGGGGCGAACCATCTCAGGGGCATCGATTATGTTCCTGACCTCTGTCACGATGGTGTCCATCTGCGCTATGTCGTCAGAGTATGACATAACGCCGATAAGTGGTTCGATAAGCCCGACCGTCAGTATGATGACGGTGATGAAGTCTGTATTGCTTATGGTGCCGCGCATCGCCATTATACCGCCTATCGGCAGTACCGAAAGCATGGTAGCGGGCATTATACACATGGCAAACGTCATGTATACATTGCACTTTCGCATCCAGTCAACGAAGCTGGCAGCACTCTCTTTTGCGGCGGCGGCGAACTTCTCGTAGCTTGACTGTGCCTTGCCGAACACCTTTATCACCTCAATGCCGTTGA
>OCTW011554943.1_pt1 | contig 12901 bp, 11 predicted proteins | sample 1539671 | NCBI WGS metagenome assembly OCTW01 (sample SAMN02144230, study PRJEB22623) | gut metagenome | biome: sheep rumen | host: Ovis aries | place: New Zealand | reverse complement strand
TCCAGCTTAGTTTTTGATCCTGCCTTTGGCCAGCTTTCGGGGTGGCCTGCTTTGCTGTGCCTTGGCCCGTCACGTAGATGTTTCAAACTTCGTCCCTCCCAGAAGAAGTGCTTGATGATGGACTCATTATACAAAGGGACCGCTATAAAAACCATCCCTCAGATTTCGAGGAGGCTCGCCTGTTGGTGGAGGAAATGCGGAACTCTTGTAGCACATTACCTTCCGTGTGTGTTTGTATCCAAGGGAGAAATCCGTCTCTGCCTCTTGCTGAATTAGCGTAATTATGATAAAATGATGTCGAAGATAACGAGAGGAGTGGAGGGACAATGCCTGACATCCGGCCTGTTTCCGACCTGAGAAATCACTTTGCGGAAATCTCGCGTATCGTTCATGAGACAAGAGAGCCCATGATCCTGACAAAGAACGGATATGGCGATATGGTGGTCATGTCCTATGAGGAATACCAGAACATCCAGTATGACAGGATGGTCATGCGTGAGCTTCGCGCCGCCGAATTGGAATCCGAAACCACAACGGAAAGGTTTTCCCATGACGAGGTGATGAGCAACATCCGGGAGAAGATCAGGGCGGTGAACGGCGCCCATGTATAAGGTGGTATATCTGCCTACAGCCAGAAAGCAGTTGATGGATGCTGTTCTCTATGTCGCTGCAGAGCTGTCAGCGCCTGAGGCTGCGGAGCGTCTTTTGGAAGAGGTGGAGGAGCAGATCGGGAAGCTCAGCGCTTATCCCTATCGGCATTCGGTTTATTCTGCCCTGTATGCCATGAAGAACGAGATCCGTTTTTTCCCTGTCAGGAATTACCTGGTATTCTACGTGGTCCAGGAAGATCAGCAAACGGTCGAAATCTGGCGATTCCTGCACCAGCGCCAGAACGTAACAAAACACCTATAAGAAAAAAAGCCGCCGAAAGCCGATGTTCCCGGTTTCTTCAGTAGCGGCTGTAGGCGTATTTGAATGATCCCCGCAAGGGCTGATAAGCGAAACATCCGTTTCGCCGGGAGAAATCCCGTGGGCCTTTGCGAGGCTTTTCTTTGATCATCATAGCTGTCTATGCTTTTTTATTGATGAAATCAGCTGCTGATATGATTTCAGGATTTATGATATCAGATTCCAGAAAATCAAGATCCCCTGTGAGAAGAAGAGTGACATTGGCTTTTCGCGCCGCTCTCAGAATGGGACGATCTTTCACGTCCCTGATTTTTCCCTCATCATCCAGCGGGTCGTCTGGTGTTGGCACCGTCTTGATGACCTGCATGGCATGATACAGGAAAGCCTCGAGCTCTGTTGTTCTTCGCGGGAATTTTTCCTGAAACTTTCTGTGCAATTCATCCACGATATAGTCACAGACTACTGGCTCATAGGGTGGAAGGACCGCTTTTATGAAAGCTTTTGCTGCATTCCCTTTGGGAGACAGTGCGGCAGAAATGATGATATTGGTATCTATCATCACTTTCATTCCGCATCTTCCTCTCTGCGGGAGGCTGTGATCCAGGCGGCAACGTCGTCATCGTTCATCAGCCCGGCGGCCTTTCCTTCCCCTTTCATCTGGGCCTGGAAACGCTGCAAAGCATAGATTGCTGAATTGACCACGCGAACGTTTCCGTCCTCTACGACAAATGTAACACGGTCGCCGGTCGTAATCCCCAAAATGTTCCGGATATTTTTGGGAATCGTCACCTGACCTTTCGCCATGACACGAGCGTCATTCACAATCGTTGCTTCCGACATGTGCACGCCTCCTCTTTGATAAAAGTAGGAAAGTAGGGATTTCCTACTTCATTGTATCACGATCTTTTTGATTTGACAACGTGGAAATCCTGCCGCAGACTTTTCCAGAACGGTTTTCGGAGGCTTTTGTATGCAAAAGCACGTCCTTCCGAACGTGCTTTTGCTTCGTTGCGCTTGATGTTTTTATTGCTGTTTTCTTTGCTGCTCCGGCTCCGGCTCAGGAAGGCTTTCCTGCCGCGTCTTCCAAAATGCGCTTGCGGACCTGGAGCATCCGTTCATCGAGCCGGGCGCTTTCCTCGGCGCAGGCCTTCAGCTCCGCCGCCAGCTCCTCGGCGGTCCGGGGGTTGAGGCTCTTTTTATAGCGCAGCTTGTGCTCCAGGCTCGCCCAGAAGTCCATCGCGATCGTCCGCATCTGGACCTCCACATACATCTCTTTTTTCCCGTGCTCTGTGTAGATGGGGGTCTGGACGATCAGGTGCAGGCTCCGGTAGCCGCTGGGCTTCGGGTTCTGAATATAATCCTTGCGGTTGACCAGGGTGATGTCCTCCTGGGCGAGGAAGTATTTCTCGATTTCATAAATATCGTCCACAAAGGAGCATACGACCCGCACCCCGGCCACGTCCTTGAGGTTTTCCCTGACCGATTCAATCGAGATCGGCCAATGGTTCTTTTCCAGTTTCCGGATGATGCTGTCCAGGGATTTGACTCTCGAATGGATGGATTCGATGGGGTTGTGCTCGTCCCGGATGGAAAGCTGTTTGTTCAGAATATCGAATTTCGTTTCCACGCTGGTCACGGCGCACTGGTAGTCCATCAGCATGATGTACACAGGGTCGAAATCCGTATGCAGCTGATCCAGATACTGGTCCACGCTCATGCTTTCCAGGGCCTGGGTGAGCTCGTTCTCCGCCGGGACGGCTGGGTTCTGCTGATTGCTGCCGGTCATCGTCAAAATCCTCCTTCATGTGAAGCAAAGCGGGTTCTCCGGCGTTCTATGCCGGACATTCGCTGTCTTTATTTTTTCTCCGATGCGGTCAGGGTCTGATATAACTGCATCAGATAGGCGACACATTCGCTTTCCTTGCCGATGTTCCATGCTTTGCCGTATGCTTCCCACACGGCGCGGTCGTTTTGCTGGTGGGCGGTGCGGAGTTCGGGGGGCATGGTCAGGTCGTCGTAGAGGTCGGCAAGACTTGCATCGGGATATAAGGCGCGCGCATCTAAAATGGCCTGCGCGGTTTTTTCAATTTTGGCCTTCTGTTCAGGGGTTGGATTAGGCCAGGGGAAGTTGTTATATACGATGTCCTTAGAATAGCGCCAATCACTTTTGAGAAAGCCGCCAACAGTACGAATCCATGCCATATGCACATTAGATGTCAGTATGCCAAAATGATACAAAGATGCATCAAAAACACAGAATAGATTATTTCCTGGTATCATACCATCATTGATATATGCCATTGGCATGTATTTTCGCGCTGAAGACGATACTAATGGTATCGCAATATATGTTGTATCTTTGAACTGCTTACAAGGTCTGAAAAGGTGGGGTATATCCTTCAATTTGTATGCGTCACCAGACTTTGGTGCGTTTTCCCTCCATTCTTTACAAGCAGTCACACGTCTTTTTATTGCGGCAGAATTTCTTAATTCATTTGGTGTTATATCTTTTAGCCAAAGACAATAGCGTGGAATATTGTTGATGAATTCTACGCCCATTGAATACTTTCTTATCCATTTTTTTGTAGAAGGTTCTTCTCTTATAATTTGATTCTTTTCATCTTCGTTCATTATCAGATAGCCATTATCAGTTGCTTGAAAACCTTTGCATATAGCTGGTATATCACAAATGGCATCTCCCCGACTTTCAACAAATACATTTTTACCGTCAATCAAATATGCATTTATGTTTGTTGCTTCTTTTTTTGTGCCATTGTAGAAGAGCGTTGAGATTGTCTTGTTGCCACAACTAAAGCCGATGATCACACAGTGCACATGTGCTTTTATATTTGCCTCACTATCCCATATAAAAGTTCTATAGGCAAAATCAATATGAATCCCAAAGCGTTCATATAATGGCTTCCAAATGTTGGCTACCTGTTCACCTTGTGTAATGCTGTTAGTCGATACCAGGGCTGTGCGAATGTTGGTTCCCTGCATAAGCTGAGAGGCTTTCCAGTACCATCCTGAAACATAGTCTATCTTTCCAGCAGTCTTATAGGGTTTACCTCTTTCATCCACATAGAGAGAAAGAATATCTTCTTTTTGTTCTTTGCTTTGAAGAGAAAAGCCCACAAACGGCGGATTGCCCATGATATACGACAGCTCCGCCTTCGGCACCACCATTTCCCAGTCAATGCGCAGGGCGTTCGCTTCCACAATGTTCACATAGCTTTTGAGGGGCAGGAAATCAAGCTCCAGATGCACAATATCTTCTGTCCGTTTGAGCATCTGACTTTCCGCGATCCACAGGGCCGTTTTGGCGACAGTCACGGCAAAGTCATTGATTTCAATGCCGTAAAACTGGGCGATAGATACTTTGATCGGATTGGCAACAGCGCCCATGATGATCTGCCCGTGCTGCAGCAGGTCAATGACTTCATTTTCCAGTCTGCGCAAGCACAGGTAACTTTCGGTCAGGAAATTCCCGCTGCCTGCCGCCGGGTCCAAAAATTTCAAAGAGGCCAGCTTGTCCTGAAACGCCCGCAAACGCTGTTCCCGCGTGCGCTGTACCTGAATGTCCTTGATTTCGGCCAATTCCGCTTTCAGCCCGTCCAGAAACAGCGGATCAATCACCTTGTGAATGTTTTCAATGCTGGTATAGTGCATCCCGCCGCTGCGCCTGGTTTCCGGGTTCAGGGTGCTTTCAAACACAGCGCCGAAAATGGTCGGGCTGATGTCGCTCCAGTCAAAGGCCGCGCTGGCCTTGTTCAGCAGCAGGTCGTAAATGGTTTCGTTGATGCGCGGAATCTCGATATTTTCATCACTGAAAAGCCCGCCGTTTACATAGGGGAATGCGGCCAGTTCATCGTCCATATACGGGTCGCGGTCTTCTATTTTCGTGTCCAGCACGCGGAACAGGTCGATTAACGCCTGCCTTGCCTTTGCTAGCCCGTTATGCCGCATGTAGTCATGGAAAATCAGATGCTTGCCGAAGATGCCCGCGTCTTCCGCGTACAGGCAGAAAACCAGGCGGACACAGAGCGCGTTCAGGCTTTTCAGGCTGTGTTCGTTGGTGGGGTCTTTGTATTCTTTGAGGAAAGCGTCGTACAGCTTGCCCACCAGTTCACCCGCCGCAATGGAGATTTCCATTTCCTTTTGCAGGTTCACGTCCCCGGTTTTTACCAGGAACTCCAGGCGGTAATATTCTTTGGGCAGGTCTTCCAGCTTGATTTCGATGGCCTCGGCTTGCGGGTGTTCCATATCGTACACGTGGAAACACTCGAAGTTGGAAATCACAATCCAGCGCGGACGCTGAGAATAGGGCAGCTCGTTCGCGTAGCGTTTTGCCTGCTCGATGGGCTTTAACAGGGAGCCGTCCGATTGCCGGATGGGCTGTGACAGGCTTTTGCCGATGCTCTTCTGTTCAATCAGAACATGCGTGGCGGGGATATATCCGTCAATAAAACTGGTGTGGTCCAAATGCACCTGATCTTCAAACGAGATAAATTCCGCCGCGTGTTCCACGCCGAAAACATCCGTCAGCAGGGAAAGCCAAAACTTCTGACTTTCTCCCTTCTCGTAGCCCTTGCCCTTCCAGTAATCCGCAAAGTGCTTTGCCGCCGCGCGCTGCTGTACGTCGTTCATGGCTGAACCTCCGCATAGGTTTTTATGATCGCTGCTTCCATGATACCACAACGCTCCCGGCTTTTCCAGTGAAAAATCAGAGGGGATGGCCGCCTGTGAAAGAAGCGGGGCGGCTTGCAGAAATCAGACTGCATGACGTTTTCATAAAGTTTTACCCGTCCTGTGCCCGCTGTCCCCGTCCGCCAGCGCTTCCAGTTGATCCAAAGTTTGTAAGAAATGCTGTTCCACAGGGGAAAGAATCTGATTCTGCTTTTTTTGAAACTTTTTATATTCCTGGTGGGCCTTCTCCATTGCCTGCATATGCGTCACGCGGCCTTTGGTTTCCAGGATATCCCGCCGGGTCATACGCAGATAGTCGTCAATGGTCTTCAGCCAGTCCTTCATGTACATGGGCTCCTGATTCAGCGCATGAACTTCCGCGATGTCCAGATATGCCGTCACGATTTTGTTCAGCGCATCCAACTCGTCCGACGACAGATAGTTTTTTGCAATTTCAGTATCTCTGCTTTTGATCCGGTCGCCCTCCCAGGATGTCAGTCCCATATTTGGCTCTTCGGCATTCGCCCGCTGATAGATTACCTCCGCCGCCGTATGCCTGTGAGCCGCCCAATGCATTTTGTTTTGCACCTGCTGAAAGAAAGCCACAGATGCTTCAGCCCGCGGATCATAATCGATGCTGGTGGCATAGATTTCCAGCACCTTTCGCCAGAAGACTTTTTCCGACGAGCGAATGTCGCGAATCCGGGCAAGCAGTTCATCAAAGTAATTACCGCCGCCGAGGCGCTTCAGCCGGTCATCGTCCAATGCAAAGCCTTTTTTCATATATTCCTTCAGGATGGAGGAGGCCCAAATCCTGAACTGCGTGCCGCGAAGGGATTTGACACGGTACCCCACGGAAATGATTACGTCAAGATTATAAAACTCTATCTGACGCTCTACCTGCCGATTGCCTTCTGTTTGAACTGTTGCAAAATTTGCAACAGTTGCAGAGCGAACAAGTTCGCCTTCGGAAAACACATTTTTGATATGCCTTGAAATGGTCGATTTATCCCGCTGGAACAGTTCCGCCATCTGATCCAGCGAAAGCCAGACGGTATCCTGATCAAAGGTTGCTTCGATTTTCGTCAGTCCGTCCTCGGTGGTATACATGATCAAACGCGATTCATCCATTTTTTTGTCCTTTCTTCCTTTCCCCGCCGTCCGCCAAAACGGGCCCTGGTGGAACGCCGATCCCCGGCGATCTTCGGCGATTCCGGGAAACGGTCACGTCTTTTGAAGGATGTCCAGGGTATGATGGGAAGCTCCGATCAGGTCCTGCCGCTCACAGGTGGAAAAGTGATAGTCCATCCACTTGGAGAAGGTTTCGTCGTCCATGGCGTCGATCACCTGCCGCATGTAGTTGGTTGCCCCGTCTGCGGCGACCAGCTTGATCCTTTGGACGGGGACTTCTGCGTCCAGCGCGGCAATTTCTTCCGTGCGGACCATTTCAAACAAATCCTTCGGCTCGCTGATGCAATGCCAGTCGGGGGTCAGCATATGAAGATCCGTCACTTCCCGCAGCTTATTTTTGCCGAACACATAGGAGATGATGGTGGGTTCGTTCATGCAATAAGCGACCAGGAGATAACCGCCCGGCTTGGTCACCCGCACCGCCTCGTTCAGCGCCTGCAGCTTTTCTTCCCTGGTGTACAGGTGGTACATCGGCCCGAGCACCAGGGTGACGGAAAACGAAGCATCCGGCAAAACGGATAAATCCAGGGCGTTGCCCAGGATCGGCGTGATTCGCTCGGTCCCGTCGAGCTTCGATTTCAGTATTTCCAGATTGCGGGGGATCAGCTCCACCGCCGTCACCCGATGCCCCTGTTTCGCCAGGGTGACGCTGTACCGCCCCGTTCCCGCGCCGATTTCCAGAATGTCCGGGTCAGACGTCCCGGAAAGGCACTCGTTTATATATTTCATCGTGGTCAGGTATTCCACCTGTCCGTGGCGGGAAAGAAGACGCCCTTCCTCGTCATACTGGTTGTAATAATCCTCCAGATAGCTCATGGCTGCCTCCGACAAATCCCGGTGTCTTCAAGGTGATCATGATGTCTCTGCGTCCATGATACCACACCAACCCCGGGTTTTCCAGTACAAAATCCCCCTGTTCCGGGCGTCTGTCAGGAACAGGGGGAAGGAATTCAATGTACGCGGAAGCTTATCCCAGATACTTTTTGAGCGTCGCCCGTACCGCGCCGGGGGCGGCCAGCATTTCGGTGAACATCTGCTCCACCTTGTCGGCCAGGCCAGCGTCCTTGAGGTTCAGGCCGAAGAGGACGGGGTTTTCGAGGATCGGGGCCAGCTTGCCCTGGGCGGAAGCAGGGTCGCCCACGCGGATGCCGGAAAGCTCGGTCTGGAGCATTTGCAGCATCGGGTCGGGGCTGACGGGCATTTCCTTGCCCTCGTCGTCCACCCCCAGCAGGTAGCGCAGCCACCCGGCCAGGGCCAGGGGGATGCCGGTCAGGGAAGCGGGGGAGAGGGTGGGGGAGGCGGCGTAGCTCTTCAGCGTCTCGCCGAAGCGGACGGGGATCTTCTGGCTGGTGTCGGTGGCGATGCGCTGGGGGGTGTCCGGCAGGAAGGCGTTGGGCAGGCGCTCAGAAACGACCTCGTCGATGAAGCCCTTCGGACTGATGATGCCCGGGTCGGTCACCACCGGCAGGCCCTCCTGATAGCCGATCAGGCGGATCAGGGCGGTGAGCTGCGGGTCCTTCATTTCATCCGCGATTTTTTTGTAGCCCAGCAGGCAGCCGTAGACGGCCAGGGCGGTGTGCAGGGGGTTGAGGCAGGTGGTCACCTTCATGCGCTCGGTCTGGTTGACGGTATCCCGGTCGGTCATGTAGACGCCGGCCTTTTCCAGGGCGGGGCGGCCGTTCGGGAACCTGTCCTCCACCACCAGATACTGGGGGCCTTCGGCGTTGACGAAGGGGGCGATGAAGGTGTGCTTGGACGTCTCCACCGGGGCCATGTCCTCGATGCCCAGGGAGGCCAGCTCCTTCTCGATTTCGGGAGCGGGGCGGGGGGTGATCTTGTCGATCATCGACCAGGGGAAGGAGACGGCGCTTTCGTCGCCCAGCCAGGCGGCGTACTCCGCCGGAGCGAAGCCGTTCTTCACCCAGGCGTCCGCCATTTCCAGCACGGAGGCGCGCAGCTTTTCGCCGTTGTGGGAGCAGTTGTCCATGCTGACCAGGGCGAGGGGCGCTTTGCCGGCCTCATACCTTTCCAGCATCAGGGCGGCGACCACGCTCATGGCGTGGCGGGCGTGGGCCGGGCCCTCCGCCATGTCCGCCTGGGCCACGGGGAGGAGGCTGCCCTTCATGTCCCGCAGGGCGTAGCCCTTTTCGGTGATGGTGAAGGACGCCATCTGGAGCGAGGGGCTCCGGAAGGCGGCCACCAGGCGGGCCCACTCCGCTTCGTTGGTCCGCTGGGCGCGGATGCCCCGGGCGATGGAGGCGATGACCTCCTTGTCCGTGGAGCCGTCGGCCTTGAGGGTGGCCATCAGGGTCATGGAATCGTGGGGATCGTAAATCTTGTCGATGATTTCGCCGTCAAAGGTTTCGGCGGCCAGGATGCCCCGGTCGGCCAGCCCCTCGTTCAGCAGCCTCTGCTGCAGTCCGGCGATAAACCCGCGGAAGATGTTGCCTGCTCCAAAGTGCACCCAGATGGGCGCCTGTTCCGTCTTCTTCGCCATCTCCGCCCAGTCATACCTGGGCAGACGCACACCCGCCTTCTCCCAGGAAGAACGGGACTGGATGCCGGTGTAGTTGAGTTTCATATCATAGCCTCCGTTTATTTTGAATTGGTAGGTAGGAGGTAGGAAGTAGGAGGGAGGAGGTATATTGTCAAATGCGTAATGCGGAATGCTTAATGCGTAATGAATCCGTTTTCGGCGCTTGCGCCGCAGCCTAATTACGCATTACGAATTAAGAATTTGGCCATGCGTTCCGCGCTGACCAAATACCTCCTACCTCCTCCCTACTCCCTCCTACCTGTTTACAGCCTATTGTCTGCTGTTTTCTCTCAGAATTTGTTTTGCCCAGGTCTTCGCCGTCTGCTCTTCCAGGAACTGGCGGAGCGGGGTCAGGGACTGGCGCTCGTCCCAGGCTTCCAGGGCTTCGTAGTAGGCCCGGCGGTCTTCCTCGTGGATGATGACCGGGGGATGACGGAGCCGGAGCAGCAGATAGTTCATCGTGATCCGGCCGGTTCGGCCGTTGCCGTCCGCGAAGGGATGAATGTTTTCCAGCTTGGCGTGGAAGTAGGCCGCCGCCGTCAGCGCCTTTTCCTCTGGGACGTTTTCGAGCTCTTGGAGGAGCTCGGTTACTTCTTCCTGAACCTCCTCCGGCGCGGCCCCGATTTCCAGCCGCCCGGTCACATAGTCGTGCTTCTTGTATTCCCCGGGGCGTTCTCCCAGTTGCCAGCGGCGCTCGTCATAGGTGTTCTTGGTCAGGCAGTATTGGAATTCCTTCAGCAGCCCTTCGTCCAGGGGGCGTTTTTTCTCAAAGGCGTTCAGCATCAGCTCATAGGCGTCCCGGGCGTTCCGGATCTCAAACAGGGTCCGCAGGTCCCCGGTGTAGGAGGTGACGCCGTCATGCTCGAAAATTTCCCGGGTGTCGTGGTAGGTGATGTGCTCGTTCTCGATCCTGCCGGAATGATACGCAAAGGCAATGCTGTGCCCGTTCAGAGCCTCCGCCAGCTCCGCAGCCGTTTCAATCTTCTTCCGCCGCCACAGAGCGACGGACGATTCATAGGCGCTCATTTACACCACCCCATTCAGGAAAGGTAGGAGGTAGGAAGTAGGAGGGAGGAGGGATTTTGTCAAATGCGTAATGCGGAATGCTTAATGCGTAATGAATCGTCCCCGGCGCTTGCGCCGCTACATAATTACGCATTATGAATTACGAATTCGCCATGCGCTCCGCTGACCCAAATACCTCCTACCTCCTCCCTGCTCCCTCCTACCTCTTATCAATCGCTTCCCACAGCCCATTGAGGTACGCTGCGCCCAGGGCGCGGTCGTAGAGGCCGTAGCCGGGGCGGCCCTGTTCGTCCCAGATCATGCGGCCGTGGTCGGGGCGGATGTAGGTGTCCGGGCAGGTATCGTAGATGGCCTTCATGATGGCGTACATGTCCAGATCACCGGTGCTGGAGAGGTGGGCGGCCTCGCGGAAGTGGTGGTAGCCCAGGTACTTGACGTTACGCACGTGCATCGCGCCGATGCGGTTTTTCTCGCCGAAGTGGCGGATGATGGCGGGGATGTCGTTGTCCGGGTTGCTGCCCAGGGAGCCGGTGCACAGGCACAGGGTGTTGGCCGGGCTGTCGTGCAGGGCCACCATCTTGTCAAAGTCCTCCTGGCTGTGGGTGATGCGGGGCAGGCCGAAGATGGGCCAGGCCGGGTCGTCCGGGTGGCAGGCCATGCGGACGCCGACCTCTTCGCAGACGGGGATCACCGCGTCCAGGAAATACTTAAAGTTCTTGCGCAGCTCGTCCGGGCCGATGCCCTCGTACTGCTTGAGGGTGGTCTCCAGCAGCGCCAGGCGCTCGGGCTCCCAGCCGGGGAGGGTGAAGCCCTTGCTGTCCTCCGCGGTGCGGCGGACGATCTCCAGCGGGCCCATTTCGCCCAGGTCTTTTTCGTCAAAGTACAGGCTGTTGCTCCCGTCCTCGGGGATCACCCGGGCCAGGTCGGTGCGCAGCCAGTCGAACACGGGCATAAAGTTATAGATGACCACCTTGACCCCGTTGCGGGCCAGCATCCTGACGGTGGAGATGTAATTGGCGATGTATTCGTCCCTGGACGGCACGCCCAGCTTGATGTCCTCATGCACGTTGACGGACTCGATGACCTCGATCTCCAGCCCGGCGTCGTTGACTTCCTTCTTCAGGGCCTTGAATTCCTCCTCCGGCCAGTCGACGCCGGCGGGCTTGTCCAGCAGGCCCATCAGCCCGGTCATGCCGGGAATCTGCTTGACATATTTCAGCGGGATCGGGTCGGCCTTGCTGCCATACCAGCGGAACGTCATTTTCATGGGGCTTTCCTCCTTCAAGACGAAACGTTTTGTTCAGTTTTCACGCCGGACCCCCGGCGGCCATTTTCTTCCCGTATATTCTATCACCCGGACGGCAAGAGTGTCAATAATAGGGAGGGAATAGGGAATAGGCAATAGGCAGTAGGCGTTCAGGTAGGAGGTAGGAAGTAGGAGGGAGGAGGTGTTTTGTCAAATGCGTAATGCTTAATGCGTAATGCGTAATATCTCCGTCACCCGGCATCGCTTTCGCTTCCCGGGACCTTTCGGCCCGTTCTCCGGCGCTTGCGCCGCACCACAAGTACGCATTACGCATTACGAATTAAGAATTTGCCTTCGCTCTTCACAAAACTTTCTAAACCTCCTACCTTCTCCCTCCTACCTCCTACCTGATCCCTCGTCCCTAATCCCTATTCCCTCGTCCCTAATGCCTATTGCCTATTGCCTATTGCCTAATCCCTATTGCCTATTTATGAAATACGCTTGCAAAAACCCGCATTTCACGCTATAATGTACTCGGCTCCCTATGGGGCCGGGTTTTTGGCTGTTTCGGCGGGCTATCCGCCGACGGTAGTATATGTGTTTTATTGAGTAAGGAGGTCTTTCCCATGGCTGTAAAAGTTGCTATCAACGGTTTTGGACGCATCGGCCGTCTCGCTTTCCGTCAGATGTTCAACGCTCCCGGGTACGAGATCGTTGCCATCAACGACCTGACCAGCCCCGCGATGCTGGCCCATCTGCTGAAGTATGACACCGCTCAGAAGGGTTACTGCGGCGTGATCGGCGAGAACAAGCACACCGTCGAATCCAAAGAGCCCGTGTTCGAAGAAGACGGCAAGACCGTGAAGGTCCCCGGCTCCATCACCGTGGACGGCAAGGAAATCACCATCTATGCTGAGCCCAAGGCCGCCAACCTGCCCTGGAAAGCCCTGGATGTCGACGTCGTGCTCGAGTGCACCGGCTTCTACACCTCCAAGGCCAAGTCCCAGGCTCATATCGACGCCGGCGCCAAGAAGGTCGTTATCTCCGCTCCTGCCGGCAACGATCTGCCCACCATCGTTTACAACGTCAACAACAACGTGCTGAAGGCCAGCGATACCATCATCTCCGCCGCCTCCTGCACCACCAACTGCCTGGCCCCCATGACCAAGGCCCTGAACGACACCTATCCCATCGTGTCCGGTATCATGACCACCGTGCACGCCTACACCGGCGACCAGATGATCCTGGACGGCCCGCACCGCAAGGGTGACCTGCAGCGTGCCCGTGCCGGCGCCGCCAACATCGTG
>OCTW011391742.1_pt1 | contig 12905 bp, 8 predicted proteins | sample 1539671 | NCBI WGS metagenome assembly OCTW01 (sample SAMN02144230, study PRJEB22623) | gut metagenome | biome: sheep rumen | host: Ovis aries | place: New Zealand | reverse complement strand
AAGACCTGCCTGGCCGATGTACTTATCGCCCCACTCGTTGTAACCGCCGTAGGTTCTTGCAGTATTGGTCTTAGCATTGTTGCCGGTGTCCTCAGCCCAGAGGTAAACGATGTTGCCATCGTCGTCGGTCTTGATAGAAGGATCGATCTTGTACTCTTCGCCGTTGATCTCGCATTTAACATTTACTTCGTAGAGGTCGTTAGGATCGCTGTCGCCGAAGGGCTCGTTGAATACGATAGTAGGAGCAGTGAACCAAACCTTAGCGATATCGCTTGTGAAGGTGTCGCTGATCTCGAACTCTCTGTCAAGGAATACGGTAGCAGTCTGAGCTGTGATATCGTCAGTGATCTGCTCAGCATCATAGAAGAAGGTGTTCCAGGAACCGGTCTTCTCTTCTTCGCCGTAGTTGAGTACCCAGGAAATGTTGATCTCGGTGATATCATGACTGCCCCAACCCCAGTTGGAGTCGAAGAACATGCATCCGAACTTAGGAGCGTCAGCCTCGGCTTCTTCCTCGCCGGCATCCTCGCCGCCCTGCTCGTTTGCTTCCTCAGCCTCAGCCTCGGGAGCGTCCAGCCAAATATTGGTTACGACCAGCTCATACTTGCCGGTCTCTTCGTTGAGCTTTGCATCACTCTGTGCCCAGTAATCGGGAGAACCGTCCTCTTTAACCTTAGGCTTGCCTTCCTCGTCAACCTGCTGCTCGTTAGAGTTGTAGCCAAAGCCGAAAGGAGCGTCACCAGTAATGGTAAGACCTGTAGGTGTTCTGCCCTCGTCGAGCTTCGCGGTCAGCTTAGCATAATCCTCAGCAGTACCTGCGGAGAAGTCTAAAGCAGCGCGGTCAATGGTAGCCCAGTGACCCCAAGTCTCGGACTCGTCGCCCCACTCCCAATCGGAAAGGGTGATCTTGCCGGTAGCTTCCTCGGAAGTAGCAGCAGCCTCCATATACTTGCTGTCGCCGCCGAAGGAAACATAAGCGTTGCCTATGGGCTGCTCCTCAAGCTCAAAGATCTCAAGGTCTGTGATAGTGAAGTTAGCCTCAGACCAGCACTGGATCCAGATCTTGCAGGCGTAGTCGTCCTTGGAGAACAGCGGCTCCTCGCCGTTGTACTCGAGAGTATAGGTCTTGTCCTGACCCTCTACAGGCTTAAGTGCGTAAGGCTTAACGCCCTCAACGATAGACCACTCACCGAAGGTCTCCCAGTTCTTGTCCTTAGACGAGTCTTCGTTCTTGGCCTGATAGCCGAAGCCGCCGCCGATCCACTCGCTTCCGCCGTTGAGCATCGACTGGATAGTCTCCTCGGTAGCATCATCAACGACCATAGTTACCTTAAAGCCGGAAACGAAAGATGCGTCCAGAGCGGTCTCAAAGTAGCTGCCTTCAACAGCAGTGTAATTGCCGTCATCGTCCTTAACGGGATTCTTGCCGTCTTCGTCCATTACGGAATCGTAAAGGGTGAAAACGCCGGCTTCGGCATCGTATGCAGGACCGTCAGTTACTTCGCTTGCGGGGTTTGCAGCGCCTGCGGGCAGAGCTGCGAGCATAGAAGCAGCAAGTGCAGCAGCACTCATTCCTGCAAGAAATTTACTTGCCTTCATTTTAATTTTCCTCCATTTTTTTAGATTTTCCTCCGACAAGGGAGGGCAAACAGATACTCTCCCAGTATCATTGTAAACTAATTGTAACATATTATACTAATTTATTCAATAAGGCTTTTTAACAAATTTTAGTACTCCGCTTTAGCCATTTTACACAAATGGAACAAATCAAAGCCGTCAAATCGTCCAAAATAATCTAAAAAAGCTAATATCGTCATATAAACAAAGAAGCGGCTCCCTCTCAAAGGGAGCCGCCGTGTATAAGAATCTTATCTGAACTTGACATCTGCGCCTATGCGTATTCTTGTTGTGGCAGGGCCGCATTCTTTAGTTGCCAGTACTTCTTCTTCGCTTGCGCCAAATTGATTCATGTACCATTCGTAGTCGTTCTGACCCCATTTGCCCTTGGCATAGTCAAGAGCCTGCTGAACGGTATCGCCGTAGTTCATCATGCGGTCAACAAAGGTGCCTTCCATAGCTTCATTATAGTATGTGAAAACGCTCTCGTCGCTGGCGATAACGACCGATGCGCCCGCATCGGCAATGGCGTCAACAAGGTTGGGTGTCAGATAGCCCATGCAGCAGCCGAGATAGAACGTAGTGCCTGCGAGCTCGCCGTTCCTGTAGTTGTCCCTGAAGAACTGAGGTGCTACCGCAGGTGTCCAGCCGCCGCCGAACAGGCTGCCGTCGCGTATCATAAGAATACCGCCCGAGGCAATGTCTGCCTTGTAGGTCTCCATCATCTCGTCCGAGCCCTCTACATCAAGACAGATCAGCGGGTCGTCGGAGTCCGGAAGCATTCCGCCGTGGATCTCGATGCTGACATAATCGTACTGTGCAAGGTTCTTGAAATCTTCTATGGTAGCGTCATCGTCAAATTCGATGTTCATTCCGTAGGTCTGCCATGTTGCGACATCCTGTCTGAGGATCCTTTCCATATCGGGGAATCCGAGGCCGTAGAGCATCTTGCCGTTCATGCTTGCCGCAGGAACAGGCTCGGGCTCGTCCTGAGAGGGTGTATCGTCAACTGACGGCGTATCATCAATGGAAGGCGTATCGTCTATTGAGGGAGTATCATCTCTCGACGGCGTATCGTCTATTGAGGGAGTATCATCTCTCGACGGCGTATCGTCGGTATCACTGCCGCCGAAGGGGTCGGTGAACTTCTTGTAAAGATCTTCTATGGGTATCAGCCTTATGCCGCCGTGCTGGTCGTCGCCGTAGGTAAAGGTGAACATTCCCGTGTCAGGGTCATATTTGAAATCCTTGACATAGTCCTGATCTTTAAGGGCGTCGAGCACCTGTTCTATGGTATCCTTCTTCTCGTCGATATCCATATCGTCGTACTCGTCCTCATCGACCATTTCCTCAATCTTTTCGTCAACGATCTCGGTGATCTCCTTGTCCTCATCCTTTTTGTCGTCCTTCTTGAAATGCTTATATGCAAAGAAGCCGCCGACTCCTATCGCTGCCGCAGCAAGCACGCAGATCACTGCGATCAGGGGACCCTTGCCGCCCTTTTTCTTTGCGGCGGGAGCGGGAACGCCTGCGGGAGGCACCGCTGCGGGACGTATCTGAGGGGGAACTGCTCCGCCCATCGGCGCCGAGGGCGTCGGCGGAACAGGAGGTGTCGGAGGCACCGAGCCCCCGGGAACTGTATATCCGCTGTTATCTCCGAACGGATAAGCGGCGTCGTTGGGCTGAACTGGAGAAACGGGCTGTATAGGCGTTCCGTCAAACGACTGTGCGCTCTGGAAGCCCTGCACAGGCTGTGTGTTCTGCGCGGGAGCCGCTACCTTCTGTCCGCAGGAGGGGCAGAACACCGCGCCCTCTCGCAGCTCGTGACCGCATTTTGAACATTGCATGATATCACTACCTTTATTAACAAATTTAGAAATATTTCGCCAGTTACATTATATCACAAGTAAAAATCTATGTCAATACTGTAAACAGCATCAAAAACGGCGCAAATCAGGTTGAAAAAACAAAAAGGCGCCCGAGGGCACCTTTTTATAATATACGGTTATTTACGCACCGCAAGCTTCACGGCCTCGTAGGCGCCGTTGTAGGTGCCTGCCTGCTTGGCCTTGACGATGTTATCGCACATGAAGCGCAGAATGCTGTCGTCGTTCTGCATCGCCGAGAGCATCGCGGAGATGTCGTTCATCGTATCGCACTCGAAGGTGCCGTCGCCGACCTCTGCGGCGCGGACAGCGCCCCAGGCCTCGTGGCCGCCCACGCGCTTTATCATCAGCTTCGGGACGGGATAGAACGCAAGCTCGCTGGGCTTTGTTATCAGCACGTCGCAGGCTCTCATCAGCAGGTTGGTCGAGTAGACCGCCGCGAAGATGTCCTTGTGGCAGAAAACGTGTATCCCCGAAAGCTCGCCGTCAAGAGCCTCTGCCGCAAAGCGCGAGGTCTCGGCAAAGTCGTCGATGTGCTCGGTGGTGAGGGCAGAAAGCTCGGGGATCTTCTGCTTGATGGAATCCAGCACGCCGTAATGGTCGCCGAGGTTTATCATCAGCATGGCCTTGTTTTTCCTGATCTTCGGAAGCAGCCTGCGGATAATTGCAACGAAGATATCCTGCTGGGCGCCTGCACCTCCGATCGTCAGGAGATAGCGCTTGGGCGCACCGCTTTCGAGCCTCCTGATCCGGCGCTCGCAGTCGGCCTCGATGTTCGCCGCAAGCTCGTGGTCGATGTAGTGTCCCGTAAAGGCGATGGCGTCGTCTGGCATGGGACGCAGTATGCGCTTCTTGTCCATTCCCCTGAGCACCTTGTAGCCGAGATACGAGGACTGGGTCTGGACAGTGTGTACCGAGCCCTCGGCAAGATGCAGCGCCATCGGCCAGTTGTCGGGCACAACGTTCACAACGTTCGTCAGGCCTGCGTGTATGGCTGCCTGTGCGGGCCAGACGTGGGTCGCCGCGAAGGGAATATCCTTCGGAAGATCGGTATAAAGCCCCGTCATCAGCTCGGTCATCTTCTGGTCGGAGCAGTTGTAGGTCAGCTTGCGGAAGCCCTCGCTGTTCAGGGGCTCCCATACTATTTTATTAAACAGCCAACTTTTCTGCGAGATGCGCGAGCCAAGGGAATAAAGATCGTTCTGCGCGGAGATGATATTGGTGGCGGCTGTGCCCTTGAAGGAGTTCAGGTCGAACCAGTAGGGGTCATAGCCCATCGAACGTGCCGCCGAGGCAATAGCCATCGAGATGCGGTAGTGTCCGAAGCCCATGCGGATATTTCCGATCACTATGCTCTTAGCGGGATCAAGCTCCAGCGGCTGATCCGACAGGACAAGATTTTTAACTCCCATCACGGGGCCGATGACAGGGTTCTCCACCGCCGCCAGATGGTAGTGCTTGCCGCGGTCGTCGCCGTGCTTTTTTGCCATCTTTCTGGCGTTGTTGACCGCCTTGCGCACATCTCCCGCCCGCATTTCATTCCCGAAGATAACAGAAGACTTATCCATGCTTATCTCTCCTTTTTTTATTTCAGCTATTGACATTTCTGCAAAAGTGTGATAGAATGTATATCATACTGATAGTTAGTCTATCACAAAAAGGGGCGTTTGTCAAGTGGAATACAAAAAAATTCTTGAAAATGCTAAAAACGACCGCATGGACACCGCCGTCAGATACACGGCCGACCTGCTGCTCCAGCGGGACGTCAGCGAGATCGCGATGACGGACATCGCCGCAGGCTGCGACATCGGCGTAGCATCGCTCTACCGCTGGTTCGGCACAAAGCCCGTGCTGGTGCTGAGAGCCGGGTGCCTGCTGTGGCGGTCGGTGAGGTCGCTGTTCGACGGTGTTTTTGAATGCGACTATTATAAGGAGAAGAACGGCATCGGCCAGCTCTGCGAGCTGATGAAGGTCTTCAAGGTTTTGTATCTTTCGCACCAGGATTTCCTGCGGTTTTTGGACAGCTTTGACCGCTATGTGATAAGCGAGGAGATCCCGCCCGACGAGCTTGAGGAATACCGCAAAAGCGTACTGGACTTCTACCCCCTGCTCGAGAGTGCCTATAAAAACGGCGTCGCCGACGGTTCGGCAAGAGCGGGGATAGACTTCCGCATACTGTATCTCTCCGTCACCCACGCGCTAATGCTGATGAGCGAAAAATTCGCCCGCGGGGACATCTTTGAGGGAGAGAACGAGACCGCCGAGCAGGAGCTCGACCTGATGATAGACATGGCGATAAGATACGTCGCCTTAAAGGAGGAAGCATAATGAACGAAACTGTACAGGCTCCGAAGAAAAAGATAACCAACAAGATACTGTGGCTCTTCGCCGTCGGACAGCTGGGCTGGTCGATGCTCTCGGGAATAGTATCCAACTGGCTGGTGTTCTTCTATATGCCCGAGGACTCGCAGATCGAGCTGGGGCAGAAGACCTTTATCACCCAGACAAGCATCGTGCTCGGCCTGACGGTCATCGGCTGCATCACAGCCATCGGACGGCTTTTCGACGCCGTCACCGACCCGTATATCGCATCAAAATCCGACCGCTGCCGCCACAAGGACGGCAGGCGCATCCCCTTTATGAGGGTCATCGCCGTTCCCTTTGCGGTCATCACGGTGCTGATCTTCGTTTCTCCCGTGGGTCATGTTTCCTGGGCGAACAACATCACCCTGCTGGTGACGCTGCTGCTTTTCTATCTCTTCATGACCATTTACTGCACGCCATATAACGCCCTGCTTCCCGAGCTCGGACGCGACCCCACGGACAGGATAAACGTTTCCACCTACATCTCCGTGACCTTCTTCCTCGGAAGCGCTTTCTCCTATCTTGTCCCGAACATCGCGGGCATCTTCCGCGACTCGATGGGCTATGCAAATTCCTTCCGCCTGACGATAGGCATAATGGCAGGCGTCGCGGCGATCTGTATGCTGGTGCCTGTTTTCACAATAAGGGAGCCCGACTACGTTGACACCACCCCCTCGGAGACGCCCGCCTTCGCTTCCCTCTCCAAGACCTTCTCAAACGTAGAATTCAGAAAGTTCGTGGCCTCGGATATTTTCTACTGGGTGGCTCTTACAATGTTCCAGACGGGACTTTCGTTCTACACCGTTACGCTGATCGGCCTTGACGCCGACAAGACCTTCATACTCTTTGCCACGATGACGGCAATGAGCCTTGTGTTCTATCTCCCCGTCAATATTTTAGCAAAGAAGCTCGGAAAGAAGAAGCTTGTAATAAGCGCTTTCGTGTTCTTCAGCCTGGTGTTCCTCTACACCGCCTTTGCAGGCAAGCTCGGTATGCCGAAAATGGTCAACGGACTTTCGATCTCGGTGCTGGCATCTATCCCGATGGCGGTGCTGGGCATACTGCCGCAGGCCATCGTCGCTGACGTTGCTCAGGCCGACGGCATCAAAACAGGCGAGAGCCGCGAGGGTATGTTCTTTGCGGCAAGGACCTTCGCCATGAAGCTCGGTCAGGCGCTGGCAATGGTGCTCTTTACGTCCATCAAGGGCATTGGCGAGAACGGCTTCGGCCTCAGGCTGACCGCCGCCGTCGCCGCAGCTCTCTGCCTCATCGGCGGCATCATTCTCGGGCTGTATAACGAAAAGAGCGTCAAGGGCGTAATCGACAGCGAAACTACCGAAACGGAGGAATGACAATGCTCTGCAAACCAACGGAATACAACGCGGTAATAAAATTCAACGGAATGATGTGCGAGTTCACCGACGTGCTGGAGCTGCCCGAATTCACGGCGAAGCTTATCTGTGACGAGGAGCGTGTCCGCATCAGGGTCGTTCCCGCACAGGAGGTCGAGTTTGAGGAAATATACATCGAGGCGAAGCTCGAGGTCTCCGAAAGGGATCGGGTATTCATGAACGGCTATCAGTCCTGGACAGACAGCCGAGAATACAGCATAAAGGAAAAAATGCGGGGCATAAACCAAATACCCATGCCGCTGGTGAGAAAGTACAATTTCGACAAGTACGGCGACTACGGCTTTGTGGGCTACAGCAGCCGCAGAGGCGACTTTCACGGCTTCAGCTACGGCTATATCCGCCTCGGCGACGAGTTCATGCTGATGGGCTCGGTCAGCGAGAGGAGCGGCTTCACGGTCTTCGAGCTCTTCTCCGAGCGGGGCAAGCTCAGGATAAGCCGCGACTGCGCAGGCGCTGTCTACGGTGTGCCATTCGACGCCGTTGACGTCGTCACCCTGACAGGCACCGAGGAGGAGGTCTTCGACCGCTGGTTCGCCCTCATGGAGATCGACCGCCCGAAGGCTGCGCGGATCTTCGGCTACACCAGCTGGTACAGACATTATCAGGAGATCGACGAGCTGAAGCTGCTGCTCGATCTCGAGGCGCTTGCAAAAAGCGGCGTCCGCCAGGACATCTTCCAGATCGACGACGGCTACCAGACCGCCGTGGGCGACTGGCTAAGCATCAACAAGCAGAAATTCCCCAACGGCATCGCCTGCATCAGCGAGGCGGCTCACAAAAGAGAGCTGCTCTCGGGGCTGTGGCTGGCGCCCTTTGTCTGCGAGCGCGAGTCGGATATATTCAAAAACAAGAAGGATTGGCTTTTGAAGGACTCGGACGGCGCTCCGCTGCCTGCGGGCTGCAACTGGAGCGGCAGCTATGTGCTCGACTTCTACAATCCCGAGGTCAGGGAGTATCTCAAAGAGGTCTTCCGCGTTGTGCTCAGCGAGTGGGGCTTCGACATGGTGAAGCTTGACTTCCTGTATGCGGTCTGCATTATCCCGCAGCATGGAAAGAGCCGCGGCGAGATCATGTGCGAGGCGATGGATTTCCTGCGCGAGTGCTGCGGCCGCAAGCTCATGCTCGGCTGCGGAGTACCGCTGATGCCTGCCTTCGGCAAGGCTGACTACTGCCGCATCGGCTGCGACGTCGGCCTCAGCTGGAACGACTCGCCTATCATGCAGCAGACCCACCGCGAGCGCGTTTCAACAAGGAACTCAATGCTAAACACAATTTTCCGCCGCCAGCTTGACGGCAGGGCGTTCCTCAACGACCCCGACGTTTTCCTGCTGCGTGACGAGAACCTGAAGCTCTTCCACTGCCAGAAGCAGAGCCTTGCCCTCATCAATCACATTTTCGGCAGCGTGTTCTTCACCTCTGACGATGTCGGCACCTACACGGACAAACAGCGCCGTATGCTTGCCACCGCCAGAAGATATGCTGACGCCAAGGTGCTTCGCGCCGAATGGGAGCACGGAAGTGTCAGACTGACGATCTCGCTGAAAGGAAGGCTGAAAACTATTACCCTCCTTCCCGACGGAAGATTAGCATAAAACCAAACAAGCCCGCAAGGCCATTGTGACCTTGCGGGCTTGTTTTATTCGGTTTGTTTTGCTCGGGCGCTTTCCTCTCACTCTATCCGTCTGACCCCCACCGTATCGCGAGGGAGCCCCGGCACATCACACAGCTGTGAGGCGGCTTCGCCGCCGTTCTCGCGAATCAAAAAAAGCGGGTTCAGCACATCAGGGTCTGGTCGAAGGCGAAGAGCGCCTGGTTTATCTCGAAGATGTCGTACCTTCCGTTGATGATGAAATACTTCACTATAAGATCGAACTTTATGCTGTCCGAGAGAGCATATCCTGCTTTTGCAAGCAGTCTCTCCGTATCCTCAAGGCTCAGCTCCAGCGCGATGGCAAAGGCAAGCACCGTCTGCTTTTTGGGCTTGTAGTCCGCCTTCGAGCGTATCTTCGAGAACAACTTGCGGTCGATGTTCGCCTTGCGGTAGACCTCGGGATCCGTCATGCCGCTTTGGTCGATGAGCCTCAGCAGATACTGTGAGAACGACTCGTCCCGCGAGGCAAGAAAGGCATCAAGGCTCTCGGGAGCCATGCTTGGCGCCATCATCGGCATCGGCATTGCCCCCGCCATCGGCATATCGGAAGCGGCCTTGTCGGCTGATACTTCCTCGAAGTCAAGGTCTGCGGGAGCAGACTCCTTCGCTTTCCATAAACGCCTGAACTGCATCGGGCGGCGGGTGTCGTTTTTGCGGGCGTTGTCGGCGTAGGTGTCGTCGATGAATTCCGCGATAGAGCTGTAAAGGCTGCTGCTTATCTCAAACGCGCTGCGGTCAAAGATAACAAGGATAATGTCCATGTCGTTTTGGCGCAGGAAGTCCTCGAAGGCAGAAACTGCGATGCTAAGCGCCTCAGCCTTCGGGTAGCCGTAAACTCCCGAGGAAATGAGGGGAAAGGCGATGCTCTCGCAGCCGCGTTCACGCGCAAGCTCCAGCGAGCGGTCATAACAGGAGCGCAGAGCCCGAGCCTCGCCGCTGCCGCCGCCCTGCCACACGGGCCCGACGGTATGTATAATGTACTTGCAGCTCAGCCTATAGCCCTTTGTGACCTTTGCATCTCCCGTGGCGCAGCCCCCGAGAGTTCGGCACTCCTCGAGCAGCTTCTTCCCTGCCGCCTTGTGTATCGCTCCGTCAACGCCTCCGCCTCCGAGCAGGCTGCTGTTCGCGGCATTAACGACAGCATCGGCCTTGACTCTTGTAATATCATCCCTCACTATCCTGAACGGCATTTTAATTCCCCCTCCATTTTTTATCGAGCGCTTGACAAAGCTTTGCGAGCCTCCCCGGAGGGGAGGCGGTTGCCTTTGTGAATGAGTTCGCGGTGCAGCCGTCAGGCAGGCTTTTTGATTCCCCTACCAGCTTTCAATCGAGCGCTTGGCGGAGCCTTGCGAGGCCTCCCCGGAGGGGAGGCGGTTTCACTTTGTGAATGAGTTCGCGGTGCAGCCGTTAGGCAGGCTTTTTTAATTCCCCCACCAGCTCTCAATCGAGCGCTTGGCAAGGGTCTCAGCGCCGCCCTCTAAGGGCGGTGGGAGCCTTTGCGAATGAGGCAACGGCGCAGCCGTTAGGCAGGCTTTTTTCGGGTATTCCTATTCAGGCTTTATTCTGTGCCGGATCGCCGACCTGCCCGCTTCGCGGAAAGATACCGCCGCAGGCGGCACCCTCATTGTGAATTGTGAATTGTGCATTGTGCATTGATTATCGGGATATGCAAATGGCCGATATTGCTATCGGCCATGCTGGATATTTATGCTGAAATTTGATCGGCTTACTGTGCCCAAGCGGGAGCGTCGAAGGGGCCAACCTCGCCAAGGCCTTCGATAGTGAAGGTAACTTCAAGCTTCTTGAAGGTGAGAGAAGAAACGTCAAGCGGCGGATCTGCCTTGGTATCACCATATTCGTTGTAGATCTCGATGCGGAAGCAGTTGTTTTCACCCTCGATGTTTCCGTAAATGATCTTTGAGGGGTCGAACTCTACTTCCTGACCGTCAGCCTTGATAGAGGTAACCTGTACCTTTACATCGCTGCCGTCGCCCTTGAACTTGCCCTTGATGTCCTTGGCGATGTTGGGATAGTTCTTGCCCTCCTCGGCGTCCTTGAGGGAGTTCTTCTCCATAGCTTTGCCATTGCGGTCGGTAGTGCCGTCGCAGATGCCGATGATGTCTACGCACCAAACAAAAGCGCCGGAAGCGGGAACAACGTCGCCATCGTCGTCCATGTCGGCGTTCTCGTTCATTCTGTCGTCGGGTCCGAGCACCCTGTTATCCAAAGTAACTGTGTACTCGCCGTCGCCTGTGATGTCGGCGTCGATACCGAAGCCCTCTTTCTCCTCGCCTGTGCCGTTCCAGTTGCCGAAGCGCCAACCGCCGTCAGCAAACATCATGAAAGCGTCATAGCCCTGGAACTTGGTCTGGTATGTGAAATCAATATCTGTGCCTGCGGGAGCGTCAGCCTTGGACTCCTCGGCAGTGCTCTCGGCGGGAGCCTCTGTGTCAGCAGTGCTGTCAGCAGGAGCTTCGCTGTCGGCAGGAGCCTCGCTCTCATCGGCAGCAGCCGTGGTAGTAGTAGTGGTCTTATCGTCCTTCTTTGCGGAATCGCTCGAAGAATCGGAGTCGCCGCAGGCGGTGAGCATTGCTGTTGACATTGCGAAAGCGCAAAGAACAGCGGCAAGCTTCTTTGTAGTCATAGTAAGTTTCCTCCTAAAAGTTCATGCTCCCGTGGGGAGCTTCGGTTTGGGTCTTCCGTACCCATTAAAATAATAATACAAAATTTTTGCCCTTTTTTCAAGATACTAATTCAACAAATAATACGCGCGGAAATCGTTTACATTGCACAAAAACAGGTGCTGTTTTTTGTTCAAAATATTGAAATATGAAAATTAAAAAGATTATTATTCAGGCCTCCTGCGGCGTCAGCTGCGCAGGCGTATTTCGACAGATCGGCACGGGCGGACGTGCAGTCTTGCTGTGAAATTGCTAAAAACTGGCGCTTCTTTTTGTTCAAAATATAAAAATTTTAAAAATATTCAGAAATTATATAATATTCACTGGACAAATACATAAAAATCGGTTACAATAAAGGTGATCGGTTAACGGTTAATGATCCGGCTTATGTCGGAAAAAATGGGAGGAATTGAAATGAATACTTATTCGCAACCCAAGAAGCTTGCGGCTGAGGCCTTCGGAACCTTCATTCTGGTGTTCTTCGGCTGCGGCACGGCAATGGTAACAGGCGGCTCGGTAGTGCCTACCGCACTGGCATTCGGCCTGTCGATCGTTGTTGCTGCCTACACCATCGGCAAGATCAGCGGCGCACATCTTAACCCCGCAGTTTCCTTTGCAATGTACTTTGACGGCAGGATGAGCCTTAACGAGGCCATCGGCTACAGCATCGCACAGGTAGTCGGCGGTTTCTGCGCAACGCTCTGCCACGTTATCCTCGTGCTCTGCGGCTTTATGGGCACACTCGAGTTCGACGGCGATGATGTTGACAAGGTCCATGCCGAGATCGGCGAGACCGTGTTCGGCGCAAACGGCTTCGGCACAATGAATTTCTTCGGCGCTCTTATCACCGAGATCATTCTGACGACTATCTTCGTTCTCGTTATCCTCGCTGTTACTCAGAGCGATGACGAAGGCACAAGCAAGCACGCAGGCCTGTTCATCGGCGCTGCACTCGTTTTTGTTCACCTTATCGGCATCGGCATGACAGGCACATCTGTCAACCCTGCAAGAAGCCTCGCTCCCGCGATCTTCTCCGCAGGCGCTACCGACGGCGATTCCCTCAAGGAGCTCTGGGTGTTCATCGTAGGACCCATGGCAGGTGCTTTCCTTGCAGCTATGATAAACTCGCTGCTCATCAAGGATAAGGACTGATCGGACGGATCTTTTCAAACCGACACAAAAACCTCTGCCTTCGCGGCGGAGGTTTTTTTAGGCAATACCGCACAACCATTGTGCGCAAGATGCGCAGTCAGATTTTTCGTCAGATTGCCTAAATTCGACGCAGGAAGGCTGA
>OCTW013386644.1_pt1 | contig 12908 bp, 10 predicted proteins | sample 1539671 | NCBI WGS metagenome assembly OCTW01 (sample SAMN02144230, study PRJEB22623) | gut metagenome | biome: sheep rumen | host: Ovis aries | place: New Zealand | reverse complement strand
TGCTGGACGCGTTTTTAAGCGCCGGCGCGGATTCTGTGACCATTCACGCGGAGATCCGGGGAGACCTGCCGGAGCTGCTGGGAAGGATCCACGCGGCAGGAGCTTCCGCCGGAATTGCAATCAAACCCGCAACGCCCGTGGAGCGCGTGATTCCTTATTTTGAACAGGCGGAAATGATTCTTGCCATGACGGTGGAGCCCGGATTCGGAGGGCAGCAGCTGGACGCGAGGGTTCCGGAGAAGATCAGCGCGCTCCGGCAGGCCGGCTATACAGGAGAGATCGAAGCAGACGGCGGAATCCGGGAGGACAACCTGAAGTTCCTGACAGAACGCGGACTGACGGTGGCAGTGATGGGAACAGCCCTGTTCCGGAATGAAGACATGGAAGCCGCTGTACGGCGGATGCACGAAATGACCCGAAACTGAAACAGGGAGCCGAAGGAATGAAGCAGGATACCATTGCTGCAATAGCCACCGCTTCCGGACAGGGCGGAATCGGAATCATCAGGATCAGCGGTCCGGATGCGGAGAGAATTCTGACAGAGGTTTTCCGGCCGGCAGGAAGCCGGCGGGAGGAGATGGAGAGCCACCGCCTGACCTATGGAAAAGTTATGGACGGTGAAGAGGAGCTGGACGAGTGCATGGCCGTCCTGATGCGCGCTCCTGCGAGCTACACACGGGAAGACGTTGCGGAGATCCAGATCCACGGCGGCACACAGGTGATGCACAGCGTGCTGGATCTCTGCCTTCGAAAAGGAGCGCGCCTGGCGCAGGCCGGCGAGTTTACCCGGCGGGCATTCCTGAACGGAAGGATTGACCTGAGCCGGGCGGAGGCGGTGATGAGCCTGATCGCGGCCAGGGGAGAGCAGGAACGAAAGGCGGCAGTGCGGCAGATGGCCGGAGGAACGGCCGCGTTTGTCCGGAAGGCATCGGACCAGCTATACAGCCTGCAGGCCGGACTGGCAGCCTGCATTGATTATCCGGAAGAAATTTCAGACGAGGAAGGCGCGGGCGCCCTTCGGGAGGGACTGAAGAAACTGACGGAGGAGCTGCGGCAGGCGGTGGACGAGCGATCCTCCCGCCTGATCCATGACGGCATGCGGGTTACGCTCTTCGGGATTCCCAATGCCGGAAAAAGCAGCCTGCTCAATGCCCTGACAGGGCAGGAGAAGGCAATCGTTACAGAGATCCCCGGGACGACCCGGGATAACGTTGAGGGAGAGATCCTTGTGGACGGTATCCGGGTTCTCCTGACAGATACGGCGGGAATGCGCGATACCCGGGATCCTGTGGAAAAAATCGGCGTGGAACGATCCCGGCAGGCTCTTCACAATTCCGACGCCGCCCTGCTGATCCTGGACGGGTCCCGGGAACTGAGCGGCGAGGAGAAAGAATGGCTCGGGAACCTGAGGCGTGAGGACGCGGTGCTGATCAACAAATCAGACCTGCCGCAGAAGACCACGCAGGATATGATTCACGAACTGAGGCCGGATATCTCCTGCATTACGGTATCCGCGCTGGACAGCGCATCGCTTCAGCCTGTAAGGGAGTATTTCAGGAAACAGGCGGAGGTGACAGACCGGCTCGCCCTGACGCAGCCCAGGCATCTTGAGGCGGTCAAGCGGGCGATTTCACATCTGCAGGACGCGGAGCGGACACTGGACCTGCTTACGCCTGACATGGCGGCAACGGACCTGCAGGCTGCACAGGAGGCCCTGAGCGAAATTACGGGGGACAGAGCGGACGAGAGGCTGCTGGATACCATTTTTTCCGCTTTCTGCGTAGGAAAATAACAGACGGAGGAACAGAGAAGAACCATGAGCGAAGCACCTCAGAAAGTGTTCCGGGGACGGGGAAGCCTCGGGAAGATCCTTCAGATGACAGAAAAGCTCGGGATCACACGTCCGATGATCATCGGATCGGAGCATCTTACCGGGAAGCTGCTGAAAAAAGCGCCGGTATTCCTGAATGCTCCCGTGTTTGCGGATTATCACCCGAACCCGGATATCCAGGATGCGGTTCCCGCAGCAACCCTTTTCCGGGCACAGGAGTGTGACGGGATTATCTCCGTGGGCGGAGGATCGGCCATGGACACGGCCAAGGCGGTAAAGGCGATCCTTTATGCAGGAGACGCGGAGAGCGCTGAAGCCGGGAAGTATCCGGAGAAAATGGAGATCCCGCATATTGCCGTTCCGGGAACCGCGGGAACAGGCGCGGAAGCGACCCAGAATGCCGTTGTATACCGGGGGCAGAAGAAAATTTCCCTGAGCCATCCCGCGCTGCGGCCGGACGGGGTGATCCTGGACGCAGACCTGCTGAAGACCCTTCCGCTTTACCATAAGAAAGCCGCCGCGCTGGACGCGCTGAGCCAGGGAATTGAGAGCTACTGGTGCAACGCTTCCACCGAGGACAGCCGCCTGCACGCATTCCTGGCCATTCTGGGGGTGCTGGACAACCTGAAGGCTTATCTGGAAGGAGATGAGCATGCGGCGGAGGAGATGATGGACGCCAGCTACCAGAGCGGAAAAGCCATCCAGATCACCCGGACGACAGCAGCCCACGCAATGTCCTACCAGATTACAAAAACCATGGGATACGCGCATGGGCATGCCTGCATGATGACGCTTCCCGTGCTGTGGGAGATGGCGTATGAAAAGGAAGAGATGAAACCTGTACTGCAGGACCTGAGCAGCAAGATGAGGCTGAGCGACGCGCAAATGGTTCCGAAGCTGCTTCGGGGAATTCTCTATGACCTGGAGATGGAAATACCTCCGATGCCGGCGGAGGACAGACTGAACGAGCTGGCGGCTTCGGTGAACACTGAAAGACTGGGAAATCATCCGGTGCCGATGAACGAATCCGATGTGCGGGAGGCCTACAGGCGCGCCTTTACACCTTTGTGTGCGGCGGAAAAGCAGGCCTGTGCGGATATCTGGAATTATTACGGAGCCTGACGGAAGAAGGGAGACGGAAACATATGGCAGAGCGCAGGGAAAACATCCACGAAGGCCATCGGGAAAAAGTGCGCAAGCGTTTTATCCAGGAGGGCGGATTTGAGCATTTTGAGGATCATCAGATCCTGGAACTGCTGCTTTTCTATGCGAATGCCCGCAGCGATACAAACCTGACGGCGCATACGCTGCTGGACAGCTTTGGCTCCCTGAAAGGCGTGCTGGAAGCCAGGCCGGAGATGCTTATGAAGGTGCCGGGCGTGGGAGATAAAGCAGCGACCCTGATTTCCATGGTTGTACCCCTCACAAGGGTATGGAGCCGCTGCGCCATGGCGGTTCCGGACCGGATCGGAAACAGCCGGGAAGCGGAAAAATACTGCCTTTCCATCCTGGCGGGCAACCGGACGGAAAAATTCTATGTCATTTCCCTGAATGCCAAATGCGCTGTGCTGGGCAGAAGAAAAATCAGTGACGGATCCCTCAGCGAAGTATCCGCCTATCCGCGCATGGTGCTGGAAACGGCGCTGAATTATAACGCCCACAGCGTGCTGCTGTGCCACAACCATCCGGGAGGAACCTGCGCTCCCTCTCCGGAGGATATTGCTTCCACGCTGCAGCTGCAGCGCCTGCTGAACGGAGTCGGGATCCTGCTGCTGGATCATATCATCGTAGCGAATGACAGCACGTACAGCATGATCCAGCACGGAGACATTGATTACAGAATGAAAAACAACAGAGGATAAAACAAAGGACGGACGGAAATAAGAATGGCCAAAGGAAAGAAAAAAATGAACCTGATACTGAAAACAATGATCACACTGGCTGCGCTCGGGGTGATTACCTTTGTGCTCCTTCTCGGATACGTGTGGATCCGGGAAAGCCAGGTACCCGGGGATGTATCGCAGATTCCGGATGATTATGACGCCGTTGTTGTGCTGGGCGCCCAGGTGCACCCGGACGGGGTTCCCAGCGTCCAGCTGGCCTGGCGGCTGGATATGGCAGTCAAGGTATGGGAAAAGAAGCACGTGCCGATTATCGTCTGCGGCGCAAAGGGGAAGGATGAGCCTGAGCCGGAAGCATACGTGATGAAGAGATACATGGAGGAGAGAGGCGTTGCGCCGGAGATGATCCTTACGGATCCCGACTCACGGAATACGCAGCAGAACCTTGCAAACGCCAGGAAACTTATGGAGGAGTATCCCGAAGAAATCCGGAAGATTGTGATTGTTACCAGCGATTATCATGTACCCCGTTCCATGGCGCTGGCCGGAGACCTTGGCCTTGAAGCGGTCGGAATCGGGAGCCCCTGCCAGCCGATATACTGGCTGAAAAACAACGGGCGTGAAGTGCTGGCATGGTGCAAATACTGGCTCAACAAATATCTTCATCTGAATCTGTAGGAGCATGTATGAATCAGGACAGGATAAGTGAAGCACTGAAACGGAACGGGATTCCATATACGCCGGAGCTACCGGAGAAGCTGGAGGTATACCTGGACCTGCTCCAGGAATGGAATGCCCGGATGGATCTTACCTCCGTAGCGGAAACGGACGAAGTGATTGACCGGCACTTCATGGACAGCCTTGCTGTGCTGCGAACCGAACTGATTCCGCGGAACGCAGGACTCATTGACGTTGGAACGGGGGCCGGATTCCCCGGCATGGTGCTGGCCCTGGCCCGTCCGGATCTGTCCGTAACACTGATGGATTCACAGCAGAAACGCCTGAATTTCCTGGAAGCGGTGGCAGGAAAGGCCGGTATCGAAAACGTCACGCTCGTACACGCCAGGGCCGAGGAAGGCGCACGGAAAGGAAGCCACCGGGAGCAGTATGACATTGCAGCGGCCCGGGCGCTTGCGCCTCTGAATGTGCTGTGTGAATACCTGCTGCCCTATGTACGGGTGGGAGGATGCGCACTGTGCTGGAAAGGGCCGTCCATTCAGGGGGAACTGGAAGCAGGAAGACGGGCGGCGAGGCTCCTGGGTGGACGGCTGGAGATGCCTGTATGCTGTCCGGTTGAGGGCAGGGAATGGGATCACCGAATCCTTCCGATCCGCAAAACGGAAAAAACCGCCGGGCAATACCCCAGGAAGCCCGGAATCCCAAAGGCAAAACCGCTGGGGGAGCAAAAAGACGGCTGATGGCATAAAAAAACCCCCGGAGCCATTGATACAACGTCCCCGGGAGTCATGGAGCTGATAGCCAGATTCGAACTGGCGACCTCATCCTTACCAAGGATGCGCTCTACCGACTGAGCTATATCAGCGTGCTGTCTTTCGACAACGAACGTATATTAGCATAAGGAAAATGAAAAATCAAGTCTTTTTTTGACGGTTATGACAGAGTTTTCCAGGAAGGACAGAATCAGGCCTGGCAGGCAGCATAAACGGATCGGACAGAGGAGACAAAGCATGAAAAAAACGGCAGCAAACCTCATTCTTGTGCTGGTGATGCTGATGATGGGAACGGCGTATGCAGGCGCACCGGATCACGAGGAGGTACAGACGCTTTTACAGGAAATGCTGGACGCATACAGGAATCCTTCCCCGGAAACGCTGCAAAGCATGGACAAAACGGCAGCGGCCATCGGGAATCCCGTGACCAGCACCATGGCGGAAAGCTGGAAGGAATTATTCCTGAATCCTGATTTAAGGCTGTTCTATTCCCGTGAAGACGACCCGGCGGTGCTTGAAATCCCGGATCCTGCAAAGCATGCGTTCGTTGTCCTGGGGTACAGGCTGCTGGACGGTGAGATGGAGCCTGAACTGAAAGGAAGATGCCGTGCCGCCGCAGAAGCGGCGAAAGCATTTCCGGAGTCGCTGGTGATCTGTACCGGAGGGCCAAGCGGATATACAGGCAAGGTTGACCCGTCCGAAATTGTCAGTGAAGCGGGACTGATGAGGGGGTATCTTATCCGGAAGTGCGGAATCAAAAGCGAAAGAATCCGGGCGGAGGTCCGGTCGCTTTCAACGGTTCAGAACGCGCTCTTCACGCTCGGAATCCTCCGGGAAGAAGGAATTGAGACGATCACCGTGGTTACGTCCGGCTACCATATGCGCTGGGCGCTGGAAGTGTTCAGAACAGCTGCCGCATGGAGCGGGGAACAGGGCTGGCCCGTTGAGGTGATCGGAAACTGGTGCTACAGAATCAAACCCGAGGATGAATACGACGAGATGAACGCAGGCATCACCATCAACCAGCTGAGGCAGATGCTGATTACCGGGAAACAGGCGTTTTATCCGGCAGGCGAATGACCCCCGGGTGGGTTGCTTTTTGCCCGGGCATTTTGCTATAATCTACGAAAGAAATCAAAGAGAAAAGACAGGTGATACCGGTTGAAAATGATCAGGCGTATATCTGCGATGACTGCCGCAGTTCTCCTTCTGCTGGCTTCCCAGGGGATTGGAAAGGCTGAAAACACAGAGGAGATCAAGGACGAAAGAGGAAGGGTAGCCTCTGTTACCTGGAGGGACGACAGCGGAAACGTTACAGCCGGGCCTGAAGGATATGCGGAAATCCGCTACAGGTATGAAGGATTAAAAACCACGGAAACCTATTTTGACGCTGAAGGAGCCCGGTTCACGACGGCCGGCGGTTATTGCGGCCGGTCCGTAACCAAGGACGGAAGAGGACAGATTGCCAGGATTGAGTACTACGGGCCGGACGAGAAACTGATTATGAACAGTCAGGGCTATGCGGCGGTAAATTATAACTACTTTACCTTCGGACCGGAGCGTACGGTGGTTTATTTCGATGCCGACGGCAAGGTCACAACGGTCCCGTCCCTGGGATACGCACAGCTTGAGAATCTCTATACCGGGTTTACGCTGATCGGCCGCAGCTTCATGAATGAAAAGGGTGAGCCGGCAGACTCCATCCGGGACGGATACGCCACCATGACGAAAAAACTGAACAGGAAACGCACACAGATCCTGCGCGTAAACTACACGCATGCAGACGGTTCTCCGGCCACCGGACCGGACGGTTGGCATCGGTGTGAATCGGACCTGGACAAGAAGGACAGGGTTACCGAAACCAAGTATTACGATGAACAGGGCGCACCGACCGACAAAGGCGGGTACGCGAAGGAGACATATTTATACAGCAAGGGAGAGGTTACCGTATCCCGGTTTGACGCGGCAGGCAATCCCGTGCTCTTCGGCGGGGTGGCAGCAAGCGCGCTCAGGAAAATGAAGGGTGAACTGATTCTTTCGGAAACCTACCTGGATGACGCGGGAAGGGTAACGGTGCTTCCGGAGGGATACGCTACAGCGGAATACACCTATGACAAGGATGGCCGGATTACGCTGGTGCAGTACAGGGATGCCGCGGGAAACAAGGTTAAAAACAACCAGGGTTATTCTGCGATCCGGCTTGCATGGGACGATCGGGGACGCCTGACAGGCAGGGAGTTTCTGGATGAAAAGGGAACAGGAACAAAGAACGCGGAAGGCGTCAGTGAAGAAAAATACGTATATGATGCGGATGGACGCATAACGGATATTGTCAGGATAAACGATTAATCATTATTTTCTGGAGGAAAGTTATGGATATCGGCAGACTGGAAGCCCCCTATGAAATTACATCCATTGATCCGTGGCTGGCGCCCCATGCGGGAGACATTGAGCTGCGCATGAACCGTTTCAAGGAAAAACGGTGGCAGATTGCGGAAGCGGCACCGACGCTTACGGAATTTGCCAACGGAGCAATGTATTTCGGATTTCACCGGACGGAAGACGGATGGGTTTTCCGTGAATGGCTTCCGGGCGCGGACGATGTCTGCCTGACAGGCGATTTCAATGATTGGAACAAGGAAAGCCATCCGTTAACCAAAGGAGAGAACGGCGTATGGGAGATCACCCTTCCCGGCCGGGAAAGCCTGAAGGACGGACAGTATGTGAAGCTGTGGGTCCGCAAGGGAGAAGACTGGTTTGAACGGCTTCCCGCCTACAGTAAACGTGTGGACATGGACAAGAAGACCATGCGGCTGTGCACCCGGATCTGGGATCCTGAGCAGCCCTTCGCGTGGACGGACGAGGAGTTCAGGAAGCAGCCGCCGGCCGCGCCGCTGATCTATGAGGCGCATATTGGCATGGCGCAGGACAAGGAAGGAATCGGAACCTACCAGGAATTTGCTGAAAACGTTCTCCCGAGAATCCAGAAACTCGGATACAACACGGTTCAGCTGATGGCCGTGCAGGAGCATCCCTACTACGGATCGTTCGGCTACCAGGTAACCAACTTTTTCGCCGCGGCCCATTGGTACGGAGCACCGGACGGGCTTAAAGCGCTGATCAACAAAGCGCACGGGATGGGAATCCGGGTGCTCCTGGACGTTGTTCACAGCCACGCCTGCCCGAACGAGGGAGAAGGCCTGCAGAAGCAGGACGGAACGGATGACCAGTACTTTATTCCCGGAGACCGGGGATGGCATCCCTCCTGGGGTACGAAACTGTTTAACTACAGCCGGCCGGAAGTGCTTCATTTCCTGCTGAGCAACCTGAAGTACTGGCTGGATGAATATCACTTCGACGGGTTCCGGTTCGACGGCGTGACCAGCATGATTTATCATGATCACGGACTTGGATCTGCTTTTACAAACTACGATATGTATTTCAACATGAACACGGATCTTGAGGCCCTGAATTACCTGCAGCTGGCGAATGAACTGATTCATGAGGTGAACCCCAACGCGGTGACCATCGCGGAGGATATGAGCGGCATGCCCGGCATGTGCCTGCCCATTGAACAGGGAGGTATCGGATTTGATTACCGCCTGGCCATGGGCGAGCCGGATTACTGGATCAAGCTGCTGAAGGATGTCCGGGACGAAGACTGGAACATGCACAGCCTGTGGCATGAGATGACCACGCGGCGTCCCCAGGAAAAAGTAATCGGATATTGTGAGAGCCATGACCAGGCGCTGGTGGGAGACAAAACCATTCTTTTCCGGATGGCGGACGCAGAGATGTATACCGGCATGATGAAGGAATACCATTCCATGACCATGGACCGGGCCATAGAGCTCCACAAGATCATCCGCCTGTTCACCATGAGTCTGGGCGGAAACGGTTACCTCAACTTCATGGGGAATGAATTCGGGCATCCGGAATGGATTGATTTCCCCCGGGAAGGAAACGGATGGAGCTATAAATACTGCAGGCGGCAGTGGTCCCTGGTGGACAATAAAATGCTGAAGTACGAGTGGCTGAATGATTTTGACGCGGCGATGATCAACCTCGCCAAGGAGAAACGGCTGTTGGATGATCCATACGCGGTCAGCCTGTGGATTGATCCGGACCGTAAAATCATCACGTACAGCCGGGGCAAACTGCTGTTTGTGGTTAATTTCCACAACAGCTATTCCGAGCCGCAGTTTTTCCTCCACGCACATACAACCGGCGAAGGCAGGTACAAGGTGATCCTGAGCACGGATGAAAGCCGTTTCGGAGGCCAGCACCTGATAGATCACAACGTTGTTTATCAGACGGAGTATATCGAGGGCAAGGGCCTTGGATTCGATGTATACAGCCCCTGCAGGACTGCAATGGTCCTGGAGAGGACAGAGGACTGACGGACGCACGGATCAAAGGAAATCGAAAAACTCAAACGAGGGGATAAACGGTTATGATTTTTACAGCTGAAAAGAATGCCCTTCTGGCAAGCAGGGGCGGGGAAACCCTGCGCATTGAAGGGTGGGGAAAGGACAGTTTCCGGGTCCGTGCCGTCATGTTCGGTGAATGGACCGGAAACGACTGGGCCCTGACTGAAAAACCGGATGAAACGGAATCCACGGTACGGATCTGGACGGAAGAGGAACCGAACGGGGACGGAACCAGCCGGCAGGTTCCCTGCGCGGAAATCCGGAACGGAAGGATCCGCGCAACGGTAAACTTCGCCGGGGTTATCAGCTTTTACAAGGATGATCAGCTGATCCTGCGGGAGTACTACCGCAGCTACGGCGGAACTCTTTCACGCGGAAGCCGCTGCCTGAAAATCGTCAACCGGGAGTGGAAAGGCGTTATCGGAGGAAGCGAATATACGCTGACAGTGAAGTTTGACGCCAACGACGGAGAAAAAATCTTCGGGATGGGACAGTATCAGCAGTCCAGGATGGACCTGAAAGGGAGCATGCTGGAGCTGGCCCAGAGGAACAGCCAGATTTCGGTTCCCTTCATGGTGAGCAGCCTGGGATACGGACTGCTCTGGAACAATCCGGCAGTGGGACACGTGGTTTTCGCCAACAACTATACAGAGTGGCTTGCGAAGAGTACCCGCCAGATGGACTACTGGATCACGGCCGCGGACGAACCGAAACAGATTCTGAAGAACTATACCGGAGTTACGGGACGGGCGCCCATGTTCCCGGAGAACCTGATGGGACTGTGGCAGTGCAAGCTGCGCTACAGGACCCAGGAAGAGGTCCTTACGGTTGCACGGCAGTACTGCAGGGAAGGAATCAAAATCGACCAGATCGTGATTGACTTTTTCCATTGGACGCTCCAGGGAGACTGGAAGTTTGACAGGACCTACTGGCCGGATCCGAAGGCCATGGTGGATGAGCTCCACAGCATGGGGATACGGGTTATTGTTTCCGTGTGGCCCAGCGTTGACAGGAAGAGCGAGAACTTTGGCCCCATGATGGAGCGCGGGCTGCTGATCCGGACGGAGCGCGGAGCCGCCCAGACGTATGACTACCAGGGAGACTGTGTGGAAATTGATCCGTTCAATCCGGAAACAAGGAAGTATATCTGGGAAGTCTGCAAAAGAAATTATTATGATTTTGGCATTGACGGGTTCTGGCTGGACAATTCGGAGCCGGATTACGGCGTGTATGATTTTGATAACTACCGCTACTGCGCAGGGCCTGCCCTGAGCTGCAGCAATATGTATCCGCAGATGTTTTCCCGTGCGTTTTTTGAACCGATGAGCGGGGAAAAGGAGGAGGTTCCGGTGAATCTCCTGCGGTGCGGATGGGCCGGAAGCCAGAAGTACGGCAATGTCATCTGGTCCGGAGATGTGCCCAGCACTTTCCAGGCGCTGCGCGAACAGCTGCAGGCCGGTCTGAATATCGGACTGGCAGGAATTCCCTGGTGGACTACGGATATCGGCGGATTTATGACGGATGATGTAAATGATCCGGATTTCCGGCAGCTGCTGATCCGCTGGTATCAGTTCGCGGTGTACTCAGCAGTGCTGCGGATGCACGGAGACCGGGGACTTTACAACATCCCCCCGCTGGACGACAGGGACTGGGGCGGTGGATACCTGCATACCGGACAGCCGAATGAACTGTGGAGCTACGGGGAAGACAACTACAGGATCATGCGGAAGTATTATGATATCAGGATCGCCATGCATGATTATATCCGGGATCTGTACAGGGAAGCGCATGAAACGGGCGCGCCGCTGATCCGGAGCATGTTTTTCGAATTCCCCGGGGATGCCAAATGCTGGGAACTGCAGGATCAGTACATGTTCGGCGGGAAATACCTGGTGGCACCGATCCTGTTCCTGAACCAGTTTGAACGGGAGGTTTACCTTCCTGCGGGCCGGTGGAAAAATGTGAACACCGGAGAGGAACTGACAGGAGAACAGGTGATCAGCGTGAAGGCCCCCATTGATGAAATCCCCGTTTTTGAGAAGATCTGAACGGGAGCGCGAAGGAAGGTTTTCCCTCCTTCCGCAGAAGGAGATCGGTCCGAAAAAAACAGGAAGCGAAGAAGGGTGTAAAACCCTTCTGAAACGTTGAAAAAAAAGGATTGTCATGCGCCGGAAAGTATGATATACTTTCCGGCGCATGGGTTTTCATGCAAGTATGCGGCGTACAGCCTTGAAAGAAGGGTTTAACGTAAAGAGTGGAAAAAGCCTGAAGGCCTTTCATCTGCACAGGAGGAATCAGTTCCGGAGTGCAGGCTGTATCGGCTGAGGAAGGGCTTGGTTTCCGCTCTTTTTGATTGCCCGGAAAGCGTTGTGACAGAATGGCAAAAGCAGAAACGGCAGCAATTGAAGCCAGGTGCGCGAGGATCGCGGAGGAGATGGGCTTCGAGCTGGTGGATGCGGGGATAGAGAAAGAACCCACGGGGAGATATCTTCGCTTCTACATCGACCGGCCTGAGGGAATCTCGCTGGATGACTGTGAGGCTTACCACAAGGCTGTGAGGAGCCTGGCGGAAACCATCGACTACGATTTTATGGAGGTTTCATCACCGGGCATTGACAGGCCGCTGAAAAAAGACAGGGATTTTGAGAGAAACCTGGGTGCCCAGATTGAGATAAAGCTGTTTAAACCCATGGAAGGATCGAAGCTGCTGACCGGCACCCTGGCCGGACTGGAGGATGGAAACATACTGCTGGAAACACAGGAGGGGATGAAGCGGATTCCCCGGAAAGCTGCTGCGCTTGTGAAACCGGTAGTGGATATGGAAGGCATCGAAGAGGTAGACCTTTCGGAAAAGACAGGAAGCGAAAACACAGAAAGCGGGGAGACAAACCATGAAGTCTGAAGTAATTGAAGCCATCAAAATGCTTGCCAAGGAGAAGGAAATCAGCGAAGAGACGCTTTTCAAGACCATTGAGGAAGCGCTGAAGGCTGCCTATAAGAAGAATCTTCCCAAGGGAGAAACAGCTCCGAACAACCTGGACGTTGCTGTAAACAGGGACACGGGTGCCATTTCCGTATATGCCCGGAAACTGATCCTGGAGGACGAAGAGATTGAAGATCCTACCAATCAGATTTCCCTGAAGGACGCCCAGAAGATCAATCCCACCTACCAGATGGGAGATATCGCTGAGGTTGATGTAACTCCCAGCGGATTCCTGCGTGTGGCGGCGCAGACAGCCAAACAGGTAATTATCCAGCACATCCGGGAAGCCGAACGCGGGAAGATTTATGATGAATACGTCGAAAAGGAAAGCGAAATCCTTACAGGCATCGTCGAACGCATCGAGCCCAAAGC
>OCTW011609863.1_pt1 | contig 12909 bp, 8 predicted proteins | sample 1539671 | NCBI WGS metagenome assembly OCTW01 (sample SAMN02144230, study PRJEB22623) | gut metagenome | biome: sheep rumen | host: Ovis aries | place: New Zealand | reverse complement strand
GATGAATTTAAATCTCTGGAAGAAAAGGGATTTATCTATGCGGACAAAGGCATTGATCCAAGCTCTATGTCAAAGCATTACCGCATTCCGCAAAAGCTGGAAGAGGCAATTGTAAAAAACGACCGTGCCCTGCTGGAAGAAGGCCTGCATTCTCAAAACCGCGAACTCACCTATCCTCAGAAAATCATGAAAAAGGAGCTTTTCTACCGGGATGAGATTAAGGCTGATATAAAAGCCCTCACCAATTATCTGGGTAAAGAAGAGTTTTCCAGCATTCAGGCAAGGCTTACAGAACGGGCTATGAATCCCGGAGTCTGCATCATGTTCTATGGCGACAGCGGCACCGGCAAAACCGAATCAGTTTATCAGATTGCAAAAGAAACAGACCGGGCAATCTACCATGTTGATATCGGGGAAACCATAAGCCAGTGGGGAGGCGGCACTACAACAAACCTCTCTCTGATTTTCGAAAAATACGACCACTTTTGCAGGCAGGCAAAGGAGAGAGGCGAAAATCTTCCAATTCTGCTTTTCAACGAAGCCGATGCCCTTTTTGGCAGACGCATTGAAGAACCGGAACGCAGTTACGACGTGGAAAATAATCACATTCAGTCTGTGCTTCTTGATTATATTGAAAGACAGGAAGGCATTCTGATTATCACAACAAATCTTGCAAGGGCCCTGGATAAGGCCTTTGAACGACGCTTCCTCTACAAAATCAAGTTCGAAAAGCCGACCACCGAGATAAAAGAGAAAATCTGGAAGAGCAAGCTGAACTGGCTGGACAAAAGCTCCGCAGAAAAACTTGCTTCTAGTTACCCACTTAGTGGCGGCGAAATTGATAACATAGCCCGCAAGGCTACAATGCAGGAGATTCTTACAGGCAGACACAGCTCCGTCAAAGACATTGAGAACTGGTGCCAGAAAGAAAAACTTGAAAGCGCTTCCCAGACAAAGATTGGTTTTGGAAGATAAAAGGGAAAAGGTCAAAGGAGCATAAAAAAAAGCCTTCCATTTCTGGAAGGCTTTAGGCGGCTCCTGCTGGGCTTGAACCAGCGACACATGGATTAACAGTCCATTGCTCTACCGACTGAGCTAAGGAACCACAGTTCATTGCTGAACGTGAATATTATAATATTGAAAACCGCACTGTCTGTCAATAGCCAATAATAATTTTTCTCTATATTTTTCTGCATTTTTTTATTGTTTTATGTTATACTTTTTCAGATGACAAAAGCAGAAATTCGAAAAGAAATCAAAAAGTCCCTTTCAGACCTTTCGGAGGCTCAGTTAAAGGCCCAGTCTCTTGCTCTATGTAAGGCAATTATAGAATCAAAAGACTATTCCCGCTGCACTACCCTGCTTGCCTACATGCCACTCCCCGATGAAGCTGATATCAAAGCGGTAATAGAGGATGCCCTTTCAAAAGAAAAAAAAGTTTTCCTTCCTCACGTTTTTCCGGATACAATTAAAATGGAATTTTACCGCTACTATGCAGACTCCCCGACAGCAAAAGGCAGTTTTGGAATACAGGAACCCGCCCCAGAAGAAGCCAAAAGTTTTTCCCGTTTTCTCGAAAGAATGTCTATAAACGAATTTTCTCCAGCAGCCCATTCTTCAAACTATGTTGAAATTGAAGAGCCGGAACAGGGACAGGAGCACATCCTGGTTTTATTTCCCGGCCGCGCCTTTACAAAAGACGGCAGAAGACTTGGCCGCGGCAAAGGCTTTTACGATATTTATTTTTCCAGTATTCCCCAGATTTTTGACATAAAAAAATCCGGTGTGTGTTTCAGTCAGCAGCTTTTGCCAGACCTTCCCACAACACCGGATGATGTATTAATGGATAACGTCTTTAGTAGTAACATTTAGCAGTAAATCCTAGAAAACTGCTCCAAGTTTTCTAGGATTTACTATTATTACTATTTCTGTAGAATAAACTCTACACGTCTGTTCTTCCAGTTATTATCCTTGTCTTTTGGATCAGCAACAGGCTGAGTTCCACCCTTACCGTCGGTAGTAAGTGCACCAGCACTAACCCCCTTCTTAGTAAGGTATGTCTTAATTGCATCTGCACGCTCTTTAGAAAGCGGCATAGAAGCACGTCCCCACTGAGCAGGATTATCAACAGTCTCTTCTTCCGGATTATCAGTAATCTTGTTAGCGTGACCTACGATAGTAACCTTGTAATCCTTAAACTTCTTAAGAATGTCCGCAATACGGTTCAAAACCTTAAGGTTGTTTGCAACTTTATCCGCATCAAGCTTAGCATTTGCATTCTGGAAGTTTGCCGCATCAGATTCGAAGATAATAGAAGGAACTGCCATCTTCAAAAGATTTCCATCACGGATAACAAGAACATCAACCGGGATTACACCTTCAACTGTAGATGTCATTCCAAGATTATCTGTTACAGTAAATGTATACGGATAATCCATAGCAGACTGAACTCGTTCAGCATTTCCCTTAGCATCCTTCTGAACATTACTCAAACCATCCCAGATAATTCTTTCTGTAATCTGACTCTTTCCAGCTGTCTTCCAGAAATCCTTACCCTTAGGATCTTTGATTGTAAATGACCAGCTCTTGATTTTAGCCTTTGTAGAACCAGACAGCTTGATATAAAGATCATCATCTACACCATCATTATCAGGACTGAAATATTCTGGAGCAGTTTTTACACTAAGCTTTGGAGCTGTAGCAGTACAGATAAACGGAGCAGAAACTGCGCTTACCTTGTTGCCTGTTACATAAACAATTTCGAGGGTTCCTGTAAAGGTTCCTTCGCAGGCGAGACCATCTTTATCAGCACCATTCCAGTTGATTGTTGCAGGAAGATTTGCGCTGTCCTTTTCAGAAAGGCCGAAAACGCTTGTTCCGTCTTCGCGGCGAACGTCAAAGTTCCAGGCCTTAATATTATCAGTTACAGAAGTACGGATTTCAAACTTCTGAAGGTCAAGATAGCCGTCATTGTTAGGAGAGATTCCTTCGTGCTCTGCAGTGATATAAGCCTTTGTCTCTCGGTTATCAAGAGTAATTCCCTTGAGTTCTGTAGAGAAGCTGTTGCCGGCATCATCAGTTGAGAAGATTACAATATTGTATTTTCCATCAGCTGCCATATTACCGGCTTCATCAGTACCGTCCCAGGTAAAGCTGTCTTTGCTGCCGTTCCATGAGAATTTGCGGACAGGCTTATCCTTATAATCGCGAACCTCTGCATTCCAGAGCTTTTCTGCGGTGCTTTCTTTAATGCTGACAGGAATATTTTTCTGAGCACCGTTTCCATTTGGCGAGAAGGAACTCCAAGGAATTTCTGCTGTAAGATTTGGAGCCGCAGTATCAAGCTCAAAGTTTTGAGTTGAAGCAGAAGCAGTTGAACCGTTTACGGCGAGTACAGAAAGCTGGGCAGAATAACTTCCGTCCGGACAAAGAAGCTTAGCAGAATCTTTTCCATCCCATACAAAGTTTACAGGCAGCTTTTTATTTTCCTTTACAGAATAAACTGCATTACCTTTTTTATCGCGGATTACGAATTCAAAAGAAGCAATATCCTTTGTTGCGGTTACCGGAGTAAAGGTAATTGTATCCTTTACCTTGTTACCATTTGGTGAGAAAGCCTTGTCTGACATAGCAAGAAGAAGCTGAGCTTCTGTTGTATCAAAGGTTACGGCTTCTGTTGTCTGGCTCACACCAGTGTTTCCCGCAAGGTCTGTTCCAATCAAAACGAAGCGATACTGACCTTTTTCGGCAATAGAGCCGTCAGAAGAAATACCGTTCCATACAACCTCGCTTGGAGGATACTCTCCAAAGTCGTAAGAATTAACAGCCTTGCCGTCCGCATTCTGAATTTCACCCTTCCAGGAAGGAACCGAAGCACCGTCCGAAGGAAGAGGTGAAATCTTAAAGGTTACAGAATCCTTTGAACCGGCACCAAATACCTTTTCAGATGCAACAATCTGAGCAGAAGGCTTTTCAGTATCAAGCACAAGCACCGGAGAAGAAATAGGAGCCGGCTCATAACCATTCAAATATTTTGCAGTAACAAGGGCCTGATACTTTCCGTCCTTAAGCTGCTTGCCTGAATCATCATTACCATCAAAAATAATCTGAGCAGGAGGCACTTCACCACTGTTATTCTGATTATAAACACGAACAACTTTTCCTGCGGAATCCTTTACAGTAACTGCCCATTCAACAAGCTTGTTACCAGTTTTTTCTTCCGGAACAGGAATTGTTAAATCAAGAGTAACTGCTCCGTTTTTACTTTCTGTCTTTGGAGAGAAATAGCGGGAACCCTTTACAAAAAGATTTGTAGCAGGCTTTTCTGCGGAATAAATTATATTTGTGATTGAAGCCGGAGCTGAAGCATTTCCGGCGCGGTCTGTTGCAGAAATCTCGTAAGAGTAAACGCCGTCGAAAACCTGGGCATCAGCATCATCAGTTCCCTTCCACTGGAATTCTGCAGGCTCAGCATTTACCCATTTTATAGTCTTAACAACCTTACCGTCTGCACTCTTAAAAAGACCTGTCCATTCATCTTCAACAGAACCAGTCTGTTTGATTTTAAGGGCAGATTTAGCGCCTTCTCCAAAAATCTTGTCTGAAGGCTGTGCAAGCTCTACATCAGGAGCAAGAGTATCAATTACTACTTCATATTCCTTTGTTTTTCCGGTATTGCCGTTATCATCTGTAGCAGTAATATAATAGAAGTAAGTTCCATCTGGAGCAGTTTCACCGTTATTCATTGCTCCGTTCCAGGTAACATATTCAGGAACGGTAACACCCTGTTTTGGTGTAAAAAGCTGCTTGAAGAAGGCCTTAAAAGTAAGCTTTTCAGGACGCGCAATTTTATTTTCGATTGTGCGGACAACGTTATGATTTTCATCCATAATCACAAGGCTCCAGCCCTGTACATAACGCTTATCCGAAATCTTCATTGGAATTGCCAGTTCATCCTGAACACCGTCGCTGTTAGGCGAAATATATTTTGCTTCTGCAAAAGCAGAAATTGTAAGTGCGGCCGCAAGAAGGCCAGAAATCAAAATCTTCTTATTCATCTTCATCTCCTTTCTCCCTGCTATTCTTTTTCATCCCAAACAGTAATCTTTGGAGCTTCATTGTCGGCCATACCAAGGTCAATGTCTACTCCGGCAGATATACCGTGAACTGTCTTATAAAGATTCTTATAGCCGGCAGAAACTGTCATTTCGCTTCGGCTCCAGCCGTTTTCTTCGAGATACTGATTATTCTTTACATCAAAAGAGAACTTAAAGAGGAAGGCTACAGAAGGAATAAAATTGTATTTCTTCTGGATTACTTCTGCCATATTGAACTTTTCACCAACGCTTACATAAAAGGCATCTTTAATGGCAAGCTGCGCATTCATTTCCGCAATAAAGTTCTGGAAGCATGGAGTAGAAAGATCCAGTCCAAGACCGAGCTTTACAACCTCTGTATTAATAATGGTTCCGGCTGCACCTGCCTTGAGGGTAACCAGTGTAGGGAACTGAGTATTTACTTTTTTTTCATCAATTCCTATACGCTTTGCATCGCTGTACATTTTTCCAAGATTAAGGGCAGAAGCACCAATACGGAAATCACTGAAAGGACCAAGATTTCCAACCTTATAAAGAGCACCAAGGTCTGCATACAAAGACCAGTCTTTATCCCACTTAGTCCAGGCATAACCACCACCGGCTCCAAGACCAACACTAAGCTTATCTGTAATTTCCTTAGAAAGGCCGGCCTTAAAATTCAGGGAATTACCAAGATGCATTTCCCATAAAGGAGAGAAGGTTCCGTTCATATAGCCGCTGAAAATATACAGCTTAAATGGAATCAGGATACCTGTCTGAAAAGAACCGCCAATCTGCTTATCGTTCTTATCCTTTTCCGTAGAATAAAGGAAGGTATAACCCGCAGTAAGATTTACACGCTGTTCGCTTGCTGTAAGTGCCGGATTTACAAGAATCGAATCGGCACCCGCATTAAATAAAGCTCCACCAGTAACAGAATTTGCCCCGGAAATATTTGCAGGACTTGCCATCAGAGTCAAATCCTCGCCTCCTGCCGGAGGGTTATAAGAATATGCAGCAGAAAAAAGCATAGTCGCTGCAAATAACGTGAATAATAATTTCTTCATAAAAACTCCTTTAAGAACTCCGCGTACGCGGTGCTGCTTCACAAGTAATATTCACAAAAAAAACAACGCTGCCTTTAAAAAGCAACGTTTTTGTATTTAATTAATTATATTCATAAATCAACACCACTTCAAGTTATCCTTGAATTATTGTAGTTTTTACCATATTATATATAGATATGGAAGGTAATAAATCTACAACAGAAGGCTCTTCTTCTAAAAATACTGCTGAAAAAGAAAACTTTTTTCAGGCCTTGCTTTCTTCATTATTTAAATCCTCAAATCCGGAAGCTGAAAAAAAACGCCGCCTGAAGAATCTTGCTAAAACCATTTCGAAATCAAAATATCACGCCTTTTATCGCCCCTCAACAACAGAAATGCTGGCTCCTTTTGGAAAACTGATTTTTGATTTGTACAAGGCTGTTTCACCGGCACAAACTTTTTTCCGCAACACTCAGAATCCGCAGATTTTTAAGCGCCAGATTATAAATTACGTGCTTTCAGAAAATCAGATTGCACTTCTGGACCAGCTGGATGAACAGAAAATTCTTGAACAGGCCAGAACAGTTCCCTTTGCCAAGCTTTCTCAGGATGTTGAACACAAGCTTCAGGTTTTCACAAATGATTTTAACGAAACCCGCGCCTCAAAGGCTGACTCTCTGGAAAAAGCCTTTTCTGTTTTCCAGGATTTCTGCGAATTTGATTTTTACATGATTCTCAAAAAGTTCGATTCGTCTTATCAGGAATTTTCTTTCAATGCCCTGCCGCGCCTGGAAAAGGTTAATGGTGAATATATAATTGATGACCTTAAGGATTTTCTTGCGGTTGCCTACAGCATTACAGATGATTCTATAGACTGGACTATTCTTTTTGATATGTTCAAAGAAACACAAAGCCGCGAGCTTGTTTCTTTAGGAAACTGGAAGAAAATAATAGCAAAGATTAAAAACCTACAGTCTTCAAAATCGCTTGACCTTATTGTTCAGCATATTTCTCAGGATTTTTCTTATGAGACAAAGGTTTCTTATCATCATGCTTCAGTTATTGAGCCGTATATCGAAAAAATCGAAAATGACACAAGAGCTCTTATGTCAAAAATCGAAACCGAGCAGAAGGAATCAAAGGCCTCATCTATCTGTATGCAGATTTTTGGAACTGCAGCTCCTCAGAGCCTGAAATATTATACTTCAGAATTCAATGCTCCTCTCGAAAAGAAGGGCTTGTCTATTCTTGAATATACTGAACCTCTCAACTATCTGAAAACCTTCCTGGTTGAGTTTGTAAAAAAGACTATCCGCGAATATTATGATGTAGTTGTAATCCGAGGTCAGTGGGATGCTACACTTTCCGCTCCAATGTCTAATGCCTATCAGGAGCTGCTCAAGCTTTCAGATGAAATTACCAGTCTGGATGAAATGATGGCAGAAGAAGGCTCTATGGGAATAAAGGTAAAAACCCTGCTTCCAAAAACTGCACATGATGCGGGCGCAGAAAACATTATTAACCGTGTTGTTTCAGATGCAAATGATTCTGCGCGTGGCTTCATTATTCAGGGAACCCAGAATCTTATTGTAATAGGAAAGACTGTAAAGCAGCTTATAGAAGATTATGTTCTGCCTAAGCCGGTGCTTGTTCAAAACTGGAAGGAACTCGAAAAATTCATAGAAGAACCTATGAAGGATTTCTGCGTAAATATTTATAAGAAGATTTATCTCTTTGTTCAGCTGATGCAGACATATATAAATTAAACTGTGTATCAGCCGCTCCCGAAAAAAAAATGTACCCTGCTACGCGGTTGAGACTACACTGACAGCCAGTCAAGCTGGCTGCAGTGCACCTCAAAGTGTAGCAGGGCACTTTTTTTTCTACGCGGCTAAAACACCGTTTACCTCATTGCCTGCATTTTATTACTTATTCGTGTACCAATCACCTGGATAATTTCTACCATCAGAAGAATAATTACAACAGAACCTATCATATATTCTACCCTATAGCGCTGGTAGCCGTAGCGGATTGCGACATCTCCGAGTCCGCCGCCGCCTACAGTTCCAGCCATTGCGGAATATCCAATCAGGTTGATAATTGTCAAAGTTACACCATTTATAATAGAAGGAAGTGCTTCAGGCAGCAAAATCTTAAAAATCAACTGGCGGTCTGTTGACCCCATTGAACGTCCTGCCGCAATTACACCCGGGTCTACTTCCTTAAGGCTGGACTCAATTACACGGGCAACAAAAGGAGCGGCCGCAATTGTAAGCGGTACAATAGAAGCCCTTGTTCCGATTGCTGTATGCACAATTACACGGGTAAAAGGAAAAAGCAGAATTACAAGAATTACAAAAGGAATTGCACGCAGAATGTTAATGATTACAGAAAGCACCTGATACAAAAGCTTTTTAGGTCTTAAGCCCGCTGCCGGATCACTTGTACAAAGCAGAATTCCAAGAGGAATACCAAGAATCATACTAAATATAGTAGAAAATAGAACCATCACAAGAGTCTGCCATGTAGCTTCTCCAATTACAGAAAAATATTTTACTAATTCCGGACTCATATTACTCACCTGCCTTTTCTACTATTATATTCTGACTGCGGAGGTATTTGAGGGCTTCAGAAACCTGAAAGCCGGTAAAATCTACAATCATCTTACCAATATCGCCTTCGGTAAGGTGTTGAACACCAGCCGCACGGATATTAAATTCTACATCAAACTTCTTTGCCACATTACTGAGCACCGGAGCGCCCTGCTTGTCACTTGGGAAGCTGAGTTCATATTCACCACCCTCTTTTGACCAGCGGATTATATCCGAACCGTCTGTAGCTTTGCGGTCATTTCCGATATGTGAAATAAAGTCCTTTGTTACGGGGCTCTTAGGATTTAAGAAGATGTCATTTACAGAGCCAACCTCAACGAGCTTACCTTCATTGATTACCGCAACCTGGCTGCAGGCATCGCGCACAACCTCCATCTGATGGGTAATCATAACAACCGTAAGATTCATCTGACTCTGGATTTTTCTGATAAGATTCAAAATAGAAGCCGTTGTCTGCGGATCAAGGGCAGAAGTAGCCTCATCACAGAAAAGAACATCCGGCTTGTTTGCCAGAGCGCGTGCAATTGCGATTCTCTGCTTCTGACCACCGCTCAAAGTACTTATGCGGGCATTTTTACGGTCCGAAAGCTCTACAATTTCCAGCAGCTCATCTACACGGCGGTTTATTTCGTCTTTTGGAAGTCCGCAGATTTCCATTGGATATGCAATATTCTGACCTGCCGATCGTGAAGAAAAAAGGTTGAAGTTCTGAAAAATCATACCAATGCGGCGGCGGCGCATAACAAGTTCTTTTTCATCAAGGTTATCTACCCGCTGACCGTCGTACAAAACTTCGCCCGAATCCGGCTTTTCCATCATACTGATAAGGCGCACAAGGGAAGATTTTCCCGCACCACTCTTTCCTATAATTCCAAAAATCTGATTTGAAGGAATTGTAAGGGAGATATCATTTACGGCTGCAACCTTTGAAAGTCCGTCGGCAGAGTCGTAAATCCTCACCAAATTGTTTAAATCTATCTGCATTCTTCTATTATATTAAATGATAAAAAGTTTTTCAAATTAACGTACATTTTATATTCGAAATCGTAGTGAAAAATGCCTGACGACAACATCATCCCCGTTGGCGACAGGCATTTTTCACGTAGAGTTCGAATATAAAAAAATTGTTAAAAAGAAAAACTTTTTTTACTAAACTTAATTTGCTGAATGCCGATAGTTTTAATAAGGTGGCCGGTGGTTTTGCCGGTGCAAAGAGGAAAATTTATGGAACAGAAAAAGACATTATGGATTATCGCCGCTGTCGGCGTATTTCTGCTGGTAGTTCTGGGAGTACCGGCCATTTTACATTATCCTGCAAGAAATCCAGTTCCCGCATACGCAAGTATTTCTCCTGTAGAAAAAAAGGCTTCTCAAAGCGGCTGGACAAAACCTTCTGCAGATGTTACTGCTCCAGCAAAGGTAAACGAGCTTGTAGTCCTTGCTGATAACGCTACAGTTTATTCTCAGAATACAGAAACACCTGCAAACAACAGCACAACAATCGATTTGAACGCTCTTAAAAATGAGCTTGTAACTGATTCCCAGCTTCAGTCACAGCCTCAGCCACAGAACATTAACATTACAGTAAATATCCCGGAAACAGAAGCAAAAGCTGCCGCAAAAACAGAGGTTCAGCCTGCAAAAGCAGAAGCTGCTGAAACTTCTGTAAACACTGTAAAAACTGTTCAGAAGGCAGAAGCAAAGGCCAGCACAGCAAAATCAACAAAAACAACAAAAACAGTTGCTCAGGCAAATGCAAATACATCAAGCAAGAAAAGCGAAAGCACTGCCGCAAAAGCAGAGCCTAAGAAAACTCAGTATTGGGTACAGGTTGCCGCTTACAGCAACAAGAAGGGAGCTGAAGGTGCAAGAAGCATTCTTGATGAAAACAAGATTCCTTCAGACATCTTTACTTACAGAGATAACAAAGACAAGCTTTACTACCGCGTACGTGTAGGACCTTACACAACAAAGAGCGAAGCCGAATACTGGCGTACAAGAATTATCAAAATCAGCGATATTGATAATGCAGGCGACAGCTACATAACAAGCACAACAATTTAGTTATAAATAATCAAAAAAAGTCGTGTTTTATACTCCTTTATAAAGGAACCGCTTGTAACAGCCGGTTCCTTTTTTTTATTACAAAAACCTTAAAAACTTCAAAAAAAAATCAAAAAAAATCTCAAAAAACTTCCTTTTTTGTAACACTTTGCACTACTTATAGTATGTGAAGAAATTATATTTTTTATCAGTTATTTTATACCTGGCCGGGGCCTGCCCCCTTTTTTCGCAAGAAGCTTTTAAGCTTGAAGTCTACGGAGATTCCCAGAAAAACGGAGGCAGCCGCATAATAAGTCCGGTTACAGAATTACGGCTTTCCAGTAAACCCGGTAAAATGAATTACGGAGTTCTGCTTAATACAGAAAAAATCTACAGCCGGGTGCCGGTAACAATCAAATACGGAAACCTCTCTTATTCCGGCTCCTTATCCAGACTTAATTCACCGGAGCTCAGTAACGGCACTTCCCCCTTCTCCTCCTCCATAATGACTACAAGCGGCCTTACTGCAAACCTGCCCGGCTACACAAGCTTTTCGAATCCGGAAAGTGCCTTTGCACAGATAAAAATGAACCGGCTTTTTAATTCCTCACTTTCGCTGCTTATAAACCTGGCTCTTTCCCCCGAAAATGAAGAACCATTTTTTTCCGCAATGCTTTCAGATAAGCTTCTGTCAAATCGATTAAGTCTTAATACCTCTTTTACCGCAGGAAAGTTTTTTTATACTGATAACTCATCAGCTTCCTGGCTGCTGGACACTCCTTATTACGCCGCAGGTCAGCATTTTTCTTCCTTACTTCAATTCTCAGCCACCTATAAACAAAAAGCCAGCGGCAACAGTCTTCAGGCAGCCGCAATGGCAGCGGTATACGAATCTCCCTTCGGACCTTATACTGCCCTTTACAGAGCAGACCTTAAATACATAATGAAAAATACTGAGCTTTTTTCCGCGGCCTTTCTTAATGCTTACGAAGACACGCTTACAAGCTCAGGAAAAAAACTGGAACCAAGCGCCCAGTTTAAGGCAGGCCTCATTACAAAAAAGCCCTTCCTCTTAAAAGCAGAAAAGCTTTATTTTCTCAAGCTGGGCGCAAATGCTTACAGCCGCTTCAATCTTACAAAAAACGAGCATCCCTTAAGGCTCAACACCGGCATACAGCTTTATTCTGATTTAACCTCACTTTCTTTTTCACTCTCTTCTGATTTTAAGCTGAACTCCCTCACCCCAGAAAGCCCTCCGCAAAGCCTGAAGAAAAACGGACTTTCCTTTCAAATCAAAAACTCCTGGTACCTGGAAAAAATAACAGCAGGACTCACTTTAAATATAGAAGAAAACAAATATAAAATTGCCCTGAATCTTTCGAACAGCTCAAACGGGAAAAAACAAAAGCTGAACGGTAAACTCAGCGGAAGCTCTGCCTTCAGTTTTTCTCTTAAAGATCAGAAATTATCAGACAAAAAGCTTTCGGCTTCCCTAACCTGCCGTCTGCTTTTACGGAACCTGACCGTAATTGGAAAAATGAGTTTTCAGACAGATTTTTAAGGTCATAACAAACAGGATGTTTTTTATGACAGGACTTTTTTCATTTTTGCTTTTGATATCTTGAATAGGTCGCAATTTTTCATTAAAATGGACAGACACTATTATCTTAGGAATATTTTTTTTAAAAGAGGTATTAATATGGCTTGGGATATTTCAAAAGTAAGAAATATCGGTATCAGTGCCCACATTGACTCTGGAAAGACAACAACTTCAGAACGTATCTTGTTCTACTGTAACAAGATTCACGCAATTCACGAAGTTCGTGGTAAGGACGGTGTTGGTGCTGTAATGGATAACATGGAACTGGAACGTGAACGTGGTATCACAATCCAGTCTGCTGCTACTCAGGTTCAGTGGAAAGACTACACAATCAACCTTATCGACACACCGGGTCACGTTGACTTCACTGTAGAAGTTGAACGCTCACTCCGCGTATTGGACGGCGCTATCATGATTCTTTGTGCCGTTGCCGGTGTTCAGTCTCAGTCAATCACTGTAGACCGCCAGCTCAAGCGCTACCATGTACCACGTGTTGCATTTGTAAACAAGTGTGACCGTCAGGGTGCTAACCC
>OCTW011610847.1_pt1 | contig 12911 bp, 15 predicted proteins | sample 1539671 | NCBI WGS metagenome assembly OCTW01 (sample SAMN02144230, study PRJEB22623) | gut metagenome | biome: sheep rumen | host: Ovis aries | place: New Zealand | reverse complement strand
CTTCCTATTTTTTCTACCCATTTTAAAACTCCCTTCATGATTAACAGCGATTTTGTTTTTCACTGTCTCTCATAAAGGGAGCATATCATTATTTGATGCGGCGATCTTTCTGTTTTTCTGGTACTCTGTTTTTCCTACACTATAGCATCTGCAGGTGTGTCAGCGAGGAACGTCCCCGGCGACACATCTGGAGATACGTGGGTTGACGTACCTGGCAACAGGTCTCGCATGCTGTTTACCGCTATTCCTATCGTGGAGACATTGTGGAGCAGTGCGGTCATTGTCGGCTGCATCACTCCAGCCATCCCCAGCGCGACGAGCAGCGCATTGAAGGAGAGGATGAAGCGGTAGTTCTCCCGGGTGCGCTGCTCCAGCCTGGTGCAGAGCTTTTTCAGGGTCACCAGGGCCATTAGGTCGTCTTCGGATATGGTAACGTCCGCTATCTCTCTGGCGATGGCGGCACCGCTGTTGATGGCGATACCCACGTCTGCGGCGGAAAGTGCCGGGGAATCGTTTATCCCGTCCCCCACCATGACAACTTTTCGCCCCGCGGCGTGCTCTGCGGCGATGTATGAGGCCTTGTCCTCTGGCAGGACTTCGGACATCCAGTCGTCTATCCCAATGCGTTTCGCAACGGAGCGGGCAGTCCTCCGGCTGTCGCCGGTGAGCATGGCCACCTTTTCAAAGCCCTCCTTGTGAAGTCTCTCTATGGCAAGGGCTGCTTCCTCCTTCAGTGGATCCTCGATGAGAAGAACCGCCGCAAGACAGCCTCCCAAGGACAGATAAAGATGGGAATACTCCTCTGGCAGGGAATCCAGCTTTTCCTGCTCACCCTCAGGCAGCACCACGCCCTCGTCCTCGAAAATGAAATGGGAGCTTCCGATCCGCACTTCCTCTCCTTCCACGGTGCTGGCGATGCCGTGAGCCACTATGTACTTCACCTTGGTGTGCCGCTCCTCGTGACGGAGGTCCAGTTCCTTCGCCTTTTCCACCACGGCGTTGGCAATGGAGTGAGGATAGTGCTCCTCCAGGCAGGCGGCGAGTCTGAGCATCTCCAGCTTGTCCTGGCCGCCAAAAGGTATCACGTCCTTCACCTTCGGCTGGGCTTTCGTGAGGGTCCCGGTCTTGTCGAAAATGATAGTTCTGGCCTGAGCCAGGTTTTCCATGAATTTGCCGCCCTTCACGGAGATCCCGTGATTGCTGGCCTCTCTCATGGCCGAGAGCACACTGACCGGCATAGCCAGCTTCAGAGCACAGCAGAAGTCCACCATCATTATGGAATAGGCCCTCATCACGTCTCCTGTAAAAAGATATGTCAGCGCCACTGCGGCAAATGTCACCGGCACCAGCTTGTCCGCAAGATCGGAGGCCCGCGCCTCGGTGTCCGATTTCAGCTTTTCCGATTCCTCTATCATGGAGACGATCCGATCGTACTGGCCAGAGCCTGAGCTCTTCGTGATGCGTACTACCAGTTCTCCGTCTTCCACCACTGTACCGGCAAAGATGACGCCACCCGGGCCTTTTCTCACTGCCAGCGGCTCTCCTGTGATAGACGCCTGATTAACAGTGGCCTCTCCTGAGTCCACGATGCCGTCCAGCGGTATCATGTTGCCCGTCCTGACAACGATCCTGTCTCCAGGCACTATTTTGTTTACGCCCTCCAGGATCTCCTGACCATCCGGAGACTTCAGCCAGACCTTGTCCACGTGAAGGGACATGGCACCCACAAGATCCTCCACAGACCTCCTGCGTGTCCACTCCTCCATGATGTCTCCGATGCCCAGCAGGAACATCACCGACCCGGCGGTGTCGAAATCCTTCAGCGCTATGGCGAATGTCACCGACGCTCCGTCCAGAACGTGTACATCCACGCGTCCCGACGCCAGTGACCGGATACCCTTCCACACAAAGGGAACGGCTTTTACCAGAGTGACGAACGTCCTGACCGGGACAGGCAGGAAGAACTTCGTAACGGCTCTCCTGGCTATGTGCCAGAACATTCTGTCCTCATATTCCCTCTTTATCTCCCGGCCGGTGTGGTCGGGCACCTCAACAATGCTGGTCTCGTAGTCGAAGAGGGACAGGGCCCGGATCACGGCATCCCGCGTGCCCCGGTCCTCCCTGAAAAAAACTGTGGCATCTGCTGTTTTCTCGGAGACCTTCGCCCGGATCACGCCCGGCACTCCCTGGAGATAGTACTGGACCTGATCCGCTTCGCGACAGGTCATGTTGCACTGGCGCAGATGCACCCGCATCCGGCCGCCGGACTCATGTAAAATCGTGCATTTCATTTTTCAGCCCCCTGCGGTAAACGTCTACGCCTGCTTTTCCTGTACTTCCTTTTCCTGTTCCTCCGCCTGCCGGATCACCTCTCTGGCGTCTCTGATCTCCCTGGCTCTCGCCTCGCGGCTCCTCTTTGCATTGATGTCGTTTGCGTCCGCGTTGATGTCCTCGCAGTTTTCCTTCAGGGTGGTGAATGTCTCCATCACGCTGTTTCCGCCCCTCTTGACTGCCGCAGTCACGTGGGTGTAACCCTTTTTCATATCCTGAGAACTCAGGATCGAAACACCTGCTGTTCCGAGAAGAAAACCGTAGATAACGTGTCTTGTTGTACTCCATGCACTCATGATCGCACCTCCTCTGTGGCTATATAAAAAAATGAGTGGTTATTTCTCAACGGACGAGAATCCGAGGTAGTGGTATCCCGTCTTTTCTATGACGTCCTGAACCACCTGTGGATCGACAGGCTCCCCTGTCTGGAACACCGCGTTGTTCTTGCGCCTGGACGCCTTTATCTTTTTTGCATCCGGAAAAGCCTTCCGGAGCTCATCGGCGATGTGGGATTCGCACATTCCGCACATCATTCCCTCGATTTTCACTTCATTTCTGAACATCTCTAAAGTCCCCCTTTCCTGCCTGTCACCCCGCCAGCCCGGGACACACATGGACAGAGCCGCAACGGTTTATCCGTTGCGGCCAGCTGGTTATTTTGTTTTTTCTGCTGTGCCGCAGCTGTGTCCGCAGGAACTGCAATTTCCTCCGCAATTTTTGCAGGAACTGCCGTTCTTAAGACTGTAGCGTATGGCCAGGATGGCCAGCACAGCGATCACCAGAGCAACTATTATGCTTGGCAAATTCATCTTTGATCACCACCTCAATTAAACTTCTGCACCTGCTATGGCTCCTTCCAGAGTATTCTTCTTCCTGTAAGGGTTTCTGCGGAAGATGAAGTAGATGGCCGCAACCATCACCGCTACAGCGACTGCTGTTCCCAGAGTAAAGGCTCCACTGGATACGAAGGCGCCGATCTGGTATGTGCACAAGGCCAGGAAGTAGCCGATGCCCATCTGGAAGGCGAAGGTTATCCAGCCCCACCTGCGTGTGCCCTGCTCACGGAATGCAGTGGCGATAGCAACCATGCAAGGTGCGTCGAAAATATTGAACAGGAGGAAGCACATTCCAACTAGCTTGCTGCCGCCGAACATAGCATTGATGGCGGTGGCAACGGCCGTCTCTGCGTCGCTGGTAGCGTGGGCCAGCATTCCGAGAGTAGCTGTAGCCTGTTCCTTTGCCACCTCTGCGGATACAGAAGCAACGGCTCCCTGCCATGTGCCGAATCCCAAAGGCATGAATATCCACTTCAGCACCTCGCCGCTGTACCTCAGGAAGGAGCTGTCGATGTCGTCCGCCAGGAAACCGGACGGACCGAAGTGCATCAGGAACCAGATGACGATACACATCGAGAAGATGATGGTTCCTGCCTTGATGATAAACGCTTTAGCTCTCTCCCATACGTGGATGAGCACACCCTTTACCGTAGGGATGTGATAAGCCGGAAGTTCCATTACGAACGGAGCCGGATCGCTGGAGAAATACCTGGTCTTCTTGAGGGCGATACCCGAGCAGATCACGATGGCCAGACCCAGGAAATACATTCCCGGAGCTACGAACTTGCTTCCCGGGAAGCAAACCAGAGTCATCATGGCCACTATCTCCATCTTGGCGCCGCAAGGCATGAAGGTGGAAAGCATGATGGTCATGCGGCGGTCTTTTTCGTTCTCGATGGTACGGGCCGCCATGATCGCCGGCACTCCGCAGCCTGTTCCGATGAGCATCGGGATGAATGATTTTCCGGACAGTCCGAAGCGACGGAAGATACGGTCCATGATGAACGCCACTCGCGCCATGTATCCGGAGTCTTCAAGGATGGACAGGCACAGGAAAAGGAGGATCATCTGTGGAACGAACCCCAGCACTGTTCCCACGCCTCCGATGATGCCGTCTACCAGCAGGCTCTCCAGCCATCCCGGAGCACCTATAGCGTCCAGCCCCGCCGTTGCGCCGTTTGTGATCCACGTTCCGAACAGGACATCGTTGGTCCAGTCCGTGAGCCGCTTTCCCAGTGTGGTCACAGATATGAAGTACACCAGCCACATGATCGCAGCGAAGATAGGGAGCGCGGCGATACGGTTGGTCACCACCCTGTCGATCTTGTCTGAAGTGGTCATGGCGTGTCTCGGCTGCTTTTTCTTCACCGTGTCGGCCACGATCTCCTGGATGTACGTATATCTCTGATTCGTGATGATGCTCTCCGCATCATCATCCACCTCCTTTTCACAATCCTTTACGTGAAGGTCTATGTGCTTTATGAGCCCTTCCGGGAGCTGCAGGCCATCGGTAGCCTTGGTGTCTCTTTCAAAAAGCTTTACAGCGAACCAGCGAAGGTTTTCGGGTTCCACAGTATCCTGGATGGACTCTTCGATGTGGGCCAGGGCATGCTCGACGCTTCCCGTGAACACATGGGGAAGCTCTCTGTGCTTTCCTTCAAGCTTTTCCCTCCTGAAGGCCTCCGCCTCCCTGATGGCCAGCTCTGCAGCCTTCTTCGTGTTCTCGCTGTGGAGAGCGCTGATCTCGATGGTCTTGCATCCCAGTTCCCTGCCTAGTTGTTCGGTGTCGATCCTGTCTCCGTTCTTTCTGACCAGGTCCATCATGTTGAATGCCAGTACCACCGGGAGTCCGATCTCCACCAGCTGTGTGGTGAGGTACAGATTCCTCTCGATGTTGGTCCCGTCTACGATGTTCAGGATCACATCCGGCTTCTCGTTTACCAGATAGTTTCTGGAAACCACCTCCTCCAGCGTGTAGGGGCTCAGGGAGTAGATGCCCGGGAGGTCCTGGATGATCACATCCTTGTGTCCTGACAGGCGACCCTCCTTCTTCTCTACCGTCACTCCCGGCCAGTTGCCCACGTACTGGGTGCTGCCGGTTAGATCGTTAAACAATGTAGTCTTGCCGCAGTTGGGGTTTCCCGCAAGTGCTATTTTTATACTCATTCCTTCCTCTTTTCTGTACTTGATGTCTCCCCGTGGCCCGGGGAGCTGTGATGTACTGTTCTCTTCTTTGAGCCCTTTTCGACCCGGGCTCTGAGATCTTTGAAAAAGCTGTATCAGACCATCAGCTCATCTCAAGGATATCGGCATCTTCCTTACGGACGGACAGCTCATATCCCCTTACGGTGACTTCCACTGGATCGCCCAGAGGAGCCACTTTGCGGACATAGATCTCCGTGCCCTTGGTGATACCCATATCCATGATCCTGCGCTTCAGCGCGCCGCCGCCATGGATCTTGATAACGGTAGAGCTCTGACCTACCGGAACATCTCTCAATGTCTTCATTTTCACCCTCCTCACTCTTTATTTATATAAACTGACCCATTGGGCCATGATTCATACCAGATCATTTTGATCTTACGGCTCCTCTCCAGTCGCGACCAGATCCACCGCTTTTCGCAGCCTGCGCTCAGAGCGTGACGAAGATCTTCTCCGCCATTTTCGATGTAACCGCCAGTGTAGAATCCTTCACCTTGATGATCAGGTTACCGTTGCCCGGTGCAGAGACCACTCTCACCTCGGTCCCCGGGACCAGGCCCAGATCCTCCAGGTGTTTTTTCGTCTCCGGACTTCCTCCTATCCTGGAGACCATCAACTTTTCTCCCGCATTGGCCATAGACAGTGGAAGCATCAACTCATCTCCTTACACTCATCTTATACTCAACATATCGTCCATATATGTATCGTTGTATAGTTATACACCTCTAACTTACGTAAGAATTATATCATCACAATGATAGATGTCAACTTAATTTTGATAAGTCCATTTATTGGTAGTTAGATTGTTTTATCTGCTTTAGGCTGTTATAATCAGGTAAAACAATTTAATTCGGCGCGGGAAGGCCTGCGCGGACCGAACGCAAAACGATCCCTTTAATTTGACCTTTAAATTCAATGCGGAGGTTAGCCAGCTATGACCAGATCAGAACAGATGAAAAGCATTTACAGAACATTCGAGGATTACCTGGAGGCGATCCTTATAATAAAAGAACGCCAGGGATATGTCCGTTCCACTGACGTCGCTTCACAGCTTGGCGTCTCCCAGCCCAGCGTTTCTTATTCGGTAAAAAGACTGATGAAAAGAGGCTTCCTCACCAGGGATCAGAACAACATGCTGATCCTCACCGACGAGGGTTCTGAGATAGCCCGACGGACATATGACCGCCACAAACAGCTGGAAAAAATATTCATTTCCATCGGTGTGGACCCGGAAACCGCCAGAGAAGACGCATGTAACGTGGAGCACGACCTCAGTGAAAAAACATTTCAGCTCCTTTGCAGGCACTTCTCGTAGCAGCATAGTTTCTCGCAAGCCAATAACCGGAGCGGGAGCGGAGTCAAAGGACAGTACGCTGGCCGCAGGCCGGGCAGCCCTTGACGACGCGACACGGAATATCCTTACCCGCACCAGCGGGCGTGGATACACGATTGCTGGCTGCCTTCCGGCGAGGAAAAGCATAGGATTGTCTCTGGCTAAGAACGACTGAGACACTGAATTTTGTGCTGATTTCTTTTGATCGCCAGCATGCAGATCAGAGATCATGAAAGATGTCAAGATACACTTTTAACAAAAATCTAAGGCTCACCACCCTTGAACAGTCGTATCCCCGCGCAGACGGATCCCGCCACCTGCGCTTTTTCCTTCAAATTCCTTTCAAATTCATGTTTTATAATACATTGTTATCTGTGGCTCAGGCGGCACGGGCTGACAGCGCCGCTGACCTGAAAGGGTGCCTTTTTATACAGCATATGATAATACGAGGAGAAAAATGAAATCAGCATCCAGAGGAGAAAGGCAATATCTCTTTGAGTCTGCTCCCGTTTCGAAGGCAGTGTGGGCCATGGCGATACCAACGGTGGTCACGCAGCTTATAAACATCATCTACAACTACGCGGACACCTGGTATGTGGGCAGGACGGCTAACCCATCTATGGTGGCTGCCCTGGGGGTATCCTTTCCGTTGTTTGTGATCACGGCGGCCATCGCCAACCTTTTCGGGATCGGCGGAGCCAGCGTGATATCAAGGGCGCTGGGAGAGGGCAACAGAAAAAAGGCCAGGGAGACCTTCGCCGTCTGCTTCTGGTTCGGACTCCTTGGAGCCGTGGTGTATATGATGATCATCATCCTCTTCAGAAGCAGAATCATCTATCTCGTGGGGGGAGATGAGAACGACTTTCAGTATGTGTCCAGCTACATGTTCTGGACCATGATAGCAGGCGCTATTCCAACCGTGGGAAACGTGCTCTGCGGCCACCTCGTCCGCTCCATCGGCGCTTCCAAGGAAGCGGGCATCGGCATGTCCATGGGCGGCATCCTGAACATTATCCTGGACCCCATCTTCATGTTCGTCATTTTACCCGAGGGCATGGAGGTCACCGGGGCAGCGATGGCCACCCTCATCTCCAACACCGCAGCGTTCGTCTATTTTCTCATTTATATAAAAAGACGTGACGTCCGTCCGGCAGTGGTCGGCAAGACCTCAAAAGCCACTATCGTGTGGGGATCAGCGGCTGGAGTGAAAGCCGTTGGTACCGGCACTGAAGCCGGCGCTACTGAGCAAAGCCAGACCAATGACCCGGGAATAATCAACCTGAAGCTCCCCGAGGCGGGCGCCATCTGGCCGGTTCTCTCACCGGTCCTCCTTATCGGATTCCCGGCGGCCCTACAGACCACCCTTGCCATGGTGTCCAACATCTTCGTCAACGTTCTGATCCGCCCTTACGGCAGCAGCGCAGTCGCCGGAATGGGAGTTGCAAAAAAAAATCAATATGATCGCCTTCAACACCTGCATGGGCATGACCATGGGTGTGCTGCCGCTGCTGGGATATTCCTTTGGCGCAAAAAATATCAGCCGCATGAGGAGCATAATACGTTACACTGGTACGGTAGTGGTACTCTTCGGCAGCTTTTGCACGGCGGTGTTCGTAATCGCCGCGCCTGAGTTGATACGATTTTTCATAAACGAGGCCGGCTCCATCGAATATGGAACGGAATTTCTCCGGATCATCGGTTTCGCCGCGCCTATGGCCGCATTCTCCTACCTGGCATATACTGTATTCCAGTCCGCCGGCATGGAGAAGTCTGCCTTTACCCTTTCCATAATGAGGAAAGGTGTTCTTGATATCCCAGGGATGTTCATATTCCGGGTGTTCATGGGAGCGAAGGGCGTATGCCTGGCCACTCCGGTGGCGGAGGTGCTGTCGGTATTCATAGGGCTGTTTCTGTACATGTCGTTTCGGAGAAGGATAACCGAAATGGACGTGAAGGCCAGGAACGATGCCCCGCGGGAGATGGAGGAGGGGTCAGAGAAAGATCTCTAGATCTCTTTCTCTGACCCCTCTAATTTTTATCCCAGTATTGTATCTATTCTATGTCCTTCAGAGCCAGATCCATCCGTATCCGTCTGATGTGTTTGAAGTCCAGCAAAAGGACTATGACGTAGCCCGCCAGTACCGAGAGGAACATCTTGATCAGTTCAGGAGAGTTCACTGTGAATGTGAACCAGCCTGAGTAGCTCTGCATCATGGCACGCCACAGCCAGCTCATGAAGTTCGCTCCGAGAAATGAGCATATGGCGGCGGATACCACCACCCACACAGTCGTTGGGACCAGATAGAGGGAGCCGATCTCCCGGTCCGTGTATCCGAGGATCTTCACCATTGAGATGGACCGCTGGTTCTTTTCGATTATCGTCTTCGTCAGCAGAAAAACCAGGGCGGCGGAAAGCAGTATGCACAGCACCTGGAAGTAGGTCATGTAACCTCCCATGGAGTGGTCCAACTGGTCGCATACCTTTGTGATATCCTTCTTTGTTATCGTGGAGGCCACCATCCCCCGGGGCAGATCCAGCTTATTGTCCGAGAAGAAGCCGGAAAAGCGATTGCTGTTATCCCCAAATGATTCCCGGAACCCGGTGCTGTTCATGAACACATTGATGCCGGATGAGCCTCTGTAGATCCCTTTGACTGTAAATGTGTATTTCTTCGAACTGTACTTGTCCTTGAGTTTTATCTTATCTCCCGGGGAGACCCCGTACTTCTCCTGGTAGTCACCGGAAATGCAGACCTGGTCATTTTTCAGGCTGTCCAGGCCTTTTGCCTTCACAAAGCCGCTGTTTTTCCGGATTCCGTAAACCATGACCTCCTCGGAAAAAGAAGGGCTTTTCCTTTCCAGGGTGATAAGTGAGAATTTTTCTCCCCCCTCATCCACTGCAGACTTTTCCACGGTCTCCGGGACCGCGTTCGTATTCAGGATGTACTGGTGGGGGGCGATCATCATGTCGGTGGCCCTTTCCCTGTAGCTGTCCAGGCTTTCCGGGAGACCTACAGCCATGGAAAGAAGTATCATCACGAACAGGATCCCAAGAAGGAGGACTCCGTAATTCGGAATGTTCTGGATCAGCACCCGCAGCCTGAACCGATTGAAAAAGCTCAGGGCAGGAAGCCTGACTGCCTTCTGTCTCCGGGCGCTCCTGAGATCCTGGCGCAGGAACTGGAGAGGAGAGTGCCCCAGCTTCCAGTTGATGCCAAGCACATTTATCACCAGCACCAGGATCACCGGAATGATGGTGGTTTTGACCAGCGCCTCCGGGTTCATGTGGGTATGGTACGCGGGCAGGCTGTAGCTGTTGTAGTACATACCGGCGACAATGTTCTTCAGCAGGGTGTAGCCCAGCATGTTTCCGACGATGGCGGAAAAGATGGTGACAGCCATGTTGATGGAAAGGTAGTGGCTCACCAGCTCTTTTTTTGTGTATCCTGAGGCCAGCAGCGTGCCGATCACCCGGGATTCCTTTTCCACCGTACCCATTGTGGTGATCAGGAAAATAAAGGCTATTATCACGATCAGCACATCCAGCAGGATCCCGGCCATGGCTTTGTCAGATCCCATGTCATCCGACGCGAAGATGATGGCCTGGTTGGAATACGCCGGAGCGAAATCCAGTATCTGCAGATGACTCGTGGCTGTTCCATCGGTCAGCTCCTTCAGGAGATCCTGAGATAAGCTTTTTGCCTGAGGGTCGCCGGATGGCCTGCTCCCGTATCTCCAGGCATAATTGTACTGGACCGGGGCGTTCAGGCGGTCAAAACCGTCGCCTGTCACCATGGCCACGTCAAAATCCAGGGCATCGAACATGAAGTCCGACGGTTTTTCGTGCAGGGTGTAGTAGTTCACATAGGAGATGAGGCCGACAACCTTGTATTTCACCCCGCCGATCAGTATGGCATCTCCCACGGCTACTCCCGCGTTGTCACCGTGCATCCTGTCGATGGCGATCTCGTCTGCATCTTCCGGCAGCCGCCCCTTCAGAACAGAGGCCATGTTTATCTCATCACTCTTCGTGTATACCCGGATGTCCCCGTCATTCTTCCCGTCACAGTTATCGTCTTCCCTGGTGTTTTTGAAGAAATTCTCATATATCTTCGTGCCGTCGGCCTTGCTGCTGTTGCTGGAAAAATTCTCTAAGCTGGTCAGGAGTTGCGTATCCGCCTTACCGTTGAGGGTGAAATGGCCGTCTTCACGTACGTATTTTTCGGCGGCTTCGTCCATGGAGGTGAGCATGCTGTTGTTGGCCACGTAGACGCCGGAAACGAACCCTGTCGTGAGGACGAGGAAAAGAGATATGACGAGATACCGCACCCACTCTCCCCGGATCTCCCGGAGCATCCGCCGGTTCAGGGGGTTCTTTTTCCTGTTTCTCATATCACCACTCCAGTTCCATAGCGGAAAGCCTTTCCGCATTCATGCGGTCGCTGCGTACCTGCCCGTCTCTCAGCCTGATAACGTGGTCAGCCATGTTCTGGATCGCCTCGTTGTGGGTCACCATGATCACTGTAGTTCCGTATTTGCGGTTCACGTCCTGAATAAGCTGGAGGATCTCCTTAGAGGTCTCGTAATCCAGGGCGCCGGTGGGTTCGTCGCACAGGAGCAGACGGGGATTCTTGATGATGGCTCTGCCGATGGAGACGCGCTGTTGCTGACCGCCTGACAACTGGCTCGGGAGCTTGCCCTTGTGGTCTTCAAGTCCGAGCACGGAGATGAGCTCGTCAAGATCCAGGGGATCTCGGGAAAGATACTTCCCGACCTCAATATTCTCTTTGGCCGTAAGGTTTCCGATGAGATTGTATGTCTGAAATACGTATCCCAGCTCCTCCCGCCGGTAACGGGTGAGGAGAGACGGGGAAAGGCCGGTGAGCTGGCGCCCCTCAAGAGTTACTGAGCCGGAGTCGCACTGGTCGATGCCGCCGATTATATTCAGAAGGGTTGATTTTCCGGACCCCGATGGCCCCAGCAGGACGCAGAATTCTCCTTTGCCAACTGAGAGATCCATGCTGCGGAGCACGTTCTGGCGGGTCTCGCCAGAGCCGTAGCTTTTACACAGCCCCCGGGTCTCCAGAAAAGTCGAAGAATGAAACATTTTTTTCCTCCTGTGAAAAGTGAAGATGTGTTAAAAGACTTGTTAGAGTAGACTAACTAATGTGTAACATAACTATATCCCCGAGGATAAAAAAATGCAACTTAAATACAATTATTTGTGGGATTTTCTCATGTGAAGTGTCTCCTGTATCGAGCATATCTTGTCTGTGATACAGATGGCGATGGCCTCGCTGGAAGTAGGAGGGTCCGTGATGTTCAGTGGCCACATGTGGATCTGGATGCTTTTCAGCTCCTTCTGGTTGAGGTGGAATTCTCTGGCGGCGTTGGCAGCCGCAATATAAGGATGGTGGCAGCCGTGGAGGTGATCTCCGTGGCCGTGCCAGTCGTACAGGTAATAATCGTGGAGTATTGCTGATCTGATGGGGGACTCTTCGTCCACCTTCATGTGGAGTCGGTGGGCTACTCTAAGGCTTTCCCGGGCAACACGAAATCTGTTCTGTGTGATATGTCCGTCAGCTTGTTCGTTTTCATTTGGCATGGAATATCCTGGACCATGGCGAAGATACAGATCATGGTCACCCCGTAAATGGGGCAGACAGGGCCGTTAAGAAAGCCTCCGTTAACGACTATTCCTTTGGATACCCCATGATAAATCACCTCCAGGCACCAGCCCAGAAAGGAGTAGATCATGAAGTACATGAGCAGGTCATATATCTCTATGCTGAAAGGATAAACTTAATCGTCAAGAAATTTTACAAGAAGATCATCGATGGCATCAGTATAACGGTTCTCCTTGATCAGTTTGTTTTTCATTTCGATCAGGCAAAGGACGATGATCCTGCGCTCATCGTAGCTCAGCTTATATTTGTTTCCGAACATCTTTCTGCCCTCCTTTTTCATTATCATAGGGGAGAATCGTTCATTCGGCAATTATGCGAATGAGGCAGTAATGTGAAATGATACCGCCGGTCTGACTGTCGCGAGGCCCTGCGAGCAGCAGGATTTTTTCTGCATGTACGTTTGCCGCAGCAGGCGCTCCATGATATAACAAAAAGTGATGAACACATTGATGTTTCAATGCATTCACCACTTTGGCCGATCTATGAAATAATAGTATCAAATCAGTATCACTCGTTTTTCA